>Ga0209023_10003036_pt1 | contig 20289 bp, 16 predicted proteins | sample LakOneMetagenome_FD_187468 | JGI IMG/M metagenome (GOLD analysis project Ga0209023, IMG submission 187468) | Freshwater and sediment microbial communities from Lake Erie, Canada (SPAdes) (version 2) | ecosystem: Environmental > Aquatic > Freshwater > Lentic | place: Lake Erie, Canada...
CCTGAGCGGGCGCACGTACAGCACGAGGCTGTGGTCCTCGATCACGTAGCCGTGCTTCGCCGCGATCTCGTGCTGCAGGCGCTCGATCTCCTCGCTGGCGAACTCGATGACCTTGCCGCTCTCCACGTCCACCATGTGGTCGTGGTGCTTGCCGCGGTCGAGTTCGTAGACGGCCTGGCCGCCCTCGAAGTTGTGCTTGAGGACCATCCCGGCCGCCTCGAACTGGGTCAGCACCCGGTAGACCGTGGCGAGGCCGATGTCGTCGTGGTGTTCGAGCAATTGGCGGTAGATGTCCTCGGCCGTGAAATGCCTGCCGTCGTGGGTATCGAGGATCTCCAGGATGCGCATGCGCGGATGCGTGACCTTGAGGCCGGCCTTGCGCAGTTCGGTCGATTCCATGTTCATCCTCCGGCTCCCCGTCCCTGCTGATTGGCCTTGCGGTTCAGTGCTCTAGTGTATCATCCGGGGTTCGTACCGACCCCGGAATCCCGCGCATGCGCCTTCGCTGGCTCGCCCTCCTCGCCCTCGCTCCGCTGACCGGCTGCGGCCTGATCTACAAGGTCGACGCGCAACAGGGCAACCTGTTCGACAAGTCCACGGTGGAAACGCTCAAGCCCGGCATGAGCAAGCGCCAGGTGCTGCTGGTGATGGGCTCTCCGTCCGTGATCAGCCCCTTCAACCAGAATCGCTGGGACTACGTTTCGACGATCCGTCGCGGCCGCGGCAAGATGGCGTCGAAGGATCTGACCCTGTACTTCGAGAATGACGCGCTCGCGAAGATCGACGGCGACTACTTCCCGGAGGATCCGAACCAGCTGATCAAGGATGCGCGCAAGTACAAGCGCGAGTATCCGGACGAAAAAGCTCCCGACGAGAAGAAGAAAAAGAGGCGCGGCGGAGACCAGGGCTGAATCGGGTCAGCGGCTCGTTTCTTTGGCGCGCGCGGCGCGGCGACGCCGGGATTCCTTCGGGTCGGCCTTGAGCGGACGGTAGATCTCTACGCGGTCGCCATCGTGCAGCATCGTTGACGCGCGCGCCGGCTTCGACCATATGCCGAGCGCCATGCCGGCGGCGTCGATGCCGGCCTCGCGCTCGATCTCCGACGCACCGATCGCATCGGCGACGGTCGCACCTTCGCCCAGCTCGACGCGACGCAGGAATTGACGTTGCGGCTCGGCGTAGGCCACCTCGACGTGGATCCGCTCAGCCACGGGATTTCGCCGCGGCAGCGCAGAAATCGTCGACCATGCGATTCGCGAGCCCCTGGAAACCGAGTCGCAGCGCGGTACCGGTGAGTCGCCCGGAGAAGTCGAAGTCGAGCGCCAGAGCGATCTTGCAGCCGTCATCGCCGAGCGGCTCGAACGTCCACTCGCCTTCGAGCGCCTTGAGCGGCCCGTCGACGAGCTGCATGTGCAGGCGCTGCGGGTGGACGGGCGTGTTGCGCGTGGTGAACGCCTGGGTGATGCCGGCGAAGCGCAGTTCCAGTCGCGCGACCAGCACATCGCTTTCGCGCTCGAGCACGCGCGCGGCGGCGCACCAGGGGAAGCGGCTCGGGTATGCTTCGACGTCGTTGACGAGATCGAACATCCGTTCGGGCGTCTGGCGAACCAGGGCGTGGCGACGTATCTGGATCATGTTTTTCGGGAAGCGCGGCCAGGACGGCCGCCCGATTCTTCGCGTTCACGGAGGAACGCAAAAATACAACAACCGGCATGGCAAAGACCAAATCCAGCGACAAGAAGGCCGACTCGACGATCGCGCAGAACAAGCGCGCGCGCCACGAGTACCACATCGACCAGCACTACGAGGCCGGCATCGCGCTCGAAGGCTGGGAGGTGAAGAGCCTGCGCGCCGGTCGGATCAACCTCGGTGACGCGTACGCCATCGTCAAGGGCGGCGAGATCTTCCTGTTCGGCGCCTCGATCGTGCCGCTGATCTCGGCCTCGACCCACGTGGTCGCCGACGACCGCCGCACGCGCAAGCTGCTGCTGCACCGCGAAGAGATCGACAAGCTGATCGGCGCGATCGAACGCAAGGGCTACACCTTGATCCCGCTGGCGCTGTACTGGAAGAACAACCGCGCCAAGGTCGACCTCGGCGTCGCCCGCGGCAAGCAGGAACACGACAAGCGCGACACCGAGAAGGAACGCGACTGGAATCGCGAGAAGCAGCGCGTGATGCGGGCGAAGAACAAGGGCGCCTGAGCACCTCGATGCAGGATGCCTTCAGCCGCGCTTCCGGAGTGGCGCTGCCGACGGCCGAGCGATCCTTCCGCGTACGCGCGGATCAATACCCGGCCGGCACGTAGCCGAACCGCTGCATCTGCTCGCGATGTACACCAACCACGCGTTGCACCTGCTCGCGACTCAGCGCCTCGCGCCACTCGTTGACACGACCCTTGCGGAAGAAGCGCGCACCCTTGCCGGTTGCCTCGGCGAAACCGTGCTTCTTCTCCATGCCTGAAAGGCTCTGGAAGCCGGCGTGCTTCACGGCACGATCGATGCGCGTGCGGTCCTGGCCCAGGCCGACGAGCTTGGCGATCTTCGCGAAGTTCTTTGCGGGCTTTTCGAGCAGGTCCTCGTAGCGCAGCACCAGCACGCTGTCGTTGGCCATGTCGGCCCAGCCCTTCACGTGCGTCGACCACGAGCCAAGGATCTGGCTGACGAACAGCGCGTCGTTTGCGGTCGCGACGTTGTCGTCGCCGAGGCGTTCGATCGCCTCGTCGAGCGTGAGGCCGAAGTGGTGCGTCATGCTGACCGCGACATCGAGCGGATTGCGCACGACGACAATCGCGCCCGCGCTGACCTGCCAGTTATGCAGCGGATGGCCGTCGAAACTGCCAGCCATGTTGTGCGTCTTGACGAAGCGCGTGCCCTGCGCGCGCTGCGCGATCGCCGCATGCACCTGCGGTCGCAGCGCGGCGATCTCGCCAAGATCGAGTTGCGCGCTCGGCTTGCCGGCCAGGTCGGAGAACAGTTCCGGATTCGCCTCGTCTTCGGCGTAGCGCGCCAATTCGTCGAGCGGCACCGGCTCGCTGCGGTTGGCGACCAGGTTGGCGAGGAATGCGCGGACCCAGGTGTTGCCGGATTTCGGGTATGAGGCGAGCCAGACGATATTGCCCATGGCGCGGAAGTCGATGAACGGAAACCTTACATGCTAGCAGTTCGGGTTGATTTCCCGCTTCGATACCCGCACCATGAAGGTTCTCCCGGGGGCGATCCGGTTTCGACGGGGGATGCGAAGTAGCTTGGAGCATGCCGAGGGCGTCATCTTCCTCGTTAATCCGGTGGCAAAAAACCTAGACGCGAACGACAACGTCTACGCTCTGGCCGCTTAAGGCCTAGCCCCGAACCCACTTGTGCCTGTGCTCGTGGATGTAGGGTCATTATCACGGGATCGCTCGAAGCCGGCGCCTTTCGGCAAGAGCAAAAACCAAGAGGCTGGTCCTGCGGTGCGCTTTGTCCGCCGTGTTGCCGCAGGACGAGATCAAACGGCGGGCTAAGCATGTAGCGCTGGGCGCGGAGTGCCTTCGGACGCGGGTTCAATTCCCGCCGCCTCCACCAATGAACGGAAAGGCCACCCTCGCGGTGGCCTTTTCGTTGATGGAGGCGGTGACGGATGCGAACCCCAGCGGCGCGCCGCGCACGCGGGTTCACAAAGTCGTCTGGAACGATTTTGGACAGCTGCAGGCTGGCCCCGCAGCGCGTAGCGCGGAGGGGTGAGGCTCAGGGATGAGCCGAACACCGCGCAGGCAGGACTCCCTGCGCGAACATCGCCCCAGGCGATGGCCCTCGCGCACCGCGCGAGGGTGAGCGCCATGGATGGCGGCAATCATTCCCGCCGCCTCCACCAAAAAAGCGGAAGGGCCGCCAAAAGGTGACCCTTCAACTTCTGCTGCGAATGCGAACTCACGCGCGCAGCGCATGCCGTCCTGAAGGATCAGGCCTCGAAACTATTCCCCCATCCGCTTCAGCAGGTCATCCGCCTGGCGCGTATTGCTCTCGAGAGCCGGCAGCATCTGCTCGGCGAACTTCCGGATGTCGGCGTCCGCGCTCTGGTCGCGGGTGCGCTGGTAGAGCGCGATGAGGTCATTGCCGTCGCGCACGACGTTTTCCACGTACATGCGATCCGCATTGACGTCCTTGCGGATGATTTCATCGGCTTCGCCCTTCGCCCGCGCGCTCATGCGGTGATCGAGTTGCACGTGCTTCGCGGCCGCCAGAAGGCGCACGGCATCGTCCGCCTTGGCATGACTGCTGACCACGTTCTCGGCCAGCGAGCGCACGCCAGTGCGCTTGCGGCCCATGATGCGCTTGCCGAACGTGAGTTGATCGATATTCGAGGTGTCGACAGTCTGCAGGAAGTCGACGTCGGCCGGGGCGAGTGCGCCTGCCGGCACTTCGATCGCTTCGCGCATCTGGCCCATCGCCGACATGGACACAAAAGCGAATGCAACGGCGAGCATATGTGAGCGCATGGTCACGACCTTAGGTTGAGGAAGTGACCGGAGTATCTTCTCGCCCGCCTTAACGGTCCGTATGCCGGACCTTGCGCGGTAGGTCAGCATTCAGTCTTGTCCAGTCGTCACTCTTCTTCCTGATGACCAGCTTCCTGATGACCGGCTTCGATAGCCGAGGGTCGGCGTGGGTTGTCGCGAACCAGCATTGCACGAATCGCATGTTCTTCGGTAGCGGACAATGTTCCGTTCAAGACGATTTCCCCCGCTACCCGCCGGGCTACCGGGACGCCGTCGCGATAAAGCACCCGTGCACCGGCAACGTGCGGCACCTTGTCGCCGGCGAGCAGGCTGCCGACGACATTCAGCGGGTCCGCTCCACTGACGCAGACGAAGCTGCCGTCGGGTGCGCGTTGGCGCGTCGCGCGCAGTGCCGCGATCGCTTCCGGCAGTGCGAACTGTTCGCCGGAGATGCCCGCGATGAACCGGCCACCACGGATGTCCCCGCGCGCTTCGAGGCGATGGAACACGCGCACCAGCTGGCGCCAGGGCGGCAGCCATTCCGCCTCGTGCGCGAGCAATCGCCAGCACACGACGCCGTACCGCTTGAGCAGGACGCGGGCGATGTGCTCGTTCGCTTCATCCTCCGGCTTCGCGGTGTCGGTCGCCGCCGTTCCCTTGCGCACGAGCGACCAGCGGCCCGCGTCCTCGATTCCGAACAGCGCGCGACGCCGACCGTGGCGGCGCTGCGTCGACGGCCTCTTCGACGAGGGCACCAGCAACGCGCGCAATCCACTGAAGCTGTCGGAATTGATCACGCCTGCGGCAACCAGCTCGCCGAGCGCTTCCTCGAGTTGCACGTGAAGCAGTCGCGTCCCGTTGAGCAGTTCGTCGAAGAACGAGGCACCGTGCCCGGCCAGCCACTCGGCGACCAGTTGCGCGCGCGACGACAACGGGGACGCGTCCGCACTCGAACCGGCGAGCGCCATCCACGTTTCCAGATTGCGCCGCTGCAACAACACGGTCGGCGTCGAACGTACCGGACCGCCGACGCGCTCGGTGCCGCCCTTGCGCGGGCGCAGGCGCGACCAGACCACTCGCCCGGACTGGCACAATGCGTCGAGCCAGGCGATTTCATAGCCGTCCACGCGCGCGGGCAATATGGTGCCTTCCCACGCCGACGCGGGTGCCTCGAAACCTTCGAGTTGCGCCAGCACTCCGGCGAGCGCGTCCGGTCCACTGACGCGGCTCGCAGGCGCGACACGTTGCCAGTCGAACAGGAAGCGCATGAAGTCACGTGCCTCGACCGGCTCGATCTCGCGCCGCAGGCGCTTGACCGTGTAGCGATGAATGCGCGCGAGCAGGTGCCGCTCGCACCATTCGATCTCGCGATCCGGTGCGAGCGATGCGCCCGAAAAGCGGCCACGCATGACGAAGCCGTTGCGCTCCAGCGCGAGCAGCGCGAGATCGACGTCGACCTTGCCGACTCCGAGCGAGACGGCAATCGCGCTCGCGCAAACCGGACCGAGCGCGGTCATGCGCGCGCGCAGGATCTCGACCAGCGCATCCTCCGGCGTCCATGCGACCGCGGCGAACTCCGTCGGCGCTTCGATCGCCGGTTCACCCATGGCGTCCGGCACCAGCGCGGCAAATTGCGGCAGGCGTTCGGCGGGAATCCAGACATCGACACCACGCAACCGCAGGCGTGTGACGCGCAGATCCGCGGCGAGGCTCGCGAGCCATTGGGACCAGCCGTGATTCGCCAGCACTTCCGCGTCGGTCGCGAATGCGATGCCCATCAACGCGGCATGCAGCTCGTCCGCGGAGCGCGCTTCCGGCCAGGCTTCCTCGCGCACGCCGGCGATCGCGTCCTCGTCGAGTCGACCAAGGTCATCCGCACTCTCCGGCGAACTCCAGCGCCGACTGCTGACGGCCTGCGTGCGACGCTCCTCCAGCGGTGCGTCGTCGAGGAACGCATACGGACGCGCGCCGAGGATCTCTGCAGCGAGCGGCGACGGTGCCGTCAGGTCGCGCGCGACGATGCACGCACTGCCCTGCTCCAGCCGCTGCAGCAGCGCGACGAGGCCGTCGATGTCCATCGCTCCGTGCAGGCAGTCGCGCAGCGTCTGCTCGACCAGTGGATGATCCGGAATCTGGCGCTCGCCGACGATGTTCTCGAGGCAGGCGACCTGGTCGGGAAACACCGCGGCGAGCAGGTCCTCGGACTTCATGCGCTGCAATTGCGGCGGCACCTTGCTGCCACCCTGGAAACGCGGCAGCGCGAGCGACGTCGTCGCATTCCAGCGGAAACGCAGGCCGAACATCGGCGCGTCGAGCAAGGCCTGCACCAGCACGTCGCGCACCGAGCCCGAGTGCAGGTAGCGTGCGACCTCGTCGAGCGGGAAGCTGTGGCTGGTGGACAGCGACAGCACGATCGCGTCCTCGGTCGCCGCCGCCTGCAGCTCGAAGTTGAACGTGCGGCAAAAGCGCTTGCGCAAGGCGAGGCCCCAGGCACGATTCATGCGGCTGCCGAACGGCGAATGGATGATCAGCTGGGTGCCGCCGGATTCGTCGAAGAAGCGCTCCATCGCCAGCGTGTCGCGCGTCGGCAGCACACCGAGGGCGATCTTTGCGGAACCGAGGTAGTCGATGAGCTGGCGCGCGGCGCTGGCATCGATGCCGACTTCGTCCGTGAGCCATGCTTCGACGCCCATGGCAGCCGACCCATCCAGGCGATCGGAGATTTCCTGGCGCAGGCGCGACACCGAAAACGAAAGTTCGTCACTTCGCCCCGGTGCCTCGCCGAGCCAGAACGGGATCGTCGGCGGCGCGCCTTGCGCGTCCTCCACCCGGATGCGGCCACGCTCGACGCGCAGCACGCGGTAGGCATGGTTGCCGAGCTGGAAGATGTCGCCGGCGATGCTCTCGACCGCGAAGTCCTCGTGCACGCTGCCGATCGGCGTCGCCTGCGGCTCGAGCACGACTTCGTAGTCGGCAGTGTCGGGAATCGCGCCACCGGACGTGATCGCGGTCAGACGCGCGCCGCGGCTCGCACGCAGCACGCCGTTGACCGCGTCGCGATGGAGGTAAGCGCCGCGCGGTCCATGTCGCGTGGTGTAGCCTTCGGCAAGCATGCGCAGCACCGCGGTGAACTGCCCGCGGGTGGTGTCGGCGAAGGGATACGCGTGGCGCACCGACTCGAACAGCTCGTCCTCGCTCCATTCGCGGCAAGCGACTTCGGCCACGACCTGCTGGGCCAGCACGTCGAGCGGTGCCGGTTCGACCTTCAAGGCATCGAGTTCGCCACGGCGCACTGCATCGAGCAGCGCCGCGCATTCGACCAGCTCGTCGCGCGACAGCGGGAACAAGCGTCCTTTCGGTGTGCCACCGACGGCATGGCCGGAGCGCCCGACGCGCTGCAGGAAGGCCGCGATGGCTCTCGGCGAACCCATCTGGCAGACGAGATCGACATCGCCGATATCGATGCCGAGCTCGAGCGATGCGGTAGCGACCAGCGCCTTGAGGTCACCGCGTTTGAGGCGCTGTTCGGCGTCGAAGCGATGCTCTTTCGCCATGCTGCCGTGGTGCGCGGTGACCTTGTCCTTGCCGAGTCGTTCGCTGAGATGCCGCGCGAGGCGCTCGGCCATGCGCCGCGTATTGACGAAGATCAGCGTAGTGCGGTGTTCCGCAATCAGGGCTTCCAGACGCGCATGAACCTGGCCCCAGACGTCGCCGGACATGACCGCTTCGAGCGGCGCCTCGGGCAGTTCCAGCGCGAGGTCGCGCGCGCGCACGTGGCCGGCATCGACGATCCGGCACGCCGGCTCATCCGGCGCCGCCGCATCGGCACCGGTCAGGAACCGCGCGACCTCGCCGATCGGCTTCTGCGTCGCCGACAGGCCGATGCGCACGAGACGGCGTCCGCACAACGCATCGAGACGTTCGAGCGAGAGCGCGAGATGCGCGCCGCGCTTGTTCGGCGCGAGCGCGTGGATTTCGTCGACGATGACCGTACGCGTCGTCGCCAGCATGCGCCTGCCGGACGCCGAGCCGAGCAGGATGTACAGCGACTCCGGCGTCGTCACCACGATGTGCGGCGGACGCTTGCGCATCTTGTCGCGCTCGGCCTGCGGCGTGTCGCCGGTGCGCACCATCGTGCGGATCTCGACGTCGGGCAGCCACAGCTGCAGCAGCTCGTCGCGGATGCCGGCGAGTGGCACCTCGAGGTTGATGCGCACGTCGTTCGAGAGCGCCTTCAACGGCGAGACGTAGACGATCGCGGTCTCGTCCGGCAGGGCGCCTTCGACACCACGGCGCACAAGATCGTCGATCGCCGCGAGGAACGCCGCCAAAGTCTTGCCCGAGCCGGTAGGCGCCGCGATCAGGGTGTGCCGGCCGGATGCGATCGCCGGCCACGCCTCGACTTGCGCCGGGGTCGGTTCGGGAAACGTGCGCCTGAACCAGGCGGCGACGGCAGGATGGAAGGTGTCGAGCGGCATGGCGGCAGTGTGCACGCCTTCGTCTCAGGATGTGAGATTCGGCTTTTTCAATGGTGAGGGCGCACAATCGTCGGCGCAAGGTCGGTGCCCCGGCTTCAGAGCAACCCGAAGCGCCGGATCAGCCATGCCTTCACGAACTGGGTCAGCAGCACATAGGCGCCGATGATCGCGGTCAGATACAACCAGTACGCACCCGGAAGCGGCACGAATCCGAACTTGCCGGCCAGCGGCGAATACGGCAGCAGTGCACCGACGGCGCAGATCACGAGCCCGGTGATCGTCAGCGGCAGGCTCGCGCGACTGCCGACGAACGGCATACGGCCGGTGCGGATGACGTGTACGACGAGGGTCTGCGACAGCAGCGACTCGACGAACCAGCCGGTCTGGAACAGGCCGGCATGCTCCGGCGCGTTGGCCTTGAACACGAACCACATCAGCGCGAACGTCGCGTAGTCGAAGATCGAGCTGACCGGCCCGATGAACAGCACGAAGCGCGTGATCGCGCGCATGTCCCACTGGCGCGGGCGCGCGAGGTACTCCGGGTCGACGTCGTCGCTGGCGACCGAGGTCTGCGAGAAATCGTACAGCAGGTTGTTCAGCAGGATCTGCACCGCGGCCATCGGCAGGAACGGCAGGAACACGCTCGCGCCGAGCACGCTGAACATGTTGCCGAAGTTCGAGCTGGCGGTCATCTTGATGTACTTGAGGATGTTGCCGAACACCTTGCGCCCTTCCAGCACCCCCTCCTCCAGCACCATCAGGCTCTTCTCGAGCAGGATGATGTCGGCGGCTTCCTTGGCGATGTCGACTGCGGTATCGACCGAGATGCCCACATCCGCCGCGCGCAGCGCGGGGCCGTCGTTGATGCCATCGCCCATGAACCCGACCACGTGGCCGTCGCGATGCAACGCCTCGATCACGCGCACCTTCTGGGCCGGATTCAAGCGTGCGAAAACCTGCGTGTCGCGCGCGGCGATGGTCAGTTCATCGTCGCTCATCGCCTCGACCTGCGGGCCGACCAGGAAGCGTTCGACCTCGAAACCGACCTGACGGCAGACGTTGCGCGTGACGATGTCGTTGTCACCGGTGAGGATCTTCACCGCGACACCGTTATCGTGCAGCGCGCGGATCGCATCGGCCGCACTGTCCTTGGGCGGGTCGAGGAAGGCGACGAAGCCCATCAGCGTAAGTTCCGCTTCGTCGGCGATCGAGTAGGCCGCCTTTGCCCGGATTTCGCGCACGCCGAGCGCGATGACCCGGAAGCCGTCATCGTTCATGTCTCGCGCGACGTCGCGTACGTCGGCAAGCGCCCGTTGGTCCGTCGCCGTCTCCCGCTCGCCGACACGGATCCGCGTGCAGATGCCCAGCGTCTCCGCCACCGCACCCTTCGCGATCAGGAAATGTCGTCCGGCGCGATCACGCACGATCACCGACATGCGGCGACGACTGAAATCGAACGGTACTTCGTCGACGAGGGTGTATTCGTCCTGCAGGCGCCGACGCGTATCGGCGTCGACGCGCTCGATGACGGCGACATCGAGCAGGTTCTTCAGGCCGGTCTGGTAGTGGCTGTTGAGGAACGCGAACTCCAGCACGCGCTCGTCCTCGTCGCCATTGACGTCGACATGCCGCTCGAGGATCACCTTGTCCTGGGTCAGCGTGCCGGTCTTGTCGGTGCACAGCACGTCGATCGCGCCGAAGTTCTGGATCGCGTTGAGGCGCTTGACGATGACATCCTTCTTCGCCATCGCCAACGCGCCCTTGGCGAGATTTATCGTGACGATCATCGGCAGCATCTCGGGGGTCAGGCCCACCGATACCGCTACCGCGAACATGAACGCGTCGAGCCAGGCGCCCTTGATCAGACCGTTGGCGAGGAATACCAGCGGCACCATCACCGCCATGAAACGCAGCATCAGCCAGGCAAAGCGCTGCACGCCCCGATCGAAACTGGTCTGCACGCGCTGGCCGACCAGCGACCCGGCGAGCTCACCGAAACAGGTGCGCGCGCCCGTCGCGACGATCACCCCGGTCGCGCTGCCGCTGACCACGTTGCTGCCCATGAAACACAGGTTGCGCGCGTCGAGCGGTGACGCTGCTTCGAGATCGACCGGCGCAAACTTTTCGACCGGCATCGATTCGCCGGTCAGCGCCGCCTGGTTGATGAACAGGTCTTTCGCGGCGAGCAGGCGCAGGTCGGCCGGGATCATGTCGCCGGCTGACAGGTGCACCACATCACCCGGCACAAGCCGTTCGATCGGCACTTCGGTCCTGCGCGCGATTGCCGGCAGGACGGTCCCTTCGGCGACTGCCTCCGTCGCGGGTATCCGTCGCGCGGTCGCGGTGTTGCTGACCAGGCTGCGCAGTTGTTCCACCGCGCGACCGCTGCGTGCTTCCTGGAAGTACGACAGGAACACCGCCATGAACACCATCGCCAGCATGATCGCGGCACCCATCGCGTCGTCGCCGAGGTACGACACGACCGCGAGGATGGTCAGCAGGACATTGATCGGGTTGAACAGGAAGCGATGCGCGATCTCGGCCAGCACGCCGAGGCGCTTCTCCTGCGCAACCGCATTGGGACCGAACCGGGCCAGGCGTTCATCCACCTCGGCCGCGCTCAGTCCCTCGCCGTCGACGCCGAGGCGCGCCAGCACGGCCGCGCCGTCGAGGCGAACCAGCTCGATCAGGGGATGCGCGGCCTGAACGCGACGCGCATCGAAGCGCAGAGCGATCGGCACGGCCGCGGCGAACAAGCCGAACGGCATCGTTGGAAACTTGAACATGGCGACTCCGGAAGGGGGCGGTGACTCATGGTCACGCTGCCGCCGCGGGAATCGCCGTCATTGGCGGCGCGTCGTTGACGCTCCGCTCAGGCGGCCATCCGCTCCGTGGAGGCAGCGCTGCTTCGTCTGTGACTACTGCAACTTTCCACGGAGGGAACCTCGCAAAGAGGAAGGAAACGTCGTGCGCGGGGCCGGCACGCCGATATTGTCGTCACGCGGGCTGTCGGGACGCTTTCAGGAGCCGCCATCGATCGCTTTGTTCGCGATGCGTTCAGGTCCTTGGCGCTGCAACGAGCAGACTGGTAACGGCGTCGAGGAAGGACGCGGGCAACTCGGCGCGCACCGGTACGCACCAGAAGCGCGCGCTCGCGAACGCGACGCACTTGACCGCGTCCTTCTCGGTCATCAGCACCGGCAAATCGTCGGCGAACGCGAGGTCGGACGAAACGAACGCATGATGGTCCGCGAACGGATGGGCGATGACCTCGATGCCATGTGCGCGCAGGCCGAGGAAGAAGCGCTCCGGGTTGCCGATCGCCGCGACCGCATGCACGCGCTGGCCGGCAAACGATTCAAGCGGTCGCGTGGTTGCCGTACGCTCGACCGGCACCGCCACGTCGCCGAGCAGGCGCATCGGGATCTCCCCGGGTTGCGCAACGCCGCCGTTGCAGACCCGGAACGGAACGCCGGCGAGGCGTTCGAGCGGTTCGCGCAACGGGCCCGCCGGCAACAGCCGCCCGTTGCCGAAACGACGCTGGCCATCGATCACGCAGATCTCGATGTCGCGCGCGAACGATGGGTTCTGCAAACCGTCGTCCGCGACCACTACATTGACGCCACGCTCGAGTAGCAACGCGGCGGCGCGTGCACGGTCGCGTCCAACCGCCACCGCAACGCCGGTGCGACGGCGGATCAGGCACGGCTCGTCGCCGACGCGCGCGGGATCCGGCAGATCGTCGAGCAACAACGGACCGAGCTCGGTGCCACCGTGGCCGCGGCTGATCACGCCGGGGCGCCAGCCGCGCTGGCGCAGTGCATCGACCAGCGCGATCGCCAGCGGCGTCTTGCCGCTTCCGCCAGCGGTGATGTTGCCGACCACGATCACCGGCACCGCGATCCGCGCGGCATGCCGCAAGCCAATGCGATAGGGCGCAAGGTGCAGCGCACGCAAGCCGCGATAGACCGGTTGCAGCATGCTCAGCCACCAGGGCACGGGCGAGCCTTCATACCAGATCGCGGCGACGCGCTCGGCGAAGCCGCCCATCTCAGCCGATGCCTGCGGCATTCGCCGGGCGTACCGCTTCCCGGTCGCTGAATTGCATCCGGTGCAGGGTCGCGTAGTGGCTGTCGCGCGCGAGCAAGGCCCGATGGGTGCCCTGCTCCACGATGCGGCCGCGGTCGAGCACGACGATCTGGTCGGCATGCTCGATCGTCGAGAGGCGGTGCGCGATCACCAGCACGGTGCGCTCGCGCATCAGGCGCTTCAGCGCATCCTGGATCAGGCGTTCGGACTCGCTGTCGAGCGCACTGGTCGCTTCGTCGAGAATCAGGATTGGCGCGTCCTTGAGCAATGCGCGCGCGATCGCGATGCGTTGGCGTTGACCGCCGGACAACAGCGCACCGCCCTCGCCGACGCGGCTGTGGATGCCGTCGGGCAACTGGCGGATGAATTCCATCGCATTCGCGGCTTCCGCGGCAGCGACGATATCGGCTTCGCTCGCACCGGCAAGGCCACCATAGGCGATGTTGTGCGCGATGCTGGTGTCGAACAGCGCGATGCCCTGCCCGACCCAGGCGATCCGGCGGCGCAGGCTGGCGAGCGTGTAGTCGCCGAGCGGTCGCCCGTCGAGCAGGATCACGCCGGATGAGGGCTCGTGGAACCGCGGGACCAGGCTTGCGAGCGTCGACTTGCCGCTGCCCGAACGTCCCACCAGCGCGGTTATGCTGCCGCGCGGGCAATGCAGGTCGATGCCGTCGAGCGCCGCCGTGGCGGCACCGGGATAGGACATGCGAACGTCGCGAAGCTCGAGGTCTCCGGTGCAGGCGTCGAGTTCAACCCGGCCATCGTCGCGTTCGGGCGGCGTATCGATCAGGCCGAAAATTTCTTCCGCCGCAGCGATGCCTCGCTGCAGGTTCGCCTGCACCGTGGTCAGCCGCTTCAGCGATGGCAGGATTCCACCCATCGCGAGGATCAACGCGGTGAACGCGCCTGGTGACAACGTGCTGAGCATCGCCGGTCGCGTGGCGAAAAAGATGATCAGGGCAAGCGAGACCGCGGCGATCATCTGCACCAGCGAACTGGCAAGTCCATTCGTCGAAGCGACCTTGATCCCAAGCCTTCGCGTCTGCTCCGACACCTCGTTGAAGCGCCGAGATTCGTAGTCCTGGCCGCCGAACACCTTCACTTCACGGTTCGCACCGACCGCCTCTTCGACAACCCCGCTGACCGTGCCCATCGAGGCCTGGATGCGATGGCTGATGCGCCGATAGCGTCGGCCGACGTAGACCACCAGCGCGCCCACCAGCGGCACCATCACCAGCAGCGCGAGCGTCAGTTGCACGCTCGAGTTCAGCATGACGCCGACGTAGGCCACGATCACCAGACCATCGACCACCGCGATCTTCACGGCCTCGGTCGTCGCCTGCGCCACCTGCTCGGCGCTATAGGTGATGCGCGCGATCTGGTGGCCCGACGACTCCGTATCGAAGAACGATGCCGGCAATCGGAGGTAATGGTCGAACACCTGCTGGCGCAGCTGCTGCACCACGCCGCGCCCGATGTAGGCGGTCCCGTAATCGGTCAGGTAGATCGCGAAACTGCGCGCCGCGAAGATCGCGATGATGATGATCGGCATCCAGAAAATGGTGCCCTTGTCGCGTGCGACGAACAGGTTGTCGAGCATCGGCTTGATGCTGTGCGCGAACAGTCCCATGCAGGCCGCGTCGACGACCATCGCGAGTACGGCGGCCAGCGCGACGAACCAGTAGCGTCGCGCGTAACCGAGCAGTCTGGCGTATACCGCGAGACTGGATCGGTCGGACGCGTCGGCTGGGGTCACTTCGCGCCCGACGCCTGCGCCTGCGCGATCGCGATCGACAGGCGCGTGAAGCCGAGCTGGCCAAGCGCATCCATCGCGGTGACGACGGCCTGGTGCGGCGTCATCGCGTCGGCGCGAAGGATGACCGGACGCGAGCGGTCATCGCCGGCAAAGCGCCCGATCGCTTCCTTCAATGAATCGAGCCCGGGGTTGAGCACCTCGTTGCTGTCGATGAAGTAGTGGCCGTCGCGGTCGATCAGAAGCACGAACGCATCGCGCTGCTCGACCTGCTCGCTCGCCTCGGCCTGTGGCAGGGTGACCTGCATGCGCGAGTTCTGCACGAACGTGGTGGTCAGCACGAAGAACATGAGCAAGGTGAGCAGCACGTCGATCAGCGAGATCACGTTGATCTCGAAATCGTCCTCGCGGCGGGCGGCAGCGATTCGCACGCGTGCCTCAGCCTGCGGTCCGCGCGACGCGAACCGCGCTGGCCGGTGCCGCCGGCACGGCTTCGCTGGTCGCGGTCAGCTCGTCGGTGAGCAGGAACACCTGGCGCTCCATCTCGACCACCAGGCCGGCGACGCGGCTGCGGAAGAAGCGATGGAACGCGTAGGCGGGAATCGCCACGCACAAGCCGGCCGCGGTACACACGAGCGCCTCGCCGATGCCACCGGCCATCTTCAGCGGATCGCCGACGCCGCTGACCATCACCGCGAAGAACATGCGGATCAGGCCGAACACGGTGCCGAGCAGGCCGAGCAACGGGGAAATCAGCGCGATCGTGCCGAGCGTGTTGAGGAACCGCTCGAGCCGGTGCACGACGTGCCGGCCGGTATCCTCGACGCGTTCCTTGATCACGTCGCGCGGTCGGTTGCGCACGGTCAGCGCGGCGGCGAGGATCTCGCCGAGCGGCGAGTTCGTGCGCAGCGCGTTGAGATGCTCCGGATCGAGCTTGCGCGTGCGCGCCCATTCACGCACTTCATTGCCGAGCCCCGGCGGCACCACCGTCTTGCGGCGCAAGGTCCAGAAGCGTTCGAGGATGATCGCCAGTGCGATCGCCGAGCAGACCAGGATCGGCAGCATCGCCCAGCTGCCGGCCATGAGGATTTCGAACACGTGCCACCCTTTCGATGCGATTGCGACCAGCCCGCATCATAGCAGCGCCATCGCCCGTGTCTGTGCGCCAGTCCTGCTCGCGCCAGTAGCGCCGCTGGGCGTCGCGCTCGCGGGCATCGATGCGCGGCGCGGCATCGACCGGAAACACCAGGTGCAGCGCGCCCGCATCCGCCGTGTTGGCCAGCGCCAGCCCCGCTGCGGCGTAGCGGGCGACGACCGCGCGGGCCGGATGGTGGAAGCGGTTGCGCCAGCCCGCAGACACCACCGCGATGGTCGGGCGCACGTCCCGGAGAAATACCGCGCTGGACGAAGTTCGGCTGCCGTGATGCGGCACCACGAGCACCAGCGGCGGTCCGCTGCCGAGCTTGGCCGCGACATCCGGCTCGATCCGGCTGCTGATGTCGGCGGGCAGCAGCAGTCGGCCGCCGACGCCTTCTACCAGCAAGACGCAGGAACGGTCGTTCGCATGCGCGGTATCGGTCGCGGGCTCCGGATCGAGCATGCGAAAGCGGACACCGTCCCAGTCCCACGTTTCGCCGGCGCGGCATCGCGCCATGGTCATGGGCAGTCGCTGCGGTTCGCCGCTCGAACGCAATGCCGCCGGGAACGCACGCGCAACCGCCACCGCCCCACCCGCGTGATCGTTGTCGCCGTGGCTGATGACCAAACGATCCAGCGCGTCGACGCCATACGCACGCAGGGTCGGCAGCACGGCGGCTTCGCCAAGGTCGAACTCCGAGGGGTAGCGCGCGCCCGCGTCGAACAGCAGGCTGTGCCCGTGCGTGCGCACGAACACCGACAAGCCCTGCCCGACATCGATCACGACCGCTTCGAACGCACCGTCCACAGGCAGCGCGGGCGGCGGCGACAGCAGAGGCAGGAACAGGAGCACGCCGAACGCGCGACAAGGCACGCCGCGCGGCGCGAACAGCCACGTTGCGCCAACCAGGGCCAGCAGCAGCGTCCACGGTGACGGCGTGGGCAGGTACCAGTGCGCGCCCGGCCACTCCGCCAGGCATTCGAGCAACCACCACTGCGCATGCGCGATGCCCGCCGCAATCAGCAGCACCGGCGCTGCCAACGACGGCAATGTCAGCAGCGCGAGCACGCCCAGCAGGCACAGCGGCACGATCACGAAGCTGATCAGGGGCACGGCAATGACATTCGACAACGCGCCGACCAGCGAGGCCTCACCGAAGAACCAGATCGACAGTGGCATCAGCGACACCGTCATCACGAGCTGGCCAAGGGTCAACTCGCGCAGGAACCCGCGCAGGCCATGGCCGCGCACGAGACACAGCATCAGGAACGCCACCCCGACGAAGGACAGCCAGAATCCCGCGGCGAGTGTCGCCAACGGATCGAACAGCACGATCGCGAGCAGGGCCAGCGCGAGCGAGTGCGGCGCGCTTCCCGCGCGGCGGCCGAAACGCGTGAGGGTGACCACGCCGATCATCGCCAGCGTGCGCACGGTCGGCAGGCTACCGCCGGCGAGGATGCCGTAGAGGATGGCACTGGCGAGCGCAGCCGGCGCCTGTGCCAGTGGAAACGCGACGTACAGGCCGAGGCGCGGGCACGCCGTCCACAGCAACCACGCCAGCACGGCACCGAAGATCGCGGCAACGCCGACGTGGAAGCCGGAGATCGCGATCAGGTGCGGAATGCCATTCGCCCGCGCGACCTCCCAGTCGCCCGGATCGAGCCCGCGCGTGTCGCCGATCGCGAACGCCTGCAGCAAGGCCGCGTCGTGCGGATCAGCTACGCGCGCGGCAATGCCCTGCGAAATCGACTCGCGCAAGCGGTCCACGCACAGCGCGCGTTCGCCGAGATTCCGGTTCGCATCGGAGTCGCGCACGTAGCCGACCGCGACAATGCCGCGTTCCAGCGCCTGCCGCTCCGAATCGAAGCCGCCGCGATTGACGAGCCCGCGCGGCCGCTTCAGGCGCAGGAGCAGCTGCCAGCGACTGCACGCGGTGGCCTCCGCGGGCGCGCCGTCGTACCAAGACACGCGCACTCGACCGTGCAGCGGCACATCACCGCCATCGAGTTCTGCCGCTTCCACGCGCAGGACGAAACGCGTCGCATCGTCACGCCGCAACGGCAATGCGTCGATGACGCCGGTGACGAGGAAGTCGCGACCCTCCAGTTCCGGCGGCAGGCGCGCATCGAGCGCGAGGTCGGCGCGGAACGCGCACCAGGCAAATCCGAGCAGTACGCAGCCTACGAGCCGCAGGCGCGGATGCCACCAGGCACCGAAACCAAGTGCTGCGAGCGCAAAGTCGACACCACGCGGCGGCAGGCCCGGCAGCGCATGCACGGCAAGCACGCCGAGCAGCAACGCCAGGGCGCTCGCCGTACCGACGGTCGCAGTCCTTGTGCCGAGCATCCTGCTCCTTCACTCCCTGTGGGAACCGCGGAAGCCGCAATGCTCCTTCGCGATCAACCACCATTCCCGACCAACGCTTCCCTCGAACGGGAGGGCTTCAGGCATCGCGGCTGAAGCCATTCCTAAGACAACTACCCATGGTTCGCCACGAACGCACGCAACGCACCACCAGACAATTCGAGGATGCGATCGGCGCGCGCGGCCAGGCGCGGATCGTGCGTGACCAGCACGAGTGCGGTGCCGATCTCGCGATTCAGCTCCAGCATCAGGTCGTACACCTGCGCCGCGTTCTTCTCGTCCAGGTTGCCGGTCGGCTCGTCACCAAGCACGCAAGCCGGCCGGGTGACCAGCGCGCGTGCGACCGCGCAACGTTGCCGTTCACCCCCCGAGAGTTCGCCCGGCTTGTGCTCCAGTCGCGCACCAAGCCCGACCCGCTGCAGCAACGCGATCGCGCGCTCGCGCGCCTCGCCGATCGCACCGCCGCGGATCAGCAACGGCATGCACACGTTCTCGACCGCGGTGAATTCCGGCAGGAGATGATGAAACTGGTAGACGAAGCCCAGCGCACGGTTGCGCAGTTCACCGCGCGCACGGTCGGACAGGCGCGACATCGCCTGGCCGTCCACCATCACTTCGCCCGCGCTCGGCGCATCGAGGCCGCCGAGGATGTGCAACAACGTGCTCTTGCCCGTGCCCGATGCGCCGACGATCGCGACCGTCTCGCCACGGCGCACGGTCAAGCTGACTTCGCGCAGCACGTCGGTGCGCAGACTGCCTTCCTGGTAGGTCTTGGCAATCCTGTTCGCGTCAAGGACCACTTCGTTCATTGGGTTCAGCACTCGAAACCGTAGTCGCGCCGATACACGTCAACTTCCTCCTTGTCCATGTGCTTGAACAACACGCACACGGTATAGCTGCCCTTCTGCTTGCCGTTCAATTCGTAGCCCCAATCGCTGATGTCTTCACGTCGGAATTCCACTTCCTCGCCCTCTGTGACGCTTTCCACGTATTCCGGCGCGTTCGACACAGTGCCGGCGAAGCCCTTCGCTGTCGCATGGAACGGGGTAATCCAAAGGTGTTCGCTGCCGTTTCCGTCCGTGACCTTCAGCTTGAGCTTGAATCCCGATGCACCCTTCGGTGGATTCGCCTTCAGGCGAAGGAAGCCGTCGAGGCTTGCCTGGGCTTTGGCAATGGCCTCGTTCATCTCGCGGTCCTCACCCGAGACCAGCACGGTGTGATCCGGCATCTTCTCGTCCGACCCCGGTGGAACCGACGTCGGAAGCGAAATGACGACGACGAGCGCAACGAGGAAGACATGCATGAGTAGTTCTCCGGGGTGATCCGTCTACTCGTACCGCAACGCCGCCGCCGGATCGGTCTTCGCCGCACGGCGCGCGGGGTACAGCGTCGCGAACGTGCAGAAGGCGAACGCAGTCAAGGTGATCCAGATCACATCGGGCCAATGCAGATCGCTCGGCAGTTCGCTGATGTAGTACACATCCGGCGAAAGGAAGGTCACGTGGAAGGTCTGCTCGACCCAGTGCACGATCGCCGACAGGTTGAGCGACAGCAGCACCCCAAACAGCACGCCGAGCGCGATGCCGAGGGTGCCGACGAGGATGCCCTGCACCATGAACGTGCCCATCACCGAAGCGGGGCTCTGGCCGAGCGTGCGCAGGATCGCGATGTCGGCCTGCTTGTCCTGCACCAGCATCACCAGCGTCGACACGAGATTGAATGCGGCGACCGCGACGATCAGCGAGAGGATCAGGAACATCACCTTCTTCTCCATGGCGACCGCCTTGAAAAAGTTGCTGTGCCCCTGCATCCAGTCGGTGACGCGGTAATACTGGCCGAGCGTGCCGGCGAGCTGCTTGCCGACCGGATAGGCCTGGAACAGGTCGTCGAGGCGCAGGCGGATGCCGGTCGGTCCGTCGAGGCGATACAGGGTCTCGGCGTCCTGCATCGCGACCACCGCGAGGCCGGAGTCATACTCCTGCATGCCGGC
>Ga0209023_10003037_pt1 | contig 20288 bp, 21 predicted proteins | sample LakOneMetagenome_FD_187468 | JGI IMG/M metagenome (GOLD analysis project Ga0209023, IMG submission 187468) | Freshwater and sediment microbial communities from Lake Erie, Canada (SPAdes) (version 2) | ecosystem: Environmental > Aquatic > Freshwater > Lentic | place: Lake Erie, Canada...
CATCTGCTCCGGCGCGAGGTCACGCACGAGCTGCAAGACAGCGGTGCGGAGTTCGGCGGCGGTGGGCATGGCACCAGGCTAGACCGAACACCTGTTCGACGCAACGAAACCATCGAAAGTTCCCGAAATGTCCGAAAATGGACGCGTGCGCCGTACCGAAGGTGCCGATGAGCTCGTCCCATGTACCGCTCGGCGCCGGTCGCCGAACTCGCGTCAGGTCACGCCCGTGAGGTGGTCGGTATCGGCACCTGGGGGGGTGGCCACGCGGTCGGCGTGACGGAGGCACAGGTACCAACCATCTTCCTCACGGCGGAAGATCGCCGTGACCCGGAGATCCAAGGACACGCGCTGCCCGCTATCGACTCGTCGCACGTCGGTGTGTTCGATGGCCACCACGTACCCGAGATCGTCAGACCCCCAGCGGGTGATCTCTTCGAACTCCGGAGATCCACCATCGACGAACATCGAGGCCACCCGCGCCGTCTCGGCCGCAACGTGCTCGAATCCCACGATCGGTGGACCGAGTGGGTTTGCCAAGACGACGTCGTCCCTCCGAGACCACAGTGCCGTGGTCGGGCCGGGATCGCCCTTCGCCATGGCGGCGACCGCGATCCTGGCTGCCTCGACCGCGGCGTCGAACGTCTCTGGAGCCATACGACCTCCCCCTTCGGCGTGCCCGGCAGGATGTCACAGACGTGCCATTCGTGCTGGCCATGGATCCGGCGTTCCGGGCACTCCCGAAGCTGCAGCTACCGGCGACGCCGCCCCTCAGACCGATGGGCCTCGGGACCGTCTGCTGCGCGACGTGATGCTTCCCGCCGCCAGCCCCAGGAGCGCGCCCAGGACGCCCGCTGGGACGCCGATCTCGAACACCGCGAACCATGCCGTGGGCGGGTAGGCGATCAAGCCCAAAACGAGGCCGACCGCCCCGCCAACGATGCCGAACGTCGCGGCGCTGACGAGCATCCACCGCGCAGGGAGGGGATCATCGGCCACGGTTCCAACGTACGTCACCCCCCGCCGCGCAGGCCGAGGGTCGTGAGCGCTGGCCCACGGAGACAGGGTGGCGGACGGGTCGCTCAGCTCGTGCTCGAGGATGAGCAGCAGGTACTCACGTCAGGTCCGACGGGCGAGCGCATAGTCGGAGCATGTTCACCACTGCGCTCCCCCGCCCATCCCGGTTCCGTCTCGGAGGAGCCCTCGCCGCTCTCGCCGTGACGGGCCTGGCCCTCGCGACCACCGCCACCCCGGCGTCGGCCACCAACGAGTTTCCAGCCAAGCCCACCGCACAGGCCGCCATCAGCTGCGGCGATGGAGGCGCCGTGCTGATCATGAACCTCGGCAACGTCGGCGGTCTGAGCACCGCCCACTTCGCAATCAGCGTGACGGGCCAGGCCGACGACACCATCGACGTCGCCCCGGGCAGCTCCTCCACGATCCAGCGCTTCGGCCTGGTGGAGAACAGCGATGTGACCGTCGCGATCAGCGCCGACCCGGCCCTGGCCTACACCGCGACGTTCCCGGTCAACTGCTTCGACTTCGTGGGCGGCATCGCGTTGACCTGCGATGGCGCTCAGCCCATCCTCACCGCCGAGGTGACAACCATCGGCCCCTTGGGCGACAACCTCTCCTTCCACGTGAATGGTGTCATCGCCGCCTCAGCGGACGTGGCCCCCGGTTCGTCCAAGACCTTCACGGCGGCAGTGCCCGACGGGGTGCCGTTCACCTCGGAGCTGACCTCGTTGCACGACGGCACCATCACCGACCTGTCGGGCACCCCGAACTGCGCCCCCGAACCGACGACCACCACAACGACGACGCCGACCACCACGAGCACCTCGACCACAACCACCTCGACGGTCGTCGCTCCCGCCGTGCCGATCGACCCGCCGGCGGTCCTCCCCCAGTCCGTGCAACCGGTGTCGTACGTGGCCGCCACCGAACTCCCCCGCACCGGCTCCAGCACGGCACCGCTCGCCCTGCTCGGTGCGACCCTGCTCGGCCTGGGCATCGCTCTTCGCAGCATCCGCCGCCTCATCTGAAGGTCCTCGTCGCCGTGGCGAGCCACTCGGAATCACGCCGCCGGGGGGCGATGCCGAGCTGAGCGCAGCCGGGTGCCGCCAGTTGGCTCGGACCGAGGGTCACTACCGTCGGGGCGTGTCTCCCATGCGGCGTGAACTGGCGATCGCGGCGATCGCCTTGGCGGTATCGGCCTTGATCGGCTGCGGAAGTGGGGCGTCCGTGGATCGATCGGCTCACACCGGGGCCGCAAAGGACTCGGACGCGGCGCGCTGCGGAGATGGTGCAGTCGTCCTGGCCTTCTCCGGTCTGGCGAAGGGCAGGACCGAGGAGGACGGTGACGTGTTCCTGCTCGAGGCCGCCGGTGATGTCCGCCAGCTCAGCAAGGACGGAGGTTCGTACTCGCCGGCGGTGTCGCCCGACGGAACTGAGGTGGCCGTGGCGAGCATCGGTCGGACCGGGGAGGTGTCCGACAGCTTCGGGCCGTCGCACCTGGAGCTGTTCGTCGAGCCGGTCGACGGCGGGCCGAGACGGGCGCTGGGGACATCAGGGTTCGGCACCACCCGTCGTGGTCGCCGGACGGTTCCCGGATCGCGTACTCGCGGTCGCTAGAAGCGGACGCCGGGCAGCAGAGCGAGGTGTGGGTGATCTCCGCCGACGGTACGGGCGAGCGCCGCCTGGTCGGTTCGCCTGCCAACTCCGACGACAGCGACCCGGCCTGGTCACCGGACGGCAACCGCGTGGCGTTCGTCCGAGCAACGCGTGCAGGTGCGACGTGGACGTACCAGTTGATGGTCGCCGAGCTGATCGATGGTTCGGCGAGCGAGGTCACCACCCTGACCAAGTCCGGCCTCGCGCTGAGCGAGCCGGCCTGGTCACACGACGGTCGACGACTGGCCGTCCGGGAGCTCGGCGGGGACCTTGGGGGCGGATACGGAGCGGTCGAGATACTCGATGCATCGAGCGGCGAGAAGGTGACGAGCATCGAGTCGTCGGCGTCACCGTCGTGGACGTCCGACGGGCGACTCCTGGCCTACGGACGGGCCCCCGGGACGTCAGATGCCTCCAGCGTGTGGCGGGTCGTCGAGATGGTCCCCAAAGGCGACGACGGGTACGCCACCGGGCTGCCAGTGCCGGGAATCGACCCGGTCGGCTTCCTGTACGGGAGCTATCGGGTGTCCGCCGCGCCGTGCAAGGTGGGCGGCGGACCGCTCACCGCGGACGTCGAAGCGCTCGCCACCATCTCGGTCACGGTGCCGAGCACGGGCGACAACGCGACCGTCCTGACTCGGAAGGTGGCGGAGGGCACCTTCGACCAGGAGGGGAACGAGCCGACGGGGCGGGTCACGGCGAAGTTGGTGGAGCCTTCGGTGCTGCACGAACCTTCGGCGCCGTCGGCGATCGAGGGCGAACCGGCGGCTCCAGAGCGGCCGCTACTCCTGCCGAGCGAATCGCCGCCACTGGTATGGGTGGCGTGCGACCCGGGAACCTGCGAGGTGATCGATGCCAGCACGGGCAATCGCCTGGCCGCCGGCGGGAACCTGCGGGAGACGTTCGACGATCTCAACGACCTGGCTCCCCGCTGATCAGGGCCGTTCCCGGCCCTGTGGCCGAGCGGTCAGGTCAGGCAGGTGGGCCGGAGGGCGGTTCACCCTCGGACTCGCGACGAACTCGCTCGCGGAGCCGCTCCGAGGTGGTGCCGAGGTAGTCCCGCAGGCCACCGGGCCGGAACGACTTGCCCAGGTGCTCCATGCCGGCCCGACCCATCTTGCGGACGCTGCGCTCGATCCAGAGGGCGGCAGCCAGCATCACCACGAAGCCGGCGAAGGCCACGAGGAACGACGTGGCGGTGGCCAGGGCCACCACCAGCACCACGACGCCTAGGACGAACACGGCACTGCCCCACTTCATCTGCCGGACGCAGTGGCGGTAGATCGAGTGGCTCCCGATCTCGCCGGCGAGTTGCGGGTCGTTCGCGTGGAACTGTTGCTCGATCTCCTGGAGGATCCGTTGCTCTTCCTCGGAAAGCGGCACCCCAAACACCCTTCAGCACCTTCGGCGGACGTGTGACGGGCACCAGTCTCGCACAGGCTTCTCAGGCCAACAACGCGCCACGGTATCGGATCAGCGCCGGCTTCGGCCCGGATCGTCGTCGACCTCGTCCGCCGCCGACCGTGGCGGCCCTGCTGCGTTCAGTCCCCACTGCTGCGCACCGCGCCGGGCGACGCGCATCCCGTCGGGGCCGGTGAGGCTGGCGGGGCCTACCGCCGCGGCGCCGAACCGGGCCCGGATGGCGTCCACGGCGGCCTCGGCTGCGCTCCATTCTGCCGGCTCATCCTCGGACAGATCGTCGAAGGTCAGCTGGGCGGCCTCGGTGTCCCCCAGCTGCGACACGCTGACGCCGAGGAGCCGGATCCCGCTGGCCGGATCGACGGTCCCGAGCAGGGAGCGCGCCGTCCGGGCGATGTCTCGGGCCGAGTCAGTGGGCCGATCGATGGTGGACGAGCGGGTGATGGTGCGGAAGTCGCCGAAGCGGACCTTCAGCGTGATGGTGCGGCCCTTGGAGCCCCCGGCCCGCAACCGGGTGGCCACGGCGTCGGCCATGCGGAGCAGCTCGAGCTCGCAGTCGGCCCGGCGATGGAGGTCGTGGGCGAAGGTCTCCTCGTGCCCGACCGACTTCAGGGCCTGGTCCGGCACCACCGAACGCACGTCGACCGCGTTGGCCAGCGCGTGCAGGTGTCGCCCCGACGCCTGGCCGAGGTTGCTGACCACCGTCTCCAGCGGTAGCTGGGCCAGATCGCCCACCGTCTTGACGCCGAGCCGCTGCAGGCGAGCGAGCGTGGCCGGTCCCACGCCCCAGAGCGCCTGAACCGGGAGCGGGTGCAAGAAGGCCAGCTCGTCTCCCGGATCGACCACCACCACCCCGGCGCCGCGACGGACCCCCTCCCGGGTGGCCCGCGGCTTGGCCGCCTGCGACGCCAGCTTGGCGAGGAACTTTACCCGGGCCACGCCGACGCAGCAGGTGAGGCCCTCGGACTCGTGCACCAGCGACCTGATCCGCGCCGCGATCTCCGGCGCCGTTCCGTGGAGGCGCCGAGAGCCCGAGACGTCGAGGAAGGCCTCATCGAGCGAGATGGGCTCCACCAACGGCGTCATCGAGCGGAAGATCTCCATGACCCGACCGCTGACCTCGCCGTACAAGGCGTGGTCGCCGGGCAGGAAGACGGCATGGGGGCACAGCCGCCTGGCCCGCGCCGCCGGCATGGCGGAGTGGACCCCGAACGCACGGGCCTCGTAGGACGCCGCCGCCACCACCCCTCGCGGCCCGGTGCCACCCACCACGACGGGCTGACCGCGCAGCTCGGGATGGCGGCGCAGCTCGACCGCGGCGAAGAAGGCATCCATGTCGACGTGGAGGATGCTCGGCTCGGCGGTGGCCGGCGAGGTCACGAGAGGGCCGAGACCCGCAGGGACGCCGGATCGGTGCCGTCGACCCGGTATCGGAAGGCTCGGGTTCCCTCCCACCGCTCGCCCAGCCAGGCGTGCAGCGGGTCGCGGACCCACTGCGGCGAGCCGAGGAGATGACCACCGCAGGCCGCGGGATCGACGTAGCACGCGTCGACCACGATCCCGTCGGGATCGGCCAGCAAGATCTCGCCCACCACGTCGATGGCCCGGTGGACCTCCACCCGGAGGTGCCACCCCATGTCGGGAGCTTCGGCTTCGATCTCGTAGATCGGGCCCTGCCAGCCGCCGACCACGAGGCCGGTCTCCTCGGCCACCTCACGGGTGAGGCCGTCGAGCACCGTCTCGCCGTCGTCGACCACGCCGCCGGGAGGCGACCAGTCGAGTCGACCGTCGCGGCGGCGGTTCTGCACGAGCAGCACCCCGTCGGGTCCCTCGATCACCGCCCCAGCAACGAGCCACCTGCGCATGGTGGCCATTCTGCCTTCGCCCGCGTTCTCAGCGCAGCCGACGGATGCGGTTCACCCGATCCCGGATGCCCCAGCGGGTGACCAGCACGAGTGCCTCGGCGACGATGTTGGGCGACATCTTCGACTCGCCCCGGAAGCGGTTCCGGAACGTGATCGGGATCTCCACGATGGTGCCGCCGGCCTTGGAGACCTCGTAGGCCATCTCGATCTGGAACCCGTACCCGTCGGCCCGCACCCGCTCGAGGCCGACCTTCTCCAGGATCGAGGACCGGTAGGCCCGGAACCCGGCGGTGGCATCTCGGACGGGCATGCGCAGCATGAGGCCGACGTAGCGGTTGCCGACCTTGGAGATCATCCGCCGGCTCGCCGGCCAGCCCGGGACGGCGCCGCCCGGCACGTAGCGCGACCCGATGGCGAGGTCGGCCCCACCCTCGGTGACGGCGTGGATGAGGTCGGGGAGGACGTCGGGATCGTGGGACAGGTCGGCATCCATCTCGACCAACACGTCGTGACCCCGCTCCAGGCCCCAGGTGAAGCCCGCCCGGTAGGCGGGTCCGAGGCCGGACTTCTCGGTGCGCCGCAGGACGTCGATCTGGCCCAGCTCCTGGCCCACCTCGGCCGCCAGGTCGCCGGTGCCGTCGGGGCTGCCATCGTCCACCACCAGGATGTGGGCGTCGGGAACCGCCGCCCGAACGCGAGTCAAGACGTCACGTACGTTCTCGGCTTCCTGATAGGTGGGCAGCACGACGAGCGGAGACATCGGACCGAAACCTTACGGTCTCTCGAACCGCCGAACTGCCATCGGGGAAGAATGCCCGTTCGGGTTCGGCCCCTAGTCTGGGTCCATGGCCGAGGCCCGAGGAATCGAATCCGCTCTGCCGTCCACCGGCGCCCGCATCCTGGCTGTCGCATCCATCGTGGTGGCCGGCATCTGCGGCGGGCTCATCGGATGGAAGGTCACCACCCTCCAGGTGCACGATCCCGGGGCGCTGGCGGGCCTGGGCGGGCTGGTCGGGGCGGCCATCGGGGCCGGTGGCGTGGCCGTGGTGGCGGTGCTGGTGCTTCGAGCCATGGGCGAGTGGAACACCATCGTGGCCACCGGCGATCCCACCGCACCCCGACGCTCGCGATCGTGACGCCGTCCTCGGTCGACGACCTGTCGCCGTCGGACCTCCCCGCCGACCCGCGTGAGCTGTTGGCCCTCGCCGAGCCGCTCGCCGAGCTCGTGGCCCAGCGGCTGGTGGAGGGACTCGATCGGGTCGGCGCCCAGATCACGGCCAAGTCCACCCCCACCGACCTGGTCACGGAGATGGACACCTGGGCCGAGGCCCACATCACCGAGGCGCTCCTCACCGCCCGCCCGCACGACGCGGTGCAGGGCGAGGAGGGGGCAGATCACCATGGCACGAGCGGTGTCACGTGGTCGATCGATCCCATCGACGGCACCATCAACTACATCCACGGTCTTCCGGGCTTCTGCGTGTCCATCGCCGCCCGCGTCGATGGACGCTCCATCGCCGGTGTGGTGGTGTCGCCGCTGCACCGCGACACCTTCGCCGCCACCATCGGCGGCGGGTCCACCCGCAATGGCGCTCCCATCTCGGTGTCGTCGCCTGCCTCGGCGGCTCGGTCGGTGGTGGGCACCGGGTTCGGCTACGACCCGGCGCGACGTCGTCGTCAGGCCGCGGTGCTGGCTCGGGTCATCGGCGACATCGCAGATGTCCGGCGCGGCGGGGCCGCCGCGGTGGACCTGTGCTCGGTGGCCTGCGGTCGCCTCGACGGCTACTGGGAGGTCGGGCTGAACGACTGGGACCACGCTGCCGGCGCGCTCATCGCCTCCGAGGCGGGTGCGCGCTGCGAGGGGCTCGACGGTTCGGCGCCGTCGGAGCGGTTCGTCCTGGCCGCACCCCGCGCCACCTGGGACGAGCTGGCCGACCTGTTGCGGGCGGCCGGCGCAGCCGACGTTTGACCGAAGCGCCACTGCACCGGGGTGCCGCTCCCCTACCATCGGCGCGGTGGGTACCCGGATCCTGAGCGTCGAAGACGATGAGCGCATTCGCACCGCGGTGCGCCTGGCACTCGAGGACGAGGGCTGGACGGTGGACGAGGCCGAGAACGGCGAGGAGGCCCTGGTCCGGTTCGCCGAGGCCCCGTCCGACGTCGTCCTGATCGACATCATGCTCCCCGACATCGACGGGTTCGAGGTGTGCCGAGCCATCCGCCGGTCCTCCGATGTGCCGATCATCATGGTCACCGCCCGGGACGACACCCACGACGTGGTCGCCGGTCTCGAGGCCGGTGCCGACGACTACCTCACCAAGCCCTTCGCCCCCAAGGAGCTCTCGGCCCGCATCCGGGCGCTGCTCCGCCGGGTTCGCCACGCCGATCCCGCACGTTCGCACCTGCGCTTCGGCGATCTCGAGGTCGTGCCCGACGAGGGCGTGGTCCGCCGCGGCGGCAAGGACGTCCACCTCACCAAGACCGAGTTCAAGCTGCTCGTGGAGCTGGCGTCGAGCCCCGGGAAGGTGTTCAGCCGGGAGACCCTGCTGGACACGGTGTGGGGCTACGACTACTTCGCCGACGGCCGGCTGGTCGACGTGCACGTCCGCCGGCTGCGCACCAAGGTCGAGGCCGACCCGGCCAACCCGCGCCACGTGGTCACGGTCCGCGGCCTCGGCTACAAGCTCCAGACCTGACCGCCTCCATGGCCGATCAATCCATCGCCGCGCCGGTCGACGTGGTCGTGCCCCGCGTGTGGTGGCGACGCCTGCACGTCGGCCGGTTGGGCCTGCGGGCTCGGCTGACCCTGGCCTTCACGTTGAGCGCGGCGCTGCTCTCCACGTTGCTGGCCGGAACCACGTGGGCCCTCACCCGCGAGAACATCGTCAACCAGCGCGAGAGCTCCGCCACCCGCCAGGCGTTCCGCAACGGCGAGGTGGTCCGGCCGTTGTTCAAGGGCTCGAGTCCCGACGCCGACCAGATCAACGCGGCACTGGCGTCGCTGCAGAGCGACTCCCCCACCCGCTCCCTGGTGCGCAGCCCCGGTGGGAAGTACTACGGCACGTCGGCCGCGTACGGCCGCGACGAGGTGCCCCCGGCCATGTTGAAGATGGTCGACAGCGGACAGGCGGCGCGCATGCGGGTGAACGTCGACGGCGAACCCGAGCTCCTGGTCGGCGTGCCGCTGGAAGGGGTCGACACGGACTACTTCGAGTTCGTCTCGCTGGCCGACACGCAATCCGCCCTGGAGTCGTTGTCGGCTTCGCTCTTCGGTGCCGCCATGGTGACCACCCTGGCCGGTGCCGCCCTGGGCTGGTGGGCCAGCCGCCGCACCCTACGGCCGCTGGCCAACGTGTCGGTGGCGGCCGAGGCCATCGCCGGCGGCCGGCTCGACACCCGCCTCGGGGCCATCAACGACCCAGACCTCGGCGTGCTGGTGACCTCGTTCAACCACATGGCCCAGGTGCTGGAGGAGCGCATCGACCGCGACGGGCGGTTCGCGTCCGACGTGAGCCACGAGCTGCGATCGCCCCTGATGACGCTGTCGGCCTCGATCGAGGTGCTCAACTCCCGCCGCGAGGAGATGCCCGACGCGTCGGCCCAGGCCGCGGTCGACCTCATGGTGGCCGACGTGGCCCGGTTCAAGCAGCTGGTGGAAGATCTGCTGGAGATCTCCCGGTTCGACGCCGGCGCCGCCCGTCTGGACCTGTCGGAGATCCGGCCGGGCGAGCTGGTCACCCAGGCCGTGGCGTGGTCGCCCAGCCCCGACATCCCCATCGAGCTGGACAGCGAGTTGGCCGGGGTGCTCATCCGGGCCGACAAGCGCCGGCTGGTCCGCGTCATCACCAACCTGCTCGACAACGCCCGAAAGTACGGTGGCGGCGCCACCCGGATCGAGCTGCGCCGCATGCCCGCGTCACTGCTGATCGCGGTGGAGGACGCTGGCACCGGCGTACCGGTGGAGGAGCGCGAGCTGGTCTTCGACCGGTTCTCCCGCGGTGCCGGCTCCAACCGTCGGGCCGGCAGCGAGGGCGTGGGTCTGGGGCTCTCGCTCGTGGCCGAGCACGTCGCCCTGCACAAGGGTCGGGTGTGGGTGGAGGATCGGCCCGACGGCCAGGAGGGCGCTCGCTTCGTGGTGGAGCTCCCGGTGGCCTGGGACGAGGTCATCGAACCCTCCGACGAGGACATCCCGTGACCCGACGACCCACCCTCCTCGCCGCCCTGGTCGCTGCCGTGGTGATCGCCACCGCGTCGTGCGGCGTGCCGCTGGACAAGGAGCCCCGGCCAGTCACCGGTGCCACCCAGCCTCGCGAGACCACCCCCACCACCAGCGCGTCACCCACCGCCCAGGAGGTATCGGTGTACTACCTGGTAGGCGACCACCTGGAGGTCACCCGCTACCCCGTCGACGGCGATCCCACGCTCGACGCCGCCCTCGGGTTCCTGCTCACCAGCCAGCCGCCCGGCTCGGCCAAGACGCTCATCCCGCCCGGCACGTCGCTGCGGAAGGTGACCGTCGACGGCGACGTCGCCCGCATCGACCTGACGTCGGAGATCATCGACGACACCAGTGGCGAGACCCAGAAGCTGGCCCTCGCCCAGATCGTGTTCACCGCCCTGGCGTCCGACGGCGTCACCGAGGTGCAGTTCCTGGTGGACGGCCACCCGGTGGAGGTCCCCACCGATCGGGCCAACCAGAGCACGATCACCGCCGACGACTACGACCCGCCGCTCAACCCGCGGTGAGCTCCGAGGCCGGCGGTGAGCCGGCCGGCTGGGCCGACAAGATGGCGGCCGAGCGGAGCAGGTCGGGCTCCACCACCTTGAGGTGACCGATGGCGTCGGCCACCGGTACGGCCACGATGTGGCCCGACTGCAGCGCCACCATCTGCCCGAACGGGGCGGCCCCGCTCAGGGCGGCGCTCACCGAGTCGACGGCAGCGATGCCGAACCGGGTGGCCAGCACCCGATCGAACGCCACCGGTGAGCCGCCTCGCTGGACGTGTCCGAGCACGGTGGTACGGCTCTCGATGCCGGTGCGCTGCTGGATCTCGGACGCCACCAGGTGCCCGATGCCACCCAGCACCTCGTGGCCGTAGCGATCGATCTCTGGTTCGCCGATGTCGAGCGTGCCCGGCACCGGGACGGCGCCCTCGGCCACCACCACGATGGTGGCCCACGACCCGTGGTGGTGTCGGGCCACGATGCGGGCGGCCACGTCGTCGAGGTCGAAGGGCTCCTCGGGCACCAACACGATGGTGGCGCCGCCGGCGATTCCCGCCCACACCGCGATGTGGCCGACGTGGCGACCCATGACCTCGACCACCAGCACCCGGTCGTGGCTCTCGGCCGTGGTGTGGAGCCGGTCGATGGCGTCGCTGCAGATCTGGACCGCGGTCTGGAAGCCGAAGGTCATCTCGGTCTGGGCGATGTCGTTGTCGATGGTCTTGGGGACCCCGATCACGGGGATCCCGTCGCGGTGGAGGTCGGAGACCACGCCCATGGTGCCCTCGCCGCCGATCGCCACGATGGCGTCGAGCTCGTGGCGGGCCACCGCCTCACGCACGGCGTCGACCCCGTCGGGTCGGGTGTAGGGCTGGTCCCGGGAGGTGCCGAGGATGGTGCCCCCACGGGGCAGGATCCCCCGACAACGAGCGATCGAGAGCTGCTCCCACCGGTCGTCGAGCACCCCCCGCCAGGCATCGGCGAAGCCGATGGTCACGCCTCGATGTTCGACCTCCACCGCTCGCACCGCCGCCCGGATCACGGCGTTGAGCCCGGGGCAGTCGCCTCCGCCGGTCAGGATCCCGATGCGCATGGGCGGCATCGTACCGAGCACGGTCGGTAGCCTCACCCGGCCGTCCGATCAAGGAGTCCACATGGCCGTCGTCATCGCGCTGGATGCGGGAACCACGGGGGTGCGCGCCTTCGCCGTCGACGAGTCCGGCCGACCGGCCGGGTTCCGCTACCGCGAGTTCACCCAGCACTTCCCGCGGCCGGGTTGGGTGGAGCACGATGCCGACGAGATCTGGAGCGCCATCGTCGGCACCGCGGCCGAGCTGATCGCTTCGCTCCAGGAGCCGGTGGCCGCCATCGGCATCACCGATCAGCGCGAGACGGTGGTGGCGTGGGATCGCCGGACGGGTCGGCCGCTGCACCGGGCGATCGTGTGGCAGGACCGTCGGACCGCGGATCGGTGCGAAGCCCTGACCGCCGAGGGGCGCCTGCCGCTGGTGCGCCAGACCACCGGCCTGGTGCTCGATCCGTACTTCTCGGCCACCAAGCTCGAGTGGCTGTTCACCGAGGGAGGGGTGGAACCCGGACCCGACGTGGCCGTGGGCACCATCGACTCGTGGCTGCTGTGGAACCTCACCGGTGGCCAGATCCACGCCACCGAGCCGTCCAACGCCAGCCGCACGATGCTCTTCGACATCCGTTCGCTGAGCTGGTCCGACGAGCTGGCCGACCTGTTCGGCGTGCCCACATCGGCCCTGCCCGAGGTCCTGCCCTCCAGCGGTCGCTTCGGCGTCACCCACGCCAGCTCGGGGCTTCCTCCGGGCATCCCGATCTCCGGCATCGCCGGCGACCAGCAGGCCGCCCTGTTCGGGCACGCCTGCTTCCACCCCGGTGCCACCAAGAACACCTACGGCACCGGGTCGTTCGTGCTCATGAACGTCGGCACCACCTGTCCCGACCCGGTCGACGGGCTGCTCACCACGGTGGCGTGGTCGATCCCGGGCTCGGGCGGTCAGGTCCGCACCGACTACGCCTTCGAGGGAGCGATCTTCTCCACCGGCTCCGCCGTGCAGTGGCTGCGAGACGGGCTCGAGATCATCGCCAGCGCGTCCGAGGTGGGAGCGTTGGCCGCCAGCGTGCCCGACACCGACGACGTGTACTTCGTGCCGGCGTTCACCGGCCTGGGCAGCCCCTGGTGGGATCCTTACGCTCGGGCGACCCTGGTGGGGGTCACGCGGGGCACCACCAAGGCCCACCTGGCCCGGGCCGTGGTGGAAGCCATGGCCTTCCAGACCCGCGACGTGCTCGACGCCATGGTCGCCCACTCGGGTCACCCGGTGGTCGACGTACGGGTCGACGGTGGTGCGTCGGCCATGGACCTGCTGCTGCAGCTCCAGTCCGACCAGCTGCAGGTGCCGGTCCGTCGACCCCAGGTGCAGGAGACCACGGCGCTCGGGGCCGCCTACCTCGCCGGCCTGGCCGAGGGGGTGTGGGGGTCCACCGACGACATCGAGGCCAACTGGGTGCTCGACGCCGAGTTCGAGCCGGTCGCGACCCGCGCCGAGGTGGACGTCACCCATCGGCGCTGGCTCCAGGCCGTCGAGCACAGCCGAGGGTGGGCCGCTCCCGGGGCCTAGAAGGCGTTCGCCCACGTCACAGCGACAAGCGACAAGCGACGAGCGACGAGCGACGAGCGACGAGCGACGAGCGAAGGTGGTCGCGCTCGAGCGCAACTGTTCCGCTCGAGCGCGACCACCTCGCGACCTCGCAACGAATCTGCGCAGATTCTGCCCCGGGCCCAACGGCTCGAGATCCCGGCCTTCACCCTGTCCACACTCGGTCGGCGGTGAGGTCCGGTGACGTGGGCCAGACCCAGGTGTCAGGCGGGGAGCTCGGCCCAGCGGAGGCCGACGATGCGAGCGAGCGCGACGAGCTCACGGCGCTCCCGCTCGCGCCAGACGATCCGGTCGCGCCCGGCCACGATGGCCAGGCCGACGTCGGCCACCGGCGTCCAGATGACGTCGCTCGACCCGGCATCGGCCCCGCCGAGCGACGCCGCGCTGCTGGCGCCGTGCACGAAGGCGGCGAGCCAATCCTGGTTCGGCGCGTTCTCCCCTGCGGCGAGCGTGGTGCCGGCGTCCACGTCCACCACGGCGATCCACGATGCCGACAGCGACTTGGGTGCCTGGTTGCACGCAACGTCGAGGACGCCCTTGCGGCTGGTGGCCTCCACCAACATGGCAGCCGTCTCCAGGGTCTCTCGGCGCGGGTCGTGGCCACCCGGCCCGATGGGCCGGACCTCCTCCACCTGCACCCCGTCGACCTGGCGAACCTCGCTCACCAGCAGCTCCACCAGGGTGGCCTCGGGCAGCTGCACCACCAGTTCGTCGACGGCCTGGCCGGAACCGATCTCGAGGATCTCGATGCCCACCACGTCGCCCTTGACCGCGCCGATTCGGCTGGCCACCGCGCCCAGCGCACCCGGGCGGTCCGGCAGCCAGACCCGCAGCACATAGCTCTCCATGCGTGCGACCATACGTGGCCGGTGTGAACGGATTGTTTCCTCATCGAGCCGTGTACTTGACCGACCAGTCAAGTACTCGTACCGTGCCCGCCCGATGGACCGCAGGCTGACCCGACGGGGCGAAGAACGTCGCAGCCAGCTCATGGCCTTCGCCGCCGAGCGGTTCGCCACCAACGGGTACCACCCCACGTCGGTGGCGGAGATCGTTGAGGGCCTCGGCGTGGGCAAGGGCGTCTTCTACTGGTACTTCGACTCCAAGGAAGAACTGCTCCGCGCCATCTTGGCCGACGGCCAGCTCGACCTTCGCCGTCGCCAGCGGGCCGCCATCGCTGGGGCGGCCACGCCCATGGAGCGCATCGAGCGCGGGATCCGAGCCTCCATCGAGTGGTCGCTCGAACACCCGACGTTCTTCCGCCTGTTCCAGTTCGCCGCCACCGACGAACGCTTCACCGAGGGCCTGCGCAAGGGCGAGCAGGTGGCGGTGCGAGACGCCTCGCGCCACGTCGCCGACGCCATGGCCGCGGGCGAGATCCCCGACGGCGATCCGCAGCTCCAGGCCCACGCCATGCTCGGGGTCAGCTCCCACCTGGTGCACCTCGTGCACCGCGGCCTGCTCGCGCCGGGAGACGACGTGGTGGACACCGCGGTGACCTTCTGCCTCTACGGCATCTCCGGCCCCCACTGATCCGCCCGTCGACCTCCGGGTTCAGCCGAGCTTGGTGAGGGCTCGGCGGAGGTTGCGCACGGCCTGGTGGATGCGCTGCTCGTTCTCGATCAGGGCGAAGCGGACGTGGCCGTCGCCGCCCGGACCGAACCCGACGCCGGGCGACACGGCGACCTCGGCCTCGCGCACCAGGAACGAGGCGAACTCGATCGAGCCCAGCTCTCGGTAGGGCTCGGGGATCGGCGCCCAGGCGAACATCGTCCCCCGCGGTGGGGTGATCTCCCAGCCGATCCGGTTGAGGCCGTCACAGAGGGCGTCGCGGCGGGCCTGGTAGATGGGCTGGACCTCCTTGGGGTGCCCCGGATCCTCGTTGAGCGTGACGGTGGCGGCGATCTGGATGGGCTGGAACGTGCCGTAGTCGAGGTAGCTCTTCAGCTTGGCGAGGGCCTGGACCACCTCGGCGTTGCCCACCAGGTAGGCCACCCGCCAGCCGGCCATGGAGAACGACTTGGTCATGGAGTACAGCTCCACCGCGCACTCCTTGGCCCCCTCGGCCTGGAGGATGCTGGGCGGCTCGTAGCCGTCGAAGCCGAGCTCGGCATAGGCGTTGTCGTGGACGACGATCACGTTCTTCTCGCGGGCGAAGTCGACCACGCGCTGGAAGAAGTCGACGTCGACGCAGGCGGTGGTCGGGTTGTGCGGGAACGACAGCACGATCACCCGAGGCTTGGGCCACGAGTACTCGTAGGCCTCCTTCATGTTCTCGAAGAAGTCCGTGTCGGTGCTGATCGGGATCTCGCGGACATCGGCTCCGGCCAGGTGCGGGCCCCAGATGTGGATCGGGTACGACGGCGACGGCACGAGGGCGGCATCCCCCGGCTGGAGCAGCACCCACATGAGGTGGCTGAAGCCCTCCTTGGCCCCGATGGTGGAGATGATCTCCCGCTCGGGATCGAGGGTGACGCCGAAGCGACGAAGGTAGAGATCGGCCACCGCCTCGCGGAGCTTCGGAATGCCCCGGCTCGACGAGTAGCGGTGGTTGCGGCTGTTGTGAGCCGCCTCGGAGAGCTTCTCGACCGCAACGGCGGGCGAGGGAAGGTCGGGGTTGCCGAACCCGAGGTCGATCACGTCGACGCCCTGCCGCCGAGCCTCGATCTTGAGTCCGTCGATGATCGTGAAGACGTAGGGCGGCAGGTTGGTGATGCGACGGAACTCCATGGGCACCAACGTACGCGGTGGACCCCGCGGCCTTCCTCACCGGTTGCCCGCACCTGCCAAGCTGGCCCCATGGCTGAAGCTGTCGACGTCGTTCCGGTGGTGGTGGAGATCCCCCGCGGGAGCCGCAACAAGTACGAGATCGATCACCAGACCGGAGAGATCTGGCTGGACCGCCGTCTGTTCTCGGCCACCGTGTACCCCGCCGACTACGGCTACGTCGACCACACCCTGGGCGAGGATGGCGACCCGCTGGACGCCCTGGTGATCCTGGAGGAGCCGACGTTCCCCGGCTGTCGGATCCGGGCTCGTCCGGTGGGCGTGTTCTGGATGGAGGACGACGCAGGCCCCGACGCCAAGATCATCTGCGTCCCCCACGGCGACCCTCGCTGGGATCACGTGCAGGACATCGGCGAGCTGCCCGACTTCCTCACCGACGAGATCGAGCACTTCTTCGAGGTCTACAAGCAGCTCGAGCCGGGCAAGTTCGCCAACACCAAGGGCTTCGAGGGCCGCGAGAAGGCCCTGATCGAGATCGCCGAGAGCATCGAGCGGGCCAAGGGCACCGACTTCGAGTAGCCGGCCAGCCGAAGGCCGCTGGGGAGTCGCCCGGGCTTCAGGCTCGGGCGTGGGCCAGGAGGGCAGCGCCCCACGCGCCGGCCCGCTCGCCCAGCTCGGCCTGCACGATCGGGACCAGCTCGCGATGCGCGCCCCCCATCACCAACTCGTCGTAGGCGGCGCGGATGGGGTCGAGCAGCAGGTCGCCGGCCTCGGCCAGCCCCCCGCCGATCACCACGACCTCGCTGTCGAGGATGTTGACCACGTTGGCCACCCCCAGCGCCACCCACCAGGCGAACTGGCCGATCACCTCGAGCGCCTGCTCGTCGCCGTCGGCCGCCGCCACGGTGACGTGCTCGCCACGCACCCCCTCGGGGTCGCCACCAGCCAGCTCGACCATGCGGCTCGGCGCACCCGGATCTGCGGCGACCGCCTCCCTGGCCAACCGGCCCAGGCCCGAACCCGAGGCGAACCGCTCCCAGCAGCCTCGTCGCCCACACGGGCACTTGGGGCCGTGGGGATCGACCACCATGTGGCCCAGCTCCCCGGCGAAGCCGTTGGCACCGCGCAGGATCTCGCCCTTCACCGTGATGCCCGCCCCGATCCCGGTGCCGAGCGTGACGGTCACGGAGTGGTTGGCGCCCTTGGCCGCCCCCCGCTCGTGCTCGGCCCACGCCGCGCAGGTGGCATCGTTGTCGACCACCACGGGCACGCCGAGCCGGTCGCCCAGGACGTCGGCGAAGCGCACGTCGATGAGCCCGGGGACGTTCGGGCCGTACCGCAGGGTCCCGCTGCGATCCACCAGCCCCGGCGCGCCGAGCCCGAGCCCGACGACCCGGTGGCCGGCGTCGACCGCCTCGTCGATCAGCTGTTGGCCCAGGGCGACCATGGCATCCACCACAGCATCGGTGCCCGACGGGGTGGGCACCTTGTGGGCCAGCACCGGCTCGTCGGCAGTCGGATCGATGGCCAGACCCAGCAGCTTGGTGCCGCCGAGATCGATGCCGCAGACCAGGTCGGTCACGCCGCGATCACACCGGCACGATCCGGGGTGACGCTCGCCGCCCACACCGCCACGGCGTCTCGGTCGCTCAGCACCACCACCTGCACCGCGCCGGACATCTGCACCACACGGTCCATGACCTGGGCGATCTCGTCATCCTGCAGGGCGGCGAAGGGCTCATCGAGCACCAGCGGCACCGAACCGCCGAGGCCCACGGATCGCACCGCCGCCAGACGGCCGAGCAGGGCCCAGGTGAAGTCCTCCACCAGCGCGGGGCGGTCCAGGTTGTCGTTGGCTTCCGATGCCGCTTGCAGGGCGGCGTGGGTGATGGGCAAGGCGGCCTCGGCCTCGGCCAGTGCAGCCGCTGCCGCCTGCTCCGCCGCCGCCGCCGCACCGAGTGCGGTGTCGGCGTCGCGTCGGCGGGACTCGGCCGCCGCCACCAGCGGTTCGGCCGCGAAGCCGGGTTGGGTCTCAGCAGCCCGGGCGATGACCTCGGCCTCGACACCCTTGGCCCGCTCGAGGGCCCGCTGGGCCTCGTCGACCTCGGTGGTGGCAGCCTCGACGCGGCTGTCGAGGTAGGGACCCGATGACGCCTCCGCCGCAGCGAGGGCCGACGCCGCCTCGGACTCCGCTGCGGTGGCAGCTGCGAGGGTGGCCTGCAATGCCTCGACCTTGGCCGCAGCCTCGCGTCGGCGGGCTTCCTGGGCCTCGAGCTCGGCCAGGGCGGCGCGGGCCGACTCGGCCTCGCTCCACCGGGCGTCACGCAGGGTCTGCGCTCCGGTCTCGTTGGAAGCCTCGGGCGAGGGGTTCACGGGCTGGGCCAGCTCGGGCAGCGGAGGAAGCTCCGGCAGTTCGGTGGCGCCGCGGGTCCGGGCATCTCGCAGCTCGGCGATGGCGCGATCCAGGGCCTCGGTGGCCTCGGCGATCTGCTGACGGTGCGCGTCGGCCGACCGCTCCTCGGCCAGGTACGCCTTGGCGAGCAGCTCGAGGTCTTCGCGCTCGTAGGGAGCGGGGCCGACGTGGACGCCGACCTGGAGCAGCGCGGTGGCCAGCTCGGCCTCGGCCTCTTCGTCGGAGGGACCGGTCTCGCGCAGGCTGCGGAGCTCGTCCTCGCTCTCGGGGCCGGTGGGCTCATGGCCCAGCAAGGCCGCCACCCGCGGGGCCACCGCGTCGCGACGCTGCAGCAGTTCGGTGCGGCGACGGGCCCGATCCAGGGCGCCGGGCTGCTGGCCCAGCTCCTCCTCGGCCGCCGCCATGTTGCCGCGGGCGGCGTCGAGGATGGCCCGGTTGGCGGGTCCCATGCCTCGACTCGAGGCACTCATCATGTAGTCGGCGTAGGTGGAGAAGCCGAGGCGCTCGAGCACCCGACGCTCCTCGCCCCGCAGCTCCTCGAGCCGCTTCTTCGCCCGCTGGCCGCCGAAGCGGCCCTCGGCCCGATCCTGCGCTTCGAGGACCGCGGTGTGCGATGCCTCGACCTTGGCGTACTGCTCCGGGGTGAGCACCGGTTGGTTGAACTCGGACTCGGCCTCGGCCACGGTCTGGCGGGCCAGGCCCAGCCGGTCCTCGGCCTCTCGCTCCGACGGCGAGACACCGGCATCCAGCGCGGCGATCTGCTGGTGCAGGTCTCGCCACGTGTCGGCCAGCGCAAGGGCCGCCACGACGGGCGCGCCCTCCTCGGTGCTGCCCGACGTGCGCTCCAGAGCAGCAGCCACGCGGTCACCCTGCGGCTCGCCCAGCGACGCCTCCACCCGAGCCAGCTCCATGCGGCGCTGCTCCAAGGCGGCGAGCGACCGGTTCACCGCCGACTCGTCGCGGTACGGATCGGACTCGGCCAGCTCCTGCTCGGCGAGGGCCAGCCGGGCCCGAGCCTCGGCGATGGCGTCCGACGATGCTCCGCCGGGGTCGGCGGTGGCGCGAGCGGCTTCCAGTGCAGCAGCCGCATTGGTGGCCTCGGCGATGGCTTCGCTGCGACGGTGGCGGGCGGCATCGATCCTGTCGGCGATGGCGATGCGGTCGGTCAGCACCACGTCTCGAGCGGCGACGGCCCGGCGCACGACGTCGTCGGCCCGGCTCACCTCGTCCTTGGCCGCCTGCACCTCGAGATCGAGCCGGCTGCGCTCAGCGGCGGCGGCATCGATGGCCTCACGAGCGGCGCCCTCCCCCCGGAGGACCTGATCGAGGGCCTGGGCGGCCAGGTCGCGCTCCTGCACGGCGCGAGCCAGCTCGGCGCGGGCCCGGTCGAGCTCAGCGGCGGACTCCTGATGGCGGGCCAGGGCACCGTTGTGGTCCCGTTCGGCGGCGGCCAGGGCGTGGTTGTGGCCGGGCAGGTCTGCGGCGGTGACCACGGCGGCCACCGGGCGATCCAGGCCGAGCAGGGCCAGCGAAGCGGCGTCGAGGTCGAACAGGATGCCGTGGGCATCGAGCTCGCCCGCGGCCGACGGGGCACCGCCCGCGGAGAGCCGGCTCAGGACGTCACGGAGCCAGGCTCGACGATGCGGGTCCGCATGGCGCACCACGGTGACCTGCGGGTGCAGGGCCACCGGCGCGCCAGTACCCGCGGCGTCACGGAGGAGCAGGACCTTCATCGCACGTCACCTCTTCATCCCACGTGGGCACCAGTCCAGGTCGGGCCCC
>Ga0209023_10003038_pt1 | contig 20287 bp, 13 predicted proteins | sample LakOneMetagenome_FD_187468 | JGI IMG/M metagenome (GOLD analysis project Ga0209023, IMG submission 187468) | Freshwater and sediment microbial communities from Lake Erie, Canada (SPAdes) (version 2) | ecosystem: Environmental > Aquatic > Freshwater > Lentic | place: Lake Erie, Canada...
ACAGGATTACAAACAGGCGCACAAAAACAGAAATGCTTTGCCGCAGCGCACAGGCCAGGTTAAATTCCTCGCTGCTGTGGTGCACTATATGGCTGTTCCAGAAAAAATTTATTTTATGGTCAATAAGGTGCACCACGTAACCTGCAAAATCAAGCACAATAAAAGCCACCACATAAGTGAGCCAGGTGGCCTTGATATGGGTAATGGCCAGTTTGTCCACCATCCAGCCATAGCTGATAAGCGCAATGCTTACGCCCAGCACATCTTTGGTAACATTGGTAACACCCGAGGTAAGGCTGGAGATCATATCGATATTCCTTACCGTGTCTTTTCCTTTGCGCCAGCCATACCATTTTTCAAACAGTACCAGCAGCAAAAAAGCAGGCATTGCATACAGCAAAATCTTTCCGTATTGTTCCATAGTTTAAAGAATCTTTTTCGTAACTATACAAAGTTAAACGGTTATCGGGAAAATGTAGTGTGTCACCAACCCGGAATTCCGTTTAAAAAAGCCAATTTATGAAGAAAATTCTGGTATTTATTTTTTTGTGGACCACGGCCGCTTACGGGCAGTCCAAAATTACAGGCTGGCAAATGGGCGAATTTGTAAAGCCTGCCGCCAATCCGGTTATGCAGGCAGATTCCACCTTTCTTTTCAATTGCCCTGTAAAAAAAGAAACTGTGCAATGGCAGAAAGCTGATGTGTTTAATCCTGCTGCAGTGGTACGGCACAATAAAGTGTATATCCTGTTCCGGGCGGAAGATGTACCCGGCGTGGGTATTGGTATGCGTACTTCAAGAATAGGGCTGGCCGTTAGCACTGACGGTATTCACTTTAAAAAAAATAAAGAACCGGTACTGTACCCCGACAGCAGCGCATTTATTAAATACGATTACCCCGGTGGTTGCGAAGACCCAAGGATTGTTGAAACAGAAAAGGGGAATTATGTTTTACTGTATACCAGCTGGAACCGTGATGTGGCCAGGCTGAGTGTGGCCACATCTGCCGATTTACTGCACTGGAAAAAACAGGGACCGGCTTTTTTAAAAGCTTATGACGGAAAATTTTTAAACACCTGGAGCAAATCCGGATCTGTTGTTACCCAACAAAAAAATGGAAGATTCATTGCCGCCAAAGTAAACGGTAAATACTGGATGTACTGGGGGGAAGGGCCGGTTTATTTAGCCAGTTCAACTGACCTGGTTAACTGGGTGCCTGTAACCGACAGTAATAAAAATTTATTGCCGGTATTGACTGCCCGGAAAAATATGTTCGACAGCCACGTGGTGGAACCGGGACCGCCGGCTATCATAACACCCAAAGGCATACTGCTGCTATACAATGGCAAAAATGCAACCACCGATGATGCCGATCCGCAATTACCCAAAGGAATCTATTGCGGGGGCCAGGCATTGTTTGATGTACATCACCCGGAAAAATTATTAGAAAGGTGCAGCACATATTTTATTAAACCCGACCTGCCGCACGAGATAAGCGGGCAATATGCCGCCGGCACCACATTTATAGAAGGGCTGGTGTATTTTAAAAAACAATATTTTTTATATTACGGCACGGCCGACAGTATGGTGGGTGTGGCTGTTAAAAAATAAAGACTGCTTTTACAAAAATGAAACAAGTATTTAATTGTATTGATGCCCATACCTGCGGCAACCCCGTAAGATTAGTGAAAGAAGGCGGCCCGGTTTTAACGGGCAGTAACATGAGTGAAAAGCGCCAGCATTTTTTAAGGGAATATGACTGGATACGCAAAGGATTAATGTTTGAACCCCGCGGGCACGATATGATGAGCGGGAGTATTTTATATCCTCCACACGACGCAGCCAATGATGTGGCGGTGTTATTTATTGAAACCAGCGGTTGCCTGCCCATGTGCGGGCATGGCACCATCGGCACTATCACCATTGCCATTGAAGCAGGATTGATACAGCCAAAAGTAAAAGGCATTGTAAAAATGGAAGCACCAGCCGGCCTGGTCAATATTGTTTACAAAGAAGATGCCGGTAAAGTAAAATCTGTAAAGCTTACCAATGTACCATCTTTTTTAGCCGCAACTGAATTAACGGTTGATTGCCCTGAACTGGGCGAATTGATCATTGATGTGAGTTATGGTGGAAATTTTTATGCCATTGTGGATGTGCAACAAAACTTTAAAGGCATTGAACATTATACTGCAGATAAACTGATCAGCTGGGCAAGGGAACTGAGAAAAAACATCAATGCAAAATATGAATTTGTGCACCCACAGGATGAAACCATCAGGGGCTGCAGTCATATTTTATGGACGGGTGCGGTGCTGGATCCCTCTTCCACTGCACGCAATGCGGTTTTTTATGGCGATAAAGCCATCGACCGGAGCCCCTGTGGCACGGGCACTTCTGCACGCATGGCACAATGGTATGCAAAGGGCAAATTGAAAGCCGGTGATGCATTTATTCATGAAAGTATTATCGGCAGCAAATTTATTGGCAGGATTGAAGAAGAAACTTTTATTGATGGCAAGCCGGCTATAAGGCCCAGTATTGAAGGCTGGGCAAAAATTTACGGGTACAATAGTATTACCATTGATACGGATGATGATCCCTATGCACTGGGGTTCCAGGTGATATGATTAAGTGATACACAAAGCTGCTGAGCTTTGTGGTGTTTACTTTTTTGCCTGCACGTTACAACATCTTATCCTAAATAAAATTAACCGAACACCAACTTGTGCCTGAATGGTGTTTTGCCGGTAAGGTATACATGCATGCCCGCTGTTCTTAAACTTCCAAAATGTGTACTGTATCTTTCGCCCTCCAGGTTATCAATATTTTTTTGTGTAACTGTGCCGGGGCCAAAACGTATGGTATCCCCTTCAAACTCGTAAGTGGCAAAATCCTTTTCTAAAAAACTGTTCCCATTATCTCCTGCGGTAACACCTGTTAAAGTGCCGCCTTCCATAAAACACAATTCAATGGTAACGGGAACCTGGCTGAATCCTTTGATATCAAATTCCAGTTCCACGGTGCCGTTGGTTTCGGTAAGCGTTACCGTTGTGTTCAGCGTTTTTACATTACTTACGGGCCGGTTGGCAAAATCCATCTTATTCCAGAAGCGGTCATCAATGCTGGGCGACAGCAAATAGTCGCCGTTGCTGTTGCGCTTATTTTTTGGCAATGGCTGGTAGTAGGGTATGGCTAATTTTTTATGCAGGATATATTTGTTGCCTTCTTTTTTTATCCCTTCGCTGTAAAAATATCCCATGCTGAAAAAGCCCGATGACAGCCGCATATATTTTAAAATGGCCTTCCCTTTACGGTAAGCAAAAAAATCAGGACAATTGGAGCGTCCCGAAGCAATGATCAAAGGCCAGTCCACCCCGCCAAAAAGGGTAAGAGTGGTCTGCTGCCTTTTTATCCGCAGCAAATGAGAAGTGGTGAATAATTTTTCATATGCCTCTTCAAAAGGAAGTGCCGAAGGCAACTGCTGCTGCAATGTATCATCTTCTAAAAAATAGAATAATGATTTGTCCAGTATGTCTTTTTCAAAAGTTTTTACGCCCTCTATCATTTTGGTGATGGCTGCAAAATGCCTGTTGTTATCATGTATGGCCATGTAGCGGTACTGCAGGTAAAATATGGTTACCATACGTGCAGCATACTGGTCCTGCCTGCGGGAATCATTACTTACCAGTTCGCCGTTCAGTTCCATATAGTAATACATCATGTCAAGATTCTTTCTTACAGATTCCAGCAATGATGGTTTATTTAAAAAACGCGACAGGGTGATAAATGCCGTGGTCTCCACTGCTGAATACGTGCCGCTGCGTTCGGGGTAATGGCCGTCTTTATCCTGGTATACGCCTTCATCCAGCCAGTCGGCAATGCGGCTGGTGTATTTTTTATCGGGATATAATGCATTGATCTGCGCTAATGCAGCGCTGACCACCCAGCGGTGATTGGGTGTATGCACGCCGCCCTTACTCAATGCATCACCGGCATTAACGATGATTTGTTTTAATTTTTTTTTCACGTCAGCAAGTGCGCCTGCAGTATCTTTTTGTAAAATGGTGGCGGCACCGCAAAGTATTTCCATCAGGAATGCCGTATCGGGCGGTGATTCCAGGTTACCAATATTTACTGTGCCGTCGGGTGATTGTGCCGCTGCTAAAAACTGCACCAGTAAATCGAGTTTGGGAACAAGCAAAGGGTCATGAAAATATTTTGAACCCGGGTAACAGTAAGATGCCGTTAACACCGCGATATCATACCCTGTTTTACGGCTAAAGCTGAGGTTGCCTTCCCTTACAGATTCCAGCAACAAACTCACCTGCTTATCATTGGCATCAGCCAGGCGTTTCATTAATGCATCGTCGGTAAAATAATGTTGTTTACCTGCTGTTTTTGCAAAAACAGTATTATAAAAAGGGCTCAGTGCTGCCAATGCACCTGTTTTGATAAAATCTGCCCGGTGTATTTTTTTCATGTGTAAAAAATTTATGATTACCAAAATACGGTATACAAGGCTGCTAAAATACCGCATATAATAAATGAACCGATGATAAAACCCGGCGATACTTTAAACAAAGCCTTATCCATTTCAATCACATGCGTATCGGCTGCCGGCTTGGGTTTTAATACACTGATGGTGACCATAATGATCACTATGGCAAAAAAAGTGATGGTCATCCGGTCTAAAAACGGGTAGTCGGGAAAAGCGCCATTGGTCCACCCGGGTAAAAATTTTAACACCGTTGAAATGGGCACCGTTAATAAGGCACCGGCCAACCCTGCAGGCGCTGTTGTTTTTTTCCAGAACATACCCAATAAAAAAATGGCCAGCACACCCGGAGAGAAAAAGCCTGCATACTCCTGAATAAATTGATAGGCCTGGTCAAGCGATTTTAAAGCGGGTGCCACTATTGCTGCAATACCCATTGAAATAATTACCGCCCACCTGCCGGAGAGTACCAGTTTTCTTTCGCCTGCATCTTTATTAAAATATTTTTTATAAATGTCTAAAGAAAAAATAGTGGAGATGCTGTTGGCTTTTCCTGCCAGTGAAGCCACGATGGCTGCAGTTAATGCCGCAAAGGCAACACCTTTTAAACCTGCAGGCAATAAATTCATCAGTGTGGGATAAGCATGATCGGGTTTTACCACACCGGCATCCATCATTTCTTTTTGAAACATGCCGTTATGATGCATCACATACATGGCAATACCGGGCAGCACTGCAATAACCGGCACCAGCATTTTTAAAAATGCAGCAAATAAAATTCCTTTACGGGCAGTTTTCAGATCGGCCCCCAATGCCCTTTGTACAATGTATTGGTTGCAGCCCCAGTAAGCCAGGTTATTGATGAGCATACCGCCGATTAAAACCGAAAGTCCCGGCAATTCCCTGTAATGCGGGCTTGATTTATCAAATATCATATGAAAATGATCGGGCGCTTCTTTACGTAAAACTGCCAGTCCTTTAAAAATATCTTTGCCAAATCCAAATTGTTCCGACAATAAAGTTAATGCCAGGTAAGTGGTTACCAGTCCGCCGATGATCAGCACCAGCACCTGGAACACGTCGGTGTATCCGATCACTTTCATGCCGCCCAGGGTTACAATAATGGAAAAAACACTCAGCCCAACAACACACCATTCAAAACTGATAGGAGCAATAGAAGAAATGGCCAGTGCCCCAAGGTAGATGATGGAAGTAAGGTTTACAAACACATATACCAGCAGCCATATCACCGCCATGATGGTACTTACCGTACCATTGTAGCGCCGGGCTAAAAACTGCGGCATGGTGAATATTTTATTTTTGAGGTACATGGGGATGATGAAGATGGCCACAATGATCAGTGTGGCAGCCGCCATCCATTCGTAAGTGGAAATGGCCAGTCCCAGTTTAAAACCTGAGCCGCTCATGCCAATAAAATGTTCGGCAGAAATATTGGATGCAATTAATGAAGCGCCAATAGCCCACCAGGTTAAGGAACCTTCGGCGAGGAAAAAATCTTTAGAGCTGGTAGTGGCGGCTTTCTTTTTACGGTAAATGTAAATACCATAGGCCGACACCAGAATGAAGTAGATAAAAAATACAATGTAGTCCGCAAGCTGGAGTGTGTTCATTAGCTGAATAGTTTGCAATCGTGTTAAATATAGTTACTGTCTGTTTTGATTAAGTGATGTCAGGTTGAGCCTGTCGAAACCGGCTTAATTAGCAACCCGCCTTCGACAAGCTCAGGCTGACAGCTATTTCTCTAAGAGTAGTCAACCTTTAAAAGGTTGACTACTCTTAGAGTTTTAAAAACCATTTTTTCTTATACAAAAAATACAATACTGCCAGCTGAATGGCTGCCACCCCTGTCCATAATAATGCATCATGCCAAACCGCAGGCAGTTTATTGATCAGTCCTCCAAATAAAAATGCCGAAGTGGATTCAAAATTTACCAGGCCATGTGCTGCCATATAGATCAATATGGAGTTACAGCCAACCCATACCAGGGGCATACTCCATTTTTTAAAGCCTGCCACATCAATGATGAAATAAAACAGCGCAAACAACAGGGCGCTCCATCCACCGGCGTACAATACAAAAGAGCTGGTCCACATATTTTTATTAATAGGAAAAACAATACCCCAAAGCAAACCCAGTAACAATAATCCAATACCGGAAACGGAGATAAGAATGGCCTTGTTTACTGAAGTTAATTTTTTGTATTGTAATAACTGTCCTGTAAAAATGCCCAGCATGGCTGAGCCGATGGCAGGGATGGTTGACAGTAAACCTTCGGGATCGTACACCGCACGGTGTAATTTACCGGGTAGTACAATTCTGTCGATATATCCTTCCAGGTTGCCTTCGGGTGTAAGTATGCCTGCACCATAACCGGGCACGTGCACCAGCATCATTATGGCCCAGTATCCCAACAACAGTGCAGCAAACCATAATAGCTGTTTACGCAGGCCACAGTTTAGATAAATGAGGGCAGCAAAAAAACAACTTAATGCAATGCGTCCCAGCACACTGGCCATCCGGGTGTTAGCATAGCCCTGCCATTTAAACAAGCCATTAACCACCATGCCTAAAAAAATTAAAATGAGGGTACGTTTCAACAGCGAACGGTAAATATTTTTTTTAGCTGCGTTTATATTGGCACCTGCCTGTTGTAACTGTTTAGTAAACGAAAAGGGCATGGCCATGCCGGCAATAAAAATAAACAGCGGAAAGATGATATCATAAAAGGTAAAGCCGTTCCAGGGTGAGTGATGCAGCTGGTTGCTGATACCCACAAATGTTTTTTCAATAAAAGAAAGATTGTCATTTACTCCAATCTGCCAGTCGTAATTATTTTGTGGCAGCGTATATTTTTGTTTGATCACCGATGCGATGCCATGAAAGATGCCTTCGCCGCTGATGATCCAGAACATATCGAAGCCACGCAGTGCATCCAGTGATTGCAGGCGCTGTGGTTTTTGATCAGTTGCTGTGGCAGTATCTCTTTTTTCCATTATTGCTGTTTGCTGATAGTGGTGGTATAGATTATTTTCCCGGCATCATCAATTACCTGTACCAATAAACTGTTATCCAGAACTGAGCATAACATAAAGCCGTATGCCGAAGCTGCCATATTACTGTTGTCGACCAGGTGCACAGGAGTTTTTTCTGAGGCAGCGCCAGAAATGATATGATGAGTTTTACCAATGGGCCCGATGTCCTGCAGGTTGTGTTCGTGCCCGGCAAAGTATACATCCACACCATATTTATCAAACAGGGGTTGTAAAGAACGCCGGATGGCTTTGGTATCATACCCATCCCACCTGCTGCCGCCGGTATACATGGGGTGGTGCCCCACCACGATTTTCCATTTGATATTTTTATCCGTATCACTTAATACTTTGGCCAGCCATTTTTTTTGTTTGGTGCTGTCCTGTGTTTTTACATTGGGGCCATATTCCCTGTTGGCATAAAACTCGGGTATTAGAGGATTGGTATCGATAAAAGCAACCAGCACCACTTTGGAGGTATCGCCGTTGATATAAAATTTTTTAGAATAGTATCTCGCCGGCATTTTCCAGCGGCGGCTGATACCGGAATATTTTACTTCTGCATCCGGGTTGGTTTTATAATCGTGGTTGCCCAGCACCAGGTACCAGTTCCACTGCAGTGAAAAATCGGTATAGATATCTTCAAATGAATACCTGAACAGCGGGTCAAATTCGCTGATGACGCCCGAAGGATAAATATTATCGCCGGTGGAAATGATAAATTCCGCTTTGGCTTCGGAAGCAGTTTTACCCATTTGCGCCGCCACCTGTTTTTGATGGTCGGCACCATTGCGGCCCCAGTCGCCCATTACAATAAAATGCAGGGCCTTGGGTGGCAGCTGTAATGTATCGGGTGCCACATAATGCGCACTGTCTTTAATAAAAACCTGTGCCTGTATGTTTGTAAAAACAAAAAAACAAAAAACAAGGGCAACAGTAAGCGGGTGTTTCATCATTGGTAATTTATTCCGGTTAAATGTAAAACCCGAAGTAAACACTCCGGGCTTTAATTGATTGTATTACTGCAATTATGAGAAAAAACTATTAATAGCCGGGATTTTGTACCAATGCAGGGTTAACTGCAAAAGCGCCTGTTGGTATAGGAAAAATCCTGCGGTATGTTTCAGTATTGGTTTTAAAGCCCCAACTGCCTTCGTATTTACCATACCTGATGATATCATTCCTGTGCCAGCCTTCCCATGCAAACTCACGTGAACGTTCTGCCAGGATATCATTAAGTGTTACTGCTGCCAGTGGCGCTGATGTGGTACGGTTTGCCCTTAATAAATTTACCAGTGATAATGGTGTATGTCCTAAAGTTGCAGTACCTCCCCTTAAAATGGCCTCTGCTTTCATCAGGATGATATCTGAATAGCGGAATACCGGGATATCATTGTTCTGGTTCCTGCTGGTTGAAGTGGCATCAGGATAGAATTTGATGTTACGGTAGCCCATGTTCCATGCAATTTCATCATTACCGCAATCAAATAGCTGTACAGACTGCCTTAAAACAATATTGGGCGTAAGGTTCAGCTGGTAAGTATATGGAGCATCCACACCGGTATAAAACTGGTCATATCCTTTTAAAGTGGTGGTGATTGTTAAAGGAGTGCCGTCTGGTTTGGTTTGCAGACCGGTTAACCATTGCTTATTCCTGATATCGTTAGGATCGTTAAAATTGGCATAGAATTCAGGTAATGTACTGGCAGGAGCACCCGTGGTATAGGGGATATTAAAATAATTAAATCCTGCACCCGGCGACACCTTGCTCATAGAACGGGGCACATCATACCGGGCGTGGTAATTGGCAGAACGGCCATAGTTACCCACCGAAGTGGCATCATACGGTATGGCAAAAATAAATTCCTCCTTGCTTCCCGGTGATGTGGGGCCGTTTAAAGGATAAAACATCTGCAGGTAATTGGCCATTGAGGCCAGGCTGAACTTACCCGAGTTGATAACATTATCACAGGCTGCAATACAATCATTGTACCGTGCAGTACCGGTATAATATTCTGCATTAAGATACATTTTTGCAAGCAGTGCATAAGCACAGTACACAGTTGGGCGGCCATAAGTGCTAACGCCATTAACTGTACTTAAATAAGGGATGCAGCTTTTAATATCATTTTCCAAAAAACTAAATACCTGCGCCCTTGGTACGTTGGTATGTGGTGAAAAATCGCCATACACTGTATCCAGCGGCACATTACCATAATTGTCCATCATAAAAAAGTACGCCAATGCCCTTACCATCTTTATTTCAGAAAGATTGGTGTTTTTTGCAGCACCTGCAGGTGCTGTGGTATTTAATATGGAAAGCGTTTGATTGGCATATCCAATTACTGTAGACAGCCAGTCCCAGTTACCATTTACGTACCCGTTGTCCCTCGTCCAGTCATGGTAATGCATCTGCACATTCTGTGCGCCGTCATACCAGTTACCGCCCCTTGCAGGCATAATACCTTCGTCGGTACTGTATGTTTGCTGAAAGAACCACTCTGCGGCATAGTTACCCCTCAGGGCTACGTACACCGGCCCGGAGGCAGAAATAAGCTGTGCAGAATCACGTGGAAAAACATCAGGTGTTAACTGCGTGGTAATAGGCACATCGAGTTTATGGCATGAACTTACCGCACCATATAACAGTACAGGAAGCACAATACAGGTTATTAACTTTTTCATAATTTATTTTTTAACAGGTTTAATTAAAAGGAAATATTTGCGCCCAGTAAAACTGTTCTTGTTTTAGGATAAAAATTATTGTAATCCACACCCGGGGCAATGCCACCCTGGTTTACTTCAGGATCAACACCTTTGAATTTGGTGATCACAAAAAGATTATTGACAGAAACATATGCCCTGAATGACTTGATATATTTTGAAACGCCTTTGATATTATATCCCAGTGTGGCATTATCAAACCTGATGTAATTACCACTTTCAATAAACCTGCTGGAATATTTATAAGCATTACCATCTGCGGGTGATTCATCTGCAGCATCAACAAGTATATTGGTACTCATTGCGGTGGTGGGCCTGAACAGGTCTGCACGGGTGGCATTGAATATTTTATTGCCAAATACGCCCCTTATAAAAAGGTTGAAGTCAAAATCTTTGTATTTAAGGCTGTTAGACCATCCCATTACCAGTTTAGGCTGTGCATTACCGGCATAACGGTAATCAGCCCTGGTTGGCGTGGTGGTTAAACTGCCGTTTGCCGCAACATACTGTGAAACACCTGCTGCATTCTTTCCAGCATATTCCAGTGTAAAGAACTGGCCCAGCGGGTGGCCCTCTTTCAACAGTTGTAATGAACTGCCCGATTGGCCGCCACCTTCCGGATAACTTACCGTTACGGAATCTCCGCCAATAAATAATGGGTTGGTAAGTTTGGTGATAACATTCTTGTTATGGGCCAGGTTGATACTGGTGTTCCAGCTAAAATCATTTGTTTTAACAGGGGTGGCATTCAAACCCAGTTCAATTCCCTTGTTATTGATACTGCCCCCGTTGGCAGTGATCCTGCCTGAGGGTACAAGGATGGGATCCACCCGGTAACCATAGATCATACCTGTAGTGGTTTTATCATACCAGTCAAATGTTCCGCTTAATTTGCCTTTCAATACTGTAAAATCAAAACCAATATTAGTGGTGGCTGTTTTTTCCCATTTCAGGTCAAAATTGGCTGCCTGTGTAGGTCCGTAAGCTGCAGTTAAACCCACGCCGTTGTAATAATAAGTACCCAGGTTGCCAGATATGAACTGGGCGGTATAAGCATTAAAACCAGAAGCATTACCTGTTACACCATAGCTGCCTCTTAATTTCAGGTCTGAAAAGATGGTTTGGTTCTTCATGAAGTCTTCTTCAGTAATTCTCCATGCTGCACCTACTGCAGGAAAATAACCCCATTGGTTATTTTTACCAAATACAGAACTGCCATCCCTCCTGATTGACCCCTGTAATAAATATTTTTCTTTATAGTTATAATTTAAACGGCCGAAGTCAGATATTAAACGGGTATGCTGGTAAGCGCCGCCTGCTCCAAAATATAAGCCGCTGCCATATGTTGACGGGCTGCTTAAAGTAAGGTTATTATAACTGGTATTGTCTACAGGAAAATTGCTGGTGGTGATCTGGAAACCATCTCCAATCACATTATCCTGCCAGGAATATCCTGCAACCACATTAACAGTATGGTAGCCAATTTTCTTATCCCATGTTAAAAAAGTTTCCAGTACTTTCCTTCTGTCCTGGAAGGAACTCCTGGTGGCCTGCCCGTTTGATCCGAAAGCCTGTAAAGTATGGCCGCCATAACCGGGGTCGGGGTTATCATACATACTGTTGTACTTGGTGGTAAAATATTTATTTAAGTACGCACCATACAGGTAATCAGAATTCTGGTAAGACAGGTTAAGGTCATAGGTTAATCCCAGTGGCAGTTTTACCTGCGTGTTAAAACTTCCTATCAGCAGGTTGTACTTGGTATTCATTTCTGCATTGTTAAGCATCGACACCGGGTTGTAATAACCTGACTTTACAAAATTCTCAAAATAAGATCCGTCTGCATTGGTTACAGGAGATACTGGAAGATAAAGCGCAGACTGTAAGAGGATGGTATTGCGGTAGGGCAGATCATTGGCACTGCTGTTAGAATTGGTAACGTTGATACCAAATTTAACTTTATCATTTAAGGCAGTTTGCTCCAGTGCCAGGCGGGCAATTACCCTTGTAAGGTCGCTGTTTAAAAGTATACCCTCTTTGCGTAAATAGTTAACGCTGGCATTATAAGTGGTATGCTCCCCGCCCCCGCTTAAAGAAATATTATGATTATGAGAAAGTGCACTTTTTTTCTCGATGGCTTTTTGCCAGTTGGTATTGGCCTGTTTATCATCAGCGGGTGTAAAAGCCAGGCTGTTCTTGGTAACAAAGGCCCTTAATTGTGAAGCATCCATTACATCCAGTTCGCTGGATACTTTTTCAGAACCAATATAGCCGCTGTAGGTTACCACGCTTTGTCCTTTCTTACCTTTTTTTGTGGTGATGATGATAACGCCATTTGCAGCACGGTTACCATAAATGGCTGTGGCGGCAGCATCTTTTAAGATGTCGATAGTGGCAATATCATCCGGGGCAACAGTGGCAATATCCGCACCGGGTATACCATCAATAACATAAAATGGTCCCTGCGAACTGTTTAATGTTGAAGCACCGCGTAAGATAACTGCAGCAGCCCTGTTAGGATCTCCGCTGGCTGTAATGTTCACACCGGCCACTTTTCCCTGTAATAACTGGCCCACATCGCTGATGGCTCCTTTATTCAGGTCGTCGGGCTTGATGGTTGTGATGGCACTGGATAACATTCTGCGTGATCCTTTACCATAACCCACCACCACCACATCGGTTAATACGGTTTGTTTTTCTGTAAGCACCACGTCATAACTGTTAGCTGTACCTACTTTAATTTCGGCAGTTTCAAAATTAACAGCGGTAAATACCAAGGTGGCACCGGGTGCCGCACTGATGGTAAATACGCCGCTGGCCGAACTGGCCACGCCGGTTTTTGTGCCTTTAACAGTAACGGTAACATTGGGTACCGGCATCCCTTTGCTGTCTTTAACCACACCGGAAACCGATTTGGTTTGTGCCAGCATCGCCAGGGGCAGGGCCAGTAAAAGAAGCAGCATGACTGCACCACTTCTTCTTAATTTTTTGCAAAGCAATTTCATAATTGGATGTTTTGGTTAGATGATTTTAATATAGTTGGCAGTGTTCAGAAACGTGATGATCAAAATTTTAAAGTGGCAGGTAAATATTTAGCCACCAGCGCCTGGTAATAGGGTTTTAATTCTTCCCAGTTGGGTGGTGTGGGATTTTTTGAATACAGGTCGTAAGGATTAAACAACACCACCCACTTCAGCATGTCTCTATCATGGTCGTCGAGCAAATGGCTGTATTCCCCTTCGCGGTGCCAGGCATAAAAAGAGTGATAGCGCAGCATATATAAACCTTCTTCCGGCAGGCTGTCTTTCATCATGTGATATATGTATTCATCATGGCCCCAGCTCATGTCCACATTACGCAGTCCGCAGTTGGGTGCATACACACCGTATTGGGTATTGTAACGGCTGTCGTTATAATCAGGATTGTTTTTAAAGAATTCGGGATATACAATTTTATCGGAGTAGGCACAGCCTACAGGGAAGGTGTCGCCCACCACGGCCCATTGTGGTTCATTAAAAAGGCAAAGCACTTTACCCATATCATGCATCAGGCCCACCATCACCATCCAGTCGGGGTGGCCATCCCTTCTTATGGCTTCTGATGTTTGCAGTAAATGCTGAAACTGGTCCAGGTCCGTATCGGGGTCAGAATCATCCACCAGCTGGTTTAAAAACTGGAAAGCATCCCATACCGGCATTTCTTTTTTATCAAACTTTAAAAAGTTGTTTTGCTTTTCTTTTACAAATGCAAAAGTTTGATAGGTATGGTTGAGCCGGTAAAATTCCTTCACCGTATCTCTTGCAGGCGCTTCATAATTGCGGTAAGCTTCCGTGGATTTATCTTTTGCAATGGCTTTGGGATCCGGGTAACGTTCCAGAACATCTTCTTCCCACTCGTCCAGACTGTGTAATGGATTGACCTCTCCAGGCAGTAATTGGTTTACCTTGGCGTTCATATAGTGCAATAGTTTTTAAGTGTCGTTATCTAAAGACCGTGACGCAATTTGGGTTTTTCTAAAACAGTAACAACGTGTTTAACGGTTTTTATTTACGCAACCGTTTTCGTTGTACAAAAAATTTATGTAGCTTAGAATTACTGAATACATTTACAGCAAACATAAAATGGATAAACCCACAGTAACGATAAGAACACTTGCTAAACAGTTACAGCTTTCTGTTTCCACCATATCAAAAGCATTGGGCGACAGCCACGAGATCAGCAGTGAAACCAAGCGCAAAGTGCTGGAGTTAGCCAGCAGTTTAAACTATACACCCAACCCTTATGCCAGCAGCCTCCGTAAAAGAAAAAGCAAAACCATTGGTGTGATCATACCTGAAGTGGTGAACAGTTTTTTTTCGCAGGCCATCAACGGGGTGGAATCTGTGGCCAAAGAAAAAGGGTACCATGTACTGATCTATTTAACGCATGAAAATTTTGAAAATGAAAAAGCCATACTGAAGGATTTTGAAAGCGGCCGTGTGGATGGTGTGTTATTATCGGTTTCAAGAGAAACAATGCACTGTGCGCACATTACCGAACTGATCAGCAAAAATGTGCCGGTTATTTTTTTCGACAGGGTTTTTAATGAAGTGGATACTGTAAAAGTAACCACCAACGATTTTGAAAGTGCGTATACCGCCACAAAACACCTGATAAAAAGTGGCTGTAAAAAACCGCACTTTGTATCCATACGCGGCCATCTCAATATCATCAGCAGCCGTTTGGAAGGATTTAAAAAAGCGCTGGAAGAACACCATATCAAATTCAGCAATGCCAGCATCATTGAATGCACCACCGACTGGGAGTATAATTGTAAAGCGCTCAGGAAAAGATTACAGTCGCCTGAAAGGCCCGACGGCCTTTTATGTTCCATCGAAAATCTTTCTGTGGTCATTTATAAAGTTTGCGAAGACCTGGATATTAAAATACCCGGTAACCTGCAGATCATCAGTTTTTCCAACCTCGATACGGCCTCCTTCCTGAACCCTCCCCTGACCACTGTTACCCAACCTGCGTATGAGATTGGTAAGACGGCAGCCGCCATCCTTGTAAAAGCACTGCAGAAAAAAAGTTTTATCATCTCCAACGAAACCATTGTTATCCCCTCTGTATTATGTAGAAGAAAATCTACAAAAAAATGAATATGGCCCCGGCCAAATCCCCTATGCCCTGTTAAAAAAATGAGGGTATAGTTATCCCCGTAATTCTTAATAAAAAGAAGTTAAGATAAGCGTATAAGTTAGTAAATTGCGGAAATTGGGATTTACAAAGCACAAATATGTAAACTATGGATGAAGTTGTAGTTATCGGGGGCGGCGTAATTGGATTGTCAAGCGCTTATTATCTGAATAAAACAGGGTGCAGCGTAACCGTTATTGAGCGGGATGATATTACAGACGGCTGCTCTTTCGGCAATATGGGCTACATTTCTCCCAGCCATTTTGTGCCGCTGGCCAGCCCGGGCATCATTTCGCAGGGGTTAAAATGGATGCTCAGCCCCACTTCTCCTTTCTACATCAAGCCGCGGTTAAACCTGGATCTGATAGAATGGGGCCTAAAATTCTGGAAAAGCAGCACGGCGGCCACAGTAGAAAAAAATGCCCCGCACCTGAGCAATATTTTACAGCTCAGCCGCAGCCTTGTCAACGAATTACGGAATGATATCGGCGATACCTTTGATATGGAAACCATCGGCTGCCTGATGATGTGCAAACAGCAAAAAACACTGGACCATGAATTTCACCTGGCTGATGAGGCCGAGCAGTTGGGCTTAAAAGTGGAGCGCCTGCTGAAAGCAGGTGTACAGCAGCTGGAACCCGATGTGGAAATTAATGCTGCCGGTGCAGTGTTGTTTAAGGACGACTGCCATTTTCACCCCGGTAAAATGATGGTGGCTTTAAAAAATTATTTAACGGCAAGAGGTGTACAGTTCAGGCTACACACCAACGTTACCGGCTTTGAAAAAAAGGGGAAAGACATCACGGCTGTTATTACTGATAAAGAGAAGATCAATTGCCGTAACGTGGTACTTGCCACCGGAAGCTGGCTGCCTGCCGTTGCCAAAATGCTGGGCATAAAACTGCTGCTGCAACCGGGCAAGGGTTACAGTTATACCTATCCCCATGTTGAAAAAAATATTAAATACCCCGCCATACTGGTAGATGGCCGTTGTGCCATTACCCCCTGGGGTAACAGCCTGCGTATTGGCGGCACCATGGAGTTAAGCGGCATCAATAATAAAGTGCTGGTAAAAAGAATGGAGGGCATTTACAATTCTGCCAAAGATTTTTATCCCGGGTTACAGATAGATTTTCCCCCTGCAGATAAAATTTGGAGCGGCTTACGTCCCGTTACGCCTGATGGTCTGCCCTATATTGGCAAACACTCTGTATACAATAACCTGGTGATTGCCGGTGGCCATGCCATGCTGGGTATTTCCTTAGGAGCGGGAACAGGAAAAATTGTAAGCGAAATACTCCAGCGCAAAACCACGGCCATTGATATCAGCGCCTTCAGGGTGGAGCGTTTTAGCTAAGCCCTATCCTTTTTTGTACACAAATTTTTCATTCAGCAGGGCAAAGAGTTTTTTATAAAACTCTTTAAACTCAGGGTATATTTCTTTGGCAAATACCGGGACCTTAAATTCAAGTGTATAGCGAAAGTTAAGTATGCCCCCGTTAAAAGCCGACTGACGGCTGAAGACAATGCTGGTATCGGGCATGATCATCCTTATATCCTTAGGCAATCCCTCCATTGCATACCCTTCCGGAAGAAACACCACCCCATTAATCTGGTACCGCTGGTTGGCGCTGAAAATAATATCGGTAACCCTTTCTTCAGCAAGGAAGGGATTTTTTTCCAACCCGGTAAAAAGGTTTAGTGTAAAATAATTATACCCGCCTGTGCTGCTGCCTGTACTTTCAAAATTGATATACTGGATCAATGGCAGCGTATCTGTCTCACCATTTTCCACGTTAATACTGTCAATTTTTATTGAAGCTCCGGTGCTGTAATGGTCCTTCAGCCCACCGATACTGTTCTTCCCTTTGGGAAGCAATTTTTTTCTTTCATACCCATCTGCTGTTACAGTGGCCATACCCTGTAATTTACCGGTGCTGTCTGCCTCAGCATTAATAAAAACATTGCGGCTGAAAATATTTTTGGGGTTCCAGATAGTGCGCCACCCCCAGTCAAAACTTTCAATTTTTGCAATGAGCAACCCTTCCGATGCCATTACATCAAGTGGCACCAATGTGGCTGACGCATATTTATCGGTGGCATCAAGTACATATACATCATCGCCTATATTTACATAAGCCAGCACTTTATCAAACTGGCCATACCCGGGCATAGAGGTGTTTACAAGCCCGTTATCTTTGGTACTTACCAATATGGGGTAAACACTCAGTCCTGCATCTTTCAGTAAATTAATAAGGATAAGATTGATCTCACCGCTGGTGCCCTTTTTATCTTTCCAGGCACTTTTCACGCCCTCAAGCGCCCAGATATTATCGTAGCCGTTCCATTCCATATTATCCCTGACATAATTATGTATGGTAACCATTTTTTTAAAAGGATCGGTAATACCCTGCAGCAGTTTCTCTAAATCTGCAGTACGGGGAATATCTTTTTTAAGCTGCCTGCCAAAATCTTCATCTTCCACCAGTTCCCTGATAATACCCGGCCATGTACTTAACATACTGCGCCTTGGTTCTCCAAACAAAGTAACAGCTGCCAAACGGGTATCTATTTTCTGCAGGTAATCTTCCCTGCAGCTCATAAAGGGCTCGTCAGAAAAGCCGGGCACTTTTTCCATGGCATACCATGAATAATTACCCGCCCCCTTATCAGCTGCCCTGCCCCTTTGCAGTGGTAAGGAACAGCTGGGTATTACTGCCATTTCAAGCTCGGTCGGAAAATCAAGAATGAACCTGCTGTACTGAACAGGTATGCGTTTTTGAAAATACCATTCATCATCCAGTACATTTTCCATTACATATTTATACTCCAGCACACTACCTTCTTTTACCCCTGGAAATGCAAATGATTTTTCAGCATACCTGGAATTGATCTTCTTATCGTATACCGAGGCTTTGTCGACTTTTGTGATGACTACAGACCCGGAAGCATCAATATTATAGGTTTGTGCACTGAGGTGCGTAATGGAAACCATTTTGTCTGAAGTGGGATAACGGATGGTGATATCTGCATTATTAAAACCTTTTTGGTTAAAGACCTTTATCCGCACACGGTATGCTGTCTGCACAAAAAAAGGTTTAGACGGAGAATTCAGATTGAGCCTGAAAACGGATTCCGCCTCGTTAAAAATCACCATGGCTGCGGCGCCCTTGTCAAAAGCGCATTCCGTCATCTGCAGCTCTTCTTTGGTTACATCGCCAAAATCAGGAAGTTTTTTAAACTCCTGTGCATGGGCTGCTGTGCATAACACTGCATACACCAGGACGTGGAGTAAAGATTTCATAAAGGTTATTTTGGTTAAAGAAACAATTTATCCCAGCCCCACTTCATAATGCATTTCCGGAATGTCCACATCATATCCCTTGCGTATCAAACGCTCCCTGAAATCCTGCTGCACTTTATATTCGCCATGCACTAAAAATAAACGTTTCACTTCTTTGGGGTTTTGGCAGGCCAGGAACTGGCTCAGGTCATCATAATCACCATGGGCACTCATACTGCGGATGCTGCCGATCTCTGCATTCACTTCGTGCAGCACTCCAAAAATATTTACTTCTTTAACGCCCCGCTGCAGTTTTGCCCCCAGCGAATTGGGTTCGCAGTAACCGGTAAGTAAAATGGTATTGCGGCTGCTTTCTATATTATTACTGATATGATGTTTTACCCTTCCGGCTTCTGCCATACCACTGGCCGAAATGATGACCATGGGCCCGTTGCGGAAGTTGAGCATTTTGGATTCATCAACGCTCTGTACAAATTTTAATCCTTTAAAACCAAAGGGGTCGCTGTCGCTTTCTAAAACTTTCTGGATGGTCTTATTAAAATATTTGGGATAATTTTTTACGATCTGCGTGGCTTTTACACTCAGCGGGCTGTCTACAAAATAGGGCAGGTCGGGTAATCTCCGCTCCAGCTCCAACTGGTTCAACGCATATAAAATTTCCTGCGTGCGGCCCACGCTGAATGCGGCGATGATCAGTTTGCCTTTTTTTTGCAGGCAGGCTTTTTCAACCCATTGCAATATCTGGTCGGGTGTGGTGGTGGCATTATCGTGCAGGCTGTTGCCGTAAGTGGATTCTAACAAAATATAATCTGCCTGTGGAAATTCCGCCGGCGATTTTAAGATCACATCACGGTAACGGCCCACATCGCCGCTGAATGTTAAGCGGGTGATTTTGCCATTCTCTTTAATTTTTACATGCACGGCAGCGCTGCCGATGATATGGCCGGCATCGGTAAACAGTACGTCTATATTTTCATCAATGGTAAACCAGGTATCGTATTCCACTTTTACAAAACTGTCCTGCGCCGCCAGTGCCTGGTCGGTGGTGTACAGGGGTTTCAGGTAAGGCAGGCCTTCCTGTGCCCTTCTTTTATTTTCGTATTTGATATCGTTTTCCTGTATGCCGGCGCTGTCTTCCATCAATACGGCAGCCAGTTCTTTGGTGGCGGGGGTGCAATAAATTTTTCCTTTATAGCCATCAGCCACCAGTTTGGGCACCAGCCCGCAATGGTCAATATGGGCATGCGATAAAATCATGGCAGTAACCTGCGTCACATCAAAACCAAAATTGCGGTTAAGGGCATCGGTTTCCCTGCCCATGCCCTGGAACATACCACAATCCAGTAAATATTTTTTTCCGTTGGTTAAACTGATCAGGTGCTTGGAACCGGTTACAGTTCTTGCAGCGCCATGGAATGCGATTTTCATATACCCCTGTCCCCTAAAGGGGAACTTCAATTTGTAGTATTCAATTGCATAGGAAAGAACGCCAAAAATTGAATTTTATAATTTTATAAAATGCCTCTATGCAG
>Ga0209023_10003039_pt1 | contig 20277 bp, 12 predicted proteins | sample LakOneMetagenome_FD_187468 | JGI IMG/M metagenome (GOLD analysis project Ga0209023, IMG submission 187468) | Freshwater and sediment microbial communities from Lake Erie, Canada (SPAdes) (version 2) | ecosystem: Environmental > Aquatic > Freshwater > Lentic | place: Lake Erie, Canada...
GGTCTTCGAATGGGGATGGAAAATCCTGCAGTTGCCGCTCGTCGTCGCACTGGTCTCCACGGGAATCGCGCTCGTGTACTACTTCGCGCCAGACACCAGTCAGCGCTGGAGCTGGATTGCGCCAGGCGCCTTCGTGGCGACGCTCGTGTGGCTCATCGCGTCCTTCGGTTTCAAGATCTACCTCGCGCAATTCGCTGACTACAACGCAACCTATGGAGCGGTTGGCGGCGTGATCGCGCTGCTCCTCTGGTTCTACATCTCCGGCCTCGCCATTCTGATCGGCGCCGAAATGAACTCGGAGATCGAGCGCGCCTCGAGCAACGGCGCGCCCGCGGCCGTACGTCAGAACAGTTCGCAGACCGACGACGGCGGGGAGGCATCACCAGCCGCGATTGCCGCTCACATCAAACAAGGTTCACGCCCAGCTGACCTGGAGGAGAGACGGGCCATGTCTGAAAGCCGTCACGAACCGACGCTTGGCGAGATGCTCGCCGGGCTCTCGCAAGACGTCAAGAGACTCATTCAGCAAGAGCTGCAGCTCGCCAGGCTGGAGCTGTCACAGAAGGCGATCGCGATGCGGCGAAGCGCAATCCTGATGGTCGCGGGAGCGATGCTCGCGTACGGCGGCTTCCTTGCGGTCATTGCCGCGATTGTGTTCGGCATCGTCTCCCTCGGCGTGTCCTACTGGCTGGCCTCACTCCTGACGGGTGTCGGGTTGGTCGTCGTCGGCTATCTACTGATTCACTCCAGCACGGCGACGATGAGAGGCGCGACGCTGGCACCGGCACACACACTCGAAACCGTGAAGGAGGACGCCCAATGGCTCAAGAGTCAGACCCGATGAGCGCTGCGCACGCCGTCAAGGGAACGGACGACGCCGGGCACGATGCGGTGCATCTGCATCGTGAGATTGCCCAGACGCGCGCCTCCATGGCGCACACACTCGATGCGATTCAGGAACGCATCAACCCTCGGAATGTCGCCGACCGAGCGATGGCCTCGGTCAGGCAACAAGCGCGGGTTCACTTGCGCGACTTCCGCGAGACAGCCAGTTCCACCGCGGCCGACCTGCTCGCTCGAACGCGGGTCCCGCGCGAGCGACTCATGCGCGGAGCCCGCCAGAATCCGCGCGCGGTCATTCTTGGCGCAGTGGCAGCATGGGTCGTGGTCCGGGCACTGAGCAGTCGACAGCCCCACACGACCAGACGGCCGACTCGCTAGAAGGCCTGCCCGATGCTGAAGTAGGCGCGGCTCCGCGACTCGCCGAGACGGGGCGAGAGCACGAACCCGTAGTCGCCTCGTACGAGGAACCACTTGGTTCGCACGCGGAGCCCGCCACCGATGGTCTGTCGCAGGTCGGTCAGCGAGAAATTCGAGGCGCGTGAGAAGACGTTGCCGGTATCGGCGAACGCGACGCCGTCGAAGATGCTGATGAGCGGGAAGCGCAGCTCATTGTTGATGATGAGCGACGCGGCGCCTCCCGCGGCAACATTGCCGGCGTCAAGCGGCCCCACCGTGTTCTGCTCGAATCCGCGCAGGCTCGTGCTCCCGCCCGCGAAGAAGCGTTCCGACGCCGGCACTTCGTGGCCGAGGCCGCGGGCCATGCCCAGGCGAACACCCACGGCGTACACCAGCCTTGGCTTCAGGAGTTCATTGGTGAGCGGCTTGCGCCGTGCCGGCTGCAGCGGCGTGTACTTGAAGTACTGGCCGAAGTACTTGACGTAGGGCGCGTCGGTGCCGAGCCAACCCGGCGAGTACGAGAAGGCGTGCGAGGTGAACGACCCGCTCGTCGCATCCAGCACATCGTCTCTCGTTTCACGCGTGAAGGTGCTGTTCAACGGAGACACCGTCCCTCGTTCATCACGCGCCCCGCTCAGATCGAACGTATGGGCCCGCTCGTAGCGAAACCCGTAGTTCCAGACGTAGTGATTGCGCAGTTCACGTTCCTGACTGGCCGAGACGCCCTTGCGATCGACGGTGAACGCACCGGAGATCGACGTGGCCGGATCGTTCTCCCGGCTGATGTACGCACTGAGCGCAGACTTCACACGCCAGGTGCGCAACGAGGGCTGCGTGAAGTAGGCCCGTGCCTCGTGAAGCTGTGCGTCGTAGCGAGAGCGCAACCCGATCTCGCGCGCGGCCCCCAGCGCGTTGTGGTCTGACAGCTCGAGGATGCCACCGAGGCCGCGCTCGGTGTCGAAGGACGCACCGTATTCGATTTGATACGGCTGCACTTCGCGAACCGTGACATTCAGGTCTATCGGCTTCGTGTTCTGCCCGATGCTGTCTGCAACAGGTTCCGCAGCGCGCTGCTCCACCTCTACGAGTGAATACGCGCCGGTGTCGTACAGGTTCTTGCGCGAGCGCGACAGCGCAGAGACGTCCAGTGGTTCGCCGACGGCAACCTGCATTTGTCCGCGCACCAGCGATTCGTGCGTCTGTTCGTTTCCGGCGACACGAATGTCCGAGACGATCACCTGCGAGCCCTCGGTAATCGCAAACGCAACGTCGACACGCCCGGCACGACGATCGATGGTCAGCACGTAGTCGCACACCACATCGTTGTAGCCGCGCTGCCAATACAGGTCGCGCAGATGATCGAGCGAGCGTTCAGCCACCGCTGGCCGATAGACGTCGCCGGCGAGCAGCGGGATGTCGCTGATGAGGCGATCGCTGGCGTACACCGAGTTGCCTCGCGCGCTGATGGTGCGAATGGTGTAGCGCGGTCCTTCTTTGACGTCCATGACCGCCCTCGCCTGAGCACCCTGATATTCGTAGCGAGGCGTATGGATGTCAGCGGTCAGGTATCCCTGCTCGTGGTAGTAACGCTCGAGCATCGACACGACGACTGCCGGATCCGTGTAGAGCTTCTGATCCTGCTTCTGGTCGTGCACGATGCCGATCAGGTCCTTGGCGGGAATACCCTGGGCACCGTTGAACACAATCGCTTCAGAGGTGAAGTGCGCGCCACGATTGATGTCGAACACAACCCGTCGCCGGTCTGACGAGGGAACCGCCTCAACGCGTCCCTGAATCGACGGGTTCATGAAGCGCTGGTCCAGCAGCCATTCCCGAAGGCGCTGGACCCCATCGTCGAGCCGCTGACTGTCGACCACACCACGCTGCCACTGCTCGCGCAGCGTACGGCGGAGCCGCGAGGGCGGCGTGATCCCCTCGAACGACATCTCGACGAGAGGACCGGGAATGATCGCCATCGACAGACGGACGCCGTCGGCGGTCGCTTCGCGCTGCGAGTTGACGCGCGACTGGAGATAGCCCTTGTCGAGCAGGACCCGATTGATACGCTCGATGCCGTCGCGAAACTTCAGGAAGTCGAACGAGTCGCCCACCTTCACGCGGAGCAGGCGAGCGAGCTCGGCGCGAGCAATCGGCGAGTCATCGGGAAGCTCCACCGCCAGCACGGGAGGACGCTGACGTTTCTGGCGACGCGGTTCCGGCGTCCCGCCGAAACGCACGTCGTGTCGAAAGTCTGATCGATAACTACCATCGCTCTGTCGGACCGCCCGCGTGCGGAAACGCCGCGTCACATCGTAAGTAAGCACCCAGATCTCGTCACTGCTGTCAGCCAGGTTCGTGGAGTACACGAGTTTCAGGTTCTGCCCGAGATCCTGACCAATGGTGAGCCGTGCCGCCGGATCGGCCTCGTTGGCGATGAGATTCGGCTCGATGCGCACCTCGCTCAGGCCCGTCGCCCGTTCGATGCCCTGCCCCAGCTGCGAGCCAACGCGTCCCGCCAGATACGACATCACCTGCTCGCGCGCCACCGTGAACTCTTCACCACGCATCTCGTCGAGTGTGCGTCCGGTGACAAGCAGCGCCATGATGTCCGGCTCGGGCAGGCTCGGAACCGAGGTCAAGGTCGTGTCGGTCTTGCCGGGCTGACCGGTCACCGTCAGCGTGACGTTGTAGTTGGACGCGGTCGTGGTGAGCTGCAAATCGAAGACGGGCTGGATGCGCCGCTCGCCCACGAAAGTAATCGCGCCGCGTACAACCTCGTATTGATGTTCAGTCAGGGTGATGACGCTGCCTTCCGACAGACTCAGCCTGCCGGAGAGCCCGACTTCGTAGGGCGTTCCCAGCACGCGCACGTCACTCAACACCTCCGCCTTGGCAATGTTGTTCTCGATGACGATCGGCTGCTCGGTGTCGACCTTGACGTTGAAGCGCATGCGCTCGAGCAATGGATTGCGCTGCTCGGTGAGATCGAGCGTGGGTCGCGCGTTGATGGCCGCAAGAAGACCCGTGTCGAAGTTGATGTCGCCGGTGAGGCCGGCTTCCTTGATGGAGATGGTGCCGTCGACCGCGATGATGTCTTTCTCGCTGTGCACCTGCAGATGCGTTTCCGACACGCTCCGCATAGCCAGCGGTGTGGAGAGCGCCACGTCAGTTGCCGACAGCTGCAGGTTGATGTCGGGAACGTCGCCGCCGAGCACAATCGTGCCCGCGCCGGTCAGGTCGCCGCCGTTCAGTTGACCGGAGAGCTGTGTCAGCGTCGCTCGCAGTCCGTCGAGCGCCAGCTTCACAGCGAGATGGTCCGCGGCGATCCGTGGCTCGTCGAGACCCAGGAGGGCGTCATTGATGGCAACAGTGCCGTTCAGATTCGGGCTGCGTGCACTTCCCCGCGCGGAGAACTGTGCCGTCAGCGTCCCTTCCGACCGCAGCGTCGGCGCAAACGCCGAGACGATAGCCATGTTCATCTCACCGTCGACGTCGACGTTCAGAGCCTCGCCGGTGAGTGCGCTCGACCCCGTCACGTCGAGATGGCCAACCGAGCCTGACAGTGAAAACTGATCGATACGTGCGAGCCCATCGGCGATGGCAATCCGGACTGGTTGCGGTGCAGCGAACGCGAGTTCGCCGACCGCGATGTCGACGGTCGACATTTCGACGGTGCCCGACAGCGCCGCCAGAGTCGGCTGCGCTGCGGCAAGGCTCGCGTCCAGCGACAGCGAGCCGTGCAGCGCCTCGGGGGCGCCTGGAAGCATCGCGGGGTTGATGTCGCTGGCGTGCAGTTCGGCGCTGATCGCTCCGCCAGGATGCGGCAAGCCAATCGGTGCGGGCACGACATCGAGAGGAATGCGGGCAGTCGCAGTCATCGCGCCGACCTCGCCGAACACCGCACGCAGGCTGTCGACCGATGCGACACCGTCCGAGACGCGGCTCGTGAGCGTGATGTCGTGCACGGCGGCGCTCATGCTCCAGGTCTGCACCATGCCGTTCTCGACGGTCAAGGTCAGTGACGGGTCTATGGCTGCGAGCGAGCCTGCGATGTCACCGGTCAAGGTGGCGCGGCCGTAGGTCGACACCTCGGTCATGCCCGGCAGATACGTGGGCAGCGACCACAGATCGAGCGCTGCGTTCAGCGTCACCGCGCCAGGCGCCGACGATGCCTGCCGCAGGGGAAGCTCACCTGATACAGCGAGAGTTGACGCGCCGGCAGCGACCTGCAGCGAGTCGATTCGGAGACGCTCGTCCTGATAGCTGAGATGTGCGGGCTCCGACAACGCGATGGGCTGCGCGTTCAGGCTTCCATCGAACGTGTCGATCGTCACCGTGGCCGTGCCCGCAGCAGCGTCGGTCAGGTTCGCGGTGCCATTCATGGTCGCCCGCAACGTGCCCGCAAGTGGAACGGGCATCTCGACGGGCAGCGTCGAAAGGTCGAGACCATCGATGACAGCCACGACGGTCGCGGGATAGGGAGCGCTGACGCCTACCTGCGCGTTCGCCTTGAGGTTGAAGCGGTCGTTGACCGCGTCCACAAGTGCCTTGCTATCTTCGACGCGCGCGTCCAGATTCACGTCGCCCAGATCGCGTATCCCCCACCGGACGTCACGCATTCTGGCGTGTACCGTTCCGCCCGGCTGCTCGATGCTGCCGTTGCCGTTCACGTTCAGCTGAATGACGGCGCGGATCGGCGTGCCGCCAGGCAGCGCTGCGTGTTCGACGCGAAGGTCGCTCGACTCGAGCGCAACCGTGTAGGCGTGGGTGTCCAGCGAGTAGGAGCCGGTTCCGGAGAGGTTGCCGGTACTGTCGTCCTGCGGCTTGGTGAGCGTCAGCGTGTCGACCGTGACGTGCTGATTCTCGAGTGACGCGGCCAGCGTCAGCTGTCCGAGCGGCTCCTGATACGCGTCGAGGTCGGAAGCTGAAAGGTCGACGCGTGCGACAGGGCGCTCTAGCGTTCCCGTGACGAGTCCGGACAACGAAGCCGAGCCTGACACCGGAACGTCCGGACGGTTGAGCGCCGCCAGGACAGTCGCAATCTGAACATCATGTGCGTCGACAGTGAAGTCGAGGCGGGCGGGCTCCGTGAGTGCAACGCGACCCGCAGCGTGCGCCTGAGAGCCGGCCCACGTCACGTCGAGACTGGGCACGGTCACGGCGTTGCCACCGTAGTTCGCGGCAGCCGTCAGGTGGATATCGGACACCGTTCCGACCTGCAGCGCGGGCGCCGTGATTCGGGTCGAGACAGTCGGGACGGTGATGGTGCCTGCCAACGTCGCAACGGCCTGGATGCTTCCGGCAACTGGCACCGGCATCAGCGAGCCGGGCGGTCGTCCGAGCGCGCGCTCGGCTGTGCGCACGACTGCCGGCAAGTCGTTCGCTTGCGCAGAGAGATGACCGCCGAGCCGTTCCCGCTCGACAAGCGTCATCACGCCCTCAGCGGTGACACCCGTGGTGCCGAGGCGCTGCACAGTCGTCGTGACGAGCTGCTCGGTGGCGTTGACGCGCAGTGTCCCGCCAACGGGAACGGCGCGCGGCGTTGTCGGGCGAGCCGGCGTCAGTTGTGCGACGAGTTGACCGGTCGCAAGACGGACGTTCGTGCCGGGCCATCTCGCGGAGAGCCTCGCATCAACACTGGTGGCGACCGGCACATCTGGAGCCAACGCGGACGTGATGGCTCCGGCCTGCAGCTGCGTGATCTCGGCCGTCAGCTGCGACGCTGCGTCCTCGCGCAAGCTGACCTCGCCAGTCGCACGCACCTGCGTCCAAGGTGCGCCGACGTTGAGCGCGTCGACTCGCACGCGCTGTTCACCCGCATCGTAGACGGCGTGCGCATCAAGTGTCGCCGGCGGCAGTGCCTGATAGGTAAGGTCGCGTCCGCTGACCGAGGCGTCGACCTGCACAGTCGCGACCGGTCCATTCACGTGCGCATCGAGTTGAACGTGGCCGGCCACGTCAGCCACATCGACAATCTCGGCCAGGCGCTGCACGTCGAGTTGGCTGCTCACGACGAGATTCAGCAATGGGCGACTGAAGTCCTGAACGGTGCCTGACATCGACACGCGAGAGTTCGCCGCGTCGAGTTGAAAACTGCGAACCTCTGCGTCATGGCTGCCGACCGAGAGCTGACCGCCGACCCGATCGATCTCGATGCGTCGTGCGTCCTGTTCGGCGCGTCCATGTGTGGACTCGAAATTGATCAGGTGCCGACCAGTCACCAGGTCTCCATCGACGGTCGCGCGGTCAACGGGAATCGTCAGGGCAAGATGCTGGGAAGCGTCGACGTACTGCACACGCGCATTGGTCAACTCGAAGTAGTCGACGAGCACGTTGGCTGGTATGGCGGCCGCATCAGACTGATCGGGCTCGCGAGGCGATGGAGCGTTGGATCCGCTTGCGGTGTACTGAACGGTGACATCAGTCGCGCGCCCTGACTTCAGCAGGTAGCGACCGCGCAACAATCCCAGCGTGCTGATGTCGAGATGCACCTCGCCGACGGTCGCGACGAGTTCGGCCGCGTCCATCGGCTGAACGATGCGCAGGTTGCGAGCCGAGAACGAGAGAGGAACGAGCCTGTAGTCGAGCGCGTCGGCGCGAAAGTCGATGCCATGGCTGACAATCCAGCTCGTCGCCCGAGCGAGCACCATTCGGCGCGCAAACGGCGTCTGCAGTGCAGCCACGGCCAGCACCAGCAGGACGATGACGCTTGCCGCGACACGCAGGATGATGCGAAGCACTCGGTGCCGATGCGGCGGTGGGTGCGGCGTCGACGATTCGACCATGAGTGGTGGCAGCTCCGGAACGCCGCGAACCCTGTTCGCGGGCGGTCCGCGAGATCGGCCCGACGACTTCTCCCGAGCGCAACAGCAAGATGTCCGCCAAATTCGCGGGACGCCTGAGTCGGGCGCAAAACCAGTGAGTTCATGCTGAGAGGAACGAGAGGGCACACACCGAGGGTACCGAAACGGCTCATGTGGGCAGGGAGAGAATGCGCCGTTGGCGTCAAGCACTCGAGTTACCGATGCATCAACGGCCACACATGGGGTGACTCGCAGACGCACCGGCAACTCGTCTCAGACGACCACGCTCAACAGCGGCACTTCTTCGGATGCGCGCCGTGGCCTGGCGACGCGTTCTTGCACGTGCAGTCAGCGGACTTGGAACCACAGCCACACCCGGCTGTCTTCCTGGCGCACGGTTCGAGGTCCACTTCCAGGCTGACGCGCGTGACGCGAACCGCCGCGGCGTCCGCGCCCTTCAGCCCCAGACACGCGAGCAGGCCGTCGGCCGCGGCGACGCAGTCGGTGTCCGGGCAGCTGCTTCCGGCTCCCGCAGGGGGTGCCACCACGATGGGCGGACGGTCGGGCTGCTGGATCAGCACACCAGGCTGCGGCGTGACCGACGGATCCCACTCCACCTCCACGCCGTAGCGACCATCACCTTCGTCGAACGGTTGTCCGACGATGTGGACGCCGGGCAGCGGCGTGACCGTGAACAGGCCACCACGACCAGGTCCGATCGGGTTGCCGTATGGGTCCATTGGCGTGATGACGAGCGTGCCGAACCGTCCACCACCGGGCACGTCAGTGACGCCCTCGACGACGACCACTGTTCGACCGGGATCGATGGCCGGTTCGACGTGCACAGACCAGAGCACCTCCCTCGTGGCGGTGCATCCCTCGCCGTACGTTGCGACGGCGCGGAAATGATACGTGCCCTCCGCACGCAGCAAGTCGGCCATGCGGTTGTTATAAATGCCGTCCGGCTCCATCGCCCCGTCATCATGCAGGCCATCGTCGAAGAGCGGCACCTGCAAGCGGGAGATGGGAATCGGCAGTCGACCGCCAGCGCCCCGAGCAATGTCCTGCAACGTGGCGTGGAAGGCATCGACCGCATCGCCGGTGGTCACCGGCTGACGAAGCCTGGCATCGGTCGTGAGCTGGCCCAGCGCAACATCGGGCCGCTCGATATGGAGCACGACGTCGGCGAAGGGGAAGGCGCGGTTCGGATAGTGCAGGGCAACCAGCGGGTCGAAGGCATCGCCCGTGTAGTAGCGCCGACGGTCAACCAGCGACACCAGCTTCGGGCCGCCCGCGCAGATGACGACGTACTGATAGCGCACGTCAGAGGGTGGCGGTGGAAACTCGCCGCCGACGGGTATCCGTTCGACGGTGAACTCCCAGCGTCCATCACGCTCGCCCTCGTATGGGAGCGGAATGCGCCAGAACACCCATACGCGCCCACGGACAGGATGAATGATCCGCTCAGAGATCAGCTTGCCTGACGGCGTGTGAATCCGCGCGCGCAGCGGCGAGGCGACCTCGTCCCACGTGAGCGCGAGCGTCACGCGTTCTTCGCCACAAACATTGAAGAAGTGCGAGCTCGACACCTTCTGATTCGCCGCGAGGACGAACTCCGGATCGCTGATGGCACCGCTTTCGAAGATGTTGCCGAAGCTCAATCCGAAGAACTTGCGAAGCGAGAGTCCGTCCACCGCTCGGGTGAACTGCCCGCCGTGGGTGCGCGCCAGGCGGCTGAGAAGCGGCCCATCGATGTCGGCGTCAGAGCCGAGACCGACGACATTCACGAGCGTGTTGCCAAGTGAGCCTTCGACCTCCGAGACCATCGGCGCCGTGTTCTCGAGTCCGTCGGTCAGCAGCAGCACGGCGCGCTGATTGGTGGACGCGCCCATGGCGAGCAATGCGGTTCCGATGCCGGCGCCAATGCTGGTGGCGCCTGTCGCGGTGATCGCACCGATCTGGCCGGTCGTGAAGGGGGCGGCACCGACGAGGGCTGGCTTCGCAGTGGCGGCCAGCGCTGGAGGCACCACGAGATCGGCCGTCGTGCTGAAACCCACCAGGCCGATACGATCGCCCTGGCCCTCACGCACCAGCTGTACGAACAATGATGCGGCGTCCTGCGCTTCATCGAGCTTGGTGCGCCCGGCAGGCGGCGCGACGCTCGCCATGCTGCCGGAGTGGTCGAACACGACCATGACGTCGATCGGGGCGGGGTGCGGCGGCGGCGTTGCGAGAACCGCCTTGATCGCGGCGGCGGGCGCGTAGGAGACAAAACAGCCGGCACCAGCGCTCAACGGTCCTCCGACCAGCTGACCATTGATGTCGAAGAGTGCGGAGCCGGAGCTTCCGCCTGCGTAGTCGAACCCGCTCACCGAACCGCCGCTGAAAGTTCCCACCTGCGTCTTCTTCACCGCACCATTCGGATGATGCATCGTGAAAATTGTTTCGCCGGACATTGGCGCAGCGGAGCGCAGCGTGAGAGGGGCCGGCAACGCTCCTGGTGCGGCGTCGAGACGCACGACCACCCAGTCGGTTGAGGTCGGCGGATTGGAACCGGTGGGCGGGCTGCCAGAGGCCACTTCCTCGACGACCTTGAAGAAGCGCGTCACATGGCCAGGCGGGCGGGTGCCGTCGCACGCCGGAGCGTAGTCGAAGGTCACCGACGAACTGAGCATGTCGCCGTGGTTCGGATCGGTGAGGCAATGGCGCGCCGTCAAGAACAGGTCAGGTCCGATCAGCGTGCCCGAACAACTGCTCACATGGTCGTTGTCGACCTCGACGATGATGCCGGTGGCGGCAGCCACACGACTACGAACGGCGTCGGAGACGGGTGGCAAACTGCAGGCGGCATTGCGCCACGCAAAGCCAGGGGTGCACTCCAGGCGCGTTTCGAAGATCGGCTCCTCATACGGGCTCGTATGCAGGAACACGTCGGGATTGGTCAGGCTGCCGATGCTGGTACCAGGGGCTTGCCCTGGCGGGACATCTGGTTCGCCGCTGCCGAACTTGTCGAGAACGGCACTGCCATTCCCGCCCGTAATCCGGATGTGAATCGGAAGAGTGGCGGTATTTATCGGACGTGTCCAGAAGCTGCTGCCGGCGCCGGCGCTGAACACATCCGTGCCGTAGCCGAGCGGCACCGTGAGGTGCGCTCCGGGATCGAGCTGCACGTTGGTGAAGTGCAGGATGACAAATCGATTCGGTCCGTGTGGACCGCTGGACGGTGTGAGGTCGAGGCCGGAAGACTGTGTGACGGTACGTCCGTCTGAAACGACGCGACCGAGACGATGGCTCATGACGGCCTCCTGGGCCTGAGTGTGTGGCTCGCAGAGTGACGACCGTCACCCTGCAGCGAAGCGGAGTTGTCTGGTTGGCGCACGCCAGGCGTGCAGCTGCAATGGACAAACGCCGCCCGCCCGCGGATCGCACAGCCAGGGTGGGCGTCCGGCGATCGGGCACTCGGAGACCGTGTCCGCAGCGCTCGGGGTCGCGCGGAGTCGGCAGGCGAAGACCATCACGGCGGCGGGCACCGACCCCACGCGTCGGCGCACGTATCGCGGGTGGCCCTATGGTGTAGGGTCGCCTGACGCTCGCTCAGTGCCGCGATTCAGTTGAAGGAGGAGTGTGACTGGGAAGGACCGCAAAAAAAGACAGGCGAAACCCTGGGCAGCCAGGGTTTCGCCGCGCTGGCGCGCAGATCAGTTCAGATCAACGCCGCCTCAGTTCAGATCAACGCCGCCGACGCGCACCACCGGAGCCCGAAGATGCCGGTGCGTTCGCACCTGTGCCACCGGACGTGGACACCACGACGGTGAATGCTCCACTGTTGTCGCCGAAGTTGCTGTCGTTGACGCCGAGTACCAGGCGGCCAGACGCCGCCATGGTCAGCGGCTGGGTCTGCGTGCCAATCCCGAACGGTGAGCCGTCGCCCACTTTGCCGAGCAGCGCGCCGGCGGCGACGTCGGGCGCGGGGTAGCCCCGCAAGTTGACGCGGCCACGGGAGGCGTCGCGGCGCTCTGTCTGAGACGGACCGCGGCCGTTTCCATCGGGCGTGACGGTCTCGCCCGGCGCAATTTGAATCTGTCCGCTGGCGTGGAAGGTGACGAGATCGCCCTGTCGCACCGTCATCCCTGTGTCGACCCACTGCTGCTGCGCGTCGACGCGAATCGAGACGCCGGCCGCCGAGGATGCTGACGAAGACGCGGCGGCAGTTGCCGCCGGGGCCGTGTAGTTGAACACGGTCCGTGCACTCTGTGCGTTGAGATACACACGTGCGACGGCTTGAATGGCATACCGCTGCTGCTGACCTGCGGTGTTCTCCCAGAAGAGCGTGTCGCCGCCCGTAAGGTTGACGAAGCGGCCCTCTTGCGTCGAGCCGTCACGCATCACCAGCACGTGGCGCGTTCCGAGCTGCGCAAGTCGCTGGCCGGCGGCACTCCGCCCACGAAGTCGATCGCCGCGACCTGGTTGACTGGAAAGGTCATGTCCTTGCCGCCATCAACACCGAGGTTCAGGTACCCGTTGATGAGATTTTCGTGCTGATCGCCGTGGTAGACGACCGGGCCGCTCTTTCGTTCCCCATCCGTGAGAATGAACGTCGCCCGCTCGGGGGCGGCGAACACGTAGAGTCCGGTACACGCGACGATTGCAGTGGCTGAAACGAGACGACGAAACATCATGCCCTCCTGAGCGCGGCGCTCAACACCAGCCCATCCAAGCAACAAGCGCGCCGTGCGGCTCTTGCAATGGAGAGACATGCCATGGTCAGGCCGATGCCGTCTTTTCGGTACAGATCCGTGAACACCACTGTCCTGTCTCGCCATGCCCGCCCTGTCCTGGCGGGATGACGCCGGGACGGCTTGTCACCGGTCTCAGTGTGGCCACAACGACCGGACGAACACGCGCAGTCCACGGATCGTCCTCACGAGGACAATCGCCCCGACGAGCACGCCGACGACGGCCAGACCAGCGATGAGCATCGAGCGGGCAGTATAGCGGTGTCAGGCGCGGTGGGGCAGCAGCGACGGTTCTGCGGGCCGGAATGACGTTCATCTCCGCGCGTAGTTGAGCGCGCGGACCATCGCGCGACACGCTCATGTGCCGGGTCACCGCTCGAGGTGCGAAAGGGAACTCCGGTGCCCTTTCTGGACAGCGCACTGCCAGTTTCATGCCGCCGTTGCCGGGGTGGACGCGGTATCCCGCTTGCTATCGGTCTTCATGAGTTGTGGAGATGCGACAACAGGAGGACTCGATGCGAACGATTCGTACGCTGCTAACGGCGACTCTCATTTTCTCGCTGGCGTTCACACCGCAGCTGTTTGCTCAGGAACGGCACGCCGTCAATCCGTCCGTGCTCGCACAGACGATCGCCGACCAGGTGGCAAAACAGGATGCCGAACGCGCTGCTATTCACGAAGCGCTGAATCGTCCGGAGGTGCGGCAGGTCGCGGCCATGTCCGGCGTGAACATTGAGCGCATGGATGCGTCCATCGATACGCTGACCGGCAGCCAGCTGACGCAGGCCGCAACGGCTGCCCAGGAGGTGACCCAGTCGCTCGTGGGCGGAGCGTCGGTGGTCGTGGTCTCGACAACCACCATCCTCATCGTGCTCCTTCTCGTCCTCCTCATCGTCGTCGCCGCGAACTGAAGAGGGCGTGCGCACTGCGCGTCGGCTCGCGCCTCTGGGTGCGAGCCTGCTCGTCATCGTCATCAGCGGGATTGGTGTGTCAGCCCAATCTCCGCCAGTCGAACGTGTGACGCTCGACGTCCCGTTCCTGCCGCAGACAGAAGATTTGTGCGGCGGCGCGGCAGCCGCCATGCTGTTCCGCTACTGGGGCGACCGTCACGCGTCGGTCCGACAGTTCGAGCCGCTTGTCGACCGTTCGGCTGGCGGCATCGCCGACACGGTGCTCATCGATGCGATCCGGCAACGTGAGTGGAACGCTCAACGCCTGGACGGAACCGAGGAGGCACTGCGCAACGAGATCAGGGCCGGACGTCCACCGATGCTCTTGATCGAAGATCGGCCGGGACGCTACCACTACGTCGTCGCCGTCGGCATCGATGCCGTGAACATCACGCTCCACGATCCGACGTGGGGGCCGTCACGAACGATGTCGCGTGCCGTGTTCACGCGCGCATGGCGGAGTACCAACTTCTGGATGCTTCGAGTCACGCCGGGCCCGGGCGTTCGGACATCGCAGGTGACACACGCCCCACAGGTGGCCAGCATCGACGACGGGCACACGACGGCGGCAGCCGTTGACGCCGATACCGCGCTTCCACGAGAGACCACATCATCTGATGCCGAGTCATCTTCGTGTGATGCGCGTCTCGAGCGTGCGCTCACCGATGTGGGCGCCGCTGGCCTGGACCGCGCAGACGAACTCCTGCTGCCACTGACGCGAACCTGCGGCGATCGTGCAGGTCCGTGGCGCGAGCTGGCCGGTGTGCGCTTCGCACAGCGCCGCTGGGTTGAGGCGTCGAACCTGGCGTCCACGGCACTTGCGCGCGAGCCGCACGACACGTATGCCGCCGACGTGCTCGGCTCGAGCCGCTTCATGCTCGACGATGTCGAGGGCGCCCTCCGCGCATGGAACCGAATCAACACACCAACACTCGACACGGTACGCATCACCGGGCTGACGCGCACCCGCTATGCGCTCGTGGTCCAGGCGCTCGGGCTGGCGGAAGAAGAAGTGCTCACGGCCGATGCGTTCGGCGTGGCCAGACGACGGCTCGAGAGCTTGCCTGATCTGTCATCAACACGGCTGGCACTGCGGCCAACCGAGGAACACTTCGCGGTCGCCGACATTGCCGTCGTCGAGCGCGGCACGCTGCCGCGCGGACCGATTCAGTGGGTGGCAACGGCGGCACAGGCGGGACTCGAGCGTGAACTCTCGATCGGCCTGCCGGGACGCACCGGACAGGGCGAGACATGGTCTGGCAAGGTTCGGTGGTGGGAACATCGTCCGCAAGTGGCGCTTTCGTTCGCGGCGCCGCTCACCGCCGGTCCCCGGGGCGTGTGGCGGTTCGACGCGAATTGGGCCGCCCAAACGTATGGTCCCGAGGCGCGCGCACAGCGCGAAGAGCAGGCTGGCGGAGCGCTCTCGTTCTCAACCTGGCTGTCACCGAACGTCCGTGTGGGGCTTAGATCCGGGATAGATCATTGGGCGCTCGATGGTCACGCGCAACGCCGACTGTTTCAGGCAGGTGTCGTGGTCGAGCGGCGTTTCCGCAACGATCACATCGGAGTGACAGGAGCCGCAACGCGCTACATCGGTGCTGACAGCTTCGGCGTGCTCGACGGGTCGGTCGTGGCTCGCACATCGCGGGAACCGCGGCCGGTCGTACTGCTCGTGCGAGGCGGCGTGACGCACGCAGGCGCCGAGGCGACGCTCGCACTGTGGAACGGTGCCGGCGAGGGACGCGGCCGCCCTCCTCTGCTTCGTGCGCACCAACTGCTGCACGACGGTCGGATTGAAGGTCCGGTGTTTGGCCGCACACTCACGTACTCGACTGTCGAAGTGCAGCACTGGTTCGAGCAGCCTCGGCTACTCCGCATCGGGGCGGCGGCGTTCCTCGATGCCGCTCGTGCCTGGTCACGTCCGGAGTGGGTCAGCGGCGCAGGGGGACAGGTGGACGTCGGCGTGGGACTTCGACTCAGATTGCCAGGTCGAAGTGGCGCGTTCCGCATCGACTATGCGCGCAGCACGAGAGACATGGCGCGAGCCTGGTTCGTCGGCTGGCAAGCGGAATGAGCATCGAGCGGGGCGCCGTCAACGGGCGGGGTGGCCATCAGCGCGAGCGTCGGCCATCCGGGTCATCCTGCATGCACCTGAATTTGCAGGCGTCTGAGGCATGACACCAAAAGAGTTGCTCGACCTTGCGACCCGTATGGCTGTCGACCTCAAGAATTGGTCGGCGGAAGCCACGCACCGCAACCTCGTGACGGCCGAAGAACTGGCGCTGCTGCGGAGCGCGGTGACCGTTATCGAGCGTGTGACCGAGAGTGCGGCGCTCGACACCGTGAATGACACACCCGAGCAGCAGCAGCGGCTCACCGGCGAGAGCGTCACGGCGCCCGACGATACGCTCGGCGGCTGAGCAGAACCAGCGGGCACACCTGGTCTGAGAACCGAGGATGCGGAACCGCTCGCGCGGCGCGTGAGCGCAGCGCGACGCTTCGGGAAGACTGCCGGGCGTGCCAGGAACGAGCGAATGCGAGTGAGTGGTGGCCCGGCAGGATTCGAACCTGCGACCTTTGGCTTCGGAGGCCAGAAAGCCATACCGCAAGCCTATATGTATCAACTACTTGCCACTACTACCACGCGAGCCTGCCACGCGAAGACGCGATCTCGATTCGATGCCGAAAGCCTTCTGGACGGCGTCATTTGCTCTCGGGTCGATGACGACCTGCGTGTAGATCTGTGTCGTCCGAATGTCGCGATGACCTAGAAGTTTCTGTACGAGTGAGATGTCGCCGCCACCAACCATCAGCACCTGTGTGCAATACGAGTGAACCAAGTTGTAAGAACACGTCGGGGCACACCCCGCCCGGCACATCGCCGCCCGCCAGTCACGATTTGCGTTCGGAAACGTCCTGGTGCGAGTTGGTCTGCCGCGACGGTCCTTGGCGTCAGGTTGTCGGTCCAGACCGCCGTGCTCGATGAACATCCGCCACGCCAAGACACCTTCCTCCGACAGCGGTACCACGGCAACTTCGCCACCCTTGGAGGTGTTCCGGACGACGTGTGGGGCGTCGGCGTCGTGATGAACCATCCAAAGCTCCGTCCGCCGAATCTCAACCGGCCGGAATCCACAGAAGGCCATGATCATCAGGAAGCCCTTCGTGGCACTGGGCTCCATCTGGTTGAAGACAGTCCGAATCGTGTCGTAGTCAATCGCGCGCGAAATCGCTCTCGGCTTCGGAGGGGCTTTCACGTTCAACACGGGGTTGAACTCGCTCCGGCCATCTAGAACGATGTACGCCTGCCGCAAAGCATTGATCCGGTGGCGAACCGTCCAGACCTTGACGCCACTCTTCAGCCAACCGTCCACCACACGTTGGATCTTCTCGGGGCCGATCTCATCTCTGCGGAGGTGCCCCAAGTCTGCTAGCCAAGCGTTTGTGTCGGAGACCCGCGACTTCGAGGATGCGAGTCGCGTGACGTCAGCGGTGTCCAGATATCAGGCTGACGCAGTAGCGTCGAGGCGCGAGATTCGCCAAAGCTGAGAGCCCGGCCATCGTGACGGGCCAGCTATCGGTACAATCGTTGTGTAAGGCATCACGAGTGACCCGTCATCGAACGGGTCCAGCAACCTTGCCACCGGGCGAAGGTGCTGACGCGTCAATCCCGACGCGGATGCGGCTCACGAAAGGAGCAATCGTGGCAGACCCCGATTCCATTCTCGAATCCCTCCCAGATCGTCGGCGCTTTCTTCGCGACGCCGGACTGACGTTCGTTGGCGTGTCACTGCCGTTGCCGGTGCTGGCCGACACCGGCCCGGAGCAACGCGAGGCGTGGCGGCGCGTTCCGGCCGACGTCGCATGGCGAGACTTCGAGCAAAACCTCGAAGCCGTCCTGAGCGATCTTGGGACCGACGAATACTTGGTCTTGACCGTCCGTCGATGTGGCGGTCGCTACCTGCAGTTCGCCGGCGAGGGTCGCTTCGGCATGCTGGCTGAGACCTCGTCGAACCGCTTCCTCGACCCGAGCGACCAGCTTGGCGCAGCGGCTCAGCAGCGCGTGATTGCGTTGGGCACGCGAGCTTCAGCTGACGCCGGAGAAGCCGACGCCACGGGAAGTGATGAGCACGACCCAATGGTACCGGGAAGAGCGACGGGTGGCGTGGTGCTTCCGATTGATGGAGGACGAGACGCTCGACCCATTCGCCCGCATTGAGGCGGCGAAGGAGATCACGCGGATTGAAGCGAGACAGGCCAAGCTCCGTGGGTTGGACAAGCCGACGAAGACCGAGTCCAAGGTCGACATGGACGTGAACACATCCGGTAGCAGCAACGAGCGGCTGACGCCGGAGATGTTGAAGGACTTCACGACAGAAGAGATTGCGACGCTCATTAAGGCGCAGCGGGCGATGCTCATTCCGCGATCAACCGAGCCGCCACGGTTGACGAGTGGGCCGGTGCCTGATGGCGCGCTGGTCGAGGCGGCGGAGAAGGTGGCCGACGACCAGTAGATGGTGCGCGAACTCTCGCGACTGCCCGCAGGTTTTGTAACGAGGTCTCCACCGAAGCTCGCCTTAATAGTCCGTACTACTACGTCGATGCCGACTGGGCCTCACGCTGACGACTGCGGGACCATCGAATCCGACGACCGCTTCGGACAGGCCGCTTCGGTGGCGCTTGCTCGCACCAAACCGCTGCCAAGGCGTCCGGCAACCCCGTGCGGAAATTCTGAGACAGCGACGAATACAGCACCACACTCTGCCTGATGCCCCAGCGCCCGACGCCTTCCTCGAACGGAACCCTCGGAACCGTGGCGCGCATTCTTGGTCGGATGAGTCGTTCCACAACCTTGCGGATTCGACAACCGAACCTGCGCGGTCCGTGGCATGGCGCTGAACGGAATCACAAAATGCTGAGGTTTAACAAACTCATGTGTTACGGTTGGCAGGTCCACCTAAAGATCTAGACACGAGTGTCGTCGGCCCACCGCCGAAGGAGCGTCTTGCGTGATCAACTCGATCCCGAAATACGTGATCTCACTGACGGCGGCAGTCATTTTAGCGACTGTCGGCACGCAGGACGTCTCCACGCAGTCGTATCTGCTGCCGGTTCTGCTGGAGCCAGCTTCTAGGGCTGGTGACTCAGTTGCTGTGCTCTCCAATTCGCCAATCTATCTCTTGCCGGACGAGAATCGAGAACCTCTCAGGATTGCGAAGCTGGGGTCTATCCTTCGCGTGAAGGAACGAAGCGGCGATTGGCTGAACGTCGAATTCCAAGACCCACAGTTCGGACGAAGAACTGGCTACATTCAAGCCCGCAGCGTGCGTGCTATCGAATCAACCGCCGATGCCCCACCTGCGCCGTCAGTTCCGAACGCTGCGCCAGTGATAGCGCGTGCCCCTGAACCGGCCCCACTAGCCAGATCGGCCACCGCCGCTACCCCGATGCCGAAGGCTTTGCCAGCACCGGTATCAGCACCACCGCCACCAACGCCAGTACCGGCACCCACGGAGCCTGCCGCAAGGCCGACCCCCATTCCGGTTCCTGCGCCTACGCATGAACCAGCGCCGCTACCGGACGCCGACAGACGCGCGCCTGTGCTCTCGGATCGCGAGATTGCAGACGCAATCCGTATCGGCACCCGATTGAAGGGTGGTCTGAGTGGCCTGCGGCTTCTGGATTCGGAGCAGGGCTTCATGAACGCCCTTGCTGCCGCCAGCACACCCAATTACCGCGCGCCATCGGGTAGGACGGGCTTCTCGCTGCGCGTGTACACACCGAAGACTTGGGTCGAACAACTGGCCAGCAACGCAGCGAAAGAGTATCGGCCGTTTACCGCCGCCGATGTGAGCGACGAAATGCTTGAGCCAGTCATGCGGGTCATCGTCTACCCGGACAAGCCGACGTACATCAACGGTGCGAGCATGTCGATTGCCTCTTCGGCCTCTCATGTCGTGCTGCGAGATGAACGCAAGAACTTGGTTCTTCAGCCGCTATCCAAGGAGCCCTTCACCGACGTCGTCTCGTCGGCGCTTCGAGACATGGCCTATCAAGGGCTTGAGACGAAGTTCCCGATGAGCGGCGTTAGCCAGTTACGCTCGGCAACGAACGACGGCGAATTCTTGATTGTTGTGATCGGCGAAGGCACGCGCGAGCGCATCTTCAAGGTGAAGCAGAAGCACTTCTCCGCGCTGGAGTAGCGTTCGGTCAAGAGCGCGATGCGTGCGAACGGCCGTGTCCGGTCTGGGCCGGTTTCCACCCGAGCTGAGGTAACGACGGCATGGCACACGGAGAGACTGCGTTGTCGACGAACTGTAAGCACGGTCTGGATGCTCGGTTCTGTTCGATGTGCGCGCCGAAGTTCCCTCGTCGGACACCGAGCGCGTTGCACCGGCCTTCGAGTGCCAGAGCCGTCACGTTGGACGACATCGTCGAGTACTTGAATGACCAGAAGATCCGAGCGACCTACGGAGCCGTGGCGCAGGTGGTCGGCGGTATCGCCCAGTCCATCGGCGAGCGGCTCGGTGGCGCGTTCGGTCGACGGCC
>Ga0209023_10003040_pt1 | contig 20262 bp, 14 predicted proteins | sample LakOneMetagenome_FD_187468 | JGI IMG/M metagenome (GOLD analysis project Ga0209023, IMG submission 187468) | Freshwater and sediment microbial communities from Lake Erie, Canada (SPAdes) (version 2) | ecosystem: Environmental > Aquatic > Freshwater > Lentic | place: Lake Erie, Canada...
CGGCTTCGCCAAGGACCAGGTGAAGGCGCCGCCGCCGACCACCGGCAAGGCGCCGGTGCGCGAGCAGGTGATCCACTTCATCAACAAGAAAATGCCGGGCAATCTGCCGAAGAAGACCGCGCGCGCGCTGCTCGACATCGAGGACGACAAGGTCATTCCCATCATCCGCAACCCGAAGGCGACGACGGCCGATACCGAAGCCGTGTTCTACTTCCCCGGCTGCGGCTCCGAGCGCTTGTTCTCGCAGGTGGGGCTGGCCACGCAGGCGATGCTGTGGGAAGTCGGTGTGCAGACCGTGCTGCCGCCGGGTTATTTGTGCTGCGGCTATCCCCAGCGCGGCGCCGGCCAGTACGACAAGGCCGACAAGATGATGACCGATAACCGCGTGCTGTTCCACCGCATGGCGAACACGCTGAATTATCTGGACATCAAGACCGTGCTGGTCTCGTGCGGCACCTGCTATGACCAATTGGCGACCTACGAGTTCGAGAAGATCTTCCCCGGCTGCCGCATCATGGACATCCACGAGTACCTGCTGGAGAAGGGCGTCAAGCTCGAAGGCGTGAACGGCACCCGCTACATGTACCACGACCCCTGCCACACGCCGATGAAGATGCAGGATTCGGTGAAGACCGTGAACGCGCTGGTGCAGACCGTGGACAACGTGAAGATCGAGAAAAGCGACCGTTGCTGCGGCGAGTCCGGCACCTTTGCCATCACCCGTCCCGACATCGCCACCCAGGTCCGCTACCGCAAGGAGAGCGAGATCCAGAAGGGGGCAGCCAAACTGCGCGAAGACGGCTTCGAGGGCGAAGTGAAAGTGCTGACCAGCTGCCCGTCCTGCCTGCAAGGCCTGTCGCGCTACAATGCCGACGCCGGCACCAGCGCCGACTACATCGTGGTCGAGATCGCGAAGCACCTGCTGGGCGAGAACTGGCTGCCGGACTACGTGGCGCGTGCCAACAACGGCGGCATCGAAAGGGTCCTGGTATGACGAGTGCTCCACTGCGCGAGCCGGGCTGCGAACTGTGCGACCTGGCCGCGCCAATGACGGTCTACGCCGACAGCAAACTGTCGGTGATCATCGTCGACGACGCGAATTACCCCGGCTTTTGCCGCGTGATCTGGCGCGACCATGTGCGCGAGATGAGCGACCTGGCGCGCGACGACCGCCTGCTGCTGAACGACGTCGTGTATGAAGTCGAACAGGCCGTGCGCGAAGTGATGGCGCCCACCAAGGTCAACGTGGCCAGCCTGGGCAACGTGGTGCCGCACCTGCACTGGCACGTCATCCCGCGCTACACTGACGATGCGCACTTCCCCGCGCCCGTGTGGGCCGCGGTCGTGCGCCAGACCGAACAAACCACGCTGGAAGCACGCCGCGCGCTGCTGCCCGCGCTCGCCGATGCCATCGCGCGGCGCATGAACAAAGAAGGATGAACCAAGCAATGCCACAACCAACCGACCTGGCCGTCCGCCAGAAATCCCGCATCCTCGAAATCGCCTTCGACGACGGCAGCAGCTTCTCGATTCCTTTCGAACTGATGCGCGTGTATTCGCCCTCGGCCGAAGTCAAGGGCCACGGCCCGGGCCAGGAAACCCTGCAGGTCGGCAAGCGCGACGTGAGCGTGAGCGGTGTCGAACCGGTCGGCAATTACGCGATCAAGCCGGTCTTCACCGATGGCCACAACAGCGGCATCTATACCTGGGATTACTTGTACAAGCTCGGCAGCGAGCAAGGCGCGCTGTGGGAAGACTACATGGGCCGTTTGCACGCCGCCGGTTTCGAGGGCGACAGCGGCCGCGAACCGGGCAAGATCCTGCCGGGCGAATTGAAGCGCAATGGCGGCGGGTGCAGTGGGCATAGCCACTAACGCCCGATTCAGTCGAGACCTCAACCGTACGGTGGGCACTCCGTGCCCACGCGGTTACGTGCTTGTCCGATGTCCGTGGCCGTGACAATTCGCTCCGCGGCGCATGCATGGGATAGCGGCGCTAACGAGACGCATTTGGGACGCGCCGCCAATCGGCATCGTTCGCGATAAGTCCGACGCCAATATTGATCATCGTTTCGCGTGGGCACGGGGTGCCCACCGTACGTCTCGGTCATCGCCAATAAGCCAGCCAAGGTCAATCCACCGCCGCAATGAAAAAAGCCAGCTCGCGCTGGCTTTTTCGTTTCAACGCAACCGGCCAAAGCCGGCATCGTCAATTACGCTGGCTGGATGTTCGCAGCCTGCTTGCCCTTCGGACCGGTGGTGATCTCGAAAGTCACGCGCTGGTTTTCGGCCAGCGATTTGAAGCCTTGTGCGTTGATCGCCGAGAAGTGCGCGAACACGTCTTCACCGCCGCCGTCAGGCGTGATGAAACCAAAACCTTTTGCATCGTTGAACCATTTAACGGTACCGCTCGTCATTTTGTTACTCCCCTAAAGTTATTAGTTGTTATGCCTTGCCTGAACTACTGGTGTGAACGGATGACGTTAGCGCCGTACTCAACAAAGCAGATTTATTATAGGGATAAGTTTGCTTTCGTGAAGCACAATTTGCAGATCTTTTATTGCCGAGTTGGGCTGTAACGACACCTTGGCAGGCATTTAAATCCACAGTGCAACGATTCAGAGGCTCATTGTTTCTTTCAGCTGCGCAGCATTGCGGCGCGATATCTCCAGTTTCTTCCCGTTATCAAGTGTCAGAATGTACGCTGCCTCCATCCCTTCCTCGATGGCGGCAATCGCCGCCAGGTTCACGATGTGCTGGCGGCTGACCCGGAAGAACAACTGGCGCGGCAAGCGTTCCTCGATGCTGCCGAGCGACTTCTTCACATACGCATGGGTCTGGTCGAAATACACCTGCACATGGTTCTTGCAGCTCTCGAAGCAGCGGATCGAGGCCAGCGGCACCATGTGCGCGCGATCCCCATCCTTGATGAAGATGCGGCTGTTCGCGTCCAGCGGCGCCAGGGCCGCATCGGCTGGCGCAGGCAGCACGCGCGCTTCCAGCTTGCGCACGGCCTGCGCCAGGCGCTCGGCGCTCACCGGCTTGAGCAGGTAATCGACCGTATCGAACTCGAACGAGCGCACCGCATACTCGGCATGCGCCGTGGTGAACACGATGCGCGGATGGGTGTCCAGCTGCGCCAGCAGGTCGAATGCATCGGCCCCGGCCATCTGGATATCGAGGAACAGCACATCCGGGCAGGTGGCGCGGATCAGCGGCAAGGCGGTGTCCGGATGGTCCGCCGCGCCCACCACCTCGATGCCCGCATGCGCACCCAGCATGCGCACCAGGCCCTGGCGCGCCAGGCGCGCGTCTTCCACCACGAAGGCCTTCATGGCGCCGTCTCCAGCGGCAAAGCCAGCGCCACGCGGTAGCGATCGCCGCTGTCATGCGCCTCGTGCCGCGCCCCCTCGCCGTACAGCAGGCCAAGACGCTGCGTGAGGTGGCGCATGCCCATCCCGAAGCCGCCGCTGCCGCCCTGCGCCGGCTTGTCGTTGACCACCTCCAGGTGCAGCAGCGCGCCATCCTGCCTGCCGCTCAACAGTAGGGCGCCGCCTTCGCGCAGCGGCTCGATGCCATGCTTGACCGCGTTCTCGGCCAGCGTCTGCAACAGCAGCGGCGGCACCAGGCAGGCATCGAGCTCAGGCGGAATGTCGATGCGCACGCGCAGCCGTTCTTCCAGCCCGGCGCCGACAATCGCCAGGTAGCGCTCGACGATTGCGCGCTCCTCGGCCAGCGGCACCTTGCGCCGCTCGTCGCCGGCCAGCGAATAGCGCAGGATTTCCGACAGGCCGACCAGCATGGCGTCGGCGCGCCCTGCATCCTCGTGGATCATGAAGCGGATGTTGTTGAGCGAATTGAACAGGAAGTGGGGATTGAGCTGGTTCGACAGGCTGCGCAGCTGGGCTTCGTGCAGCGCGTTCTGCAGGTGCGCCGTCTGCAGCGCACTCTCGCGTGCATCGCGGCTGCCGGTAAAGCTGATGTAGATGAAGATCCAGGCGCAAATGAAGACCTGCGCCTGCAAACTGGCGCCGTAGATGGTGCGCAGCAGGTAAGCCATCGGGTCCAGCGTCATGCCGTACTTCGCGTAGTACACGGCCACGTCGTCCCAGAAGAAGGGCAGCGTCATGGCCGCCACGCTGGTCGTCACCAGCACCGCCGCAGCGCTGGCGTAGACCACGGCCAGCAGCACCAGCCGCCCCATGCCCATGGCCTTCCAGCCGCGCCGCCTGTACAGCCAGCGAAACGCCAGCACCGCCAGCGTGTAGGGCGGCAGCCAGAGCAGGGTGGACACGCCATCCAGCACCGCGAGCGGGCTCCACAACACGACGGTGAGCAGCGTCACCGCCATGCAAAAGGCGCCCGCGCCCAGGTGATAGAACCAGAATTGCCGGCTGGCCGGAAAGAAGCGGATGCCCATGGTGGTGGTTTGTTGTGTCATGGCAAGGTGAGCTGGAAGTATAGCGTTCACCACACCCGCAGGCGCTTGGCCTTTGGCAGGTACATCGCGTCTCCGGCACGGGTGCCGAAGGCGTCGTGGAAAGCGTCGAGCTGCATCGCCGGGAAGTTGGCGCGCCACTGCGCCGGCGCGTGCGGGTCGCTCGTCAGCAGCTGCAGGGTGCGCTGGTCGCGCCGCTTCACCGCCCATTGCTGGGCATAGGCGAGGAAGAAGCGCTGCGCGCCGCTGCGCCCGCCGATCACGGGCGCCGGCTTGCCGCCCAGCGTGCGTTGGTAGGCGCGCCAGGCCAGCTGCAGGCCCATCAGGTCGGCCATGTTCTCGGACAGGGTCAGCTTGCCGTTCACGCGCGTGCCGGGCAGCGCCTCCAGCGCATCGAAGCGCGCCGCCAGCTCCTTGCCAAAGGCGTCGAAGGCGGCGTGGTCACTGGCCGTCCACCAGTCGCGCTGCACGCCGCGGCTGTCGAACTGGGAGCCGGTCGCGTCGAACGCATGGCTGATCTCGTGCGCGATCAGGGCGCCGATGCCGCCGTAGTTCGAGGCATCGTCGGCTGCCGCATCGAAGAAGGGCGCCTGCAGGATGGCGGCCGGCAGGTTGATCTCGTTGAGCATCGGATCGTAGAAGGCGTTCGCCTCCAGCGGGCTCATGGCCCAGGCGCCGCGCTCGACCGCGGTGCCGGACAGGGCCGCCAGGCGCAGCCACTCATGGCGGCGCGCGCGGTTGCGGTTGCCGAGGGCGTCACCGGGTTGAATGACGAGCGTGCCGTAGTCGCGCCAGGTGTCCGGGTAGCCGACCTTGGCGCGCATGCCGGCGATCTTCGCCTGCGCCTCTCTGCGGGCTTGCGCACCGAGCCAGGGAATCTGCGTGACCGCTACGCTGGCGGCGCGTTGCAGTTGCGCCGTCATGGCCTCGACACGCGCCTTGTGCGCGGGCGGGAAGTGGCGCGCCATGTAGAGCGTACCGAGGCCGTCGCCCAGCGCTTTGGTCAGGGCATCGAGCGCGCGCTCGTCCTGCGGCACCGGCGCCGCCTGGCCACCCAATGCCTTGCCGCGAAAATCGAAATGGGCGGCGCGAAAGGGCGCCGGCAGCAGCGGCGCCGACACGTCCAGCAGGCGCAGGCGGAAGTAGAGCTTCCAGTCGTCCAGCGGCAGGTCGCGCTGCAAGGCCGCGATGGCGCCCGCCGCCGCCGGCTGCACCACGTTCACCGCGTGGCCGGCGGGGATGGCCGCGCCCTGCAGGAAGGCGTCCCAGGCCAGGCCGGGCGCCTCTTGCGCGAGCTGGTGCGCATCGAGTGCGCGTACATGCGCCGGGTTCATCGCCTCGGCCGCCGGCACTTGGGCCTGCGCCAGACGCGTTTCCAGCGCCAGCACACGCCGCGCCGCGTTCTGCGCATCGGCGTCGCCCGCCAGCCGTGCCAGCGTCTCCAGGTAGCGCAGGTAGGCCGTACGCGCAGCCAGCAGGCGCGCATCCTGGCCCAGGTAATAGTCGCGCTCGGGCAGTCCGAGGCCGCCCTGCATCACCAGCACCCGGTTGCGCGCCGGGTCCTTGAAGTCGGCAAAGCCGCCCCACAGCCACAGCGGCGTCTTGAGGATGCCCTGGACCTGGCCTTGCCAGCGCGCCAATTCCTCGGGCGTGCGGATCGCATCGATGGCGTCCAGTTGCGTGCGCAGCGGCGCCATGCCGGCGCGGTCGATCGCGGCCAGGTCGCGCACGCTGTCATGGAAGTCGATCAGCTTGCGTTCGATGCTGTCCGGCGCCTGCGGATGCGCGCGCAGGCCGTCGACGATGGCGCGCACGCGGGCGTTGACGTTGGCCGGCAGGTCGGCGCCATAGACTTCGCTGCGCTCGGCGGGAATGGCGGTGGCGGCCAGCCAGGCGCCATTCGCCGCGCGGAACAAGTCGTCGTTGGCGCGCGTGGCCGGGTCGAGGCGGGTGCTGTCGAGCGCAGTGGCAGGAAGGCTGATGCAGGCAGCAAGCAGCAGCATCAGCGGCAGGAGGCAGGGGCGGTGGCGCATGGCGGTCGTCGATATGGGTTGAGGAAGCGCCAGTATCGGGACGGCCCGGGCCCTGCAGGAAAAAAGGTGCCGAACGGTCCAGGAAGCGGACGAACGGCAGCCGGCTCAGTTCGCCGCGGGCTTCCAGGTCCACACATGCCCGGCAATCGTCACCGGGCGCGGAATCACCTTTTCGCGGTACAGCAAATCGGCCACCTGCTGCTGGCTGCGCGCGATCTCCGGCGTGACCGGCATGGCGCCGGCCCTGGCGCGGCCCAGCCAGGTGGCGATCACGTCCTGCGGCACGCCGACCTGGGGCGCCATCAGCGCGATCATCTCCTTCTGGTGACTGTTCGACCAGCGCCCGGCCGCCGCAAACTGCGCCAGGATCGCCGACAGCGTGGCCGGCGAGCGCTGCACCAGCTTGCGCGAGGCCAGGTAGAAGCCGTAGGCAGGCAGCAGGCCGCTGCGGTCGGCAATCACGCGCGGGCGGTACACGTGCTGGGCCGCGGCCAGGTACGGGTCCCAGATCACCCAGGCGTCGATGGCGCCGGCCTCGAAGGCGGCGCGCGCCTCGGATGGGCCCAGGTGCACAGGCTGCACGTCGCGCAGGCCGAGTCCCGCCTTGTCCAGCGCCGCCACCAGCAGCAGGTGCGAACCCGAGCCGCGCTGGAAGGCCACCTTCTTGCCGCGCAAGTCGGCCACCGTGCGGATCGGCGAACCTGGCTTGACGATGATGGCTTCGCCGCTGATCGGCGGTGGTTCGGCCGCCACGTAGACCAGGTCGGCGCCGGCCGCCTGCGAAAAGATCGGCGGCGGCGCGCCGGTGCTGCCGAAGTCGACGCTGCCGGCATTCAGCGCTTCCAGCATCTGCGGCCCGGCCGGGAATTCGATCCACTTCAGCGTCACCCCCGGCCCCAGCGCGCGTTCGAGCGTGCCCTGTTTTTTCAGCATCAGCGCCAGGCCGCCGCCTTTCTGGAAGCCGATGCGCACGGTCTCCTCGGCGCGGGCAAGGGGGGCGGCCAGCAGCGCGGCCGCCAGCAGCATGGTCGAGAGTCGTTTCATATCTTCCTCTTCATGATGGTATTGATTCAGGCGCTCTCGCGGGCGACCAGTTCGCAGCCGAGCAGGTTCAGTCGCTTGGCATCCGGCACGGGTTCGATTTCGCCCAGCGCTTCCAGGATGCGGCGCGCGGCCAGCTCGCCGATCTCGCGCGCGGGCGGACGGATCGTGCTCAGGCTGGGCAGCAGCAGGGCCGAGAACGGGTAGTCGCCAAAGCCCATCAACGCGCATTGGCCGGGCACGTCCAGGCCCATGCGCTGCGAGGCGAGCAGGGCGCCGGCCGCCAGGTTGTCGTTGGCAAAGACGATGGCGTCGGCCTTCTTGCGTCCGCGCGTAAGGGCTTCCAGCGCCTCGCGGCCGGCGTCGAACGGCACTTCCGCGGTCGGCGCGTAGGTCCAGGCTTCCATGCCATGTTCGGCCAGGGCCGCCGCATAGCCGTCGCGCCGGTCGAGCGCGCTCAGGTCGCCGGCCACGCTGTTCTGCACGAAGGCGATGCGGCGGTGGCCCTTGCCCGCCAGGTAGCGCGCCGCCTGGATGCCGACTTCGCGGTTCGAATAGCCGACCTGGATGTGCTTGCGGCGCGGCGCATAGTCCCAGGTCTCGACCACCGGGATGCCGCTCGCGGCCAGCAGCGCTTCCGTGCCCTTGCTGTGGAAGCGCCCGGTCACCACCAGCGCCGCCGGCGACCAGCCGAGGAAGGCGCGTACCGCGCTCTCTTCCTGCTCTTTCGAAAAATAGCTGGACGCCAGCAGCACCTGGAAGCCGTGCAAATTCAGCGTGTCGTTGAAGGCCTGGATGGTGGGCGCGAAGATCGGGCCCGAGATGTTCGGCACCACCATGCCGACGATGCGTCCGCGCGCCGAGGCCAGGCCGCCGGCCGCCAGGTTCGGCACGTAGTCCAGCGCCTTGATGGCCTGCGCGATGCGTTCGCCCAGTTCCTGCGACACCAGGCTGCGCTGCTTCAGGTAGCGCGACACGGTGATCGAACTGCTGCCGGCCAGGCGCGCCACATCGTGGATGGTGGCGCGGCCCGAGCCGCGCCGCTTGCGTCCTGCCGGGGTCTTGTCGTTGGTTGGTGCGCTCATATTCTCAAACCGGATATCGATGCGTTTTTTAATTCTTTGACTTCAAATTTGGCTTCACTGACACTCCGATGTTATCGGTAACACGAAAAAAGTGTAGCAGCCGGCAGCGTGGAAACCAAGCAGGTTTTGCGCACTGCCGGCACCGTTTTCCGCATATGACAAGAGGATGGCATGAAGCAGAAGAAGAACAGTTGGATCCAGGCCGCGGCAGGCGCCGGGCTGTTGTTGGGCGCGGCGTTGGCCAGCGCTGGCGAGACGGCCGTCACCACAGCCGGTGCCGAAGGCGTGGCCGCCGAGATCCCCACGGTCACCGTTACCGCCACCCGGCGCGCCGCATCGCTGCAGTCGGTGCCGGTGGCCGTGTCGGTGGTCGACGGCGAGCAGCTCGAACGCAGCAACCGCACCGCCATCGACACCGTGGTGCAGGAAGTCCCGAGCGCCACCTTCCGCCAGCAGGGCGGCAACAAGGACTCCACCATCTTCGTGCGCGGTATCGGTACCATCTCGACCTCGCCCGGCGTCGAGCCGACCGTCTCCACCGTGGTCGACGGCGTGGTGTATGCGCGCCCCGGCCAGGCCACCATCGACCTGCTCGACATCGACCGCATCGAAGTGCTGCGCGGCCCGCAGGGCACGCTGTTCGGCAAGAACGCCTCGTCGGGCGTGCTGAACATCCTGAGCCGCGCGCCCACCGAAGCCACCCACGGCTTCGTCGACGTGTCGCTCTACCAGCAGGACGAACAGCGGGTGCGCGCCGGCATCAGCGGCAGTATCCAGCCCGGCGTGGCGAAGGCCTCGCTGGTCGCCACCTGGGCCGACTACGACGGCAACGTCGACAACCTGCATGCGGGTGGAGGGAAAGTCAATGGTTATGGGCGCAAGGGCGTACGCGCCCGCGTCGACCTGACGCCGAACGCCGACACCGATATCTCGCTGATCGCCGACTGGCTCAAATCTACCAGCTCGCCCGCGCAGACCGCCTATCAGCAAAGCAACGCCGACTTCGCTCGCGCGCTGCAGCCGGTGGTGACAGGCCCGGAAAACCGCGCCATCAACGCCGACATCGCGCCGGCCATCTTCGACACCAACAAAGGCCTCTCGGCCCAGGTCAACTGGCGCAACAACGGCTGCACCTTCACCTCGATCAGCGCGCTGCGCGAGTGGGACAACACCCAGTACACCTCGGGCTCCGCAATCGGCAACAGCGAAGAGCTGGCGCGCGTGAGCGCCGCCTATCCGGGCTCGCGCGACATCGGCACCCTGGCATTCCGCCAGGCCTCGCAAGAGCTGCGTGTGGCCTCGCCGCGCGGCCAGGCATTCGACTACGTGGCAGGCCTCTACTATTTGCATGGCAAGGACGAGGAGGTGTACCGGCGCATCGTCACCACCGCCGCCCGCGTCGACAGCGGCCGCGCCGACTACGGCGTCACCAGCGACAGCTACGCCGCCTTCGGCGAAGGCACGCTGGACCTGGCCGCCAATTGGCGCGCCATCCTCGGCGCCCGCTGGACCCGCGACGAGCTGTCCTACGATCACGCACGCAGCTCGACCCAGGCCACGGCGTTTGCCGGCGTGCAGCCGGCTACCGCCAGCAATGGCGAGACGGCGCGCAACGGCTGGTCGGGCCGCGCCGGCCTGCAGTACGAGCTGGCGCCAACGGCCAATCTGTACGCCACCTGGTCGCGCGGCTACAAGGGCCCGGCCTACAACGTGTTCTTCAACATGCTGGCGCGCGACACGGGTGCGCTCGAACCCGAGACCTCGAATTCGTACGAGGCCGGCCTCAAGACCTCGGCCTTCAACCGCCGCCTGACCTTCAATGCCGCCGTCTTTCGCACCGAATACGACAACTACCAGGCCAACTTCTACGACACTGTGGCCGGCGCCATCGTCACGCGCCTGATCAATGCCGGCAAGGTCTCCACGCGCGGCGTCGAACTCGATGCCGCCGCGCGCCCGACGCCGCAGCTGACCCTGAATGCGGCCCTGGCCTGGATCGACGCCCGCATCGACAACTTCAACTGCCCGCCGGCGGCCGCCGCATCGTGCACGCTGAACGGCAAGACGCTGCCGTTCTCGCCGCGCTTCAAGGGCTTCCTGCGCGCCAACTACGCCGTGCCGCTGCAGAACGGCCTGCAGGCCGACTTCAGCACCGACTACAGCTACCAGACCAGGACCCAGTTCGATCTGTTCCAGTCGCCGCTGGCGATCCAGGACAGCTACGGCATCGTGAATGCCGCGATCGAACTGTCGTCGGGCGAAGGCGGCTGGCGCATCGCCCTGGTCGGCAAGAACCTGACGGACCGTTCGTATGCCACCAACCTGATCGTCAACACGGGCTACGTGAACCGCACGGTGCCGCGCGACGACCGCCGTTACTTCGGCATCACCGCGCGCAAGGAGTTCTGACATGGCCAAGCAGCTGCACCTGAGCGCCTTCCTCGGGCCGCACGGCCACCACGTCGCCGCCTGGCGCCACCCGGACACCGATTTGCGCAGGCCGCTGTTCGAGCTGTACCGGCGCCAGGCGCGCATCGCCGAAGACGCCTGCCTCGACGCGATCTTCTTCGCCGATAACGTGGCCCTGACCGGCGCGCCGACGCTCGAACCTTTGACGTTACTGTCGGCGCTGGCCGCCAGCACCACCCACCTGGGGCTGGTGGCCACCGCCACCACCACCTACAACGAGCCCTATCACCTGGCGCGCAAGTTCGCCTCGCTCGACAGCATCTCGAACGGCCGCGCCGGCTGGAACCTGGTCACCTCGGACAACGCGGCGGAAGCGGGCAACTTCGGCCGCGCGCAGCACGTTCCCCATGCAGAACGCTATGCGCGGGCACGCGAGTTTTATGATGTGGTCGACGGCCTGTGGCGCACTTGGGAGCGCGATGCCCTGGTCGGTGACAAGGAAAACGGCGTGCTGCACGACCCGGCGCGCGTGCATCGGCTCGATCATCGCGGCGAGCACTTCGCGGTGGCCGGCCCGCTGAACGTGACACCCAGTCCGCAGGGCCGGCCAGTCGTGGTGCAGGCCGGCAGCTCGGACACCGGGCGCGCATTGGCCGCCGCCACCGCCGACGTCGTGTTCACCGCACAGCCCACCCTGGCCTCGGCCCAGGCCTTTTATCGCGACATGCAGGAACGGCGCGCACGCGAGGGCAGGGGGCCGCTGCGCATCCTGCCCGGCATCTACGCCGTGGTCGGCGAATCCGCCAGCCATGCGCAGGAAAAGTACCGGCAGCTGCAGGACCTGATCGAGCCGAAGGCGGGGCTGGCCCTGCTCGGCCGCATGATCGGCAATTTCGACTTGTCCGGCTATCCGCTCGACGGCCCGCTGCCCGAGCTGCCCCTTACCCAGGACGGCCAGCGCAGCCGCCAGCAGCTGTTGACGGCGCTTGCCGAGGGCGAGAACCTGAGCATCCGCCAGCTGTACGAGCGCATCGCCGGCGGGCGCGGCCACCTGAGCGTGATCGGCACCGGCGAACACGTGGCGGACATGATCCAGGAATGGTTCGAGGCCGGCGCCTGCGACGGCTTCAACCTGATGGCGCCGCTGCTGCCGGGCGGGCTGGACGACTTCGCGCGCCAGGTGGTGCCGGTGCTGCAGCGGCGCGGACTGTTCCGCACGGCGTACGCGGGGACGACGCTGCGCAGCCACCTCGGCCTGCCGGCAGACTGAGACGGCGCGTTACGGCAGGGGCGCCGCCGCACCTGTCTTGTCCGCCTCGGCCGCTGCGAACAGCAGGGCACGGATGCGCTCGCGCTCGCCGTGCGTCTGCTGCTCTGGTGGCGTACGCTGCGCCAGCTGGCCAGCCAGCGCGCGGAAAAGGCGGCCTCTTTCCTGGCCTGCCGGCAGCAGCGTGTAGCTGTCCACCCAAGCCGGGTCACCGGTCTGCCAACCGCCGCGGACATAGGCTTCTGGCTGGACGAGGCCGGCGCTCATGCTGTCCATGTCGTCGTCGGGCGCCACGACCAGGTACACCTGTCCGCTGCCCGGCGCGCGCAACAGGTAGGGAAACAGCGGCAGGTCGGTCTCGAACGCCACCCATTTCTTGCCGGCGGCGCGCAGGAAGCGGTGCCCGAGCGTGCGCATGCCGGGCGAGTCGCTGCCGCTCAGCCGCTCTACCCAGAACTCCATCAGCACGCAAGTGCCGCTGCCGTCGAGGTCGATGTAGCGGCGCTGGATGTGATAGCGCTCGTGGGATTCCTTCAGGCGCGGCGGCGCGGCCAGGCGCGGCTTCTTGCAGGCGCTCGCATCGGCCAGCACCAGGCCGTTTTCAGGCGCCGCCGCCTGCGCGCCGATGGCCGCGCCTGTCATCAAGAGCAAGGTGGCAGCGCACGCCAGTTTTGCCGGTCTCATGGCTGCTCTCCCTGGGCGGCTGTCGCCGGTGCCGGGGGGATGCGTTCCCAGCCCGGTTCGACGATTTTGCCGTTGATAACCTTGTCCTCGCGGAAGTCGCCGCCGGCCATGTGATAGTGAATACCGCTGTCGCCGTCGCCCGGCTTCCAGCCTTCGATCGGGACGTATCGTTCGACATCCCAGCCGACCAGCACGGCGCCGTCCACGATCCTGATTTTCAGGCGCAGCGCACCGCCGTGCCGGCGCATGTAGTCGAAGACCTCGGGCGGGATGCGCTGCGCAACCGTTGCCGTGTAGTCGCCCAGGACAGTGCCCCCGCTCCAGACGCCGTCGCTCGTGAGCACGGGCGAGCCGCTGCGCCAGGTTGCCCGGATCGCGCGGGGAATGGCGCGCGACCCACCGGACACATGGCTGACGATTTTCTTGCTGAGCCGTGCGGCGCCGGCGAACTGGCGGCCGGCTTCGTCCTCGATGGTGACGAAGTTTTTCTCCGGGTTGGCGTCGAGCCGGAGCGTGCCGAACCCGGGCTGCCGGTCGGTTCCTTGGGCGGATGCCGCACATCCGCTCAACAGGAAAAGGCCGAGCAGGCGGGGCAGGGACAGGATCCACGAGCGCATCAGCGGGCGTCCGATCCTGAGCGCTTGCAGCGCGCCAGCAGGTGGCGCGACACGGCGCCATACAGCTCGGGCGAAGACCGTTGCGGGCTGTCCGGGTTGCAGGCCTGTTTCAGTTCGGATTGCTCGATTTCTTCATCGAAACGGTCGACCGTGTCTTCCTGCGCAGCGGTTTTCGCGGCAGGCAAGCGGGCGCCGTGCGCCTTGAAGAACGCGTACACCTCGGCTGCCTGCGATCCGGGCTCCCATTTGTCGAGGGGGCGCAAGGTGTTGCGGCCGGCGTCCCAGGCCAGGATGCGGTATCCGGGCATGCTGTCGCGTTGTACGTGGCGGTTGTAGAAAGCGCTGACCAGGTAATTCATCCTGTTCTTCGCATCATGGATGACGCTGACCTCCTCGCCGAACAAATAGTGCGCCTGCTGCTTGTTCGTCTTGCCAAAGCCCAGTTCATCCGGCTTGTCGGCAGGCACCGTGGCGCCAACGCGCAGCCAGCCGGTCTTGCGGCCGAGATAGAGCGTATTGATGGAGTCGCGGTCGCCTCCGCTCGACAGGGGAGAAGCCACGTGAAGGTACCAGTCGCACGTGCCGTCGTTGTCGAGGTCGATCTTCGAAAACGCAAACCAGGTGTGGATCGACGAACCATCGATACTTTCCCAGCCATTGCCGTTCACGGCGTAGTCGCCAGGCTTCGCTTGCCGTACCCAGGCGAATTCCTTGTTCTTCCTGGACAGTGCCTGGTATTTCTCCGGCAGCGGCTTCCCGGACGGCATGCGGCAATCGGGCATGTCGAGCGTGAGCTGCATGTTAGCGCCCTGCGCCAGGGAGGCGGTGGCGGCGAGGAGCAGTCCAGTGAAGAAGTGGCAGGCTTGATTCATCGGGAATGCGATAGCAGGTAACGTGAGAGCGCTCATAGGCATCAAAGATCAGGCGACAGGGAAAGTCCCTTCTCCATGGTTGTTCTTGCTTTCGGATCGGCGATTGACTAACCAGGCGAGGCCGTCTATGTACCTAACGTTTGCAGCGTGCCAGCAGGTAACGCGACACGGCGCCATATACATCGGGAGCAGATCGCTGCGGACTGTCCGCATTACAGGCCTGCCTGATTTCATACGCCTCGATGTCGGCATCGAAGCGCAGGACCGTGTCTTCCGGCACAGCGTTCTTCGCGGCAGGCAGGTGAGCGCCGTGTGTCTTGAAGAAGGCATAGACCTCGGCCGCCTTCGAATTCGGCTCCCATTTGTCGAGCTTGCGTAAGGTTTTCTTGCCGGCGTCCCAGACTTGTATCCGGTAGCCGGGCATGCTGTTACGCCGTACGTGACGGTCATAAAAAGCGCTTACCAAGTAATTAGTCTTCGCTTTTGCATCGTGGATGACGCCGATCTCTTCGCCGAACAAAAACTGCATCTGTTCCGCCGTCGTGTTGCCGACGCCAAGCTCGTCCGGCTTGTTGGCGGGCACCCTTGCACCAATGCGTAGCCAGCCGTCCTTGCGGCCGAGATAGAGTGTGTCGATGGAATCGCGGTCCCCTCCCGTCGAGAGCGGTGCGCCGGCATCCAGGTACCAGTCGCAGTAGCCATCGTTATCGATATCGGTACGGTAGAAAGCAAGCCAGTTGTACATCTCGGAGCCGTCCACACGCTCCCGGCCGTTGCCGCTGACCTGGGCGTCGCCTGGCGTCGTCTTCGATAACCATGCATAGCCCCGATCGCTTTTTGCCAGCTTGATGTATTTCTCAGGCAGCGTAGCTCCAGGGAAAGAACGGCATGCCGGAGCGTCGATCGTCAGCTGCGTGGTTTGGGCTTGTACCAGCGCGCTGAAAAAGGCGAGCAGGGCTGTTGCCGAGAAGCGGGATAGTGTTTGCATGTTCAACATCATGTCAATTAAGTTTAAGGTCTTTCATTTCCAGGCCGCCGACGCCTTTTCCATTCTTGCCCGGCTTGACCGTATCAGCGCCGAAATTCTCGGTGCAGCGCAAGGATTTCCAGTCGCCTTTTCCTAGCCATTTGTCAGGCGTGCCAAGGAAATTCTTGACGTAGCTGTAGGGATCGCGGCTGGTTAATTGCTCTAAGGTGCGGTTCCATTTGCCGCCGTTATGCGCGCGGGCAACCATCGCCGCCAGGTACTCTTCCGATGCGCCTGGATGGGATTGCAATGCTGCCTTCAGGTTCTTGCGCATCAGTGCATGGCTCAACAGGGTAAATGTATCGAAATTCTTGAACAGGCCCATCAAATACGTCTTCGTAGCGTTGTTGCTCATAATGGCGCTCGTTACCAGCGCCGCCCTCGCGTCGCCTGACAAGTCGTCCCCTTTCGAGTTCTTCGGCGGTTGTGTCTTGATGCGCAGCATATCCGTGTATTCGCGTTCACCTAGTCCGGTTTCTGCCGTAAATCTTGACTTGTCGGCAGCCGGGAGCTTGGCCCATGCTTGGTTCGCCGCAGCGTAGCTGGCTGCCGGCATCGTCTTGTCCCACCAGGCAGCCATTTTCTCACCCCGCGCTTCGGCACCCTGGAGCAACTGTTTCGTTGCCGGAGTCAGGCCTACCTGCGATAACTCCTGTGGCGAGAAGCTGCTGTAAGCCTTGAGCAATTCCCCAACGAAGGTGCTGCCAATGAATTGAGAGCGGCCATACGAAGGTGTATAGGTGGGCTCGGTGGTGACGCGCGGACCATGGGCCAGTTGATCGCGTGGCATGAAGCATTTCGTTGCGTCGCAGGTGTAGCCGATGCCTGGACAACCGTCTTTCGAACAATCGCGGTTGATCTGCCCTGTCTCGTTGACCTCGGCCGCCGCTTCATACTTCGCAATGCGGCGCATCTCGGCGCTCTTCGCCGAACCGTCGCCGCACGCGAGGATCCGCTGCTTGTGCGCGCCGTTCGCCTTCCCGTTCGTCACGTCGATGCTCGGCTCGCCTTGGGCGAATTTGATTTCCGGAAGCAGGTTCGCACGCACCGGGCACTGGTTACTGAACAAAGCCTTGAGGTCGCCCGCAATGTAGCTGGCGATTAGCTTGGTCGCGTCGGCGTCGCTCATGTCGTTAATGGTGAATTCCGGAATGCTGATGAGCTCTTTGCCGTAATGGGAGGTAAACATGTCTGTAATGCCGCCATTGCCGCCGCCGCTCCAGACGATGCTCGATTGACCAGCCTTGAGGAAGTCGCCGCCAATGTCGACCAGCAGCGACGTGCCGTTCGCCGCATATTCGTTCTGTTTGACGCCGAATGCCGAAGTCGGCAAGCCGGGCTTTACATTGTCGACGATAAACGCCCAGCGCGCTTTCGTGTAACCCTGGTTCGTGCCCAGTGCATTGTTCTTGGCGTCGGTCGTGATGGCGAAGAAGCGGATGCGCGCCGCCCCGTCCGGGTCGAAGAACTCCTCCGGCTGTCCACCAGCATACGCATACAGGTCGAGCCGCAGCGGCGCCGGCAGGCCCTGCACGGCATCGGCGATACCCGCCGGGTCGGGGCTCAGGAAGCGGCCGCTGCCCGGATCGAACCAGCGCAGGCCGTGATACGACAGGCCGCTGTCCTCGTCGTAGTACTGGCTGACGTAGCGCAGCGGCTGGTGCGGCTGCGCTTGAGGCTTGAGGGCGGCCTGCTGCACGCGTGGCGTCGTGTCGTCGGTGTCGCGCCAGACGGTGTCGCCGTCCTGCGTCATGGCCAGCACGCGGCCGGCGCGGTCCGTGTGCAGGTGGCGCAGCGGGGCGCCGAAAGCCCAGCGCTTGAGCGCACCCCACCAGCCCTGGTCGCGCAGGTCGGCCTGGGCCAGCGGGCGCCAGCCGAGGTAGGCGTAGGCATACTGCATGCGGCCGGCGGCATCGGTTTCGGCGATCAGGTGGTGGTCGTGGTGGAAGAACAGGGTCGCCGTGCTTCGGCCCTGGGCGTCGGTGACGATGCGCGCGACCCGCTGGCGGCTCGCATCGTAGAGGTAGCGCGTGCTGCCGCCGGCGCGCGTGCTGCGCGCCAGCTGGCCGGCCGCGTTCCATTCCAGGCGCTGGTCGGCTGCCGCCGTCGCAATGGCAGCGGGCAGGCCGGCGGCATCCGTGTCGCGGCCCGGCGACTGGCGCAGGCCTGTACCTGGCGCCGTCTCTGCCACCGCCTCTGACGACGCCAGGCTGGCCTGCTGCAGGCGCGGAGCGTCCGGCATGGCAGGTTCAGGCGAGGAAGGCACATCGAACCCGTCCTCGCTGCCGTCGCCGTGCACGATGCGCTGCGCGAACGGGGCGCCGGCCAGCGTCTGCCAGTCGATGGCGGACGCGATCATGCGGCGCCCGCCGAGCGCTGCGGGCAGTGCGCCATCGGTCGCGATGCTGGCTGTCCGGCCTTGCGCATCCTGCTCTTCCTGCAACGCGAAGCGCGCGCCGGCGGCATCGGTGAAGCTGCGCCCGGCCAGCCGTCCGCTGGCGTCGTAGTGCCAGTCGTAGCGCATGGTCACGGCCTGGGGCAGGGCGGCGGCAAGCTGGCGCGCAGGCGTAATGGTGAGTGTCTGGCTCAGGATGCGGCCCTGCGCATCGTACGTGTTGGTCGTAAGGCGGGCGCCGTCGGCATCGACGATCTCCTGCTCGCGCAGCAGCGAGCCGGTGTAGTGGTAATGCAGCGTCTGTTCGGCGGCGCTGCTGCCCGGCGCATGGCGCACGAGTTTCAACAGCCGTCCGGCCGCATCCCATTCGGCACGCTGGCGCGCGCCGCGCGGGTCGACACTCTCGACGATGCGGCCGGCCGCATCGTGGCGCGCCAGCTGCCAGCCCTGGCCCGGATTGCGGATCGCGCTGACGCGGCCGAAATCGTCGACCAGGCGTTCGGCGCGCGCACCGCCGGCGCTGATCGACAACATCGAGGCTTCGGCGGCGCTGCCGGGCGCGCCCCAGCTCGTTTGTACGGCCGCGGCGCCATCGGCGCCATGCCAGGCCACCGGGCGGCTGAGCCAGTCGCGGTCGATGCCGGTTGCAGGTGCAGGAGATGCAGCCGGCGCCAGCGTCGTGATGGCCGCTTCGCTTTCGGCCATGCGCACGGGCTCGCGCCTGCCGTCGGGCAGGATGCGCGCGATCATGCGCCCGCCGGCGTCGTAGGCGAAACGGACCTCGCCGCTGTCGTCCTGCGTGGCCAGCAGCCTGCCGTTCACGTCGTAACGGTAGCGCGTGGCGGAGCTGCCCGTTCCGGCAACCTCGACGCGCTCGGCCTGGCCGCGCCAGTTCAGGGTGGTGGTGACCGTGCGCACCATCGCGCCGTCGCTGATGCGCACCACGCGCGGGCGCAGCGCGGCGTCGCGCTCGACGATTTCCTCGACGCGGTTGCCGGGGTAGCGCACACGCAGCGGCAGCTTGGTGGCCGGATCGAATTCGGTGATCGTCAGGTCGCTGTTGGCCGGGCTGGCGTCCTTGCCCGCATTCGGCAGCGGGCCGTCGACGGCGCTGCGTTCGCCGTAACCGTTGTAGCGGTAGCCGATTGTGCGGCTGATTGCCGCCGCCGGCACGCGCGCGTCGAACGAGGGCACGAAGCCTTCCTCGGTCACCGTCACCGGCTGGCCGGCCGCCGCGCCGGAAGGCGCATAGGCGACCGTGACGACCGCTTCCTTGCCGGCCACCACGCTGGGGCGGAAGATGCGCGCCGGCTGCGCGGCGCCGCCGGTGTACTCGAAACGCTGCTGCCATTGCGGCGCACTGGGCTTGCCATCGCGGTAGGCGATCTTGCTGGTGACGAGCGGGCGTCCTTGCGCATCGAGTTCGGTGCGCATGCCGGCCAGCGGCGTGCCGTCGGCGGCCAGGGTCGTGGTTTCGAGCAGTTTGCCGAGATCGTCGTAGCGGTAGCGCACGTTGGACGGCCCGCAGTTCGCGCAGCCGGGGCCGCGCACGTCGAGCAGGCGATAGGTGTCGCCGATGATCGCGTGGCGGAACACGGTGGGCTGGCCGCGCTCGTTGGTAACGACGGTCTGGCCGCCCTTGCCAAAGTCGAGCGTGACCTGGTCGATACCGGTGCCTTCCACCAGGCGCGCCGGCTGCAACGGCTTGCCGTCAAGGCCGCGCGCCAGCCGGGCCGGCAAGCCGCGTACCGACAGATTGGCCTTGCCGTTGCTGTCGTAGCCGTAGGTGGCCACGCGCTGCCAGGCCAGGCGTGCAGGGGCCTTGGCATCCGCTGCGGAGCCGGCCTTGGCGCCTTCCTGCGTGACCTGTTCGCTGATCCCGGTCAGCAGGGTAGGGAAGCGCGCATCCTCGTAATGGTAGTAGCGCTGGCCGCTGGGCATGCCCACCTTCACCAGGTTCGCCAGCAGGCTGTGCGGCTGGGCCGTGGCGCCTTTTGGCATCGGGCTGCCGTAGTGGTAAGTAAAGCGGCCGACCGGGCTGGCGATGCTCTGCACGCCGCGGAAGGCATCCTTGGCGCGGGCGCGCGCCTTGTCGAGGTAGCCCAGGCTCAGGCTGCGTCCCTGCGGGTCGGTGACCTTCACCAGCAGGCCGGTGCGGTCGTGCTGCAGGCTGACGAACTGGCCGTTCGGGGCCAGGATCTGCACCAGCTTGCCCTTGCTGTCGAAGTTCAGCTGGCGCCCGTCGGCCCAGCGCCAGGTGTATTCCTCGCCGCGCCCGGTCTTGCCGATGCTGACCGTGCCGTTGGCCGGATCGGCGCTCGCGCACAGGCTGGGGTCGCGCGGATCGCGGTTGAAGATGATGCGGCTGCCGTCGGCCTGCACGATCTGCACTGTG
>Ga0209023_10003042_pt1 | contig 20258 bp, 21 predicted proteins | sample LakOneMetagenome_FD_187468 | JGI IMG/M metagenome (GOLD analysis project Ga0209023, IMG submission 187468) | Freshwater and sediment microbial communities from Lake Erie, Canada (SPAdes) (version 2) | ecosystem: Environmental > Aquatic > Freshwater > Lentic | place: Lake Erie, Canada...
TGTTCCAGAAGAAATTGAAATTTTAAAATAAAATATGAACCAAAAAACAAATTGTACAGTCTGCTGTGCTCCAAACAGAATACCATTGCCAATATAGGAAGTGCAACAACTAAAAAGCTATTGCATAACATCCAGTTTAAGACAATACATGGATTTTACGACTATCGAAATATTTATTACAACGCAAAACAGATAATACAATATTCTCTGGACAAATATTCTTAGTAACACATGTGACAGAACAACGAAGCGCTAACAAAAGCATACCCGCAATTTTGGCGGACATTTGTATTCTCAGCAGCATTTCTTTAATCTTCTTTTACTTTCGGGTTGACCGTTTATTAATTCGCCTGCGCATTTTGCTACCCCGCCTTGGCGGGGCAGGCTAGTTTGGTATTTTCAATAAAGTTTACGTCCTTTAATAAGCAACAGCACCGGGCGGACACAGCATCAAATTCCCAAACTGACGAGTATGCTCGACGTTGGCTGTCATTGTAAGCGGAACACCCTAAATGTTTAACAGGAATATATGATACAGAAAATATTAAAGACCATTTTGCTTGTGTTTATTTTGGCGAATACATTCATTGTAAATGCCTGCACAATTTTTATGGCAAATGATGGACAAAACGTTTGGATTGGAAACAATGAAGATGAATTACAAAACGTAAAATATAGAATGTGGTTTTATCCAGCTAATACAAATGCTTATGGTTATTCCATTTGGACAGAGCTATCATTTGGAAAACTATTAAATGGCTTTTCATATTTAAATCCACAAGGTGGCCTAAATGAATTTGGGCTTTTTATGGACTTTACAGCAATCGATCAAATTCCAATAGTGAAAGACAACCAAAAGAAAGACAGAAAAAAGCAAGTTGTAACCGATATTTTGAAAAAGTGTAAAACCGTTGAAGAAGCATTAACTTTCGTAAACAAATACAACTTAGTAAAACTTGGAAATGCACAATTATTCATTGGCGATGCAACTGGAAATTATGCAACTGTTACAGGTGGTTATATAGTCCGTAAGACAGACAAAAGCTTTGCGTTGACAAACTACTGCATTAACAATGGACATAAGGAAGCCTGTTACAGAAGAGACGTAGCCACTCATTACTTGAATTCAACTACAACTTTCCAATTAAACGATATTACAAATATTTTAGAAAAATCAGCTCAAAAACTTCCAAATAATTTGATTTCAAACTATTCGATGGCTGTTAATTTAAAAACAAGTACCATCTATTTGTATTACAAAAATGATTTTACAACTGTTTCTACACTAACCCTATCGGGAGAACTAAAAAAAGGAAAACACCATAAAGACATTCAAGATTATTTTCCAGAAAGTGTTACTAATGTTCTTGAAACAGAATTAAAAAACAATGGCATAAATTCAACAATTGAGAAGTATAAGACTTTACGAAAAACCTCTCATGACAAATATAACTTCAAAAATGACGATGCTATAAATCTTGCAATAAGTTGGATTGAGAAAGGGCTAACTAACGAAGCAATAGAACTGTTAGAATGCCTAAAAGAATTTGAACAAAATAATACAAACATTAATACCTGGTTAGGTGTTGCGAATAGAAAAAATAATAATATTGACGAAAGCAATAAATATTTTGAAAAAGTTTTAGAACAAAAGCCTAACGATTATCTAGCCACACTTTGGGGTGGACAAGAAAATCAGAAAGTTACTTTTAAATTAGCAGACTTCGAAGATGCAGAAAAGGTTTCAGTAATGGGTGACTTTACAGAATGGACAAAACACCCAATAAAAATGAAAAAAGAAAATGGATATTGGACTTGTCAAATTGATTTACCAAAGGGTGAAAACATTTATAAGTTTTTAGTTAACGACCAGTATTTAGCAGACAATAAAAATTATATGCATATTGGGACAGGACCAAAAATTTATTCTAAACTTTATGTTTGGTGAGCAAGAACAACGAACAGCCAACAAAAGCATACCCGCAATTTGGGCAGACAGTCATATTCTCAGCAGCGTTTCTTTAATCTTCTTTTGTTTTCGGGTTGACCGTTTATTAATTCGCCTGCGCATTTTGCTACCCCGCCTTGGCGGGGCAGGCTGGTTTGGTTTTATGAATAAAGTTTACGTTCTTTAATAAGCAGCAGCACCGGGCGGACACAGCAACAAATTCCCAAACTGCGGCAATGCTCACGTTGTACGAACCCATCGACACACTTCTACATTTGAAGTCATAAATTATCTATTCTACTTTTTATACCGCTATTCTTCATAGAAACTCTACTTTAGCGTATTGATTAATCAATAAAAATATACTTGAGATGATAGAACAGACCGACCTTGTTGTTACTGAATGGGTTTATATGCCACCAAATAATTTTACTGATTCCGAACCCCAAATAACTTCTCACATCTCGTTGGAAGTAATGAAGAAAAGTGCACCAACTAAAAAAGGAATAGCGTGTAGGTTCAGCTGCAAATTTTTTAATGGTAGTGATACGATTCTTTTATATGTTGGTGAAGATTCTTACGTAATAGATCTTGCTGACAAAATTGACAAGAATGAAATTCTTAAAATGCTAAGAAATTCTTATTCTAAATTCACTGAGAAATTTGAATTTAGGAAGTTAGGAACAATCCTTCAGGATAAAAAATTGAAGCCGCTAGATGAAGCTAATATTAATATCGATGCAATAACTCCTCTTTTAAATTAGTACAAGTAAGATTTGTATAAAGATAGAGCCGGTAAGGGATCGTACAACAAAAGCATACCCGCAATTTGGGCGGACAGTCATATACTCAGCAACATTTTTATAATCTTCCTTGGTTTTCGGGCTGACCGTTTATTAATTCGCCTGCGCATTTTGCTACCCCGCCTTGGCGGGGCAGGCTTGGTTTGGTTTTATCAATAAAGTTTACGTTCTTTAATAAACATCAGCACCGGGCAGACACAGCAACGAATTCCCAAACTGCATAAATGCTCGACGTTGTGCGAAGGCTTGGCAACAGTAATATAAATTGAAATATTTTATTAATGCTTAAAATGGACCAAACTATAATTCGAAGAGCTACTCTTGGTGATTTAGAAAAACTCTATAAATTTGAACAAGGAGTTATTGAGGCAGAGCGTCCATATGATTCGACCTTAAAAAAAGACGAAATTCATTACTATGATTTAGAGGAAATGATTAATGCTTCTCATATTGAACTTCTAGTCGCAGAAGTCGAAGGTGAAATAATAGGGTCTGGTTATGCTCGTGTTGAAAAAGCTAAACATTACTTGAAACATGACACTCATGCATATTTAGGTTTTATGTATGTTCTTCCTGAACATAGAGGTAAAGGCATAAATAAAAAAATTATTGCAGCTTTAAAAAATTGGGCTTATTCACAAAATATTTCTGAATTACGTTTAGATGTATATTTCAATAACATTTCTGCAATAAAGGCTTATGAAAAAATTGGATTTTCCAAACACATGATTGAAATGCGTTTTAATCTTGGAGAATAACTACTCAACTGCCATTCGCACAACAAAAGCATACCCGCAATTTGGGCGTACAGTTATATTCTCAGCATTATTTCTTTAATATCCTTTGGTTTTCGGGCTAGCCGAATATTAATCCGCCTGCGCATTTTGCTACCCCGCCTTGGCGGGGCAGGCTTGGTTTGGTTTTATCAATAAAGTTTACGTTCTTTAATAAGCAACATCACCGGGCGAACACAGCAACAAATTCCCAAACTGACGGGTATGCTCGACGTTGGTAGCAATTGATAGAATTCTACAAAAATTAGAACTCACTACAGATATTGTTTCTTAATTTTAAGGCTTTAAACAGAAACATGACCATTAGAAATTTATTAAAAAAAATAGCAGCATTACTTTTATTGTCGTTTATATTATTAAAAGCAGAATCGCAAATAGGCATTGGTGTTAACTCTCCAGATCCAAGCGCCATGCTACATGTGCAGGATACTAGCCGGGGATTACTGATACCAAGGATGACGGCTTTTCAGAAAAATGCGATCAGCAGTCCGGCCGAAGGCTTACTTATATACCAGACAGATAGTTCGAAAGGCTTCCGGTATTTTACCAGCGGCCAATGGAAAAATATGACTGCATTAAATAATGGTGGCAAGAGTACAATTTACCTTGGAGATGATATCAGCAATGCAGAAGCTGCTGCAAAAATAGCTGCAGAAGCAGGGCCTAATACAGTATCGGTAAGAATAGTGAGGTGCTCACAATTGACAAACGTTGATCTTTCTGCACTCACCAGTCTCAATGAAGTATATATTTATGGTGATTCTGTTTTGCAAAGTGTGAATTTCGGCGGACTGCAATCGGTAGACGAAGGCTTTTATATTGACCAATGTCCTAAGTTGAACAGTTTGCAATTACCTCAAATAAAAAAGATCGGCCTGAATGAAGCAGGCACTTACGCTTTGTGGATCAGGAATACTATTATCAATAGCTTGTCTTTCCCTTTACTTACAAGAGTATCAGGCTGGCTCCAGATAGATAATAACAATGTACTTACATCTGTGAGTGCGCCGCTGCTGACGCAACAGACACTGGTAAGGTCTGCAACAAATGCTTCCATATACTTTGCTATAACCGGCCCTGCATTGACAACAGTTTCTTTTCCTTCATTGGTCAGTGCTGCACAAATAGGCATTAGTGGGCCAAACCTGACTTCTGTGAATTTTAATTCGCTGGTAACCGCAAGCGATCTCAGTGTTAATGGCAGCAATTTTCTAACCTCACTTTCATTCCCAGCGCTTACTACAGTTAGTGGGTTTAGCGGGTATACGAGCTTTAATAACAACAGCGCACTTACATCACTTAGTTTGCCATTGTTGAAGACATCAACTTCGGGTATGTCTGTGCAGAATGATCCTGCACTTTCATCTCTTTCGCTGCCCAGTCTTCAAAATCTAGATTATATATATGTCAGTAATACTGCCATTACCAGTTTTACATTGCCGGTTCTTTCTACAATAGGATATATATATATGACGAACAACCCTTCGCTTACATCAATAAGTTTTCCTGTATTAACCGGTTTAACAAGCTATTCGGGCAATACTACTATTTCCAACAATACCAATCTTACTTCCATTTCTATAGATAACCTGGCAACGTTCAATAATGATAGTTTTTTCGCTAACCAGGATAAGTTTCCCTCATCGCAGGTAAACTATCTTTTACATAAAATGGTTTCTATTCCCCTTACTTATTGGAACCGGACTTTTGATTTCAGGCAATCTGTTCCTGCACCGCCAACCGGACAGGGGATCATAGATAAAGCAACCCTCGCTGCCGGGCCCAATACTGTTTATACTGATTAATTTTGAAAATACAACTGCCACCAACAGAAGCATACCCACAATTTGGGCGGAGTCTTGTATTCTCAGCATGATTTCTTTAATCTTTTCGGTTGACCGAATACTAATCCACCTGCGCATTTTGCTACGTTCCTTGTGCAGAGGTTTGGTTTGGTTTTATCAATAAAGTTTACGTTGTTTAATAAGCAGCAGCAACTGGCGGACACAGCATCGAATTCCCAAACTGATGAGTATACTCGACGTTGGGCGCTATCCTCGAACTCACGACTAAAAACAATATTATTTATTTTTATACAAATAATATATATTACAAATTGCTACTAATCCTTAACATATAAATAAAAATGAAAACAAACATTAAGTTATTTTCCCTAGTATTATTATTAGCAATTATTTTTAGTTGCAAAAAAAAGCAAAGCTGTAAAATAGATTATACTAACATTATAAAAACAGATACTTTAATTGATTATAATGCATCAAGCACTCACTATCATCAAAAAGTAGCTGTTTTTAAGTTAACAGATAATTCTACTGTTCATTATGACGCAGACCTCTATTCACATTGTGGAGAACGTGATGAATGTAAAATATCCTTAACGATAAAAAATATAACTACTCAGCAAATTAGTATGGACTATAAAGTTTTAACCAATTCTGTTGCAGGACAGTTGAATTACAGTAGCCAAGTAACTGTTCCTGCAGGCGGGACTGTTGACATCGGACAAATAAGTGATACATGTATTTATCTGTCAAATTCGTCATATAGAGCTGAATCTACAAATATTACATACTTTTAAATAAGGAATAATAAATACTGGCAAGTAAAAAAGTTATTCAAAAAACAGCGCCAAATAAAAGCATACCCGAAATTTGCGGCGGACAGTCATATTCTCAACATCATTTCTTTAATCTTTTTTGGTTTTCGGCCTGACCGAATATTAATACGCCTGCGCATTTTGCTAATCTCCCTCTGCGCAGGCTAACTTTGCTGATTAAAGAAAAATTCGTTTCTTTAATCAGCAACAGCACCGGGCGGACACAGCAACAAATTCTCAAATTGCATTAATGCTGGACGTTAGTGTTCAGGCAACAGGCATTTCGATTCTAAAAAACAAATACGACAAAATGTTAAATACAAGCTTTACTCTTTTCCCAATTTTAACAACCGAAAAACTTACCCTCAGACAACTATCCCTTAATGACGAACATGAAATTTTTATTTTGCGATCTGACAGTGAAATAAATAAATATCTTGACAGACAAATAAGTAATACTATTGATGATGCAAGAAATTTTATAAATAAGGTTAATGAAAACAATCTTCTATATTGGGCAATTACCTTTAGTAACAAAAACATCTTAATTGGGACAATTTGTCTTTTTAGTTTTTCTGAGGAAGATAACAAATGTGAAATCGGCTATGAACTTTTAGAAGATTTCCAAAGACAAGGAATAATGAAGGAAGCTGCAGAAAAAGTTATTGATTATGCATTCAATATAATTAATGTAAAAAAAATTGAAGCAGTTCCTCACAGGGATAACAAAAATTCCATAAACTTATTGGAGAAATTGTCGTTTAAAAACTCAAATGAATACAACAAAACAACCCCTGAATTGGTATGTTACTACTTGACAAAATAAAATTGACAATTTTAATAAAAATATCGGTAACGCCTGAGCCGCTCACAAAAGCATACCTGCAATTTGGGCGGACAGTCATATTCTCAGCATCTTTTCTTTAATCTTCTTTGGTTTTCAGGTTGACAGTTTATTAATTCGCCTGCGCATTTTTCTACGCTCCTAGTGCCTGGCTTAGTTTGGTATTTTCAATAAAGTTTACGTTCTTTAATAAGCATCAGCACCAGGTGGACACAGCAGCAAATTCCCAAACTGCGCAAATACTCGGCGTTGTGCTCACTTTCAACACAGACTTTAACTTTTGAGTTTCTTAAACGCAAATGTAAAAACATTAAGATGAGAACATCGATAAACCTTACATTAGTGAAAACAATCTCTATTTTCCTTTTGCTCTTAATAGGACAAATCGTTTATAGCCAGGCTCCGCAAGGGCATTACGAAGGTGCATTGACACGGGATGGCTCTGTTCAATTAGTTTCATTTAATTTTTATGCAGATAAAACAACTTACGATATACCTGAAATTGGATATATGGATGTTGTTACAGAAAAAATATTTTGGAGCAAAGACACTTTAAACATAAAAATATTCTATGGAGATTTCTATTGTTTTTTAGATACTAAAACTGGAGATTTAACTGGTGTAAGCAAGGAGATGAATCCTAAAGCCCGGATACATCTGAAACAAACACCTGCAATGGAAAAAAAATTTTCGGAAGAGGAAATTAAATTTACCAATGCAAATATTTCGCTTTCCGGAGTTTTATTTAAACCAACAGTTTCAGAGAAGCATATACCTTACGTAATTCTGATACAACGTTCGGGATGGGAAGACAGGAATACACCCTGGTATCATTCGTTAGGCTATATTCTGGCAAGCAAGGGTATAGGGGTTTTACTATACGATAAACGTGGGTGCGGCAAATCCTCCGGTGATTTTTCAACAGCTAATTTTAATGACCTGGCAGATGATGCTGCTTCAGCATTTAAATATCTTGCAGGCAGAAAAGACCTTAACCCTGGCAAAATAGGGTTTCTTGGTGCAAGCCAGGGAGGATGGCTTACACCCCTTGCAGCCAATAAAGTATCCAATTGTGGGTTTGCAATATTAGTTGTAGGTCCTGCGGTTTCTCTTTATGAGCAGGATATTAACCGTGTTCAATATACATTGAAAGATGAGGGTTACTCAAAAGAATCAATTGATTCAGCACTTCATTACTCAGATCTTTTTTTTAAATATATTAAGACGAATAATGCAAAAGATTGGGAAGTACTTAAAACTTACGCTTCGGTTATAAAAGATAAAAAATGGATCGATTATCTTGATATCCCCCAATCTCAAAATGCTGATGACGTACTATGGTGGAGAAGAAATGTGTATGATCCCACAGAAACTCTACAGAAAATAAAATGCCCCGTCTTAAGTATTTTCGGAGAAAAAGATGTTTTAGTTCCACCAGCCGAAAACAAAAGTAAAATGGAAACTTATCTAAAACAAGCTGGCGTAAATTATAAGATTGTTACAATAAATAATTGCGGCCACGACATAATAACAAATGAAGGGTTAAATGGCACTGATTTGAATTGGCCGAGTGTTTATTGGCAATGGAGAAAACAACCGCAGGAATTTGTCAATTCAATATATGCATGGATTAAAAAGTAAAATAAGGGAACAAAGACCAGGAAATTGTAAATTAATAAGTGGTCAGACAACTTACCATGCTGATTAAAAAAGCGAATGCATAACAGAAGCATGCCCGCATTTTGGACGGACGTTTACATTATCAGTAGCATTTCTTTAATCTTCTTTTGTTTTCAGGCTGACCGTTTATCAATTCGCCTGCGCATTTTGCAACGCTCCCTGTGCGCAGGCTTAGTTTAGTGTTTTCAAAAAAGTTTACGTTCTTTAATAAGCATCCGTAGAGGTCAGTCACAGCAACATTTCCTGTACTGCGGTAAGCCGGTGACGTTGACTGAAATGTATTATTAAATAATCAAGTTTGAATCAGTCGACTTTTCTAATTTTCTTCGAGAGTCAAAATAAATTTGGAGTCAGAATATGAAATACTTATCTCAAAATCGTAACATTTCCTTTAATTTCCTGTTGTTCATCATCAAAGGTTATCGCCTTTAAAACAAAGTAGTAAGTGGCATCAGGCAGGTTTTTATTCATATACTTTCCATTCCAATCGTTTTTATAATCTTCAGTATGATAAACCAGGCTCCCATAACGATTATAAATATTTACAGCCAATCTTTTAAAACAGCGATAACGAGATAATATCCAATTATCATTAATACCATCACCATTGGGAGTAAAAGCATTATTAATAAAAAGGCAATCCGATAATGTTTTTTGCTTTAGAATCAGCGTTACAATACTATCGCACCCAACACTGTTTGCGAAAATACTCTGATAAGTACCTGCTGAACTGACTACAATACCTGACGGTAAAATGTACTTCTGTCCGGTAAATAAAGAATCTGTAATAGTTGTATAAGAGACATTATCAATCTTAAGGTTTATGGTATAAATAATGCTATCACAGAAGACCTGATTCCTTATTGTATCCAAATAAATTCCTTCGCTTTGAACTATTGCCCCTGAAGGAAGCTTATAAGTATTTCCGGGGCAGATATGCACTGTCGTATCAACCAGTAATACTTTAAGTACCGATAAGTTAATTGCATAAGTTATACTATCGCATGTCCCGGTTTGATTTTTTATAGTGTCGAGGTAAATTCCAGATGAACTAACAACTGCTCCTGATGGTAACTGGTAGGATTGGCTGGAACAGATAGTAATATTATACTGAAAATTTGTAATTACAGGGCATGAGGTAACATTGGGATAATAAACCTGGTTTGGCAATCCCAAACTACTTTTGCTGGCAGGATCTAAGTAAACTCCAAGGTGTACATAATTACATGCCGCACCAGCAAGATTCGGGTTATTTATAATACCAAGGTATTTCCTATGATAATAGCAGGCATAGATTTTTTCATCTGGCCCTAATGCCAGTGCAGTTCCATTTTCAACATAACCAGGATTAACAGCCGGTTGAACAACCACATATGCCGAGTTCTGAATATTGATTGGTGAACCTGCCAGCAAGTTATATTGCATAACCAGACAATCAGAACCTGATTTCATTACATATAATTTACTGTTATCAGCAGAAAATGCAACACCATAGGGATTCGCGATAACAAGGTCGATCGGGTTTGATACAATACCGGTATTGTTATCAAAATCAAACAACTGGCAAACACCTCCAAATTTATATGCTATACAGAGTTTTGATCCATTGGGTGATATTCTTGCATAACCCTGCTTATCATTATAATTTGCAAAAACCGAACCTGCATGTGAAATGACCGGAACAGAATTCAGCCCGGCAGCAGTTAAGGAATATGAAACAATAACATCATTGGCTGCGCCTTTAGCTACTATCCAGTAATCAACACCGTTACTTTTTAGCGTACCGGTAACTTTTTCGTCTACAGAGTCATACAATGAAACATTTTTATCAGTAACAGCCCCTAATCCTGCGTCTAAGGACATATCAACAATGGAGTAGCTAAACGGAGCAATAACATTTTGTACCGGGACTGTGAACACATAGAATATATTATTGTCTAAAGGCTTGGGCACAATTAAAGCCGATTGCGATGACGAATAACCGCCAATCAAACCAGTTCCATTCAACATTATCTGGTGATTGCGATTCCATATTTTACCTCCATTGGTATAAAATAAAATATTACCATTAAGATCAGCAATGGATGCACAACCTTCATCCTGGTTCATCGCTGAATTACTCAAAGCAACTGGTGGGTTAAAATTAAAATCCAACCCGGCATATTCGCCAAAATACCAGATTTTATTTCTGTTAATTTGTGAAAAAACAGTTAGTAAACAGAAGAAACAAATAACTAAGAGTACAAATTGTTTCATAGTCAATTAATATAAGGATCACGGTGATTCAGTAAAAACCAAACGTAAAGTAATTTAAGCATTTTAGATTAAATATTATTTTCCATGGTGATACACCGGTCAACAAACCTCACTTCAGCCAACAGAAGCATTCCCGCCAGTCATGCGGACAGCTATATTCTGATATATCTCTAATCATCATTGGCTTCCAGGTTGCCTGTTTATTAATTGGCTTCGCAATCGTAAGAAAATTTCGTTTCTTTAATCTGGAACATCACCGGCGGGATCAGCATCAAATTCTCAAACTGCGGCTATACCCAATGTTGGTGCCCATCAGCGAAGCGCATTTTAGCTTTTAAATTTCCGTATTTTAATTGATAGAACTTTTTGGCATCAAATTATTAATGCATAGTATTGTGTTGATAAACACAAATTTTTAAAACTCAGCTCATGAAGAATTTGATTGTATTAAGCTTCCTGCTGGCAGTAGTTTTGGGTTCTTGTAAGAAAGATTCAAATGTACCAACTCCGTTACCAATAACAGCAAATGAGATTTTAAAACAAGTTATTACTTTAGATGCATCCCAATCTGCCCCAAATGACACATTAGCAATAACTGATTTTTCTTATGATAATTTAAACCGTTGCATTCAGATTACATATAGGCAAAAGCAATACCCTTTCACAGGATACATCTATAATTATTACAATGGTTCTGACACAGTCATTGTTAGCCGAAAAATTTACAATGTGGATTTAAATAGTTCAAATAATCAGGACTCGATCAGGGAGTTTTTTACATATGCAAGCGATGGTCAAATGCTTTCGGATTCCATAATAGAATATGGAACAGGAATACCAAACCATTCGAATTATAAATATCAAGTCAGCAATAACCTTGTTCTTACAACAATTACTGATGACGGGCAGCCTTTCATGCAAGGACGGCACCATTTACAAAAAGACAATAACGGAAACTTAGTTTCAGAAATTGATTCAGGTTTCATTTATGTGGCAGGTTCAGGTTATGCACTTCAAGCAACAGGTAATATCAATATTACTTATGATAATTACAATTCACCGGTTTACAAATTATATCCTAAAAGGGTAATTGAAATGGACTTTGAAAACGTTCCTGCTTCGAGTGAAAGCCCATTAGCACAGAAAAATAATATAACATCGGCTAACTATTCAAGTACACAATCCGGAACAACAAATCAGTCTAGTTTCTCTTCCTCATACATTTATAATTCGAGTGGCTTCCCTTCTGCAATGATTGTAACTGACAACTTGAATGCACTTACAAATAAAGTTATTTATATTTATCAATAAATTTCAAAACCGGGTCTGCTAAACAACTGTCAATTGAATCAGGATTGAACTATTTATTTCAGTTCAGGCTGAATACTTAAATCAGTTTTAAAATAAGAAAAGCAGCATATTAATTGTAAATTTCGTCCATGAATTTACATCAGCACAGGTCGGTACAAAGCAGTAAATTTCCAACCTGCAGTAACGCCTGGCATTAGCCGTCATTGTAAAAAGACAGTAACTGACACAAACAACAATAAAAACAGAAATATGAGGAAAATAATCTCATTTATGCACATATCGCTCGACGGTTTTGTAGCAGGGCCGAACGGAGAAATGAACTGGATCAAAGTTGATGAAGAAATTTTTGATCATGTCGGAAAGCGGATAAGCAAAGGCGACACGGCATTATATGGACGGGCAACTTACCAGATGATGGAAAATTACTGGCCTACCGCAGGAAATAAGCCAACAGCGAGCAAACACGACATTGAGCATTCAAAGTGGTATAGCAAAGTTCACAAAATTGTTTTATCAAAAACAATTAAAGAAGCAGGTTTGATTAACACAAAAATTATCAGCGACAACCTTTCTGACAACATAAATGAAATAAAACAACACGAAGGCGAAGACATCCTGCTTTTTGGCAGCCCGACAGCAACACATTCACTTATGCAATTGAATTTAATTGACGGATACTGGCTATTTGTCAATCCAATTATTCTTGGACGAGGCATTCCATTGTTTACAGACATTAAAGACAAAATAAAACTTCATCTATTGACTACACGACAATTTACCAACGGGGTAACTGAACTGAATTATACTGTGGACAGATAATAACAGCGTACAACAAAATGATATTACCAAAGTGGGTATTACTATTTTTAATGAATCCTTTGACCGGATGGAGAAACTGCTTGAAGACTTTCCGCACGGGTTCACTGTAGCATTGAAAAATTGGAAAAACCTGTTGGTAACTTTGTCCAAAAAATAACATAATTAAAAATATTCATAAATTTCACTTCAAAAAAATGGAATAAAAATGAATGTACAGGCACAAATCAAACAGTATATTAATAGCCATCCCGAACCAAAACATAGTGACATGCAGGAGTTGCACCACAGCATTCTGCAGGCAATGCCCGCCTGTAAATTATGGTTCCTGGATGGTAAAAACAGTGAAAATAAAATTGTTTCTAATCCTAATATAGGATATGGATCTTACAGCATAAAATATGCTGATGGAACAAAGAGGGAGTTTTATCAGATCGGGTTAAGTGCAAACACAACCGGAATATCCGTGTATATCATGGGTTTAAAAGATAAAACATACCTGACAAACACTTATGGAAAAAAAATCGGGAAGGCAACTGTGACGGGGTATTGTATCAAGTTCAAAACGCTGAAAGATATAAACATTGACATACTGCTGGAGGCAATACGCTATGGTGTTGATGCTACAAACGAATAAGCCGCAGTGATAAATAATTAAACGCTCCTCCAGCAGGCTGGCCGTTTGTCAAGTAATTTTTATTTTAATTCCATATCCGGTTCTCAAATTTTCATCAGCACCGTGCGGATACAGCAGCGAATTCCAAACTGCAGCAATACCCGGCCCTGAAGTGAAATCTAAAACTAAATTCCAATTCAACACAATTTATCCGGAACTTTATCACATGAAAATTGATTTCTTTTCTGCTAAACCATACGACAAATTATTTTTTGACCGTCTTAATCAAACCTATGGATTTGATATTGAATATCGTGAAACTGACCTTGGATCAGACATTGTGAATATCATTAAGGATTCAAAAGCTATTTGTGTATTCGTTAATGATAAATTGACTGCAGATGTAATTGAAGTGTTATCCCAAAAAGGAATTAAGATAATTGCTTTACGGTGCGCAGGCTTCAACAATGTTGATCTTGAAGCTGCTAAAAAATTCAATATCGCAGTTTGCCGGGTTCCGGCTTATTCGCCGGAAGCTGTTGCAGAACATGCTGTTGCAATGCTCTTAACAATAAACAGGAAGACGCATAAAGCTTACAACCGGGTTCGTGAACAAAACTTTTCGTTAGACGGGCTTTTAGGATATAACCTGTTTGGTAAAACAGTGGGAGTCATTGGAACTGGAAAAATTGGAAAAGCTTTTATTAAAATAATGTCAGGCTTTGGCTGTAAAATTTTAGCATATGATATTTTTCCTGATGCTCAATTACTTGAAAAAGGGTTACACTATGTTCCGTTAGAAGAATTACTTCAAAAATCAGATATTATATCCCTGCATTGCCCATTAACAAAGGAAAATCACTATTTAATAAACAAAGAGACCATCAGCTTCATGAAAACGGGCGTAACTCTTATAAATACAAGTCGTGGTGGATTGATCAATACTGTGGACATAATTGAAGCCCTCAAAAACAAACAAGTCAAAGCGCTGTGCATTGATGTCTATGAACAGGAAGAGAATTTATTTTTCAGGGATCTCTCTTCCAATATTATTGACGATGATATTATTCAACGGTTAATGAGTTTTCCAAATGTCCTTATTACAGCACATCAGGCATTTTTTACAGAAGAAGCTTTAACTGAGATCGCACAAGTGACTTTAGATAGCATTTCTAAACTTAGTGAAAACCGGATGCCGGAAAATTCACCTGTCATGCTTACATAATGTAATCGGAAATTAAAATAAACGATATTATTATGAACATGTTTGCAAAAAATGAAGCCAGTTCCGTTGAAGAATATTTATCGATGATACCCGGCGAACGCAAGAAAGATATTGATTTTCTCCATGGTTTTATTCAAAAAGCAGTTCCAAAACTAAAGCCCTATTTTGCTTCGAACATGATCGGGTACGGCTCATTTTATTACCTTGATTCAAAAAAGCAAAAAAAAGAATGGCCAATAATCTCCCTGGCAAATCAAAAGAATTACATAAGCATTTATGTATGCACAATTATTGAGGATAAGCGTACAGCAGAAAAATATAAAAAGGATCTTGGCAAGCTTAGTAAAGGAGTAAGTTGTATCAGATTTAAGAAAATTGAGGAGATCAATCTGGAGACGCTCAAAATAGTATTAAAGCTTGCCGAAAAAAAACCTGGGGTTGTCGGCGCTACTATAGTAGAATAATAGTTTGTCGATGATACAAATAAATATTTATCAATCCCGCTGGCCGAACGTATAAGAAGGTATCTGCACAGTATGGTAAAAGTTGTTGTATCTGCATTATCTCTTTTATTCATCAGTTTTTGTGATAACCGGTACTAATTAGCTTTTGAGGAATCGGGGAAATTTCGTTCCTTTAACCTGCATCAAATACTAAAACCTTTTGTTGTATCAGTATTTACAGCTCTTAACTTAAAATATAATTGATCGAACTTCTTCATATGAATAAAATGAATTTCAGAAAACTAATTGTGGTAACGCTTCTTGCTGTTTTATCATCCTGTGCAAATACAAAAAACAATAAATTAATCATTGGAAAATGGACCGGCGCTGAATGGATTGTAAACGGAAGCCCGGCAGGTATGGACCCGAAAGAAACCCATTTCACATTTGACGATCAGGGCAATTACACATTTACTTATGCCGGTGTTTTGGAAAAAGGAACTTATAATGTAGAGAATGATATGCTTTTTACCAAACCAACCGACCAGCAGGAAATAATGGTAAGGATATCCAAATTAACCATGGACAGTTTAATTTTTGACATGAACCGTGGCGGCCAGCCGGAGACACTGGTTTTGATCAGAACCCCATAGGATAAATTGCAAACCAGCCGCAATAGTTTTAAGTTATTGCGAAAAGCCCATTCTATAACTAGTAACTTCCGCAGCCAATTATAAATCCGAAATTCCTGACATTATCACCAAATTTATAACCCCGATTATGCGCTCAATTACAGTAACACTTCTTTTTTTATTTTTTACAGGAAATACGCATGGGCAGGGATCAGCTGATAATTTGAAGATATCCCATTTAACCGGAGACTTTTATATTTTTACAACATATAATTATTATAAAGGGGAACGTATACCCGCAAACGGTATGTACCTTTTAACGAACAAGGGAGCTGTCATGTTTGATTCACCCTGGGACACAACACAATTTCAACCTTTGCTGGACAGCATCCGGATAAAACATAATAAGGATGTTGTCATGTGCATTGCTACTCATTTTCATGCAGACAGGACAGGCGGGCTTGAATATTATAAAAAACTGGGCATTAAAACCTATACTACCAGGCAAACAGATGAACTTAGCAAGATAAGAGGAATGAAAAGGGCTGAATTTCTAATTGACAATGATACCACTTTTACTGCCGGGCAATATTCATTTCAAACCTATTACCCGGGAAAAGGACATGCTCCTGACAATATTGTCATTTGGTTTGAAAAAGAAAAAGTGCTTTATGGCGGATGCCTGGTAAAAAGTGTTGTTGATGATGATCTTGGTAATTTATCAGATGCCAGTATCACAGATTATTCCACAACAATCGAAAATGTGCAGGCAAAGTGCACCCAACCAAAATATATAATTCCCGGACATAACGACTGGACAAATACAAAATCATTGAAGCATACTTTAAAAATGGCCAGGAAACTCAAACAAAAAACAAATCCGGATACAAAATAAATTCCTGAAAAAAATTACCAGGCGCTTGCTAAAATGACCGATAAAGTATAAACACTAAACAGTTTTAATACATTTAATCTAACACTTATGAAATATTTTTTTGCTCTTGCCTTCCTTTTGCCTTTCTCATTATTTGCACAACGATCTACAGGAAGATTTCAAAATGACACGCTATATACTTCCAGTGGATTTAAGATATATAAAGGACAAACATTGCAGTTTGGAAAAGGCACAGGTAAAGACGGTAAATTCCGATATGTAAATATTAAAAATGAGGTTTCCACCGCTTCGTTAACAAACAATTCGATCGTTGTAAAAAAGATGAAGAATTTCGGAATTTCTGTTCTTGGGAATGGATATATAGAAATTATAGGGAAAATAACATTTAAGGATGGCTCAAAAGGATATATAGATATTCACATGGCTTTTGACAAAGTGCTGGAAGAATATGCAGGAACCCCCAGCGAATTAATCGCACCTGCGGAATTTAAAAAATCACTCTGAGGATAAACGTTCCGGAAAATTTCAACTAATACATCGCATGTAAATTATTACAAAAATTTTGTTTCTTTGATAAGCTACAATAGGTCGCAGATCAGTTTAAATGCACAATGTTTTTGTACGCTTGAAATGAATCCGGGAAATGAAGCGAATAATGAATATTTGTTTACTCCTAACTTTTCACATTGGCTATTTACAATGGGGTAAAGGAAACAGTATTTTTATTTTCCAGGCCGAGGCAGCTATTTTTTCAAATGCCAGGAACAGCCCCGGGGCACTACTCCACCCCTTTGTATTAATTCCTTTTTGCGGGCAACTGATCATCCTGTATTGTATTTTCAATCAAAAGGCAGCCAGGATACTAAACCTTACAGGACTGGCATGCCTGAGCCTGATCATGCTGTTTTTATTTTTTATAGGGATCACGGTTCCTAATATGAAAATTCTTTGCTCTGCCATTCCATTCATCATTGCCGGTACCTTTGTTTTAAGATATAATTGGAACCGTACAAGTATTTAAATTTAATTTTAAGGCAAAATTTCCTTTACTTTAATCTGCTCTTGTTGAGGTGAACATAGCAATGATTCGAAGTTCTCCGAAATGCTGGCCATTGACAGGATAGCCAGGCTTTTTACAGGCATTACGAGTAAACAATTGCTGTATATACTTAACAATTCAAAATAACAAGCTATGGCAAAAAAAAATAATAAAGAGTTACTAAGGGGTAAACGTGAAGAATTAATCAAAATATTAAAAGCACGTTTTGAAAAAAACATGAACCGGCATAAAGGCCTTGATTGGACAAAAGTTCAGGCAAGACTGGATGCAAATGCAGAAAAACTATGGTCGCTCAATGAAATGGAAATGTCTGGCGGTGAACCGGACGTTACAGGCTATGATAAAAAGACCGGGGAATACATTTTTTTTGACTGTTCAGCGGAAAGTCCCAATGGCCGCAGAAGTATTTGTTACGATGCTGAAGCCCTGGAATCCAGAAAAGAAAATAAACCAAAACATAGCGCTATCGGTATGGCTGCTGAAATGGGTATTGAGATCTTAACCGAAGAGCAATACCGGGAATTACAGAGATCAGGAAATTTTGATACAAAAACATCCAGCTGGATAAAAACAGCACCAGGGATCAGAAAACTTGGCGGGGCCATTTTCGCTGATTACAGGTATGGAAATATCTTTGTGTACCACAATGGCGCAGAATCTTACTATGCCGGAAGGGCCTTTCGCGGATCACTGCGGGTCTGAATTTAAGCATAACCCAAAATATAATGAATGCCGGTTAAGCGCATGTAGCTTGAACTGAAAAAAAGTTACTTTAATCTTCTGTATCACGGGCAGAAAATATACAATTAAGCATTTGCGTAACACCCATACCGCTAGTGTTCTAAAAAATATCAACCAGGTCATGAAAATTATAACGTGGAACTGTAATATGGCCTTCAGAAAAAAAGCTGAATTCATTCTGCATTATAAGCCTGATATTTTGATCGTTCCTGAATGCGAGCATATTGACAAACTTACATTCAATGCAAACACAGAAAAGCCAACTGATATGCTTTGGTTTGGAACAAATGAGAATAAAGGGCTTGGTATTTTCTCATATGGCAATTTTAAATTGAAAAAACTCAAAAATCATAACCGTGATCTGAAAATGATCATTCCTGTTTCCGTTACCGGTGGCCAATTCGATTTTACCCTGTATGCGATTTGGGCAAATAACCCTGATGATCCCGATGGTCAATATGTTGAACAGGTTTGGAAAGCAATTAATTATTATGATAAAAAATTAAAGAGCAAACAAACCATACTCGTTGGTGACTTTAACAGCAATACGATCTGGGATCGAAAATACAGGGAAGGCAATCATTCAAATGTTGTGAAACGCCTGGAAGAAAAAGGCATCTTCAGTTGCTATCACCTTCACCACAAACAAATACAAGGCAAGGAACAACACCCTACATTTTACCTGTACAGGCATAAAGACAAACCATATCATCTCGACTATTGTTTTGCATCAGCAGATATGACTGACAACATACATGATGTTGAAATTGGAGAATATGATTTTTGGAAACAATACAGCGATCATGTACCTGTGATCATTACTTTCAATTCCAACTAGTATTACCAGCGTAAAATATTAAGAAGGAATTTTACATACTGTTTTTTACTTTCACATTAAATAAACTACTGACAGTAATTTTTTAAATTGTAAATCTCACTCCCTTATTATACATTTGAATTAGTTAAATACAGGAATAAATATACAAATCTGACACGCTGCCACTATTGATGAACATGTTACTGATTTTATCTTAAAAAAAATTACTTATGGCAAAACAAAAATCTATCTGGAAAAAAGGCCGTGGAAAATTAGGCCCCATCGCCCCTTTGATTGGCAACTGGACCGCTGCAGCAGAATCACCGATGGGCAAACTTACATGTACAAGGACATTTGAACCCATTCTTGGCGGCAATTATATCCAACTTACAGCAAAATGGAATTTTGGAAAATCTGTATATGAAGAACACGCTGTCATTGGTATATATGATGGCAAACTTTCATTCTGGTCATTTACATCCGATGGTAAAAACTCTAAAGGCATGATCGCAGACGGAACAGACATTCACCCGGAAGCAATATGTTTTGAAGCGCAAATGCCCGCCGGAACTGCAAGAATGATATACTGGCCCCATCCCGAAGAAGGATTTAACTGGGCTGTTGAGTCAAAGACAAAAAAAGGATGGAACCGGTTTACACTCCATCATTACCGGGCAATAAAATAATGACCACGGTTACCTAGCATACATTACATATTAAACTAATCATATCCCGTATAAGATTGCTGAATACAAAATTC
>Ga0209023_10003043_pt1 | contig 20257 bp, 16 predicted proteins | sample LakOneMetagenome_FD_187468 | JGI IMG/M metagenome (GOLD analysis project Ga0209023, IMG submission 187468) | Freshwater and sediment microbial communities from Lake Erie, Canada (SPAdes) (version 2) | ecosystem: Environmental > Aquatic > Freshwater > Lentic | place: Lake Erie, Canada...
TCTTTTTCAACACATCAGTGGCCCCCCGCTTGCGCGGGGGTGACAGGGACGAGGCTGCGCTGTCGGATAAGTTCCTGTTCTAACTGGAGGGTCTGCGTACCCGAAGCGAAGCTCTGCCGGAGTGCGACGGCAATGGAATGGATTAGGCTTTGGGAGCGCTATTGCTCCGCTACTCGCGCTGATGAGATAAATGTCCCCGCGAAGGTACCACGTCCTGAAACTATAAGTGTCTGCCCTGGTCGAAGGCTATCGCGAAAATCCTTGGGCAAGCCGCAAAGCTCATCATTCATGAACGGCATGTCTTTCAGTTTGATCTTGTTTCGGCATTTTCTGTCGCTGAAGCCCTCGGCCCGGGCAACTACGAAACGATTTTCTGACGGATGTCCAATCAGAGCGGCATATATGAACGGTCCGCTCACGTTAACCGAATTCATACCAGTGCTGAAGCCTAGAAAGGGAAGGAATATCAACAAGAAGGCATGCTTCACCAAAGAATCTTCGGGTACTGTGCGCCACCAGCCGCGCGCATAGACAATTGCCGGGACTACGGCAACGAAGATGCCGACCGATCGCGCCACCGACGAGACACGGCGTATCCAGACCTCTGTCGGCAAGAACTGGAAACCTGCCATCCGGGCGAAAAGCGGCAATGCGCCAACCAGCATGATGATCGCCGCCACCCCGAACAGCCTTCGAAGGTAGAGGTTTGGCTCGGCCGAAAAGCCTGCGGCCATCGGGAATACTCCCGCCCTACTGATCCAGGAAACTCCGCAGCTTCCTGCTCCTTGACGGATGCTTCAGCTTCCTCAGCGCCTTCGCCTCGATCTGGCGGATACGTTCGCGGGTCACGCTGAACTGTTGGCCGACTTCTTCCAGCGTGTGATCGGTGTTCATGCCGATGCCGAAGCGCATGCGTAGGACGCGCTCTTCACGCGGTGTCAGCGAGGCCAGAACGCGGGTCGTGGTTTCCTTCAGGTTTTCCTGAATGGCGGAATCCAGCGGCAGGATCGCGTTCTTGTCCTCGATGAAGTCGCCAAGCTGGCTGTCTTCCTCGTCGCCGATCGGGGTTTCCAGTGAGATAGGTTCCTTGGCGATCTTCATCACCTTGCGGACCTTTTCCAAGGGCATTTGCAGCTTTTCGGCAAGTTCTTCCGGCGTCGGTTCGCGGCCGATTTCGTGCAGCATCTGGCGCCCGGTGCGCACCAGCTTGTTGATAGTCTCGATCATGTGGACTGGGATACGGATCGTGCGGGCCTGATCGGCGATCGAGCGGGTGATCGCCTGACGGATCCACCAGGTCGCGTAGGTCGAGAACTTGTAGCCGCGGCGGTATTCGAACTTGTCGACAGCCTTCATCAGGCCGATGTTGCCTTCCTGAATAAGATCAAGGAATTGCAAGCCGCGGTTCGTGTATTTCTTGGCGATGGAGATCACGAGACGCAGGTTCGCCTCGACCATTTCCTTCTTGGCCTGACGCGCCTCTTTCTCGCCCTTCTGGACCTGGTTCACGATCCGGCGGAATTCGGTGATATCGACGCCGACATACTGGCCAATCTTGGCCATTTCGTTGCGCAGATCTTCAACCTTGTCGCGGCTCTTTTCGATCAGCGCCTGCCAGCCACGCCCCGCCTTGGCGGCCATACGGTCCAGCCACTGCGGGTCAAGCTCGTAGCCACGGTACTCGTCGATGAATTCGCGGCGGTTGATGCGCGCAGCATCGGCCAGCTTCACCATGCCACTGTCAAGCTGCATGATCTTGCGATTGATGCCGTAAAGCTGGTCGATCAACGCTTCGATACGGTTGTTGTGCAGGTGCAGTTCGTTCACCAGCAGAACGATTTCCGAGCGCAATTTCTGATAGGCGTCTTCGTCGGTCTTCGAGAAAGACCCATCCTCGTTCAGGGTCGCCGACATGCGCAGATCCTGCATCTCGGCCAGAGTGGCATAGTCGCGCGCGATGATCTCGAGCGTTTCGAGAACCTTGGGCTTCAGCGCAGCTTCCATCGCCGCAAGCGACATGGCCGAAGCCTCGTCGTCCTCGTCCTCTTCCTCGGCCCGCATGATCGGGTTGCCGTCGGCGTCAAGCTCCGGCTCATCGGACCGGCGCGGGGCGGGCGCGGCGGCGGACACATCGACATCGTCGATGACCGGTCCGTCCAGTTCGACCTCGCCGTCGAGCGAACGGCCGAAGGTGGCTTCAAGGTCGATCACATCGCGCAGAAGAATATCTTCGTTCAGAAGTTCGTCGCGCCAGATGGTGATGGCCTGAAAGGTCAGCGGGCTTTCGCACAGGCCCGCGATCATGGTGTTGCGACCGGCTTCTATGCGCTTGGCGATGGCGATCTCGCCCTCGCGGCTCAGAAGTTCCACCGACCCCATCTCGCGCAGGTACATGCGGACCGGGTCATCGGTGCGGTCGAGCGTTTCGCCAGAGCCGGTCGAGACGGCGACTTCGCGGGAGGTCGAAGCCTCTACCACGGCGCCGCCTTCGCTTTCCTCGGCCTCTTCTTCTTCGATGACGTTGATGCCCATTTCGGACAGCATCGACATGACATCCTCGATCTGTTCCGAAGATACCTGTTCCGGGGGCAGAGCCTGGTTCAACTGGTCATAGGTTATGTAGCCCCGCTCGCGCGCGTCGGCGATCATGCGTTTGACCGCGGCCTGACTCATGTCGAGCGTATGTTCGTTTTCCTCAGTTTCCGGCTTCTGCTCGTCGGTATCTTTGGCGGCCATTTGGGCTCCTTGGGTGGTCTGGGGCGTCGTCCGGCCGAATCGGTCAGGCGAATCATGCAAGGTTTATCGAATCATCCTGCCGAATCACAGGGGCGGACGTGCGGCGGGATTACGGTTACTTTTTCTTCTGCCAGATGGCCTGATCTATGAGCTTCTGCAACCCGGCGGACAGCGCGGCGCGGTCCTCGCCCATGTCGCTGTCGTCGTCAAGTTGCGATCTGACGGCGCGGTGTCGGGCCGCAGCGGCCTGTCCCAGTCGCCATGTCAGACCTTCATCGGCAAGGCCAGTCAGCGTCTCCATTGCTTCTTCGGTTTCCGCCAGCGCACCGCGATCGGCCGCGAGTTTGGCGAGCTCTTCCGCCAGACACATGCGGGCAAGATCCTGATCCCGGTTATTGGTCACAGGCGGCGCGATCTGGACGTGGGCCTGCGCAAACAGTCTTTCAAGGTCTTCCCGCGCGTCGATGGCGATTTTATCGCGAAAACTTTCAGGACTTTCTGCATGGTCGTGCGCGTGGGCCAAGACGGCATGGCGCAGAAGTTCATGGCCGGCACCGGCCATGTGCAGCCGTTCAAGCTGACTCTCGAAGCTCGGCACCAGTTCGGGGTGAACGATCAAGATAGCAAGGATCATCGCCTCGCGCAGCTGTTCTGCGGCATCGTCCTTGGCCGTTGCGAGAAAGCTGGACCGTGCGGCAGGCGTCGGCAGCGCCGGATAGTCGAAGGGCTTGCGCCCCACGCCGCTGCCCTTGCGCTGCTGCGGCATACGAAATGCGGGCGCCTGCTTGCCGTCGCCGCCGGCGCGATTGCCGAAGATCTGTTGGCGAAGACGGCGGATCTCCTCGCCGTAGTGCGCGCGGATCGACGGGTCGGTGATCCGTTTCAGGACCGCGCGAAGACTCTTGTCGAGCGCGGCGCGCCGTTCAGGACTATCAAGCACCTTGCCCTCGGTCTCGCGGCGCCAAAGAAGGTTGACCATCGGCTCGGCCCCGTCGAGCGCGGTCTGCATGGCCTGCGCACCGCGGGCGCGGATCAGGTCATCGGGGTCCATGCCCTCGGGCAAGATCACGAAACGCAGCGCCTGCCCGGCTTCGAGAAGCGGCAGCGACAGGTCGATCAGGCGAAGCGCCGCACGGATGCCCGCCGTATCGCCGTCGAGCATGACGAGCGGTTCGGGGTGGAGCCGCCACAAGAGGCGCAGCTGGTCTTCGGTGATCGCGGTCCCAAGCGGCGCGACGGCCCCGTCGAACCCGGCCTCGACCAAAGCGATCACATCCATGTAGCCTTCGGCGACGATCAGCGGCTTGCCCTTTGCACAGGCCTCGCGCGCCGGTCCGTGATTATAGAGACTGCGACCCTTGTCAAAGAGCGCGGTCTCGGGCGAGTTCAGATACTTGGCGCTGTCATTGGGGTCCATCGCCCGCCCGCCAAAGGCAATGCAGCGGCCACGCGGGTCGCGGATCGGATAGATGATCCGGTTACGGAACGTGTCATAAGGCTTGCCGCCCTTGGTGCTGGGCTTGGCCAAACCAGCATCGATGATCAGGTCGTCAACGATGCCCTTGTTCTTCAGGTGATCCCAAAGCGCCTGCCAGCCGTCCGGCGCAAAGCCAAGCTCGAACCGGTCGCGCGCCGCCTCGGACAGCTTGCGCTTGTCGAGATAGGCGCGCGCGTCGCGGCCCACCCCGGCCTTAAGTTGCAGCCGGTAGAACTTGAGCGCTTCCTCCATGACCCCGGCGAGTTCGGCTCGCCGGTCGGTCCTCGCCGCCTCGCCCGGATCGCGGGCTGGCATCTGCATTCCAGCCTCGCGCGCCAGCGCTTCGACCGCCTCCATGAAGGACATGTTCTCGATCTCGCGCAGGAAGGTGACTGCATCGCCCTTCGCATGGCAGCCGAAGCAATAGTAATAACCCTTCCGATCATCGACGTGGAACGAGGCCGACTTTTCCTGATGGAAGGGACAGGGCGCCCACAGATCGCCCTTGACCTGATTGGACTTGCGCTGGTCCCACGTCACCTTGCGCCCGACGACACGCGACAGCGTCACGCGGGTGCGCAATTCATCAAGGAATCCGGGTGGCAGGCTCATTCACCCTATATCGGGCCTTGCGGCCGGTCGGGCAAGGGGCGAGAGCCGCGCAAACGGGGCTGTCTGCTCCCTCTTGCCATGACGGGCAATTCAACCCCCGAGGATAGTTCAGGTCGGAAAATAGACCCGCATTTTCTGCTGCCAAATATCCCACGGGGGTCCGGGGGTGTGAAACCCCCGGCCTTGCCTCAGGCCGAGACGCGGGCGGCCAGCGACTTCATCGCCACTTCGATCTCATGCACGGCTGTCACCACCATCGAGCGGAACACATGGATGGTGATGGTGTCCGCAGCAGAACGGTGGAAAAGCGCCATCATGTGACCAAGCCCGGCGCGCGCCGTAGCGCCCACCGGGAAGGCGGCGAGCGACAGGTCAAGCGGCACGAGGCGCGCAAGGGCTGTTTCGGCGGTGGCGCCCGAAAGCCTGAGGCCGACCCAGCCGTCGCTGATATCCACGAGCGCAGCGCTGGCGGCAAGCCCATCGGGGGCCGCACCCATCAGAAACGCCTGCGACCGGCCGCTCCAGACAATTGCGGCGTCGCCCCTGGCGATGGCACGGTCCGGCGCAGGCCAGCCAAGGCCGAGCTTCTTCAGCGCGGTTCCCGCCGCCTTTTCCTTGCCGGGAAAGGGTGAGACCGAGGTGATTGCCGTGAAGGGCGTGGCGCTGAGCGTCAGCGCACCGATGGTCAACGGCAGCAGCCCATCCGTCGCCGCTTTTGCAATAAGGCTAGCCACGGGCGCGCCCTCCTTCTTGATCAAAGAAGACCGGCGAGGTCACTTCGCACAGCATGTCGGTGCCGCGCAGTCCATCAAAAAGCCGCACGGTCTGGCCATGTCGCGCCCGGCCATTCTTCAGGAAGGCAAGCCCGAGATGGGTGCCAAGCGTCGGCGACCAGCAGACCGAGGTCACATAGCCCTGATCGTTCTGGCGGATTGGCGGCGCGCCCGCATCATAAAGATGCGCACCCGCGCCGAAGCCCTTCTCGCGCGCTATCGGCCGCAGGCCCACCATCTGCTCACGTTCCGGCCCGGTCAGGCCGGGGCGCTGGCTGGCGGCCTTGCCAATGCAATCCTTCTTGGTCGACACCATGCCTTGCAAGCCCACGTCGAAGGCCGTCACGCGCCCATGAATCTCGGCGTGGGTAATGAAACCCTTCTCGATCCTGAGAACGTTCAGCGCCTCCATCCCATAGGCGCAGCCGCCGAAACTTTCGGCGCGCGCCACAAGATCGCGGTAGAGCGCCTCGCCATAGCGGGCGGGCACCGCGATCTCATAGCCAATCTCGCCCGAGAAGGAGATGCGATAGAGCCGCGCCTCGACCCCGCCAACGCGGACGGTGCCGCACGACAGGAACGGGAACGACTGATCGTCAATCGGCGCATCGAGGAGCGAATTCAGAAGCTCGCGCGCAAGGGGACCGGCAACGGCAAACTGAGCCCATTGTTCGGTGACCGAGATGGTGCGTACGTCCCAGTCCGGGCAGAAGGCCTGCTGGACGAAATCAAGATGGCGCATCACCAGACCGGCGGCGGCGGTCGTGGTGCTGAGGACGAAATGCTCTGGTCCGAAGCGGGCCGAGGTGCCGTCGTCCAGAACAATCCCGTCTTCGCGCAGCATCAGGCCATAGCGGACCTTGCCGACACCCACCGTCGAGAAGGTGTTGGTATAGACGAAGTCAAGGAATCGAGCGGCGTCCTTGCCCTGAATGTCGATCTTGCCCAGCGTCGAGACATCACACACACCGACGCGGTGGCGCACTGCCTCGACCTCGCGGTCACAGGACTGCCGCCAGGTGGTTTCGCCGGGACGCGGGAAGTAGGAGGGTCGATACCAGAGCCCGGCCTCGATCATCGGCGCACCGCGTTCGCGGGCGGCCTTGTGCGAGGTGGTGAAGCGCTGAGGCGCGAAGCTCGAACCCTGCCCGCCCGCGCCCATCGCGGCGATGGAGATCGGAGCGTAGGGCGGGCGGAAGGTCGTGGTGCCGGTTTCGGGAATGCCGCGACCGGTGGCATCGGCCAGCACGGCGAGCGCCGCGACGTTGGAGTTTTTACCCTGATCGGGTGCCATCCCTTGCGTGGTGTAGCGCTTCATATGCTCGACAGAGCGGTAATTCTCCTGTGCGGCAAGGCGCACGTCCTTGGTGGTCACGTCGTTTGCATAGTCAAGCCATGCACGCCCCTTGCCACCGGTCACTTCCCAATAGGACTTCATCCGCGCGCCGCCATTTTCGGCCTGCGGGATCTGCGGATCACTTGCGGACATGCCCAGCGACGAGAGCGCCTCGGTTGCAGCGCGGGCACCTTCGGCAAGCGCCGCGGATGTGCTCATCGCGCCGTTGGCGGCTCCGGCGGCTTCCAGACCGGGCACCATGCCGGACTTCGGCACAAAAGCCGCGATGTCATCGCGCCAGACCGGACGACCATTCATGTGGCAGGCAAGGTGGACGACCGGGTTCCAGCCGCCCGACACTGCCAGTAGATCGGTCTCGATCTTTTCTTCTTTACCCGAAGCGGTCTTCACCGTTATCTCGGACAGTCCAAGACGGCCTTTGGTATCGGTCACCTGCGCACCGGCATACACCGGCCAGTCGGCGGTGGTCTGCACATCGTCGCGCACGTCGATCAGTGCGGCAATGCGTACTCCGGCGGCGGCGAGGTCGCGCGCGGTGCGGTGGGCATCGTCGTTGTTGGCGAAGATGGTGACGGCGCGCCCGGCGGCGACTCCCCAGCGATTGAGGTAGGCGCGCGCCGATCCGGCAGCCATGATGCCGGGGCGGTCGTTCATCGGGAAGCCGATCTGGCGCTCATGCGCGCCAGACGCCAGCACGGCGCGTTTTGCGACGATACGCCAGAAGCACTCGCGCGGCAGATCCTTCGGCGGTTTGGCCAGATGCAGGCCGACCCGCTCCAGCGCACCAAACGTGCCATTGTCATAGGCACCGGTCACCGTGGTCCGGGTCATCAGGCGCACGTTCGGCAGGCTTTCGAGTTCGGTCAGCACGCTTTCGGCCCAGAGATAGGCAGGCTGCCCACCGATCTCCTCGACCTCGGCCAACGTACGCCCGCCCAAGCGGCTGTCTTCCTCGGCCAAGATCACCTGTGCGCCCGCCCGACCGGCCGTCAGCGCTGCCATCAGGCCAGCGGGGCCAGAGCCGATGACCAGAAGATCACACCAGGCGAAGGCTTTCTCGTACACATCCTCGTTGTGTTTGCCCGACAGCGCGCCAAGGCCCGCCGCACGCCGGATTGCGGGCTCATAGAGCTTTTCCCAAAAGCTGCGCGGCCACATGAACGTCTTGTAGTAGAAGCCGGCCGAGAGGAACGGCGCGACAAGATCGTTCACCTCCATCACGTCGAAAGCAAGCGACGGCCAGCGGTTCTGGCTGCGCGCTTCAAGTCCGGTAAAGATCTCCTGCACGGTGGCCCGCACGTTCGGTACCTGCGCGGCGCCCTGCCCGATGGTCACCAAAGCGTTCGGCTCTTCGGAACCTGCCGTCATCACGCCACGCGGGCGGTGATACTTGAATGACCGCCCAAACAGCTTCACGCCACCCGCAAGCAACGCCGAGGCGAGCGTGTCGCCCTCGAACCCGGTGTAATCCTTGCCGTCAAAGCGGAAGCCTGCCGTCCGCGCGCGGTCGATGATACCTTTGCCTGCGATCCTCATTCGTCCGCCCCTTTCGCCGCCTTGGACCCCTTCGCCGCAGTGGTCCGCGCGCGTGGAGCCTTCTTGTCGGGTGCCGCCGTTTCCGGCGCAGGCCCGGCATCGCCCTGCCCTGCCCGGTCGGCCACCAGCTGCACCGACAGGATTTCATGGGTGATCGTGTTGCGGGTCAGCTCCAGCCACGAGGAGCAGCCCATATCATGATACCAAAGGTCGCGTGTCACTCCCGCGGGGTTATCACGCAGGTGCAGGTAATTGTCCCACGCCTCGGGTGCCGCGCCTTCGGCAGGGCGGTCAAGATAATTGGACGCGCCGTAATAATAGAACTCGCGCCGATCGCGGGTGCCGCAGAGAGGGCAGTTGATGCGCATCAGGAGACCTCGCAGGAAGACTGAGCAAAAGTGACTTGGGCCATGACCGTCCTCATGCCTTTCACGATAGATCTTGGACGCAATTCAATCGTGTATATGACCTCACCACCGGCTGAGATGAAGAAGTCCTCACTCTCTGAAACGGAGTTGCAGAAAATGTCAGGAGCTTTTCGCGTCATCATCGTTACAAATTCTTTCATCAGGCCGGGACGAAATTTTGTCATTTCTGCAAGTTTGAAGCCTTCATCGCTGTTGACGAAATACCGGACGGCAACCTCGGCGCGCGGACGAATGACTGGACGCTCGAAGAATATCTTTGAGTCCAGAGTCGATCCTATCGTTGCGACGCTCTGAGAGGTTGAGTTCATTGGATTTACGTCGATTCCGTATCTGAGCAGCCAATCATCAATGATGGTGTTAATCTTACAGATACGGTCATCTACAGTCAGGCTACCAACCCAGTTCTGTTTCAGGCACAATGCGCCCGCCGCTGCTGGCACAACCAGCATAACGCCAAGCAAGACTGCTATTTTGCCCCACACAAGCATCAGTGCAGGTTGTGCTGGCTGCCGGTGCCTTCTTCATCAAGAAGGTGGCCGGTGGCGAAACGGTCAAGGCGGAAGCGGCGGGCATATTCGTGGCTTTCGCCAGTCGCCATCAGATGGGCCATGCACCAGCCAGAGGCCGGGACGGCCTTGAAGCCGCCGTAGTTCCAGCCGCAGTCGATGAACAGCCCGTCAATGTGGGTCTTGTCGATGATGGGCGAGCCATCGGGCGACATGTCCATGATCCCGCCCCAAGAGCGCAGCATCTTGGCCTTGCCGATCATCGGCATCAGCGTCATGCCCGCTTCCATCACATGCTCGACCATCGGCAGGTTGCCCCGGGCGGCATAAGACGCATAGAAATCAAGGTCGCCGCCAAACACCAGACCGCCCTTGTCGGACTGGCTGATATAGAAGTGACCCATCCCGAACGAGATCACATGATCGATCACCGGTTTCAGCCCCTCGGTCACGAAGGCTTGCAGGATGTGGCTTTCGATCGGCAGGCGCATACCCGCCATCGCCGCCACCTGGCTTGAGCGGCCCGCGACGATGATCGCGACCTTCTTGGCACGGATCGCGCCGCGCGTTGTCTGGACGCCGCGCACCGTGCCGTTTTCGATGTCGATGCCGGTGACTTCGCAATTCTGGATCAGGTCGACGCCGCGCATGTCAGCGCCGCGCGCATAACCCCACGCCACCGCGTCATGGCGGGCCGAGCCGCCCCGGCGGTGCAAGAGCCCGCCATAGATCGGAAAGCGCGTCTGTTCATAATCAAGGTAGGGCAGATGCCGCCGCACCCCGTCACGGTCCAGAAGTTCCGCATCGTCGCCCTGATTGAGCATCGCATTGCCGCGGCGGGCAAAGGCATCACGCTGGCCATCGGAGTGGAACAGGTTTATCAGGCCGCGCTGCGAATGCATCACGTTGTAGTTCAACTCACTTTCCATGCCCTCCCAGAGCTTCATGGAATGCGAATAGAATTCCTGATTGCCCGGCAGGAAGTAGTTGGCACGCACGATGGTGGTGTTGCGGCCCACGTTACCACCACCAAGATAGCCCTTCTCCACCACCGCGACATTGGTGATGCCGTGGTTCTTGGCAAGATAGAAGGCCGTCGAAAGACCGTGTCCGCCGCCACCGATGATGACCACGTCATATTCCGGCTTCGGATCAGGCTCGCGCCATGCCGGTTTCCAGCCCTTGTTGCCAAAGAGCCCCTCAGAAATGACCTTCAGTCCGGAATAGCGCATCGACTGCCTCCCTTCCCGAACCGCGCGGCTCGGGGCTTTTTTGTTTTTCTCGCCTGTCATGCGCAAAAGTCCAAGCAGTTTTCCGACAAATCCGCGTCGTGAACGGATTTTCAGGTACATACATGAGTGATCGACGCCAAAAATCAAAAGGCGGCCCGCAGGCCGCCTTTCCAGTGCTTCGGGGTCGAATGGCTTAAAGGCCCTTGGACTGATAGGTTTTCGCCACGCGGTCGATGGCGACGATGTAAGCAGCCACGCGCAGATCCTGCACGTCGTTGCGACCGTGCCAGACCTGACGCATCGCCTGATAGGCCGTCCGCATCGTGTCATCGAGACCCGAGCGCACCAGAGCCAGTTCGTCGGAGCCTTGCAGGAATTTTTCCTTGAAGCCTTCCGACAATGTCCAGCCGGTGCCCTCGGCGGACGACAGACGCTCCAGCTCCTCGACCATCAGGCGCGACCGGGCTTCTTCGGCGCGGCGCTGCATGCGGCCAAAGCGGATGTGGCTGAGGTTCTTGACCCACTCGAAGTAAGACACCGTCACGCCGCCCGCGTTTGCATACATGTCCGGAACAATCAGCACGCCTTTCTTGCGCAGGATTTCGTCGGCACCAAAGGTGATCGGGCCGTTCGCCGCCTCGATGATCAGTGGTGCCTTGATGTTGGAGGCGTTGCCCTTGTTGATCACGCCTTCCATCGCGGCGGGGATCAAGATGTCGCACTCATTCTCAAGAACGCGCGAACCTGCCTCGGTGAAGGTGGCGTTCGGGTAGTCCTTGATCGAGCCGGTCTTGTTGATCCACTGGCGGACTTCCTCGATGTTGAGGCCCGCGTCGCTCAGAAGTGCACCATCACGCTCGATGATGGCGATGATCTTGGCACCGTCCTCTTCGGACAGGAACTTCGCGGCATGATAGCCCACGTTGCCGAGACCCTGCACGATGACGCGCTTGCCCTCGATCCCACCGGACAGGCGGGCCTTGGCCACGTCCTCGGGGTGACGGAACAGTTCGCGCAGCGCGTATTGTACGCCGCGACCAGTCGCTTCGACCCGGCCCTGAATACCGCCCGCATGCGGCGGTTTGCCGGTGACGCAGGCTTTGGCATTGATGTCGGTGGTGTTCATCCGCGCATATTGGTCAGCGATCCACGCCATCTCGCGCTCGCCCGTGCCCATGTCGGGCGCTGGCACGTTCTGAGCCGGATGGATCAGGTCGCGCTTGATCAACTCATAGGCGAACCGGCGGGTGATCTGTTCCAGTTCATGTTCGTCCCATGCGCGCGGATCAATGCACAGGCCGCCCTTAGATCCGCCGAACGGCGTTTCGACCAGAGCGCACTTGTAGGTCATCAGCGCCGCAAGCGCCTCGACCTCGTCCTGGTTGACGCTGGTGGCAAAGCGGATGCCGCCCTTCACAGGCTCCATATGTTCGGAGTGGACCGAGCGGTAGCCGACGAAGGTCTCGATCTTGCCGCGCAGGCGCACGCCGAAGCGCACCGTGTAGGTCGAGTTGCAGACCCGGATCTTTTCCTCAAGCCCCGGACTCAGGTCCATCAGCGCCACGGCGCGGTTGAACATGAGATCTACAGACTGGCGAAAGCTGGGTTCGCCCTGAGCATTGGTCGACATAAGTCCTCCCGAGACATGGTCGTTCCTAAAGCGCGCGAAATTTCAGCAATGCACGTTTCGTTCCGCGTACCCTATGGGCGTTTCGTTAACACCTTTTGACGCTTTCACAACCCCGGATGACGCAATCAGACGAGTGTCAGGCGCTAACGGTGGTTCGTTTCTTTCTATCCCAAGCAACGCGGCGGTCTAAGCCGATTCTTCTGGCCTGTTCCGGCAGAAAGAATCGGTCTGCTTGAACGTTTCGAACACGAGTTGCCAACAATTGGTTAACGTTTTCGAAGATTGTATCTGCAATCGCCGGATTGGCCCCCGCGCCCGTGCCGCAAGTGACTTTGCCTCAATTTTGCCGCAAGTCCAAACCTACTTTAGCCAGATATTGTTCGGAAAAGGCTGCTGTAAGCCCGTGTTTTTGGCGGGCAACCGTACAGTAGCCAGAGAGAGGGTGCGAAATGTTGGGGACCGGGATGCCGTCGGAGACGAAGACCGAATTCTCTTGGCTGCACAAGGGTTTGATCCGTCAGGTGGAAGACTTCCGCCGGAAGGAAGACGGCTCCTTGCTGATATTTGGCCTGTTTTGTTTCGTCATGATGCTGATTCTCGCGGGCGTCTCGCTCGACCTGATGCGTTATGAAGAACGCCGCACCACCCTACAGAACACCACCGACCGCGCCGTGCTGGCCGCCGCTGACCTTCGTCAGACGTTGCCGCCCAAGGATGTGGTCAAGGACTACTTCCGCAAGGCTGGCCTGCCGCCGCCGAAAGACAGTGACATCATCGTCAACCAGGGCACGTTCAGCGAGTGGCGGACCGTTCAGGCCAACACCAGCGAAGTGATGCCGACCTGGTTCATGAACATGCTCGGCGTCAAGACGCTGACACCGATCTCGTCCGGTACGGCTGAAGAGCGCATCGGCAACGTGGAAATCTCGCTCGTACTCGACGTGTCGGGATCGATGAACTCCAACAGCCGCCTGACCAACCTCAAACCCGCCGCGAAAGCCTTTGTCGATCAGATGTTCGATACGGTGGAAGCTGGCAAACTGTCGATGTCGATCATCAGCTATTCGGCGCAGGCTTCGGCCGGCCCCGACCTGATCAAGTATTTCGCGACCAAGGTCGACAACGTCAACACGACGAACTCGGGTGATCCGACTGCCGCAACCTGCCTCGAGTTTGATAGTGCCGACTACAACTCGGCAGCGATGAAGCCAAAAACGACTCCAGTTGGTTCGGCGCCGGCTGCGACCGACACGCGCTACAAGCTGAACGGCCTGTTCGACCCCTTCTATACTGCAATGCTGAACACCGGCACAACCAGCTCCTCGCTGACGCACTGCCCGCCGAACCTCGACGTGTCCAGCGGCTCGGCGAACAAAGGCAACAACCGCAATATCATGGCGTTCTCGGGTGACCGCGCCGCGCTGAAAACCAAGATTGATGCGCTGGTTGCTTCGGGCAACACCTCGATCGACATCGGCGTGAAATGGGGCGCGGGGCTTCTCGATCCGTCGATGGGTCCGGTCGTCACCAGCATGATCGCCGAAGGCAAGGTCAATGCCCAGTTCGGCGGCCGCCCGCTTGCCTACAAGAAGGCCAGCGGCCAGTGGAATGACGAAGTGCTGAAAGTCATCGTGGTGATGACCGACGGTGAAAACACGACCGAATACAAGCTGAACAACAACTACAACGTCGGCAACAGCCTTCTGGTGCGCAACACCAGCAGCACCTACACGTCTACCGACGTGAAGAAATACTCGCTGTGGGATGCCTCGCGCGGCCAATACTGGCTGTTCGCCAAGAGCGCCTGGCGCGCGACCGCATGGGGCGCAAACGCATCCGACGTTCCCAGCGACAACACGGATACAGCCGTCAACATGACCTGGCCGCAAGTCTGGGCAACCATGTCGGTGAACTACTTCGCGGACAACATCATCAACCCGGTCTATGGCTCGACCGAGCGCAACAAGTGGCGCACCGGCACGACCACCAAGGCGACGACCTATATTGATGCCGCGAAGGACACGCAGACACTGGCGATCTGTTCGGCGGCGAAAGCCAACAATATCAAAGTCTACACCATCGGCTTTGAGGCACCGACCGCTGGCCAGACGCTGCTGAAATCCTGCGCCAGTTCGCCGTCGCAGTTCTATTCGGTGGCCGGTCTGGACATCAAGAAGGCCTTCTCCTCGATCGCCTCGTCAATCAACAAGCTGAGGCTGACACACTGATATGGCCAGCTTCATGCAAAAACTCAGACAGTTCTCCGGGCGCTTCAGGCGCTCGGAAGACGGCACCGCAACGATCCCCTTCGTGATCTTGTTCCCGATGTTCCTGATCATCGTTGTGTCGTCCGTCGAGATGGGCGTCCTGATGATCCGGCACGTGATGCTGGAACGCGCACTTGACCTCGCGGTTCGCGACTTGCGGCTGGCTCTGTGGACGCCGACTGTTCCGGCCAACGCCGGTAACGAACTGCGCGCCCGGATCTGCAACTATGCAGGCATCCTGCCGAAATGCTCTTCGGCGATGATGGTGGAGTTGCGTCCGGTGTCGAAAACCACCTGGGCTCCGCTGTCGTCCGGGGCGACTTGTGTGAACCGGAACCTGCCGGTCAACGTCAACCCGACGCCGACGTTCGGCAGCAGCAACGAACTGATGCTGATCCGCGCTTGCATCAAGTTTGACCCGCTGTTCCCGATGACGGGCGCTGGCTTCCATCTGCCGAAAGACAACACGGGTGCCTATGCGCTTGTGGCTACCACCGCATTCGTCAACGAGCCGAGACCGGGTACCTGATCATGCACAGTTTGCGTTTCATTTCTCGTTGGCTGAAGGCGCTCCGCGAAGACGAGCGTGGCACCGTGCCGGTCGAGGGCCTTCTGGCCTTCACCTTCCTTGCATGGTGGTACATGGCCTCGTTCACCTTCTTCGACGCATTCCGTCAGAAGAACATCAACCTCAAGGCCGCCTATACCATCGCCGACATGCTGTCGCGGGAGACCGGGCCGATCCCCGGTGATGCGACCAGCGTTCAGATCAACCAGACTTACGTCAACGGCCTGAACACGATGTTCGACTATCTGACGAACTCGCGGCAGGCGACGTGGATCCGGGTAACCAGCGTCTATTGGGACGACAACGACAACAAATATCGCGTTGACTGGTCGGCAACCTCGGGCACCGGCCATGACGAGATGACGACCTATGCGCTTCAGGCCTACAAGGACCGCATTCCAGTCATGCCCAACGGCGACACCGTTGTACTTGTCGAGACGTTCATGGCCTATACCCCGGTATTCAAGGTCGGTCTGAACCCACGCTGGTTCGAGACGTTCATTACCACCGCTCCGCGCTTCGCATCTTGCGTTCCGTGGCAGACCGATGGTTGCGGCACCGACAAGAACGGCAACTGGGTCAATCCCGATATGACGGATATTCCGCCGCCAACTCCGTGAGCCTTGTGACCTAGCAAATCGAACACGGCCGCCGTCACTGGCGGCCGTTCTGTTTTCTGGCGCACAGAAGCCATGCGAAGCGCCTGTCTATGCGCAGCGGCTCGCCTGCCCTACATTCCTGTTCAACATCGACGTTCACAGGAGACAGCTATGTCAATCCGCCCCGTTCTTGAAACCCGCCGCGCCCAGCCCACGATGGAGGGTGCCGGCGTCCACCTGCACCGTGCCTTCGGTTTCCACGATCCAAGCGAGTTGGACCCGTTTCTATTGTTCGACGATTTTCGGAACGAAAGCCCCGCCGACTATCTGCGCGGATTTCCCTGGCACCCGCACCGTGGCATCGAGACGATCACCTATGTTCTCGCGGGCACCGTCGAACATGGCGATAGCCTTGGCAACCGCGGCAAGCTTGGCGCGGGCGACGTGCAGTGGATGACTGCGGGGTCGGGCATCATGCATCAGGAAATGCCGCTTGGAAACGCCAGAGGTCAGATGCACGGCTTCCAGCTTTGGGCCAACTTGCCCGGCCATCTGAAAATGACCGCGCCGCGCTATCAGGACGTGAAATCGGGTGAAATACCGGAGATCATCGATGATGACGGCACGGTGGTCCGGGTGATCGTCGGTTCGTTCTGGGGCAAGAAAGGCCCGGTGGATGGTATCGCTGCCGATCCACAATACCTTGATATCTCGGTGCCAGCCGGCAAGAAGAAGACCTTCAAGGTCGACACCTACCGCCGCGCCTTTGCCTATGTCTTCGAGGGTGCGGGCCGGTTCACCGATGCAAGCCGACCCGAAGGTGTGCTTCTGGAGAAGGAAGTGCGCGGCGAAGAGGTCAACATCCGCGACATGAGCGGTAACCGCACGCTGATCCGCTTTGGCACTGGCGATGAGGTGACGGTGCAGGCCGGGGCCGAGGGCATCCGCTTCCTCCTCATCTCGGGCGCACCGATCGAGGAACCGGTGGCTTGGCACGGGCCGATCGTGATGAACACCGCCGACGAGATTCGTCAGGCGATGACCGACCTCAGGAACGGCACGTTCATCAAGCCAGCCCACTGAACACAGGCCGCGCCGGATCGCTCCGGCGCGCCCTTTCATGCGGCAACGGTTTTTTCCACCATGTCGCAATAGATCGCGCTGATTTCGTCAAGCGAGAGACGACCGCCATCGCGGAACCATGTGTTCACACCGTTCAGCATTGCGATGATAGCCATCGTCGCCAGCCGGATGTCGGGGGCAGTAAAGCGCCCCTCTGTACGGCCATCCGTCAAAATCCGGCCAAGCCGATCCTCGTAGCCGCGGCGCAACGCCTCAATCAGCTGGAAATTCTCGGGGCTCAGGTTTCGCAATTCCATGTAGGACAGGAACACCTCGTCGCGGTGATCGCGGTTATAATCTATGTGGAAGCGCACGAAATCCCGGAGTCGCTCGTGCGGATCGGGGGGCAAAGCGCGCCCGTCATAAGTACGGATCAGAGTATCCATGTGATCGCGCAAAAGATCGACCAGCAGCGCTTCCTTGTCGGTCGTGTAGAGATAAAGCGCACCCGCCTGCACGCCCACCTCTGCCGCGATCTGGCGCATCGATACCGCTGCAAAACCGTGGCGCGCGAAGAGGCTCAGCGCCGCAGCACGAATGCGCGGTCCGGTGATCTCGGAATGCGATCCACTGCGACGGGCCATGCGCCAAGGGTATATGAACGCACGTTCAATTGAAAGAGTGCCACATGCGGCTTGTGGCCTGTCGCGCGACCCGGCTTGCGGCAGGGTCGGCACCGCTTTAGGGTCGCGCCAAGCCAAGAGCCCGGACCGACATGCGTTTCATCCCTTCCCTGACTTGCTTCTGCCTTGCGATGCTGTCCGCCTGCACCCAGTTTCCGGCAATTGATCGCAAGGTCACTCCGGCGGCGGCAACCGCGCCCTATCCGGCGCTTCTGCCGTTCGAGACGCTGGCGGCGGCAACACCAGCCGCCCCGGTCACCGATCCGGCGGCAGTTCTGCTGGCTCGGGGTGCCGCGCTGACCGCTGCATCGCAACAGTTGCAATCGGCCCCGTGATCCTTTCCCGGCGCGTTGCATGGCCGCCTCCTATCGGCTAACACCGCCCGGTCAGGACGAGCTTCAGGAGATTTCCATGCCCCAACCGCTGAGACTAGGTATCGCCGGACTGGGGACCGTTGGAACTGGTGTGGTGAAAATCGTCCAGCGCCACGCCGACCTGCTGGAACGTCGCACTGGCCGCAAGATCGTGATTACAGCCGTCTCGGCCCGGTCGCGTACCAAGAACCGTGACGTGGACCTGTCGGGCTATGCCTGGGAAGAGGACCCCGTCGCACTTGCGCGGCGCGATGATGTCGACCTCTTCATCGAAGTCATGGGCGGCTCCGATGGCCCCGCCCGTGCCTCGACCGAGGCCGCCATTGCGGCAGGCAAGGATGTTGTCACCGCCAACAAGGCGCTTTTGGCCCACCACGGTCAGGCTCTGGCCGAAGCGGCCGAGGCCAAGGGCCATGTGATCCGCTTCGAGGCTGCTGTCGCTGGCGGCATCCCGGTGGTGAAGGCCCTGACCGAGGGCCTCGCCGGAAACGAGATCCGCCGCGTCATGGGCGTGATGAACGGCACCTGCAACTATATCCTGACCCGCATGGAAAGCGCAGGCCTGCCCTATGATCAGGTTTTCGAGGAAGCCCGCCAGCTTGGCTATCTCGAGGCTGACCCGAACCTCGATGTCGGCGGCATCGACGCGGGCCACAAGCTGTCGCTGCTGGCCGCTATCGCCTTTGGCACCAAGGTTTCCTTCGACGCCGTCGAACTGGAAGGTATCGGCCGGATTTCCATCGACGATATCCGCCGCGCCGCCGACATGGGCTACAAGATCAAGCTTCTGGGTGTGGCGCAGATGACCGGGCGCGGGCTGGAGCAGCGCATGTCGCCGTGCCTCGTCCCCGCCGACAGTCCGCTGGGCCAGTTGCAGGGCGGCACCAACATGGTCGTCCTTGAGGGCGACGCCGTGGGCCAGATCGTCTTGCGCGGTGCCGGTGCAGGCGAAGGCCCAACCGCCAGCGCTGTGTTGGCAGATGTGATCGAGGTCGCGCGCGGCACCCGTATCTCGACGTTCGGGCAGCCGGCCCGCACCCTGGTTGATGCCGTTGCGGCCAAGGCGACCGCCCCTGCCCCGCATTACCTGCGCATGGAACTGTCCGACAAGCCCGGTGCGCTGGCCAAGGTTGCAACGATTCTCGGCGAGGAAGGCATCTCCATCGACAGGATGCGCCAGTATGGCCACGCCGACACCTCGGCCCCGGTGCTGATCGTCACCCACAAGACGACCCGTGACTCCGTCGACCATGCGCTTGGCCGACTTCCGGCGACCGGAGTGGTCATTGGCGAGCCTGTAGCGATCCGCATTGAAACGGTGTGAGCGGTAACAAACGCTCATCGTTTCCGAAATCGCCCGCAAGCGGCCCGAGAGGCCGCAGTTCGCCTTGCCCCGTGAACCCGCCACGGTCTAGAAGGGGCAAAAGATTTCTTTGCACCCCGAGGGTTTATCATGGCTGACGCCCAGCAATTCCAGGACCGACTGCTTTCTCTGGGCCTCGCCCGCGTCAGCGAGGCAGCCGCACATGCCTCGGCCCGCCTGATTGGCCGTGGTGACGAAAAGGCCGCCGATCAGGCCGCTGTGAACGCCATGCGCGATCAGCTCAACATGCTCGATATCAAGGGCGTTGTGGTGATCGGCGAAGGCGAGCGTGACGAGGCACCGATGCTGTTCATCGGCGAGGAGGTCGGCACCGGCAAAGGCCCGGAAGTGGACATCGCGCTCGATCCGCTGGAAGGTACGACGCTGACCGCCAAGGACATGCCGAACGCGCTGACCGTCATCGCCATGGCCCCGCGCGGCACGCTTCTGCATGCGCCCGACGTCTATATGGAAAAGCTGGCCATCGGGCCGGGCTATCCAACCGACGTGGTCAGCCTTGCCATGAGCCCCGCCGAGCGGGTCCGCGCGCTGGCCAAGGCCCGTGGTTGCGAAACCACCGACATCACCTGCTGCATCCTCGAACGGCCCCGCCATCAGGACCTGATCGCCGAAGTCCGCTCGACCGGCGCGGCGATCCGCCTGATCACCGATGGCGACGTGGCCGGTGTCATCCATTGCGCCGAAGCGCACCTGACCGGCATCGACATGTACATGGGTTCGGGCGGCGCACCGGAAGGCGTTCTGGCAGCTTCGGCGCTAAAATGCATGGGCGGCCAGATGTGGGGCAAGCTTCTGTTCCGTAACGACGATGAGCGTGGCCGCGCCGCCAAGGCCGGAATCAAGGATCTGAACCGCATCTACTCGCGCGACGAAATGGTCACTGCCGACGTGATCTTCGCAGCGACCGGCGTCACCAACGGCTCGATCGTGCAGGGCGTCAAGCGCGAACCCGGCTACATCACCACCGAAACCATCCTGATGCGGTCGAAAACCGGCTCGGTCCGGCGGATGATCTACCGCAACCCGGTGAAGT
>Ga0209023_10003044_pt1 | contig 20256 bp, 12 predicted proteins | sample LakOneMetagenome_FD_187468 | JGI IMG/M metagenome (GOLD analysis project Ga0209023, IMG submission 187468) | Freshwater and sediment microbial communities from Lake Erie, Canada (SPAdes) (version 2) | ecosystem: Environmental > Aquatic > Freshwater > Lentic | place: Lake Erie, Canada...
AGAATGCCGATCACCATATTGTGCAGCACTGTATGTGTCGTGGTGTCGATCAGATCCTTGCGGTCATAGATACGCTCGATCCGCACGCCGGGTGGCAATACGGTTGATTTGTTGATCGACGAAACAAGCCGTTCGACTCGCGCGATGGTCGGCGAACTCTGCTCGCCGCGTCGCATCAGCACGATGCCCTGAACAATGTCGTCGTCCATATTCATACCGGCGACGCCCAGCCGCGGCTTCTCGCCGACGGTGACATTGGCGATGTCTCGCACCAGAACCGGATTGCCGCCACTTTGCGCAATCATGGTGGTGGCGAGATCGTCGATGGAGCGGATCAGGCCGACGCCGCGCACCACGGCGGACTGAGAACCGATATTGACCGTATTGCCGCCGACATTGATGTTGGCGTTGCCCACCGCCTGCAGAACTTGCGGCAGCGTCAGGCCGTAGGCAATCAGCTTGTTGAAATCGACCTGAAGCTCGTAGGTCTTGGTTTTACCGCCCCAGCTTGTGACATCGATCACGCCGGGGACACCTCGGAAGCGTCGTTGCAGAACCCAATCCTGCAGCGTCTTGAGATCGAGGACGCTGTAATTCGGCGGGCCGACCAGCCGATAGCGGAAAATTTCACCAATCGGACTGAGAGGAGAAATCTGCGGTAGCACGTTGCCCGGCAGCGGGCTCAACTGCGACAGGCGGTTAAGCACCTGTTGCAGGGCTTGGTCATAGGTGTAGTCGAACGAGAACTGCAGTTTGACGTCTGACAGGCCGTACAGCGAAATGGTGCGGATCGTCTTCAGATTCTTCAGGCCCGCGACCTGCGTCTCAATCGGAATCGTGATGTAGCGCTCGATTTCCTCGGCCGACAGACCGGGACTTTGCGTCACGATATCGACCATCGGCGGTGTCGGATCGGGATAGGCTTCGATGTTGAGTTGCTGAAACGCGACAACACCGCCGACCAGGATCATGGCGAACAGCGCCACCATCAGAAAGCGGCGATTGACAGAAAGAGCGACGAGACGATCCATCAAAAATTAGCTTCCGGAAGCCGCGCGGTCGATGAACAAACTTCCCCTGGTGACGATCTGCTCACCGGGAGACAGGTTGCCTTTGACCTCGACCAGATCGCCATTGGCCAGACCGATCTTGATCTGGCGCAATTCGATGGATTTATCATCACGCACAACCCAAACGCGCACCTGATCACCCTCGTAGATCAGCGCCGTTTTGGGCACGCCGACGGCGGGCCGGTCCGCCGAGGAATAGATCGTCACATTCGCGAACATCTCAGGCTTCAATACGCCATCCGGATTGGTGATGGTGGCGCGGACCATCAGCCGGCGCGAGGCCGGATCGATAGCGGCCGAAACGTAATTGATGCGAGCACTCATCACGCGCCCCGGAAAGGCCAGAACGCTGAACAACATTTCCTGCGCGATCTCGATAGCGGGCGCTTCGGTCTCACGCACAAAAGCTGTCAGCCAGACCGTAGACAGGTCGCCGATGACGAAGACCGGGTCGCTCGAACCCGCGCTGACATATTGGCCCGGACCGATTTTGCGCTGAACCACGGTGCCCGTGATCGGCGAGTAGATAGTGGTTTCCGGATTGATGCGGCCTTTGGTCTGAAATGACGAAATGGCGTCCTCGGTCAGTCCGAGAATCCGCAGACGGTTACGCGCAGCCTCCAGCGCGGTCGTGGTGGACTGCACGTCGTTCTGAGCAGAAATCAACGCAGCCTGAGCCTGCTGATATTCTTTCAGCGGCGCAGCTTTGCCTTCGTACAAATCGCGGGCGCGCTTGTCCTGGATCTGCGCCAGTTCGAACTGCGACTTCGCTTTATTGAAACCTGTGGAGGCCGTGATGAAATCGTTCTGCGCCTGCACATTGTCCGGCGCTTCGATAACGAACAGCGCCTGTCCCTGATCGACGTGGTTGCCGGGCCGCACCAGCAGTTTGGTGACCCGACCGGCATATGGCGAGAACACCGGCGTTGCGCGGTCCTCGTCAATGGCAATCTTGCCTTCGGTGACATGTTCCGCGCGGAACGAGCGCTGCATCACGGGCTGAATGGTCAGGCTCGCCCACTCCGCCGCCGTCGGCGTGTAGCGCACCCCATTTTTCCGCGACTGGCTTGAGACATCGGAATGATCTTTCGGCGAGCCGGTCATCCGCGTCAGCCCGAACAGGGCGCCACCGGCAAGCAGCAGAACGCCTGCGCCCACGGCAAGCTGCCGCCGGGTCAGCGACTTAAAGCGGGCGGCTAAGCTGTCCAGTTTGGCGGGGCTTTCGGTCACGCAACGATTCCGTGGGCAGTTGGTATAGCAGTCCGCTAATAGTGCCACTTCCGGGGCGCGGACAATCTAAAAACGTCGGGATGGACATTATTTTCAGTTAACGTCGCTGTGGTGACGGCCATTGCGGTGCACTCGATCCCAAAGGCACTCCCGGACGGGCCCAAAAAGCAGGCGTCGCCGACATGACAACGGCATGACGGATGCGTGTCTCGCAGTGCACCAAACGGTTGGTGCCGGTCCAAGGCAGTCACGCCAACCTGCCGGCAGAGATCATTCATAAATCAATGGAAATCGCGCGAACGGGGCAAAATCCGGACATTGCGCGGATGGCGAAGTCGTTGTGCCGGGTGGTCCGGATGTGCGCGGCGGTCGTCCTGAAGCGGTTCGATCACATCCGCGCCCGGAGGAACGACGTGTTTTCGGCCAAGGGCGTCGTTAGCGAGAGCCGTCAGATCCGCAGACCGGTCGATCAGCCGCTCGGCAACCAGATGCACCACTTGGTCCGGGCTGCTTTGGATGGTCCCCTGAACTTCAATCAGCCGGGCACCCATGACCTCCTTGCGGAATTTTTCCATCACGCTCGGCCAGACCACGATATTGGCGATGCCGGTTTCATCCTCCAGCGTCATGAACACAACGCCTTTGGCGCTGCCCGGCCGCTGCCGCACCAGCACCACACCGGCACAGCGCGCGCGGCGCTTGTCGTTTTCGTGACGGATATCTTTGCAGGGGTAGACACCCTCCTTCGAAAACATCGGCCGCAAAAATTGCATCGGATGTCCTTTGAGCGAAAGGCGGACGGTCTGATAATCCGCCACGACCTGTTCGGGCAGAGGCATCAGCGGCAACGATGCGGTGCCTTCATCGGGCTGTTCGCGCGCCGCTGCAGCCTCGAACAATTCGAGCGGCTCATCATCTGGCAGACGCCGCACCGTCCATAGCGCCTCGCGGCGGTCAAGACCGAGCGAGCGGAATGCATCGGCATCCGCCAGCAGGATCAGCGCTCTCTTGGGCAGCCGCGTCTCGCGTGCAAAATCTTCTAGCGATGCAAACTGTTTTCTTGCGCGCGCCGCGACGATGCGCCGGTCCCAATAACTGTTCAGTGGCTTCTTGCGTTTGGCAAAGCCCTTTTCGATCAGATGGTCATCGTCCGGATCGTACACTTCGAAACCGTCGATCTGGCGAAAGCCAAGCCGCACGGCTTTGTATTTGCCCTCAGATTCTTCCAGCGTGTTTTGCCCGAAGCTGTACGAGACATCGATCTCGCGCACTTTGACCCCGTTTGCGCGGGCATCGCCGACGATCTGTGCGGGCGCATAAAAACCCATCGGCTGCGAATTCAACAGACCGCAGCAAAAAACGTCGGGATGATAATGTTTCAGCCATGACGACACATAGACGAGCTGCGCGAAGCTGGAGGCGTGACTTTCCGGGAAACCATAGCTACCGAATCCCTTGATCTGCTCGAAACAATTTTTGGCGAAGGCCGGATCGTATCCACGAGCGATCATGCGCTCCACCATCATCGCTTCGAATGTCCCAATCGTTCCGACATTGCGGAACGTCGCCATTGCACGGCGCAGACCGTTGGCTTCCACTGACGTGAATTTCGCCGCCTCCATTGCGATACGCATGGCCTGCTCCTGAAACAGCGGGACACCGAGCGTTTTATGGAGAACGTTCTTTAATTCATCTTTGCCGCCGTGTTCCGGCGCTGGCGAAGGATAAGTGACCAGTTCGGGATTATTTCGTCGCTTAAGATACGGATGAACCATGTTCCCCTGAATAGGTCCGGGGCGGACGATGGCAACTTCAATGACGAGATCGTAGAATTTGCGCGGCTTCAGACGCGGCAGCATGTTCATCTGCGCACGGCTTTCGACCTGAAACACGCCGAGAGACTCGCCTCTGCACAGCATGTCGAAAACCGGAGCACTATCCTTGTTCTCCGCTTTGATGTCCGAAAGCTGGTAACGCAGGCGCTTGTGATCCGAGATCAGATCGAAACATTTGCGGATGCAGGTCAGCATGCCGAGCGCAAGCACATCGACCTTCATCATTTTCAGCGCATCGATGTCGTCCTTGTCCCATTCGATGAAAGTACGATTGTCCATCGCGGCATTGCCGATGGGTACATGGGTATCGAGACTGTCCTGCGTCAGCACATAACCGCCGACATGCTGCGACAGGTGACGCGGAAATTGGATCAGCTCAGTGGCCAGCTCGACGGCGCGGCGGATCATGCCGTTTTGGGGATCGAACCCGGCCTGCCTGATCTGCATATCGCTGACACCGACGCCCCAGCTTCCCCACACCGTATCAGCCAGCGCCGCCGTCACATCCTCCGTCAGCCCCAGCGCCTTGCCGACATCGCGGATGGCGCTGCGCGGGCGGTAATGAATGACGGTGGCGACAATCGCGGCGCGGTGGCGGCCGTAACGCTGATAGACATACTGCATCACCTCCTCGCGGCGTGAATGTTCAAAGTCCACATCGATATCGGGCGGCTCAAGCCGCTCCTTGGAAATGAACCGCTCGAACAGCACGTCCGTTTCCGCAGGATTTACGGATGTGATGCCGAGCACATAACAGACAGCCGAGTTGGCCGCCGAGCCGCGGCCCTGACACAGGATTTCCTGCGAACGGGCATAGTGCACGACGTCATGCACCGTCAGGAAATAATGTGCGTAACCGAGGTTGCGGATAAGTTTCAGTTCTTTCCAGATAACTTTTTTGGTTTTGGGCGGGATACGAACCGGAAAATAGGTATGCGCTCCCTTCCACGTTAAATCTGCCAGATGCCGATGCGCGGTTTTTCCCGGCGGCACAGGCTCGTCGGGATACTGATATTTTAACTGATCGAGAGAAAAATCGATGCGCGCGGCAAAGCGCATGGTTTCCTCAATCGCCTCCGGCAGATCGCGAAACAGCCTGTTCATTTCCTCCGCAGGCTTGAGATAGCGTTCGGCATTGGCCTGAAGTTTTTTGCCGACGGCATGGATCGTCGTTTTCTCACAAATGCATGTCAGCACGTCCTGCAAGGGCCGCCGCGCGGGATGATGATAAAGCACTTCGTTTGTCGCCAGCAGCGGCACGCGCGCCGTTGAAGCGATCCTATCCAGACGAGACAGACGCCGCGTGTCGTCGCCGCGATAAACCAGGCTTGCCGCGAGCCACACGCCGTCTGCGCGGCTTTGCTTCAATCTTTCGAGCACCTTGAGTGCCGCTACCGAAGCGAACCGATGCGGCAGCATCAAAACCAGAAGCTGTCCTTCGGCAAAATCCAGCAGATCATTGAGCTTGAGGTGACACTCGCCTTTCTCCGCTGCGAGCTTGCCGCGGCTCAGCAATTGGCAAAGACGACCATAGGCTGCCCGATCGCGCGGATAGATGAGAATGTCCGGGGCGCCATCAGCAAAGACGAGCCGCGAGCCAATCAGCAGTCGCGGCTTGTGCTTCACATCTGGATTGCGAAGTTCGCTGTAAGCCCGCACCACGCCGGCCAATGTATTGCGGTCGGCAATTCCGATGACCGGCAGGCGATATTCACTGGCCTGATGGACATAATCTTGTGGATGCGAGCCGCCGCGCAGAAACGAGAAATTCGTCGTGATGCCGATTTCCGCATACCCGACGGCCTTCATGCAAACACCCCATGGACGAACCATTTGGGCTCAATGCTTTCACCGTCGTCGTCGATAAGTTCTCGATCGTAGAGACCGTCGCGATAAATCCAGAAACGAAGACCCTCTGTATCTTCCATCCTGAAATAATCGCGTGTGTAAGTTTTCTCTTGATGCCTCCACCATTCCATCGCAATCCGTTCAGGGCCTTCCACGCGTTTCACAAAATGTGTTGCACGCCGCCATGTGAAATGACGCGGCGATCCGTCGGGTGCGGTCACGAGAGGAACTTTTATTTCCTCCGGCCGCTCGAACAGCCGGAGCGGCCGCAGGGGCGGCTCGGCCTCTACGCGCGCGGGCCATTCGGCAGCCGCTGCTGCACCGAGATAGTGCTGCGCCGGTGCTGCAAGAAAAGCACGTTCCGGAATATGTGTGTCCTGCGGCAGATGCACCACGACACGCTTGCCGCCAATGCGCGCAGCGATACGGTCGATCAGCGCGGCGACTTCATCATTGTCCTGCGCGCGCGTATCAAAATCGCGCTGCTCCTGCACCACGATCTCGACATGGCTCGCGGCAAGCCGAATGAGATCGAAACCGAAGCCGGGATCGAGCGGATCGGCCAGCGCATCCAGCCGCTCGCGGAACAGCCGGTCCGCCACGATGGCCTTGGTGACGGGCCGCCCCGCATCCACCGCGATGGAGCGCACCGCGCCATCGGTGCGGAAGAAACTCGCTTCCAGCCGCCGCGCGCCCTTCCCCTGCTTGTCCATCGCCGCGACCAGCATCTGCGCCAGACCTGACAGCACCGATGCGATGACGCCATCGGTCGCGACAGGTTCGGCGAAACGCTTCTCAACCATGAAATCCGGCAGCGGCTTGCGCGGACTGATCGGCGCATCGCCCTGCCCCAAAGCCTGCTGCAGCAAAGCGGTGAATGCAGCGCCGAACCGCGCGGTGATCTCATGCGGCGCGCGCGAGGCGACATCGCCGATGGTCTTGAGACCTGCACGCCGCAAACCGCGCGTGATGGCGTCATCCGCGCCGAGCGCATAGACGGGCATGGCGCTGACAGCGCAGGCTTCCTCGCCGTCGGGAACGATGCAGCTTGGCAATGCGCGCGTCATCACCCGCGCGCAGACTGGCGTGCTGGCAATCGCCGCGTTGACGATAAAGCGCTGCCGGATAAGCGACGCACAAACCGTCCTTAGCATCTCGGCTTCGCCGCCGAACAGATGCGCGCAGCCGCTGATGTCGAGCAGTAGTCCATCCTTCGAGTCGAGCGCGACCAGCGGCGTGAAACGATCGCACCATTCGGCGATAGATTCGAGCAGTACCCTGTCCGCCGCCTCGTCGGCATCGAACACTTGCACGTCGGGACAGACCGCGCGCGCATTGGCGAGCGGCAGGCCGAGATCGAGACCGAAACCCACAGCCGCATCGTTCAGCGCCGTGATCTGCAGCGCGTTGTTCAGCTTGCCGACGACGACGCAAGCATGCGCGTCATCCGGCGCGCCGTCTTGTCCCGAATACAGGCGCTTCAAGCGGTCTGTCGGCAGGCGCGGCAGCCACAGGCTGAGAATGCGACGCCTGTTCACGGGAGATTCTGTCACGGAAGAGGCCCTCATCACATTTCCACTCCATGATCCATTGGCCCGTCTGACCGTGACGGTTACGGACAAGCCTTGCGTCCAACATCGGCGCGCCCCAGGCCTCAACGCCGGGCAGCGAGCGCGCAGCGCGCACGATCCAGCGCGTCTCCGCCGTGCTCGCGGAAGGTGTCGCCGCCGTGCGCAACACAAGACATGAGACATGCGAGGCGCGGGCCGCGAGCGTCAGCCGCCGGCTCGCCACCAGATCGAGCGCGCGCACCTCGCCCCACACGTCCAACACCACCGCGCCGAGTGCATCGCAGGCGAGCGCATCGGCCGCCGCGCGCAGCGCCGTCTCCGCGTCCGCCGCGCGAATGGTCAGCAGCAGGCGCGGATCGAGACCCAACTCGCTGAAGCCTGACATCGACAGCGCGCCGGATTCCATCTCCGTGAAATCCTGCCGGACCCAGACCAGCGGCCGCCGCCCCATCAGGCGATGCGCGAGGCCAGCGATGAAGCCGGTCGCCGCCGCGCTGTGCTGGCCACCGTCGGCAAACACCTCATGCAGCGCGCCGCGCAGCAGCCCGCCCTGCAACACCTCGTCCGCGCCGGCATGGCCAAGCGCCACGCGCGACAGGTCATCGGCCACACCCTCAAGGCGACCGATGCTTCCCCGTAAGGACGCAAGCGTGCTCATGCGCGCGCTCATCATGCGCGGTTCCTGACATTTCGGGCTCGTCATTCGTGGTGGATTGAACGAATGACAATCTCATTTGTTCATGATATGTTCTATATAAAGCTAACAGCCGACGGAGAGTCAATCAGACTCTTGAGCTTTCTCTTTCGGCAGCAAAAACAAAGAGATTTAGCCATGGACGTGCAGCGCAAGCTCGAAATCCTCGCAGATGCCGCCAAATACGATGCTTCCTGCGCATCCAGCGGCACCGAGAAACGCGACAGCCGCGACGGCAAGGGCATGGGCTCCACCGACGCGGGCATGGGCATCTGCCATTCCTATGCACCGGACGGGCGCTGTATCTCGCTGCTCAAGATCCTGCTGACCAATGCCTGCAATTACGATTGCCTCTACTGCATCAACCGCGCCTCCTCCAACGTGCAGCGCGCGCGCTTTACGGTGGAGGAGGCCGTCAAGCTGACGCTCGACTTCTACCGGCGCAATTATATCGAAGGCCTGTTCCTGTCCTCCGGCATCATCCGCAGTCCGGACTACACCATGGAGCAAGTCGTGCGCGTCGCCCGCTCCTTACGCGAAGATCATCACTTTCGCGGTTACATCCATCTCAAGACGATCCCGGAAGCGGACGACGCGCTGATTGCGGAGGCCGGAAAATATGCCGACCGCCTCAGCATCAACATCGAGGTGCCGACGGAAACCAGTCTTTCAAAGCTCGCGCCGGAAAAAGACGTGCGCGCAATCCGCCGCACCATGGGACGGCTACGCCTGCGTCTCGACGAAGCGAAAGAAGCCAAAAAGGACAAACGCGCGCCGCGCTTCGCGCCTGCCGGTCAAAGCACGCAGATGATTGTTGGCGCGGACACCTCGAACGACCAGACCATTCTGGAAACCAGCGCCAACCTTTACGGCTCCTACAAGCTCAAGCGCGTTTATTATTCCGCTTTCAGCCCGATCCCAGACTCCAGCCGCAACCTGCCGCTGCAGGCGCCGCCGCTGGTGCGCGAGCATCGGCTTTATCAGGCCGATTGGTTGATGCGCTTCTATGGATTCGACATTGGCGAGATCACAGATCCACTGGAAGGCGGCATGCTACCGCTAGACATCGATCCGAAACTCGCCTGGGCGCTGCGCCACCGCGAGCGGTTTCCCCTCGACGTCAACAAAGCAAGCCGCGAGGATTTGCTACGCGTGCCCGGCCTCGGCGTTAAAGCCGTACATCGCATCATCGCCGCGCGTCGCGTGACCCATCTGCGCGCCGCCGATCTCGCGCGGCTGCATGTTCCACGGAACAAGGTTCTGCCCTTCGTCGTTCTCGCAGACCACAAGCCGCAGGCGGCGTTCCTCGACAGCAAGCGGCTGCTGGAAAAATTCCGGCCTCCCGCAGCTCAACTCGGATTTGGCTTTTGAAAAAATAGGCTCTGTTTCGTCATTGCGAGCGAAGCGAAGCAATCCAGAAAGTCTAATACCATTGGCTGGATTGCTTCGTCGCTTACGCTCCTCGCCATGACGAACGCAAGGATTTGACATGCACGTCGTCGTTCTGGGCAGCGATATCGACTTCGACGGCTGGCGGACCGCCGCGCGGGCGCTGGCGATTAACGATGTTTCGCCCGAGGACGTGACATGGACCGTAGCAGGTCACGATCCCGGCCTGTTCGAATCCACGCCGCTTCCAGCCGCCGATTCGCATGCGACGTTCAGCGTACCTTCGTCCTTCCTAAAACTTGCACGCACCGCCATTCTCAATCGCGATCCTGAGCGATTTGCATTGCTGTATCGGCTGCTGTTTCGCCTTCGCTCTCATCCGCGCCTAATGGACGCGGCCACCGATATCGATGTTGCCCGTGTGCAGGAACTCGCCAAGGAAGTGCGCCGCGACGAGCACAAGATGCACGCCTTCGTCCGTTTCCGCGAATTCGGGCGCGACGATAATTTCCGTTTCGTCGCGTGGTTCGAGCCCGCTCATCATATCGTCGAAATGGCCGCGCCGTTTTTCGAACGGCGTTTCGCGGACATGGCGTGGTCGATCCTTACACCGGATCGTTGCGCGCACTGGGATGGCCGCAAGACTGTTTTCACGCCGGGCGCGGCAAAGTCCGATGCGCCGTCCGGCGATCCGCTGGAAGAGATCTGGCGCACCTATTACGCGAACATCTTCAATCCGGCTCGGCTCAAGATCAAAGCCATGCAGGCAGAGATGCCGAAGAAATATTGGCGGAACCTTCCTGAAGCCTCACTGATTGATCCCTTGATCGCAAAAGCCGGGCGCGTGACGCAGACCATGATCGACCGCGAGGCGCCCGTGCCCCGCCCGTCGCAGCAGCGCAAGGAACAGCCGATGTCGCCCGCAATTCACGCAACGCCCGGCAGTCTCGCAGAACTGCGCGCGGAAGCCGCCGATTGCCGCGCCTGTCATTTATGGAAAGACGCGACACAGACCGTGTTCGGCGAAGGACCGGCGGATGCGCCGATCATGCTGGTTGGCGAGCAGCCGGGCGACAAAGAAGATCTCGCAGGCAAACCCTTTGTCGGTCCTGCCGGTCAGGTGCTCAACCGCGCGCTGGAAGAAGCCGGTATCGATCGCGAGAAGGTTTACGTCACCAATGCGGTGAAGCATTTCAAATTCGTGCCGCGCGGCAAAATCCGGCTGCATCAGAAGCCGAATACGCCCGAGATCAAAGCCTGTCGCCAATGGTACGAACGCGAACGCGCGGCTTTACGTCCGGCGCTGATCGTGGCGATGGGTGCAACGGCTGCGCAAAGTGTATTCGGCAAGATCACGCAGATCGGCAAGAACCGCGGGCATCTGATCGAACTCGACGATCAGGCCAAGGCGCTTGTGACGGTTCATCCGTCCTATCTTCTTCGCCTGCCGGATGAAGAGGCCAAAGCGCGCGAATACGCAAACTTCGTGCAAGACCTGAAGCTTGCGGCGTCATTCCTGCAAAAGCTCAAAGCAGCGTAGTAACACGCGGCAAATCAATTCATGCTCGTCATGCCCGGGACAAGCCCGGGCATGACGTTTGTTAGTGCATCACGCCGCAAGCGCTTCGGAATTCACCGCGCCTTCCGCAAGCGCCGTCAAATCCTTGTCGCACTTTCTTTCTTGCTGAAGCGTCTGGTCGATCAGCTTGACCACATCGTTCATGCCGAGTTGCGTGGCCCACGCTTTCATCGTGCCGTAGCGAGCCATCTCGTAGTGTTCGACTGCCTGCGCCGCCGCGAGCAATCCTGCGTCCAGCGCTTCGGTGCCCTTATATTCATCCATGACCTCTTTGCCTTCATCGAGAATTCCCATGATGGCGTCGCAGGTCTTGGCCTTGGCAGGCTTGTCGATCAGCTTGAACACCTGCTCGAGCCGGTCCACCTGCCCTTCGGTTTCGCTGTGGTGCTTCTTGAAGGCCGCGCTCAAATCAGCCGATTGAGCCGCCTTGGCCATCTTAGGCAAAGCCTTCAATATCTGTTTTTCAGCAAAGTAGATGTCCTTCAACTGATCGTAAAACAGATCGTTGAGGTCTTTGTCGTTTGGTGCTGCGCGCTTCGCGGCCATTCGCTTGGGCGCCGATTTTTTCGCTGATTTTTTCGCTGATTTGGCTGACTTCTTCGCTGTTTTTCTGGCTGCCATTGTCCCACTCCGCGGTTGAATTGACGGGATCGTTCCCGCCTCTCAACGCGACGTGATTGCTGTTGTTCCGAAGCCTGAAAATTGCGCGAAGGTTCCGTCTATCGCGGCAAGGTCAACCCGCAAGTTGCGTCTCGACCAGTTTGATCCAGTACGACGAACCGTAAACGATGGCGTCGTCGTTAAAATTGTAAGCGGGATGATGAAGTCCGGCGCTCTCGCCATTGCCAATGAAAATGAAAGCGCCCGGTCGCGCTTCCAGCATATAGGCGAAGTCTTCCGCGCCCATGACCGGCGGAATATCGCCGCTTACATTACCTTCGCCCGCGACCTCGGACGCAATCCGCACTGCAATGTCCGTCTCGGCGGCATGATTGACCAGCACAGGATAGCTGCGCTCGTAATCCAGCGTAATCTTCGCGCCGGACAATTGGGCGACGCCGTTCACGACCTCGCGCACGCGCTGCTCGATCAGGTCGCGGACCTCGGGTGTCAGGGTCCGTGCGGTTCCGAACAGTTGCGCCGTCTGCGGGATCACGTTTCGGGCGTTGCCCGCATGAAATTCGCAGATCGAAATGACCGCCGACTCCAATGGATCGACGCTGCGCGAGACAATCGACTGCAGCGCCGTGACGAGTTGCGCGCCGACCAGCACCGAGTCGATGCTCTTGTGCGGCCGCGCGGCATGACCGCCCATCCCCTCAATGTGAATATTGATATGATCGGTCGCAGCCATCGTCGGGCCGATGCGGGTTGCAAACGTGCCAACCGGCATGCCTGGCGAATTGTGCATGCCGTAAACCTGCTCGATCCTGAAACGATCCATAAGGCCATCCTGAATCATCGCTGCCGCGCCAGCGCCGCCCTCTTCCGCCGGTTGAAAGATCACCACCGCGTCGCCCGCAAAATTCCGCGTCTCGGCGAGATAGCGCGCCGCGCCGAGCAACATCGCGGTGTGACCGTCATGGCCGCAAGCGTGCATCTTGCCCGGCACGGTCGAGCGATAGGCCACGCCTGTTTCTTCCTCGATGGGAAGCGCGTCCATGTCGGCGCGAAGACCGATGGCTTTCAATCCACCATTCGGCTTCTTGCGGCCCTTGATCACGCCGACCACGCCGGTCCGTCCAAGACCCGTCGCCACCTCGTCGCAGCCGAATTCGCGCAAGCGATCCGCGACAAAACCCGCGGTGCGATGCACGTCATACATCAGTTCCGGATGCGCATGCAGGTCGCGTCGCCATCCCGTAATCTCGGCTTGCAGATCGGCAATGCGGTTGATGATCGGCATGACGGTCAATGCTCGTTTTCTTGTGGGCGATGCTTCTTTGCGAGATTAGCACGCTGTAACGGCAGACCCAACATCCATGCAAACACCAATTGCACCGGATCGGACTGTACAGCGAACCCCCGCCGGGGTCATAAAGCCGCATAAGAGAAATCAAGAAACGCGGGACGGACATGGCGAAGCGTCTTGAGGGAGATTTCGACTACATCGTCGTCGGCGCGGGCACCGCAGGTTGCATCGTGGCCAATCGTCTTTCCGCCGACTCTGGCAAACGTGTTTTGATCCTCGAAGCCGGCGGCAAAGACAACTGGATCTGGTTTCACATTCCGGTCGGCTACCTGTTCGCCATCGGCAATCCGCGTTCCGACTGGATGTTCAAAACCGAACCGGAAGCCGGCCTCAACGGTCGCGTGCTGGCCTATCCGCGCGGCAAGGTGATTGGCGGCTCATCCGCGATCAACGCCATGATCTCGATGCGCGGACAGGCGGCGGACTACGATCACTGGCGGCAACTTGGCCTCACCGGCTGGGGCTGGGACGATGTGCTGCCCGAATTCAAGAAACTCGAAGATCATTTCCTCGGTGATAGCGAGCATCACGGCACCGGTGGGGGATGGCGCATCGAAGCGCCGCGCCTGTCGTGGAAAGTTCTGGATGCCGTCGCTGACGCCGCGAGCGAAATGGGCATTCGCAAGATTCCAGATTTCAATACCGGCGACAACGAAGGCATCAGCTACTTCCACGTCAACCAGAAGCGCGGAAGGCGTTGGTCGTCGGCGCGCGGCTTTCTCAAGCCTGCACTGTCACGTTCGAACCTGCGGCTCGAGACCAATGTTCTGGTGGACAAGCTCATCATCGAGAATGGCCGCGCCGTCGGCGTACGATTTACGCTAGGCGACGAAGCATTTGAAGCGCGGGCGCGCGGCGAAGTCATCCTCTGCTCTGGTTCGGTCGGGTCGGTACAGGTTCTTCATCGCTCCGGCATCGGCCCGCAGGAATGGCTGTCGCCGCTCGGCATCGAAACGGTGCTCGACCGGCAAGGCGTCGGGCGCAATCTGCAGGATCATTTGCAGCAGCGCGCGATCTACAAAGTCGAAGGCGTGCGCACGCTGAACGAGACTTATTACAATCTGTTCCAGCGCGGATGGATGGGTGTCGATTATCTGCTGCGGCGGCGCGGCCCGCTGACCATGGCGCCGTCGCAGCTCGGAATTTTCACGCGCTCCGATCCGCATCAGGAGCGCGCCAATATCCAGTTTCACGTGCAGCCATTGTCGCTGGATAAATTCGGCGAGCCGCTGCATCGCTTTTCGGCGATCACTGTTGCCGCGTGCAACCTGCGTCCGACATCGCGCGGGACCATTCGCATCAAGTCAGACAGGCCGGACGCCGCGCCCGCGATCGCCCCGAATTATCTCGCAACCTCTGAAGATCGTCAGGTCGCCGCCGACGCCATCCGCGTCACGCGCAGGCTGATGAAACAACATGCGCTCGCGCCGTATCATCCGCAGGAATATCTCCCCGGTCCCGCGGTGGGTGATGACGATGCATCGTTGGCGAAAGCGGCAGGCGACATCGGCACCACGATCTTTCACCCCGTCGGCACTGCGAAGATGGGCAGCGCCAGCGATCCGCTCGCCGTGGTCGATGAGCGCTTGCGCTTTCACGGCATCGCCGGACTGCGCGTGATCGACGCGTCGGTGATGCCGACGATCACGTCGGGCAACACCAATACGCCGACGGCCATGATCGCGGCAAAAGGGGCCGCGATGGTGGTGGAGGACGCCAGATAATTACGGCCTGATTTTCATATGCGCGACGCCCGGCGTGCGCAGCGGCTCGGCGAGCCGCGCGAAGTCGCAGAGCAACGAACGCGTCTTGCGCGGATCGATGATTTCCTCGACCCAGAATTTTTCCGCCGAACGGAACGGCGAACGCAGCTTGTTCAGCCGCTCCTCGATCTCCGCCAGCTTGGCTACGGGATCTTCAGCCTCCGCAATGTCCGAGCGATATGCTGCTTCGATGCCTCCTTCGAGCGGCAGCGAGCCCCAGTATCCCGACGGCCATGCGTAGCGCAGTGAAAAGCGGCCCGCAGGCTGATGCACCACGCCTGCGACACCGAACGAGTTGCGCACGATGATCGTACACCAGGGCACCGTGCTTTGGTTGACCGCCGCCATCGCCCGCACGCCATGACGGATGGTTGCCGTCTTTTCCGCGTCGAGTCCGACTGCGAAGCCCGGACAATCCATCAGATAGACCACCGGCAGATGGAATGTCTCTGCCAGATCGACGTATCGCACCACCTTCTGGCATGTGTCCGCCGTCCATGATCCTCCATAGATGAAGGGATCGCTAGCCAGCACCAGCACGGCGCGACCCTGCAGCCGCGCGAGGCCCGCGATGATGGAACGGCCAAAATTCCGGCCCATCTCGAAAAACGAGCCGCGATCCACCACCGATTCGATGATCGGCCGCATCTTGTAGACCTGCTTGCGGTCGCGGGGCACGCTGTTGAGCAGCGCGTCGTCAGCACGCTCCGGATCGTCAGCGCAAGGAATCGTCGGCGGCAGTTCGAACACCGATGGCGGCAGATAGGATAGAAATTTGCGCGCGCAGGCGAACGCCTCTTCTTCTGTTTCAACCGCGTGATCGACGCCACCGGCCTTTGTCTGAATCTGCCAGCCGCCAAGCTCTTGCTTGTCGAGCGACTGACCGAGACGCGCCACCACCGGCGGCCCGGCGACGAACATCGCGGAGGATTTTGTCATCACGGAATAATGGCTGGCTGCGAGTCGCGCCGCACCCAACCCGGCGACCGATCCGAGGCCGAGACCAACGACCGGCACGCGTGCCATGTTTGCGGTTGTGTACCAGTACCACTCAGTGCCGCCGATACCGCCGGGCAGATTGGCAGCACCCTTGGTCTCGATGGTCTTCACCGAACCGCCGCCGCCCGAACCTTCGATCACGCGAATGATCGGCAGGCGGAAATCGTGCGCCATCTGTTCGGCCATGGTTGGCTTGGTCCAGATCGACGCATCGGCCGAGCCGCCGCGCACGGTGAAGTCGTCGCCGACAATGACCACAGGCCGATCTTCGATCTTGCCGCGGCCGAACACGCAGTTGGCCGGTGTCGCAGAGATCAGTTCGCCATTGTCCGCATATTCGCCGACACCCGAAATCGCGCCGATCTCGTGAAAGGTATTCGGATCAAGTACGCGGTCGATCCGCTCGCGCACGGTGAACCGGCCCTGATCGTGCTGCCGCTTGACCTTATCGGCGCCGCCCATTTCCTTCGCAAAGGCTTCGCGCCGCGCAAGCTCATCGAGTTCAGGCTTCCAGTTCATCGTTGCTCCTCGCAGTCCGCGCTGCGGCAGAATGCAGTTTCTTCTTGCGGATCACGCTACCTCGCGCAATCCTCGGTCACAATAAGAAGCGGTGCATTGCCAACCCCACGAGGAAGCGATGACGTCTTTTATAAAAAGGGCGCGACATTCAAGCACGCTTGCAAAGCGTTGCGCGGCTTTCGTCACGGTGACATGATCCGTTCTGCAGAAAAGCGTTCCGCACAGCGAAAACGATAAAAACAATAATGCTCTCGGGAGGAGTTCTTCGATGACACGCCATGCGATCACAGTTGCAGCCATCGTTCTGGCCGGCGTCGCCGGTGCACATGCACAGGACGTCAAGCTGCCGCCGACCATGGCGTTCACCGCCTACGATACCGGCACATCGGGTTTCAACATCGCCGTCGGCGTCGGCAAGATGCTGAAGGACAAATACGGTTCGGACGTTCGCGTGCTTCCTGCGGGCAATGACGTGGCGCGGCTCGCGCCGCTGCGTGCCAACAGAGCGGTGCTGGCCTGGATGGGGACTGGCAGCTATTTCGCGCAAGAAGGCGTGTTTGAGTTTGGCGTCAAGGAATGGGGCCCACAGGCGTTGCAGATGACCCTGTCCACAATCGACTGCAATGGCCTCTCGGTCGGTGTCGCCAAGGACACTGGCGTCAAGGACTGGAAAGACTTCCGAGGCAAGCGGCTCGGCTTTGTGGTCGGCTCGCCTGCCCTCAACCAGAACGCGCTTGCGATCATCGCCTATGCGGGCCTCAGTCAGAAAGACGTCAAGATCGTCGAATTCGCAAGCTATGGCGCAATGTGGAAAGGCCTCTTGAACAATGACGCCGACGGCGCGTTCGGCTCCACGGTGACGGGTCCCGCAAAAGAACTGGAGAGTTCGCCGCGTGGCATTGTCTGGCCGGAGCTTCCCGCCGCCGACAAGGCCGCATGGGATCGCGTGCAGAAAGTCGGCGCGTTTTTCAAGCCGCACGACGTGACATGCGGCGCGGGTATCGAGGCATCGAAACCGCTCAAGCTTGCGACCTACCCCTACCCGATCGCGACCGCATACGCGACGCAGCCAGCCGATCAAATCTACGGTCTCACCAAGGCGATGATCGCCGGTTACGACGCCTACAAGGATTCCGCGCCGGGCTCGTCCGGCCTCGACGTCAAGCGCCAGACCAAGCAATGGGTCATCCCCTATCATCCCGGTGCAGTCAAAGCGCTGAAAGAGTCCGGTGTATGGACCGATGCCGACGAGACCTACAACAATGGCCTGATCAAGCGGCAGGAAATTCTGGCAGCGACATGGAAGACCTTCAACGGCGCAAACGCACCGGCCGAGCCGGACAAATTCCTCGCCGGCTGGATGGCCGCTCGCAAGGATGCGCTGGCCAAGGCGAACATGCCGAACGGATTTGAAGAATAGCGGTTCGACACTGACAATCAGCGGCGTCAACATCCACGACCGGAAATCGCCATGTCAGCTTCGCACGACAATCCTGTACCGTCAGCAGCGCCCGTTACCGCAAGCGTGATCACATCGGCTGAAAAGAGAGTCGTGTTCGACGATCCGCACGCTGGCGTCGGCGGCTTGCAAGAAGCGGAAGTCACGCGGGTGCGAACGCTGCGCGGCATGTGGCGATGGGCATTGATCGCCGCGACCGCCGCGACGATCCTGCTGTGCATCAACCAGCAGTTCGCGCTGCGCTTCTTTGTGGATTTTACGCAGCTCAACACCGAATATTTCTATCTTCTGATCGCGCTGATGCTGCCGTTCACATTCCTGATATTTCCGGGCACCGAAACGGCGCCGCTCGACCGCATCCCCTGGTACGACATTCTTCTGTTCGTGCTGACCTTCGGTTCGGCGATCTGGCTGATGATGAACATCCGCAAGGCAGCGGCTCTCGGATGGGAGTTCGCGGGCGCGCCCATGGCTGTCATTGTCGGCGGGTTGATCATGTGGGCGGTGCTGATGGAAGCGCTGCGCCGCACCGGCGGATGGAGCCTGCTCTTCAGCGTGCTTCCTTTCACAGTCTATCCGCTGTTCGCGGAAGCGCGCTGGCTCGGTCCTTTTCGCGGTACGCAGTCCACGCTTGAGCAGGCCACCGCCTATCATGTGCTGTCCGGCGAAAGCCTGCTCGGCATTCCGATCCAGGCGTTCGCAGACACGGTGATCGGCTTTCTGGTGTTCGGCACGGCGCTGATGATGACCGGCGCGGGCAAGTTTTTCATCAACATCGCCTTCGCATTGTGCGGGACGTTCCGTGGCGGCGCGGCCAAGGTTTGCATTTTCGCCAGCGGACTGCTCGGCATGATGTCAGGCTCGATTATCTCCAACGTGCTGACCGCCGGGACCATGACCATTCCGGTGATGAAGAAAAGCGGCTTCCGCGCGTCGTATGCCGCAGCGATCGAAGCCTGCGCGTCCACCGGTGCGGTGCTCGCGCCGCCTGTGATGGGCGCGACCGCTTTTGTCATCGCGCAATTTCTGAACGTCAGTTACGCCGATGTCGCCGTCGCCGCGATCATTCCCGCGGCGCTCTATTATCTCGGCCTGTTCATGCAGGTGGATTCTTACGCCGCGCGTCATGGCCTCGCCGGTATTCCGCGATCCGAGTTGCCGAAAATCTGGGATACGATCAAGGATGGCTGGTACTACATTTTTGTCATCGCGCTCCTGATCGTGATGCTGCTTTATTTCAAGCGCGAAAGTCACGCGCCGTTCTACGCGACCGCGCTGCTGCTGGTCCTGAACCAGTTGTTCTCCAAAGATACGCGCTGGACGTTCGCCACCATCGGAAAGTTTCTTGAGGTCAACGGCCGGACCTTCGTGGAACTGGTGGGCATCCTCGCCGGATGCGGCCTGCTGATCGGCGCATTTTCAATGACAGGCGTGGTCTCCAGCCTCGCCAATGACCTGCTCACCATCGCAGGTGACAATGCATTCCTGCTGCTCGCAATGTGCGCTTTCACGAGCCTTGTTCTCGGCCTCGGCCTGACAACGACCGCCTGTTATATTTTCCTCGCCATTCTGGTCGCCCCGGCGCTCGAGAAAGTCGGCCTCAACAAGATGGCCGTCCACATGTTCATCTTCTACTGGGGCATGCTTTCGTCGATTACGCCGCCGGTCGCGATTGCCTCGTTCGCCGCAGCCGGCATCGCCGGATCGCCCGCGATGAAGACCGGATGGGAATCGATGTGGGTCGGCAGCATCATCTACTTCATTCCATTTTTCTTCGTGCTGAATCCCGCTCTCGTGCTGCAGGGAAATGAGCCATATCTCGAGGCGCTCGGCCTGATGACCCTTGCGGGGATCGGTACGCTGTTCATCTGCGGCGGCATTCAGGGCTATCAGGCTTACGTCGGCGACCTGCGGCGTGCGGGCCTCATGGAATGGCCGCTGCGCGTGTTGCTCGTCATCGGCGGATTTACTTTGGCCACGCCCGGTGGCGGCATCATGCCAGTCTCGCAGTTGCAGATCATGATGATTGCCGCCGCGATTCTCGTCCCCACACTTCTGCTCGGTGTGTTGCTGGTACGAAGAAACCCGCTGACACCGACCGGCTCGCCAGTTGGCTAAAGCGTCATTGGAACATCGGTGGCGGCGGCGGCCGCACCGGATTGTGGCCACAATTCAGCGTCTAATGATGTTGCCGATATGCGCAATACGTGCGCGAACGTCACACATCGGAAAATACAAGCGATGTCACATGGTGTGACAGACTTGCGACTGGCGTTCTGATATGCTCGACCTATAGTCATATCAATCGAACGCAGACCTCCATAAGGG
>Ga0209023_10003045_pt1 | contig 20255 bp, 13 predicted proteins | sample LakOneMetagenome_FD_187468 | JGI IMG/M metagenome (GOLD analysis project Ga0209023, IMG submission 187468) | Freshwater and sediment microbial communities from Lake Erie, Canada (SPAdes) (version 2) | ecosystem: Environmental > Aquatic > Freshwater > Lentic | place: Lake Erie, Canada...
AGATATTACAGACCATCAGGCCCTATGCAGATAAACCATTTGCAGATAGTTTGATCGTTATTGCCAGCAGGCTCAACCCGGTGCAGTTATATTCCTATGCACAATCCAACAGTTCCGCAGAAGGCAAACTCATACACCGCAATACCAACAGCCTGGTAAAAACAGTTGCACAACTTAGCCAGACACCTAATGCGTTATTTTATTTTCCTTTTTTAGATGATATCATCAATGGCAAACAATCCATCGACAGCATAAAAAAATATGTTGGAGAAAATGATGCCCAATATGACAGCGTTGGATATTATAAGCTGCTGGTGAAAACGGAAATAGAATATTACAAGCGCATGGCGCCTCCCCTGCGTGATACACCCATTGCCATGTTCGGTGCAAATGGATTGCGGGAAGTTTTAAAAGAAAGGGCCATCCGGCATTTCATCACACCTATCAATGAACTACACGAACAACCGAATATCGCCATTCGTATGAAAGCGATCGATCCATTGTCGCCAACAGAATTGTATTATATGATGGTGATGGGAGAGAATGATATTTATACTTCCAGCTATAAGCATAGTTTCAACAGGCTGATCCAACTGATGGGCCCAAAGCCAAGCGGCGATTCTTTATTGCTGGGCGTTCATTTTGATTATTTCCGCAAGTTCATAAAAATGGCTGCCAACTTTAATAAGCTGGATACTTTTTTAAAGACCATGCCTGCCGACAAATCACAACTCGTGATGAAAGCATTTGTGGCAAGGCTCGACAAGGCCGGCAACCTGGAAGATGCCGTGGATGTTGCAGATGCTTATAGCAGCATCAGTGATAAAAAATTGCAGGGTACGATACTCTCTTATGTAACAGAGAATGAAGAGAAGAGCCGGGAAGAGAGTAATGAAAGGGGGCAGATCATTTACAGTTTATTGAGATCAATATTCTTATCGGCAGACAGTACCAACAAGATCGATCTTACCGATGTATTGGGCATCCCGTCCATTTATGAAATCGCCAATAAAGACCTGCGTGATGAAACGGGAAAAATTGTGCAGCAGGTATTCTGGTATGGTGATGAGGATGGGAAGGCTTACTTTCCCGCTTTTATCAATTCGTTCTCGCCGAAAGAATGGAAGATAACGCCGAAGAAAGAATGGTACGAGATCAATTCATTGAAAGGCAATGTATGGATCTATGCAAACAGGCCGCTCGACAATGATGCCAACCTGGATGACAGTGCACAGATACATCTCAATAAATACCTAGATGATAATAACCTGCACCCTTCCGTGGTAGTGCACCGGGGCCATAGTTACTGGCTTCCACGTACGATCAGGCGAATGCAGGGCGATGCTAAGATCGTAGTGCTTGGCTCCTGCGGCGGGTATAAAAATCTCAATGATATCATCGACAGCAATCCCGATGCACATATTATTTCTACAAAAGAGATCGGTGCAGGTGAGATCAACAGGCCTGTATCCAATTACCTGAACCAGGCCTTTGAATCAGGTGCCACACTATCCTGGAAAGCCATGTGGGCATCACTTACAAAACTGTTTTCAACCGACCCCAATAAAGCATTAAAGGAAAGCTGGGACGATTATATCCCTCCGTATAAAAACCTGGGCGCCATTTTTATCAAAGCCTATAATAAAAAAATGGAAGGAGAGTAGTTAATGATCGTTGCAGCTATTGCAGGTCAAATTTCCCCGCAGATCAGCAGATAGAATCAGCGGTAGAAAAATAACCCCCATAAAAAAATCAGCATTTATAAGCGGTAAAATGAATTGATATTTCTCCGCTAAATTTGCAATATGAGTAACGGAAGGCCTGCAAAAAAAATATTCAATGTTTCTTTGTTACGCAGGGTCTTCCGGTTTGCGGCACCTTATAAAAAACGCTTTTACCTTTCCCTTTTTTTATCTGTTGTATTGGCGCTGATGGCCCCGGTAAGGCCATTTTTGATACAGCTTACCATCAACGACGGTTTAAAAGGAACCCAGGCTGCACATTTTTTCAATGGCCCCGGCGGGTTCATTATCGAAATAACCATTATCCAGGTCATCCTGCTTTTAATAGAAACGGCCACCCGCTTTTATTTTACATTCAGCACTGCGTCACTCGGGCAAAGCGTGGTAAAAGACCTGCGGGTAGCAACCTACAATAAGATACTGCACCTGAATCTTTCCCAATTTGATAAAACACCCATCGGCACACTAACTACCCGTACCATCAATGATATTGAATCAGTGAATGATATTTTCAGCGACGGGCTTATTCCGATCATCGCCGATATGCTTTCCATCATTTCCATACTCAGCTATATGTTTTGGGTGGATACAACATTAACCCTGGTCTGCCTGGCGCCGTTCCCATTTTTGATACTGGCAACCTATTTTTTCAAGGAAAGCGTGAACAAATCTTTTATTAAAGTAAGGAATGCCGTTGCCAGTTTAAATGCATTCGTACAGGAACATATCACGGGCATGTCGCTGGTACAGGCTTTTGCCGCTGAAGGACGGGAGCAGGAAAAATTCAGGTCGATCAACAAGCAGCATCGCAACGCCAATATCAAAGCCATTTTTGCATACTCGGTTTTCTTTCCTGTTGTTGAATTGGTTTCGGCATTGTCGATCGGCCTGCTGGTATGGTGGGCAGCAAAGGAATCAGTACACGTTTCGGCAGAAAAAGCTGCTAACATCGGTGGCATCATTACTTCTTTCATCCTTTGCCTGAATTTATTATTCCGCCCTTTAAGGGTGATCGCAGATAAGTTCAATGTATTGCAGATGGGAATGATCGCCAGTGAAAGGGTATTCAAAGTGCTGGACAATGAAGATGTGATGGAAAAGGAAGGGAACTATATCCCTGTAGCCATGCATGGGAAGATCGCTTTTAGCAATGTTTGGTTTGCTTATATAGAATCGCAATATGTTTTGAAAGATATTTCTTTTGACATTGAAGCCGGTAAAACGATCGCCATTGTGGGCCATACGGGCAGCGGCAAAACATCCATCATCAGTTTGATCAACAGGTTGTATAAGATCCAGAAAGGAGTGATCAGTATTGACGGGGTTAGTATCGATAAATATGACCTGGATTTTTTGCGGTCAAAGATCGGGGTGGTATTGCAGGATGTATTTTTATTCAGTGGCTCGGTGATCGATAATGTTACGCTGAGGAATACGGATATCAGTAAGGAGGAAGTTGTGAGGGCTGCTAAACTGATCGGGCTGCATGATTTTATCATGAGACTTCCGGGCGGATATGATTATAATGTGATGGAAAGAGGTGCTACCTTGTCGCTTGGCCAGCGGCAATTGCTTTCATTTGTAAGGGCTTTGTTATATGATCCATCCATATTGATACTGGATGAAGCCACTTCCTCGATAGATTCGGAAAGCGAGGCATTGATCCAATACGCCATTGAAAAACTGATCGCCGGCCGTACTTCCATCGTAATTGCCCACAGGCTGAGTACAATTCGCAAAGCAGATAAGATACTGGTGTTGGATAAAGGCCAAATAAAAGAGATCGGTACGCATGCCCAGCTGCTGGAACAAAAAGGGTTTTATTACCAGCTGCATAAGATGCAGTTCGAGAGCCAGGAGATGCCACGAATGCACGAATAATAAAAATAAAGCCGCTTTTATATTTATTCGTGCATTCGTGGCAAAAAAAATTAGTAGAATGGCCTTTTAATTCCCTTCAAATTTCAGATTTCAGCCCCATGCCCTTATCTTTGCGGCAAATTTAAGGACAGATATGGTAGTGCAGCGCATCAAATCAATACTGGTAGCGGTTTTCAGCCTGAGTTTAGTGTTTATTTCAGCTTGTTCCTATGCCCAGGAACCGGCGCAGGAAAACCCTACAGAACATCATGAGGCAAAAGAGGAAAAATTAGACCCTGCCAAGATCATCATGGACCATATCAAGGACAACCATGAGTTTCATTTTTTTACAGCCGGAAATTTTCATGCTACCATTCCTTTACCTGTAATATTATATTCCCCAACAAAGGGCTTTTCTGTATTTTCTTCCAGCCGTTTTGGTCATGAAGGAACGGAAGAATACAATGGTTATAAGTTGCATGAAGGTGAGATCACGGCTACAGATGGTTCCGTGGTATACGATTTCTCCCTTACCAAGAACGTGGTTCAAATGATACTGGCGCTTACTTTATTGGTATTGCTGATGACAGGTATTGCTAAAAAATATAAGAATGGATTGGGTGTTACCAGTGCGCCGAAAGGCTGGCAAAACGCGGTTGAGCCGGTGATCACTTTTGTAAGGGATGATGTTGCCAAGCCGAACCTCGGCAAAAAATGGCAGAAATACCTACCTTACCTGCTGACCGTTTTCTTTTTTATCCTGATCAATAATATTTTCGGATTGATACCGGGCTTTGCAAATGTTACCGGTAACACCGCTTTTACAATGGTGATGGGCCTCATTTCAGCCATTGTGATATTGGCCAGCACCAACGGCCATTTCTGGGGCCATATATTCTGGCCTCCCGGGGTACCTTTCCTGGTAAAAGTTATTTTAATACCTGTTGAATTGGCGGGTGTACTGATCATCAAGCCCGCGGCATTGATCATACGTCTTTTTGCCAATATGGTGGCAGGGCATATTATCATCTTAAGTTTTATATCCCTGATATTTATTTTTGGAGCTATGAACAAGGGAGCAGGCTGGGGTTTTTCACCGGTGTCTATCCTGTTCACCGTATTCATTTATTTTATAGAGATATTGGTGGCCTTTATCCAGGCTTTCATTTTTACCAACCTAACGGCGGTATTTATAGGCCAGGCGTTTGAAGGCGGACATGATGATGTGGATGGGCATACGAACGAGATAATTTCAACAATGTAATTAGTACTAACCAGTATATTTTTTATTCACTATTAAAACAAGTATCATGACGTTGATGACTTTGTTAACAGAAGTTGGTTTTTCCCACATGGGTGGTGCGATAGGTGCAGGTCTTGCAGCGATCGGAGCCGGTATTGGTATCGGGCAGATCGGTAAAGGCGCTGTTGAAGCTATTGCCCGTCAGCCGGAAGCATCCAATGACATTCGTGCAAACATGATCCTGACTGCTGCATTCGTAGAGGGTGTTGCCCTTTTTGCAGTTATCGCAGGTTTATTGGCTGTTCTGAAAACAGCTTAATTGCACAACATCATTACTGCATCTGAAGCACAGGGCGGAGGATGCAGTAATATTTAAAATGTTTTGTTGCCGGCAATTGAATTGCTATTTGGGATGCAGCCAACCATTTTCAAATTGATCAATTTTCAAATTTTCAAATTAATAACATGGATCTTTTATTACCACATTTAGGATTAATTGTATGGACCGTACTTGCCTTCCTGGTTGTGTTGTTCATTCTAAAGAAATATGCATGGACCACCATCCTTAAAGGGTTAGATGACAGGGAAGCAAATATTGCAAGTTCCATTGCAACTGCCGACAAAGTAAGGGCAGAGATGGCATCGCTTAAAAGTGAAAATGAAGCATTGCTGGTGGCTGCACGTGAAGAACGGGCTGCGATGCTGAAAGAAGCAAAAGAAATAAAGGATAAAATGATCAACGATGCAAAGGATGATGCAAAGATCCAGGCAACAAAGATCATCACTGATGCACAGGCTTCTATTCAAAACCAAAAAATGGCTGCATTGACCGATATCAAGAATGAAGTCGGTAAAATGGTCATCGAAATAAGTGAGAAGATATTAAGAAAAGAACTGGCAAATAAGCCAGAGCAGGAAAATTATATTAAGCAATTGGCTGAAGACATTAAATTAAACTAAGAACAGCTGTTAGCCACAAGCTACAAGCCATTAGCCAGACATGATGTTTAAGTGCTAAGACTTATAGCTTGCAACCTGAAGCTTAAAGCTAATAAAATGAATAATCCAAGATTAGCAGGCAGATATGCAAAGAGTTTGCTGGACCTGGCGATCGAACAAAACCAGCTGGATACCGTGTATGCTGATGTGAAATTGCTCAGGGCGATCATTAAAAGCAATCCCGATTTTGTATCAGTATTAAAAAGCCCCGTCATCAACAATGATAAGAAGGAGCAGATCATTAATTCCATTATCAATGGCCGGGTAAGCGATACAAGCACTTTGTTCATACGTTTACTGGTTCGCAAAACCAGGGAAAGTAACCTGCCCGAAATAGTGAAGGCTTTTGTAGAACAATACAATCAACTTAAAGACATTCACCATGTAAAGATCACAACGGCTTTTCCATTGAGCGCTGAAGCAGAGCAGGTGATCCTGGACAAGGTACGCAGCAATACACCGATCCAGAATATTGAACTGGAAACAGCAGTGGATGAAGATATCATTGGCGGCTTCAAACTCGAAGTAGGCGGTAAACTGGTTGATGCAAGTGTTTTGAAAGACCTTAACGAAGTAAAGAAACAATTTAAGAACAACGAGTATATTCAACAGTTGCGGTAAGAATAAGAAACATAATTACAAAGAGCCTTGCAACTGCAAGGCTCTTTTATTTTGAGAGAAATATATTTTTTATATTAGGAATGAGTAAAATAAAAATTAAAAATGCAACAGTATGTATATTTTAATAGGCATAGGAATACGAAAAGTGATATAGAAGCCGTTATTTTGCAATAATGAAATTTTTTGCTTTTATAATGGCAATTCTTGTTTTGGTACTTAGCTGTATGCCATGTACTGATGAAGCCTATGCCCTGAATGGTAATAAAGCAAAGGCGGAATTTTCAAAATCACAAAATCCCAGCCAGGAAGATCATAGTGATGATTGCTCTCCATTATGTAGTTGCAATTGTTGCGCAGGGGTTACATTTACATTTGCTTCCTATAACATAAGCTATTTCGCTTTTCTTTCTGTTACAAAAAATGCAGAACTTCTTCCGGTTAAACTTTCAGAGATCTCATTGCCTGTTTGGCAACCTCCCCAACTCTTGTAATATTTTTCGTTTTTATTTTTTTTGATCTTGACCAATTGCTGTGTGGCTTTTGGAATATTTAATAGCTGAACTTTTTCATGAACAAAAGCATGCAAAACATCAGTATTAACGGAAAAGATCATCAAGGTACATTAACTGTATTATGCAGCACAGCTATTATTATGCGCATCGTGGTTTTTTCAGCATCATATCTAAAACATTCATTAATACATGCTTAATAAAATTATTCAATTCAGTATAAAAAATAAACTGATCATTGGCGTAATGACGTTTGCCCTGGTCATTTGGGGAGTTTGGAGTGCCAACCAGTTACCCGTGGATGCGTTGCCCGATGTTACCAATAACCAGGTACAAATAATTACACGGGCGCCAACCCTTGCAGCACAGGAAGTAGAACAATTCATTACATACCCGGTTGAAAAATCATTGTCAAATATCCAGGGACTTGAAGAAATGCGTTCATTCTCCCGTTTCGGATTAAGTGTTATTACTGTTGTATTTGAAGAAAGGACAAATATTTATTTTGCCAGGCAATTGATAGCGGAAAAGCTTTTGGAAGCTTCGCAGGATATTCCCAAAGAAGTAGGAACGCCTGAAATGGCGCCTGTAACCACGGGGCTTGGAGAAGTATATCAATATGTAATTCACCCAAAAAAAGGAAGTGAACAAAAATATACTGCAATGGATCTTCGTACCATGCAGGATTGGATCGTTGGACGACAGCTAAGCGGCATACAGGGTGTTGCTGAAGTAACAGGTTTTGGAGGTATCTCAAAACAGTACGAAGTAGCGATCAATCCCGATCGGTTAAAATCAATGAATGTTACCATTCCCGAAATTTTTACTGCACTGGAAAAGAATAATGAAAATACCGGAGGAGCTTATATTGACAGGAAGCCAAACGCTTATTTTATACGTGGTGTGGGATTGGTAAAGTCATTTACAGACATTGAAAATATTCTCATAAAACATGCCGGTGGCGTACCTGTTTTAATACGGGATGTAGCTACTATACAATTTGGTTCTCCACCACGCTACGGGGCATTAACGTATAATGGAGAAAAGGAAGTAGTAGGTGGAATTGTCTTAATGATGAAAGGAGCTAATAGTGCATCCGTAGTTAAGCTGGTTAAAGAAAGAATGAAAATTGTACAGGCTTCGTTACCGGTAGATGTAGAGATAGAAACTTTCTTAGACAGAACGAATTTGATTGACAGGGCTATTCATACCGTTAAGACAAACCTTATTGAGGGTGCATTAATTGTAATACTCGTATTGGTATTATTTCTCGGTAATCTTCGTGCAGGCTTAATAGTGGCTTCTGCCATCCCGCTATCCCTGTTATTTGCATTAGCATTAATGAATTTGTTTGGAGTTAGTGCTAATTTGATGAGTTTGGGTGCAATAGATTTTGGGTTGATCGTTGATGGCGCAGTAATAATAGTAGAGGCAACTTTACATTTTCTATCAACACAAAAAAACACTAATAAATTATCACAGTCACAAATGGATAATGCTGTTAGTACCAGTGCCGGAAGAATGATGAGTTCAGCAGCGTTCGGACAGATCATAATACTTATTGTTTATTTACCAATTCTTTCTTTGCAGGGTGTAGAAGGGAAAATGTTCAGGCCAATGGCTGAAACCGTTGCCTTCGCCATTTTGGGTGCATTGATCTTATCGCTGACATATATTCCTATGATGAGTGCCCTGTTTCTTTCAAAAAAAGCAGTTCAAAAAAAGACGGTTGCTGATAAAATGATGGCTGTCTTTCAAAAGGCGTACGCACCAATGATAAAAGCGGCTGTGCGGATCAGGTATTTGGTTGTGGGGATTGCAACTGTTTTATTGGTCATTTCTATTTTCATATTTACAAGAATGGGAGGGGAGTTTATTCCAACACTTGAAGAAGGAGATTATGCGATTGAGTTTGTTTTGCCACAAGGTTCTTCTTTGTCGCAGACAACCGAAACAGTTATGTTGGCTGAGAATATACTAAGATCATTACCGGAAGTTAAAATGGTAATTGGAAAAACTGGCGCAGCCGATATTGCTACTGACCCCATGCCTCCCGAAGCTTCAGACTTACTCGTTATCATGAAACCCAAAAATGAATGGACTACAACCAGGGATTTTAATGTAATGGCCGACATCATGCGTGAAAAACTGGAAAATATTCCTGGTGTTATCGCAGAACCAAGCCAGCCAATCCAAATGCGGTTCAATGAATTAATGACCGGTATCAGGCAGGATGTAGCCATTAAAATTTTCGGTGAAAATTTAGATAGCCTTGTAAATTATGCTGATAAGGTTGCAAAAACTATTCGCACTATTCCGGGCATAACACAACCCCAGGTAGAGCGGGTTGATGGGCTTCCACAAATTACCGTTGAATATGATCGTGCAAGGCTTGCTGGCTACGGTTTAAATATTGAAGATGTTAATCATGTTATCAGCACAGCATTTGCAGGAGAAGTAGCTGGCTCTGTTTATGAGAATGAAAGAAAATTTGATCTTGTAGTCAGGCTTGACAGCGCACATCGTACATCAATGGATGATGTAAGTAACTTATATATTCCATTAAGCAATGGGAACCAGGTTCCCTTATCGCAGGTTGCAACAATTGCCTTTAAAAGTGGGCCTGCGCAGATCAGCCGGGAAGCTGGAAAACGAAGGATCTATGTAAGCTTCAATGTAAGTGGAAGGGATGTTTCAAGTGTTATAAAAGAAGCGCAACAAAAACTACAAGAGAAGGTTAAACTTCCTACAGGTTATTATTACACGTATGGCGGTACTTTTGAAAATTTGCAAAAAGCATCTGATCGTTTAATGATCGTTGTACCGCTTGCATTGTTACTTATTTTCTTCTTATTGTACCTGACCTTTAATTCTTTTAAAGAAGCTGCCTTAATTTTTACAGCAATTCCAATGAGTGCAATAGGGGCTGTATTTGCATTACTTATTCGTGGTATGCCATTCAGCATTTCTGCCGGCGTTGGATTTATAGCTTTGTTTGGTGTGGCAGTTTTAAATGGTATTGTTTTGATAAGCACCTTCAACCAATTGCAAAAAGAAGGGATGGAGGATATTTTTCAGCGGGTGTGGGAAGGAACCAGGATCAGGTTGCGTCCTGTACTAATGACCGCTACTGTTGCATCTCTTGGATTCCTGCCAATGGCATTAAGCAATGGTGCCGGCGCAGAGGTACAAAAGCCTCTCGCCACTGTCGTTATTGGCGGATTAATCACAGCAACATTTTTAACACTGATCGTTCTGCCATGTTTATATATAATTTTTTCAAAAATAAAATCCGTGAAAATGAAGCCTGTAATTATTATGGCAGGAATTATTATTTCTGCAACAGCATCTTTTGCGCAAACACAGTTACCCACTACAAAAAATATAACTATCGTTGATGCATTATCCCAGGCATCTAACAATTTGCAATATCAAATAAATACGCAACAGGTTATTAAAGGGAAAGCTCAGATTAAAACAGCTACCATTTTTCCAAAGACAGGATTGTTTGCGGAAAATGAAGACTTGAGGCCATCTGATCATAAAGGTATTTTGAAAATTGGTTTATCTCAAAATATTGCGCGGCCTGGACTATATAAATCTCAAAAGAATTTATATAATGAACAATTGAAATTTTACGAGGCCAGTAAAGCAACCATTGACATTGACATTAAAAAAGATATTCGGGCAGCGTTTTATCAAATATGGTATTTACAGGATAAGCAAAAATTATATCAACGTCTTGATAGCATTTATTATTCCCTGAACAATGCTGCAAGAATAAAAGTGAAAACCGGCGATAGCCCTGGCCTTGATAGTATTGCTGCAAATGTTCGTTTAAATGAATTAAAAGCTTTACTCCAACAAGTAAATGCAGAAATTAAAATTTACCAGCAAAGTTTAATGCAATTGCTTAATACCAGCGAAAGCGTATTACCTGTACCTGCACCTTTGGAAAAGTTAGCCTTGTCGCTGGTAGACTCAACAGACAGCCATCCAATACTGCTATTGCAAAATCAAAATATAAATATTGCAAAAGCCGGAATAGGAGTTACAAAAAATGAGAATAAACCGGAATTTTCAGGGAGGTTCTTTAGCCAGCGTATTTACGGGATCAAAGACCCTTACACCGGCTTTTCTGTTACGGCTGCTTTTCCTTTGTTTGGAAACAAAGCCTATAAAAATAAAGTAAGGGTATCGCAGGCAGAGTTAAGTTTACAACAAAAGCAGTTTGATTACGACAAGCAATTATTCCAAACCAAAAAATTACAGGCATTACAGGAAGTAGAGAAGAACAATAGTTTATTATTATTTTATCAAACATCCGGTTTGAGACAGGCTGATGAAATAATTAAAGCTGCATCATTGGCGTACCGGGCAGGCGAAATTAGTTTTGCCGAACTATCACAGTTCCTTGGCCAGGCCATCGAGATACAAAAAAATTATTTAGATGTGCTAAATGTTTACAATCAGTCTGTCATCCAATACCAATACTTCATTAATCAATAATATATCAACATGAAAAAATATTTTTTAATTATATCTACAATTATTTCTGTACTCTTCTCACAATCATGTAATGAAAAGAAGGATTCAGTGCCGGCAAAGGTTATCGAAGTTCCAAAAGAAGAAGAACATGAAAATCCTAACGAAGCAACCTTAACTGCTGAGCAAATAAAAACCATTGGTATTGAGTTTGGAGATATTGAACAGAAACAATTAACGGCCTCTTTAAAAACCAATGGCATTTTAAAGGTACCCAACCAAAATAGGGCAAGTATTAATTCTATTTATGCAGGAGTTATTAAATCTCTGTTGGTTCAGCCTGGTAATGCTGTGAAAAAAGGTCAGGTAATTGCAACGATCGCAAACCCTGAATTTATACAGGTTCAAAATGAATATCAAAGTATTAATTCAAAAATCGTTTTTGCTGAGCAGGAATATAACCGCCAGAAAGAATTGAATGAAGGGAATGCAGGGGCTTTGAAAAATCTTCAAAATGCAGAAACCGAATTAAGAACATTGCGTAGCCGGAAAGCTTCTTTGCAGCAACAGATCAGTTTAATGGGAATAAATCCATCAACTATATCCAATGGCAAATTAGTTTCTGTTTTATCTGTTCATAGCCCGATCAATGGAGTGGTAAGTAATGTAATGGTTAAAATAGGGAGTTATATAGACCTTTCAACTGCAATTGCAGAAATTGTAGATAACAGCCAGCTACACCTTGATCTTTTTGTATATGAAAAGGACTTACCCAGGATAAAGAATAACCAAACAATACATTTCACAGTCACAAATAATCCCGGTAAGGAATACGATGCGGAAATATTTTCACTTGGCTCATCATTTGAGAATGAAAGCAAAGCTGTTACTGTTCATGCAATTGTGAAAGGTGAGAAAACCGGGTTGATAGATGGAATGAATGTTACCGCTAATATCAGTTTGGATAAAGCTTTATTGCCTGCTGTACCTACGCAATCTATTGTAAGCTATGAGGGAAAGGATTTTATTTTTATTGTGGATTCAGTGGATAATAAAAATAATATAACGAAATTTAAAAGGGTTGCTGTTGTGAAGGGAACATCTGAAGTCGGGTATAGTGAAATCACTTTGTTAGATGAACTGTCTCCGGGAGTAAAAGTTGTAACAAAAGGCTCATTTTTTATACTTGCAAAACAAACTAACAAGGAAGAAGAATAAAACTATTTAGTAACCTTAAATTAAAAAACAATGGGATTTGATCAGTATCACGAACCTGCTGCTGAGCTTTCACAGGCAACAAGGACTTTTGCACGCATGATCGCTTCGGTTATTGAAGAGGCTGAAGCAATTGGTTGGTATGAACAGAGAATATCTTTGGAAAAGGACAAACAAGCCAAAGCAATCATGCAAAATGCCCAGGAGGAAGAGTTCAAGCATTTTGGTATGGATTTGGAATTTTTGCTACGTAAAAAACCAAAATGGCGTGCCACCTTGCAAGCCATTCTTTTTACAAAAAGAGATATAGTTGCAAAAGGTAAAAAGGGCGAAGATGCAGCTGAAAAAAAATAAATCATGTACAGTATTTTTATCGGTAGTCTTTTATTAAGCCTTTTACATGCAGTGATCCCTAATCATTGGTTGCCTGTATTGGCTATTGGCAGAAAAGACAACTGGACTTTACAGGAAGTAACTAAAGTGACATTTGTATCAGGGTTAGCACATGCATTAAGTACGATTGCAATAGGAATTATTTTAGGATTATTAGGTTTGCAACTTGCAAATAAAATTCAATACTTCACTCATTTTATTGCACCGGCACTCTTAATACTGTTGGGAGTATTTTTTATTTATCAGCATCACAGGCATAAACACTTTCATTTACATCAAACGCCTGAGCCTTCGCTACCCAAAAATAAAATAATATGGGCATTGGTAATTTCTATGTTCTTATCACCTTGTATGGAAATTGAAGCCTACTTCCTTTTAGCAGGAACGAAAGGAGTATGGGCTGTCATAGCTATTGCAGCATTATACCTTATCATATCTGTTTCGGGAATGTTATTGTGGGTCAGGCTTGCTTACAAAGGGTTACTGAAATTGAATTGGCACAAGCTTGAACACAATGCAGGAATAATTACCGGGTGGACTTTAGTGATCACGGGAGTTATATCATTTTATATTTCATAAAATAATTTATATGGCACAGGCATTTTGTGAGACAGACGAAAAAGATTTACAAAAAAAGAAGGGTGTAACCAAAACTGGAAATAATAAACAACATAACCATAATAAAGATGATGGGCATGATCATGAAGAAGATGATGAACACGATCATGGTGAACAGGAATCAACTGGTTGGAAAAGCCATTGGCCTTTATTATTAGCCCTTGCCATCTTACTTGGAATGCTTGTTTTGGAATTTGGGTTTAAGTACAAACCTGCTTTCCCTATTGACATGATCGTTTATGTGGTGGCTTTTTTTCTTGCAGGGTATAATGTATTATATATGACTTTTCGCAAAGCCAAACGATTAGATTTTTTTTATTGAAACGGCAGACATTGTAATTCAAAAGACCAGCCATCAAAAATTGTCAGTGCCATTAAAATAGGAAAAATAACCAGGAGTATTGTTTGGCAAAACATAACAATAGCTATGATCGTAAAAGTAATTGTATTGATATTGGGAGCTGGGGGAGTTGCTACGTTATGGGAAGCTGTTATTGCGGATGTTGGCGTAGCATTGCTGGCGATCCTGAATGCGGTAAGAATACAACGGATCAAATTATGAAGTAAATGAAAAGGAAAGCCCATCACGAAAATGCTGGGCTTTCCTTAATATATTATGCTTATTAGTTGCTGCCGCAGCCTGGCATTTTAGCAAAGGCTGACTTGTCACAATAGCTTTTAGGGTAAGTCGATTTTTTGTAACATTCGGTTTTTGCACTTTTTTTCAAAAACTGTTATGCTTATAATATGCGATCTAATAGAAAAAAGTTTTAAATCCTGCTTTGAAACATAGGTATAAAAAAACTGTCCCAAATTTTCGGGACAGTTTTTTTATAATTGATGTTAATCTATTTTATTACCTGATAACAACCTTACCGGTAGCTAAACGTTTTCCGTTTGCATCCATCAGTTCAACAAGGTAAACATCAGAAGCTGCGTTATCCATGTTTACATCCATTTTTGTGTATGGGCTTGAGATAGTATAAGCTTTCGTATAAACCCTTGCCCCTTTGCTGTCATAGATATTCAGTGTACGTGCAGTGGTAGCAGAACTGAAATACCTGACCTGGAAGCTGCCTGAACTTGGGTTAGGATAGATGAATAACTGGCTTGATTCCAGGTAATCAACAGAAGCTTTGTTCGACAGTTTGCTTGAGCAGCCTGTAACATTATCTGTAACGATCACATCATAAGAACCGAAGTCATCCACACTAACAGCAAATTTATCGGCAGTAAGTGCCGGAACCAAAACGCCATCCCTGAACCATTGGTAACTGTAATCTCCAGCAGGGCTCACAGTTGTGTAAAGTGTTGTCCTGATATAAGGAGTAATGTTAGAATAAGAAGCTGCAGTTAAAACTACAACAGGTAATTGTCTCACATCCAATAGCGCTTCAGCTGATGTAACTATTCCACCACAAGGAGCTCCTGATGCATTCAGCCTGTACCTGTTTCCATTTAAGCTGGTGCCACTATTTGCAACAGTAAGTGTAGCGGTATTAACACCAGAGTAAGGTCCTGAATTTGTAAGATCCACCCAGGGTCCGCCGTTGACACTAACCTGCCACTGATAAGAGATCGAACTACCGGTTGCTGTTACGGTGAATACTGCAGCAGTACCGGAGCAACCAACCACATCGGCAGGTTGTGAAGTAAGTGTAACAGATGTATTAACTGTCAGCGTAGCAACATTTGAATTCAATCCCGATGGGTTACAAGCACCACTTGCAACATTGCGGTATTGATACCCCGACATAGAAACTGTAGGAGCAAGGATGGTAAGTGTGCCGGTATTATTAGCCGGTACCACATCTGCCCAGGTTGCGCCGCCATCGGTGCTTACCTGCCAGTTATAAGTTAAGCCGGTGCCAATAGCAGCAGCAGTAAATGTAACATCAGTTCCTGCACAAACACCTGCACTTGTTGGCTGAGTTGTAAATGAAACCGTAGTATTCAAAGACAGTGTTGCTGCAGTTGAAGTAGTAAGGCCTGCAGAACATGTTCCTCCAACCTGTACGTGATATTGATTGTTGTTCATGGCAGCTGTTACGTTTGTAAGCGTGAGCGTAGCTGTAGTAACAACTGGTGAAAGATCATTCCAGGTAGCACCGCCATCTGTACTAACCTGCCAGTTGTAGGTAAGGCCTGCGCCTGTTGCCGTTACACTGAATACAGCGTTTCCGCCAGTGCAACCACCAACGTTAGCTGGCTGAGCGGTAATTGCTGCCGGGCTGTTTACAGTTAAACTGGCACAGCCTGATACAGCTGCAGGAGTACATGCACCGGATGATACGATGCATTGGTATGCATATCCATTCATGGCTGCTGTTACCCCATTTACAGGTAAGCAGTTTGATGTGCCACCGACAACATCAACCCAAACTCCTCCGGTACAACCACCGGTATTTACCTGCCATTGATAAGTAAGTGAAACGCCGGTTGCAGTTACACAGAATGTAGCATTTCCGCCAACACAAACTGCAGCATTAGATGCCTGGACAGTAATTGCCGGTGGATTATTTACAGTCAATACAGCTGCATTTGAATTTACCGGAACAGCGTTACAGGAGATAGCAACCTGGCAACGGTATTGGTAATTATTCATGGCAGCAGTAACATTGGTAACAGCAAGTGTTGAAGTTGTATTAACCGGTGAAACGTTATTCCACGTAACGCCGTTGTCTGTACTAACCTGCCAGTTATACGTTGGGTTAGAACCCGATACTGTTATACTAAAGTTTGCCGTGTTGCCGATACAAACTGCTGTGTTAGCAGGTTGCGATGTTATGGTTAAAGAATTGTTCACCGTTAATACAGCTGGCGTTGTTGTGATAGCAACTGCTGTACATGTTCCTGAAACCTGGGCCTGGTATTGGTAGTTATTCATACCGCCAGTTACATTTGTAACGGTAAGTGTTGGCGTTGTAACAGCTGGGGAAACATTGTTCCATGTAGCGCCACCATCTGTACTTACCTGCCAGTTATAAGTTGGGTTTGTTCCTGAAACCGCAACCGTGAAAGTTGCATTAGAACCGATACATGCAGATGTACTTGCAGGCTGGCTTGTAATTGCAATTGGAGCATTGATTGTTAGTATACCGGCTGCTGAACTAACACCGGCAGCAGTACATGCGCCCGGGCCATTCAGAACCACATGGTATTGATTATTATTCATAGCAGCTGCAACACCTGTTAAATTAAGGGTTGCAGTATTTGCAGCAGGCACTACATCGGTCCATGTAACACCGCCATCAGTACTAACCTGCCAGTTATAGGTAAGGCTTGGTCCTGTGGCAGTGATGCTGAATGATGCATTTCCTCCTGCACAAGCTGAGGCATTGGCAGGCTGGGTTGTTATTGAAATTCCACCGGTTGTTACCGTTAAAGTAGCAGCACTGGAACTAATAGTAGTAGGAGGGCAACCACCTGTAACCTGGTTACGGTATTGGTAATTATTCATGGCAGCAGTGATGCCTGTTAATGTAAGACTGGTAGTTGTGTTCACCGGGCTAACATTGTTCCATGTAGCACCATTATCTGTACTGAACTGCCAGTTGTATGTATTTGTTCCCGCAGCGGCAATTGTAAATGTTACGTTGGTGCCTACGCAACCTGAAGTGTTAGCAGGTTGAGTTGTGATATTTGCGGTTGATGAAGTAACTGAAAGTGTAGCAACTGCAGAAGTAACATTGGTACCTGCACAACCTGCACTGAGCACGCAACGGTATTTATAATTATTCATTCCTACTGTTACTCCTGTTAATGTAAGTGTAGGGGTTGTAGCAGCCGGAACAACGTTGTTCCATGTAACGCCATTATCTGTACTTACCTGCCATACATAAGCCGGGAAATCAGTAACAGGCGTTGCAACAGTAAAGCTGGCATTTAAACCGGCACAAATACTTACGTTAGCTGGTTGAGTAGTAATAGTGGGTGTAGGAGGGAGTGCGCTTGATGCCGTTTGATCCGAAGCGTTGTTTGAACTTCCCTGGCTGGCACCGTATCCCATTCCCCTTTTAGCAAAGGCGGTCCATATCGCACATAAATGCGCACCTGCATATATGTTTTGATCAGCTTTAAGAATGGCATTTCTTGCATCAATGAAACCTGGGCTGCAAGGCTGCAATTTCATTCCTTCGATCTCTAATTTCATCGCAACTGAATTTCCAGCTGTGCTGGTTCCATTGAATAAATTAGGATTTATTGAACCTGTTGTAGTGATAAGTTGCCATGTCATTTCCCAAAGTGCCATACACCAAACCTCACCGATATTGTGAACCTCTGTTCCGATAGGAGCCACACCCAGGCTTGCATAAGTAAGCGGGTTAATGGCAAGATTTGTTGAATATGGATAGTTACGTATACCTGCGCCGTTTGTTGGTTGACCGAAAGCATAGGTTCCCATCGGGCGGGCCAAAGCTCCATCTGTTAATTGTGCAGTTGCCCAATTGGTGGTCATCATCAAAGCCTGGTAATCACTCCAGCCTTCGCCACCTTGTTCGGCATTGCCTAAACAACTTGCCGTGGCGGGACCACCTGTAAGACGGTTAGAAATACCATGACCGTATTCGTGACAAACAATACCATTGTCTATATCGCCATCTAAATTCGGAGCGCCTTTAAGTGTAACGTTTAAACCATTTGCGAGCTGTGTTGCAAAAAGGGCACCATCAACATCCGATACCATTACTGCAGGTATTGTTACGGTATTATCTGTACCACCCATGATAATAGGCGCACCAGCTACATTATTTACCATTATTACGGCAACGGCACCTTGCAACTGCGCCTGTTTCACTTTTACAGTGAAATTACAGTTACCACGTGTTATCAAAGCAATTTTGCCAGACATATTCGGGCCGGTTGAAGGGCCGTTACAGGCTTCATGCGTACCACCGGAAGCATCATTGAATTGTACAACGTCTGCTGTGATTGGCCCTAAAGCCGAAAGTTTATTGTTGGTACTGAATGCGCTTTCAATAGCGGTATAATTACCGGCGATCGCAGGAGGTGCATTTACAACCAGGGTAAGCGGCCCCGGGTTCCATAGGTACATCTGCATTCTTCCTCTTACACCATCTACCTGTGCACTAAAATTAGCGTTATTGGTACCACCTCCGTCTTGTGCTTCAGCCTGCACATAATCATTGCCGTTACCACCTCTTCCCATATTATCTGTCTGGTAATTTCCTGTTGCTTCAGTAAAGCCATACTGGTAATACATGTCATGCATGAGGTTGTTCCAATAGAACAGGTTATTCAATGCATATTTTTTATTATTAGGGACAGTAGGTTGCACCGTATAATCCGGCGACTGTGTAAAGGTCAAAGACGGGATCGCTGTAGTAGAAGTATCAGGCCAGTTAGTAGTTGCATTTGGCGCATTCAGATCACCTGCATCAAGATATGCAAATACATTATTTCCCCTGGTAATATTATAATTCGTTGTTCCATCAAAATGCCATCCATTGGTTGTTGCATTATTCCCGGCGCCCGATAACAACCAGGGATTGTGCTCCACAGAAGTAGTCCCGAAATTAGGGCTTTCAATAGGATAAGCTAAAACCCGGTAATCAGCGCCTGTTACTGAGGGTGGTGGCGTTAAGCCGTTGCCTGTATTGGTTTGGCCTGCTTTATTTTGTGTGGCAGACAATTTATTTGCCTTTCCTGTTATCAACGAAATAAAATCCTGGTGATTTTGCGGTGATTCATAAACGGTCATGTTCATTTTATCTATCACATTCCCGGTTAACGCATCAACATGTACATTCCACCAATCAGCCTTACCTGCGGGTACAACCTGTACTTCCCAAATAAGCTTAACATCTTTTTGGATACCCTTCTCGTAAACAGGCATCCACATTAATTCTGTTGTTACATTTTCAGTAACCCCTGCAACAACGCCAAAATCAAGCTTTCTCCCATTTTCTAATGTATTTAAAAGCGGAAGGGTTCCCGGCATGGCAACTTTGCAGTCTGCAAAAGCCGACCGGATAGCACCTGCCGGAATAATAGTAGGACTGGCAGATTGGGAATTGGTCTTTTTATCCATGTCGGATAAAAGTGCACCTGCATTGGATACCAGTTTCCCGTCTTTAAAAGCCAATACCAGCATCTGGTTATAAACCGGCAGGCCTTTATAGGTCTGAAGCAGGTAGACCATTTGTGTTCCTGCAACATCATTGTAATAAGTGCTGCTTAATTTAAGATTGGCTAATTGGTCTTTTGATAAACCAATGGCTGCATAGTTGTCGCTTACAAGTTGCATCGCCTTGCCATCCTGGGCAGTTTGTGCTTTTGTAAGGAAAACAGAAAACAATAAAGAAATTAAAAGGAGAATTCTTTTCATAATGTCCTTGTTAAATGTTTAAATAATTAATAGCGGTCGCTACGTTTTAAAATATACGGTTAAGGTTGATAAATGATGAAATTGTTATGGACTTTTCTGTTGTTAAGCATTATCAATGGTCTATGATTTTATCATAAAGTTTTGGGGAAAGAAATACAACTTTATTGCTTTTTGAAAACCTGCCTGTCGTTTTGGTATTTAAAAACAGAAAATTGAAGGCG
>Ga0209023_10003046_pt1 | contig 20254 bp, 17 predicted proteins | sample LakOneMetagenome_FD_187468 | JGI IMG/M metagenome (GOLD analysis project Ga0209023, IMG submission 187468) | Freshwater and sediment microbial communities from Lake Erie, Canada (SPAdes) (version 2) | ecosystem: Environmental > Aquatic > Freshwater > Lentic | place: Lake Erie, Canada...
TCACTTTACGAATTAAATCCATTGTGTTTCGAATGGACTTTTCAATAGCTTCAACCGATACTATTTCTTTGTCAAATTGATTTTGAGGTACTTTATGACAATTGGCAACGACTGCTGCAGACGTTTTTAATCGATATACCCACGAAGTTCCGTAGGTAATAATAACATGAGTAGATTGGATTATTTGTTGATGGGTTGCTTCTAAAATAGTATTAAGGTTTTTTAGAAACTGGTCTTTGTCTTGATAACTCACATCGGAATGGACCTCAAAACAATGCCATCGTTCGTTGTGAAAAAAAATGTCGTTTTCTATAAATAAATCTTTATTTACAATCCTTTGAACAATTCTTTCCATTGAAACGGGATTGAAAATGATTCCAAATGGATTAGTAGTATTTTGAAATTTGTAAAATGCAAACTTCTCCGCCATATTTTCTGCAAAACACGAACCCAACGATACTATCTTAGAAGCATAGTCTATTGGAAAATTGGATTTTGAAATGGGTATTTTGGTGGTGAAGTTCATTTTAATTAAATTGACAGTTCAAAAATATACTATTTTACAAACATATCCTCTATTGAATGATAAACTATTACTATTTCAATTCTATTTCATAAAGTATTAATTAACTACTTTTGCACCTTAAATTTTATGCTAAATGAAACTTCTATATTCTTATATAATCAAACACAAAATGTTGTTGTTTTTAGCCTTAATTATGGCTGCCATCAACATATGCTTTAGTTTATCCGATTCGGTAATTACTGGTAAATTAATGCAAGATTGCGGTGTGGGTTTACACCATTATAAAGGCAACGAAATGGGCTTTATTAAGTCGGTGGCATTTTGGCTCGGACTTTCACTTGGTGCCGCCATGATTTCGAGAATTACCAAAAACTTTCAAGATTATTTCACCAATGTGGTGATTCAGCGTACTGGTGCCCAAATGTATACTGATGGCATAAAAAAATCATTGGATTTGCCTTTTGAAGAATTTGAAGACCAACGCAGTGGTGAAACGCTCAGCAAACTCCAAAAAGTGCGATCGGATTCTGAAAAATTGATTACGCTTTCGATTTCATTAGTATTCCAAACGGTTATCGGATTCATTTTTGTAATTGTGTATGTATCCCGAATCGATTATAGAATTTCAATTATTTTCTTAATCACAGCTCCAATTATTGCGTTAGTTAGTTCGTACTTAGGAAAGAAAATCAAAATTGTATCCCGTAAAATTGTCAATCAAACTAATGCTTTGGCAGGTTCCACTACCGAAAGTTTACGCAATATTGAATTGGTAAAAAGTTTGGGATTAACCTACCAAGAAGAAAAGCGTTTGAACCTCAATACGTTTAAAATTCTGCAATTAGAATTAGAGAAAATTCGCTTCATCAGAAGTTTGAGTTTTATTCAAGGAACTACGGTACATTTTCTTAGAACTTGTGTCGTGTTCACCTTGTATTATTTCCTTTTCGGACAAAAAATCATTGTTGGTGATTTACTTACTATGGTATTCTTTACGTTCTTTATATTTGGTCCGTTACAAGAATTAGGGAATTTCATCATCGCATTGAATGAAACCAAAGTTTCGATGGAAAATTTCAAAACTTTATTGAATGCTCCAAAAGAATTTCGCCCTAAAAACCCTGAACACATTGGTGCTATTCATTCGCTTTTATTTTCAAATGTGAGTTTCCAACACAAAACTGCCAATTATAAAGCGGTTGAAAATATTAATTTTGAAATCAAACAAGGGCAAACTGTTGCTTTTGTAGGGCCATCAGGCTCTGGAAAAACTACTTTAGTGAAATTATTGGTCGGATTGTATCCACCCGAAGAAGGAAAAGTATTATATAACAACATCGATTCTACCAAAATTAATTTACTAGAATTGAGAAAGCAATTGGGATTTGTAACGCAAGATGCTCAGTTGTTTTCGGGAACGATTCGTGAAAATTTATTATTTGTAAAACCGTCTGCAACCGATGAAGAATTGCACGATGTATTGAAAAGAGCGAGTTGTGAAAACCTTTTGAAACGTGCTGAGGACGGATTGAATTCAACTATTGGTGAAGGCGGCATTAAAGTTTCTGGTGGTGAAAAACAACGTTTATCTATTGCAAGAGCTATTTTAAGAAATCCGAATTTATTGATTTTTGACGAAGCCACATCGGCATTAGACTCGATTACTGAAGAAGAAATCAATGCAACCATAAGAAACATTTCAGACAGTAACCGAATTACCGTTTTAATTGCCCATCGATTATCAACTGTAATGCATGCCGACAAGATTTTTGTATTGGAACAAGGAAAAATTATCGAACAAGGAAAACATGACGATTTGTTGTTAGAAAAAGGATTGTATTATGCAATGTGGCGTCAGCAAATTGGGGAAAGAAAATAATAGTTATATTTAACTTTTAAAACTAGACGAAAATGAAACTAATTTCCAAAATTGGTGTTTTTTGGACCATTGCTTTTTTTGCTTTCACTATGAATGCTCAAGAAAACAATCCGTTACATTTAACCCTAAACCACATAGCACTTTCTGTAAAAAATGTAGACGAATCGGCTTTATTTTACAACACCGTTCTTGGTCTTCAAGAAATCACGAACAAAACCAAAAAAGAAGGAATTCGTTGGTTTTCGTTAGGAGAAGGAAAAGAATTGCATTTGGTTTCAACTGTTAAAGAGCCATTTGTATTGAACAAAGCCATCCATATCGCCTTTACAACTACTGATTTTGATGCTTTGATAGAACATTTACATGCGTTAAAGCTAGATTATAATGATTGGGAGGGCACCTCAAACAAAATCACTACACGTGCCGATGGCATAAAGCAAATTTACATCAAAGACCCCAACGGCTATTGGATTGAAATAAATAGTGTTGGTCAAAATTAACAAAAAACCCTTTCAAATGTGAAAGGGTTTTTTAGTGGAATTATTGTATAAAATCTTTTGCTTTTTCTAAAGCTTCTGTAATACCATTCACGTTTTTACCTTTACCTGAAGCAAAGAACGGTTGTCCACCACCATTTCCATCAATGTATTTTCCTAATTCTCTGATGACAGTTCCGGCATTTAATCCTTTTTCAGCAATTAATTCTTTAGAAATATAACAGTGAATATTTGGCAAACCTTCTTCAATTGAAGCTAAAAATACAAATGCATTTGGTTTCGAACTTCCAATTAACTGCGCCAAATCTTTTGTAGAACTCATAGACAAATCAACTTGTTTTGCTAAAAAGTTAACGCCGTTTATTTCTTGAATTTCTGATGTCAAAACACTTTTCAATCCGTCAACTTTTTCTTTTAATAATTGCTCAATTTGCTTTTTCAATTTGGCATTATCATCTTGTAAACTCGAAACCGATTTTAAAACATCTTGCGGATTTTTCAACGTTTCTTTAATTTCGGCTAAAGTATTTTCTTGATTTTGATAGAAATTTTTCACAGCATCACCCGTAATGGCTTCTATTCGACGGATTCCGGCCGCAACAGCACCTTCAGAAATGATTTTGAAATGCCAAATGTCTGCAGTGTTTTTCACGTGAATTCCACCACACAATTCTTTGCTTTCTCCAAATTCAATCATACGAACGTTGTCACCATATTTTTCGCCAAACAAAGCCATCGCACCTTTATCTAATGCTTCTTTGATTGGAATATTTCGGTGTTCTACCAATTGCAATTGTGCTTCAATTTGTGCGTTGACACTTGCTTCAACTTGACGTAATTCATCGTCGGAAACTTTGCTAAAATGCGAGAAGTCGAAACGCAAATAATTCGGATTTACCAAACTTCCTTTTTGTTCTACGTGCGTTCCTAATAGGTTGCGCAACGCCAAATGCATCAAGTGGGTAGCCGAGTGATTTTTAGAAGTCGAAGTTCTTAAATCGGTGTTGACTTTTGCTACAAAACCAGCTTCAATATTTTCTGGTAATTGTTTGGCAAAATGCAGAATTAAGTTGTTTTCTTTCTTCGTATCAATGATGTCGATGGTTTCATTAACCGAAACCAAGGTTCCTTTATCGCCTACTTGCCCACCGCCTTCTGGATAAAATGGTGTTGCATCCAAAACAATTTGATATAAAACACCGTCTTTTTTTGAATCTACTTTACGAATTCTAGTGATTTTTACGTTGTTTTCAGTTTGGTCATAACCCACGAATGTTTCTACATTTCCTGGAATCAAAACCGACCAATCTTCCGTTGATACTTCAGAAGCAGCACGTGAACGCGCTTTTTGCTTTTGCAATTCTACTTCAAAATCATTTTCGTTATAAGTATAGCCTTTTTCCTTTAAAATTAAAGCGGTCAAATCTTTCGGAAAACCAAATGTGTCGTACAATTCGAATACTTTTGCGCCTGAAACTTCATTTCCAGTAGTTTCAGCAACAACTTTGTCCAACAATTGCAATCCTTGATCTAAAGTTCTCAAAAATGACGCTTCTTCTTCACGAATTACGTTGGTCACTAATTGTTGTTGCGATTTAATTTCTGGGAAGAATTCTCCCATTTGAATCGCTAACACTTCGACCAATTTATTGATAAACGGTTCTTTAGTATTCAAAAATGTGAATCCATATCGAATCGCACGACGTAAAATTCTACGAATTACATAACCTGCACCAGTGTTAGATGGCAACTGTCCGTCGGCAATAGCAAACGCTACAGCACGCACATGATCTACAATGACACGAATGGCAATGTTGGTTTTATTTTGTTCTTCGCTTACATTTTTAACATCGTTTGAAGTGTATTTTAACGCTGTAATTTGTTCTATTTTTTGGATAAGTGGTGTGAACACATCGGTATCATAGTTAGAAGTCACGTTTTGCATCGCCATACACAAACGTTCAAATCCCATTCCGGTATCCACATGTTGTGCTGGTAATTTTTCTAAAGAACCATCGGCTTTACGATTGAATTCCATGAACACGTTGTTCCAAATTTCTACTACTTGCGGATGGTCGGCGTTAACTAAACTACGTCCTGAAACAGTGGCTCTTTCAGCATCGGTTCTTAAATCGATATGAATTTCAGAACACGGACCACACGGACCTTGGTCACCCATTTCCCAAAAGTTATCTTTTTTATTTCCAAGAATGATGCGGTCTTCTGGAACGTATTGTTTCCAAATGTCCCAAGCTTCTTGATCGAAAGGCACATTTTCGTCTGGATTTCCTTCAAAAACCGACACATACAAACGGTCTTTGTCTAACTTCAAGACTTCGGTTAAGAATTCCCAAGCCCAAGCCAACGCTTCTTTTTTGAAATAATCACCAAACGACCAGTTTCCAAGCATTTCAAACATAGTGTGATGGTACGTATCAAAACCTACATCTTCCAAATCGTTGGCTTGTCCTGAAACACGAAGGCATTTTTGAGTATCGGCTATACGTTTGCTTTTTGGAGTTCCGTTTCCTAAAAAGTATTCTTTGAATTGCGCCATTCCTGAGTTGTTGAACATCAAGGTTGGATCGTCTTTGAGAACGATGGGTGCAGAAGGAACTATTAAATGCCCTTTCGATTCAAAAAAATTGAGGTATGCTTTTCTAATGTCTTGTGATTTCATTATGTTGTATTTACACAAATTGGGTTATGAAATGATATTTTGTTACTATGGTTTACTAACTAGCCCTGATTGAAGCGATACCTTGTATAGCGAAAAGCAGGAACATGGATTACAAAGATGCCGAAAGTTTCGCTTCTAAAAAATAAAAAATAGTTTAGATTGAAACATTTCTTAAATTTGTTCGTATAACCATTGTTATTCTTAAAACGAGTACAAAAATAGTATAATTTAAGAAATGTCGAAGAAAGTTAAGTATTATTACGATCCAGAAAGTTTGGCGTATCGAATTATTAGTCCGCAAAAGAGGAAAAAATTTGGTTATGCTTTGTTATTCTTGGTGGCGTCGGGATTATTTGGGTTTCTTTGCTTTGTAATTTTGATGAATACTCCCTATTTTGAAACGCCAAAAGACAAGATTCAGGCGCGTGAAATTGAAAATTTGAAATTAAATTATGCACTTTTAAACAAAAAATTAGAAGATATTGATCAAGTAGCATCAGATTTGGAAGACAGAGACAATAATTTATATCGTGTTTATTTTAACTCGGCTCCAATTACCAATGAGAAACGAAGAGGCATTATTGATCGAAATCGGTACAAGGAATTGGAAGGATATAACAATTCTGAATTAGTCGTTAAAACATCTGAGAAAGTTGACGGAATTTCCAAGGCATTAGCAGTACAATCGAAATCGTTGGATGAAATTTTAAAATTAGCAAAAGCAAAAGACAAATTACTGAGTGCCATTCCGGCAATTCAACCTGTAAAGAATGAAGATTTGAAACATATGGCATCGGGATTTGGCTACCGAAGTGACCCGTTTACCAAAGCACGTAAAATGCACGAAGGAATGGATTTTACGGCAAAAACAGGAACACCCATTTATGCCACTGGCGATGGTGTTGTTAAGAGTGCCGATAATTCACTTTCGGGTTTTGGAAATCATATAGAGATTACGCATGGTTATGGTTATTTAACATTATACGGACATTTAAGCAAGTATAAAGTTCGGGCGGGTCAACGAGTGAAACGAGGTGATATTATTGGATATGTGGGTAGCACAGGACGAAGCGAAGCACCCCATTTGCATTATGAAGTTCATAAAGATGGAAAAGTGGTGAATCCAATTAATTTTTATTATGGAAATATTTCGGCAGCAGAGTATGTTGTCATATCAAAAATAGCAAATCAAGAAAACCAATCACTGGATTAAGGATTTACGATTGAGGAATTTTGATTTTGAACAAATAAAAAATATAAAAATGCACATAGAATTATCAAAAGACAAATTATATTTCAGTATTGGCGAAGTAGCCGATGCATTTGGCGTAAATGCATCTTTAATACGTTTTTGGGATAAAGAATTTGACATTCTGAAACCCAAAAAAAATGCCAAAGGAAACCGAATGTTTACGCAAGAAGACATTAAAAACCTGCAATTAATTTATCATTTAGTTAAAGAACGTGGCTTTACTTTAGAAGGTGCTAAAACCCATTTGAAAGAAGGTCAGAAAAAAACTTTAGACAAATTTGAAATTATATCCAAATTGGAAGGAATTAAAGCGGAATTAACCAATATTAAAAATAATTTATAAAATGGAGAACAAACAAATTCTAAACCTAAGTTTCGCCTTTTCAATAATCATTTGCGTGATTGGGGCTTTATTTAAAATTTTGCATTACCCATATTCAGAAATTTTACTAGGACTCGGACTTATTTCGTTACTCGTTTTTTGGATTGTAGCAATATCAGAATTGAAAGCGTCAACTAAAATAAGTGGTAATGAAAAGTTCATGTGGACAATTGCGCTTCTATTTTTAGGAAGCTTTGCAGGATTAATTTATTTAACTTCTGCCAGAAAAAGAATCGTTTAAAATAAAACTTAATATAAAACAAAACTTTAAAATTAGAAAACATGAGAAAATTTTTGCCTTGGATAATTGGAATTGGATTAGTATTAATCATTGCTTTTTGGGTGATGGGTGTTAAAAACACTGGCTTGCAAAAAAACCAAGCTACTGAAAAGGAATGGGGAAATGTACAAACCACTTATCAACGAAGAAATGATTTAATTGGCAACTTAGTAGAAACCGTAAAAGGGTATGCTAAACATGAAAACTCAACTTTAGTAGCTGTTACAGAAGCAAGAGCAAAAGCGTCATCAGTTACTATTGATCCTAAAAACATCACCCCTGAACAATTGGCTCAATTCAATCAAGCACAAAGTGGCGTGAGTAGTTCATTATCAAGATTATTAGTTTCTGTAGAACAATATCCAGATTTAAAAGCAGATCAGAATTTCTTAAAATTACAAGATGAATTGTCTAGTACTGAAAATCAAATTTTAACTGCTAGAACTCGTTTCAACGAATCGGTTCAAGATTACAATAACTATGTATTGGGAATGCCTCAAAATTTCTTTTTAAGTAATTACAAAGAAAAAGTTTATTTCAAATCTGTTGAAGGTGCTGATAAACCGGTACAAGTAAAATTTTAAGATGTCAAAAGTAGAAGCTTTTTTATCCCAATCGGAAGAGAAAGAAGTTGTTGAAGCCATTCAAATGGCTGAAGAAAATACTTCGGGTGAAATTCGCGTACACATAGAAAAAGAAACTTCCATTGCTCCTATAGACAGAGCAGTGGAAGTTTTTAGTATGCTTAAAATGGAAAATACCAAAGACCGTAATGGTGTCATTATTTATGTAGCCGTAAAAAGCAAGCAATTTGCTATTTATGGAGACCAAGGCATCAACGAAAAAGTAGCCGATGACTTTTGGAATGCCACTAAAGACATTATGCTCCATCATTTTAAAAATGGTAACAACAAACAAGCTTTGGTAGAGGGTATTTTGAGTGCTGGTCAACAACTAAAATACCATTTTCCTCATCAAGATGATGATGTGAACGAACTATCAAACGAAATATCAAAAGGATGATGAGAAATATATTTAAAAAAAGCACTCCTATCCTACTACTATTGATTTGTATATTCAACTCTCAATTTGGATTTGCACAATTTACAATTCCTGACAAACCCAAGTTTCAAACTTCAGTGTATGATTACGCTAATTTATTAAGTGATGCTGAAAAACAACAATTAGAAGAAAAGTTAATTCGTTATTCTGATTCAACATCTACTCAAATTGTGGTGGTAACTGTAGATGATCTTAAAAATGAAAGTATTGATGTATTATCTACAAATTGGGCTCAGAAATGGGGAATTGGACAAGCTAAAGAAGATAATGGCGTTATGATTTTGGTTGCTAAAAATGATCGAAAAGTAAGTATTCGCCCGGGCTATGGCCTTGAAGACCGATTGATTGCTGGAGTTTGTGGAGAGATAATCAGAAATGTAATTGTTCCTGAATTCAAAGCAGGGAGCTATTACAATGGATTAAACAAAGGTGCCGATGCTATCATTCAAGTTGTAAAAGGCAAATACAAAGGAACTAGAAAACACAATAACATAGATAAAAACATTCCTGTTGGTGTTTTCGTCATTATTTTCATTATCATTATCATACTAATTTCAAGAAACAAAGGCAATGGACGCGGCGGAAACGGCATTGGAGGTCCGAGTTTACTAGACATCATTGTTTTGAGCAGTTTAGGAAGAAATAGTGGAAGTGGCTTTGGCGGCGGCGGATTTGGAGGCTCTTCAGGAGGCGGTGGATTTGGCGGCGGTTTCGGTGGTGGTGGGTTTTCCGGCGGTGGTGCTAGCGGAGGTTGGTAAACATCAATATAACTTAAAAAAAATGCCTTCAGTTATTGAAGGCATTTTTTTATAAGTATTAGAACCACATCATTCCACCTGATTTCTTTTCTTTACCTGCAAATTTTTCAAGTTTATAGGTTAGTGAAAACATGACATAACGTTTTAAAACGATGTTTTCTTCATCTCGAATCGAAGTAGCGCTAATAGTTCGAGTAGCACTTTGATTTTGGTTTAGCATATCATAAACTTTTACTTTTGCCATTAATTTCTTTTGAAAAAAACTATAAGACAAACTAGTATTCCAAAGGTAGAAGTCCTTTTTAAAGCCATCGGCAATATTTGAATTATACGTATAACCAAAGTCATTGCCAAACGTCCAGTTTTTTGGCCAATAGCTCGTTACTTGCAAATTAAATTTATGAGTGAAATTGGATGCAGCATCTACAACATAATTGGTATATCCTGTTCTATTATACGAATAATTATATGAGGGATTTATGGTTAAAAGTTCTCCATAATCATATGAAAAGTTAATTCTTGGCGAAAAACTATACGATTGTGCTTGATACAATTGTCCGTCAGTAAATCCTTTTGAAAGTCCGAAGTTATTATTCAATCGCAATTCGAGTCTGTATTTATTAGCCTCTTTTTTAAACGATTTATTCCAATACACCCCAAACCATGAGTTGTACGTACCTGATACATTGTCATACGTTGTTGTTCTTTTTCTATTGGCATCATAAGAAACCGAAGAGACAATTTGATCATTATAAAAATTACCGCCTAAATAGGTTCCGTATCCTGATCGAGTAGCATAATCAAAATCTCTATATGAAAAGTATAAATTATGATTTTTAGTTAAATTTAAATTTGGGTTTCCTATGTAAGTATTCAATGGATTTGCCAAATCTTCAACAGGAAGAATTTGTCTGGCTGAAGGCAAATCGTAACCATAATTATAATTTACCCATATATTTTTAGTCTTAGTGAATCTAAGATTTCCATAGGCGTTAATATAAGGTGCCACATAATTTTTATCTAAAGAGGTGTTCAAACTTAAATAAGTGGCATCGTTACTAAAATTGATAATACTGGTACCAAAATTGAAATTGAAATTGAAATTCTTATTATTAAAATTGATTCCTGTATTAGGTGTAAAGGTGTTTTCTTTAGAATTGAAAGCGTTCGTTAACAAACTATTTGCCACTGAATACATTTGATTTGTAGTGTCAAAATCGAATGAATCCCTATAATCGGTATTTTTATTTAACTTATGTTCTAAGCCTAACTTAACCTGAATTGAATCAGTAATTGGATGTGTATATTCAAACTCGGTTCTATAATTCCCTACGGAATTTTTAGATTTATTGAATTGATTTCGGGTATCATCGGGTAATGAACCTTGATAAAAAATGGTATTCGATTTAGTGTAATTATTATCTGTTGTTGTTCCGTTTTCATTTTCAAAAACCAAACTCATATATTTCCCTTTCTTTATAAAGGATTTGGTGAACGATAACGTATTACTAAATGTGTTTGCATCATTCTCGTTGGAAGTCTCTGAGGTGCTAGAATTCAACATTGCATTCGTAGCATCAAACGATGTTTGAGATGATAAAATAGCGTTTTTAGTATTAGATTTTGTGAAGTTAGGCTCTATAACTATAGACGTTAACGAATCTAATTTATATTCAAAAACCGAAGAAATGTTATGCGTGTAACGATCTTCGTTTAAATTTGAATTGGAATTTGTAGTAAAATTTCCAGAAGGCAAAAAGTTTATTTGATTGGTTCTATTAGTATTTTTAGTATTAGCACCTGAATAGAAGTAACTCAAAGAAGTTTCAGAATTTTTAGTCCATTCATCAGAATAATTTATACCTACCATGTTGGAACGTGTTATTCCATTACCACTTCCATACCTGCGTCCGTTTATTCCGAAAGATCCATTATCATTAACCCAAATATTTCTGTTGCGTCCGCCACCCATATTGTCAAAAACTTCATCCATTGAAAATCCAATTGAGTTAATATTATTGGAAGATGCCAATACGCTAATCTTTCGTTTATTTTTAAAATAATTGACTAAAGTGCTGCTTTCATAGCGTTTATCTGAGCCTTTTCCGGCCATGAATTTTCCAAAAAAGCCTTTATTTTTATCTTCGTCAATGGTTAGATTAATACTGGCCGAATTAGAGCTAGCGGCCGCACCTGTTTTCTCTTCTTTTTTTGTTTTGGTATCGGTTACTTGAACCTTATTAATAATGTCTGAGGGTAAATTTTGCAATGCTACTTTCCCATCTTTATCAAAAAAAGGCTTTCCGTTTACCAGAATTTGATTGACTTCTTTTCCATTAACCGTTATTTTACCATCAGCATCAATCTCTACTCCGGGCAGTTGCTTAAGTAAGGTTTCTACGTTAGCATCGGGTCTGACTTTAAATGAAGATACATTAAATTCAAGTGTGTCTTTCTTGATTCGAATTGGTGGAGCTTGGTTTTTAATAACTACTTCATTTAAGGTTTTTACCGCTTCTTTTAGAGCTATTGTCCCAAAATCTTTATCTGATTCAATGCTTTTTAGTTCAAAATTGTAGTCGTCATAGGTAATATAGGAAATCTTTAAAAAAACAGGAAAAGTAATTTTCTTAATCTTAAGATCAAACTTTCCAAATTTATCAGTTATGGTATAATCTACTACTGTCGAGTCTTTAGCATTAGAAAGGTATACTGTTGCCGATTCTACGGGCAATTTGGTATTCTCATCGACAACCTTTCCTTTTAAAGAAATGTTTTTTTGAGCAAAAGAATAGGAACAAATAAAAAGAACTAAGAAAGTGTAATAAAATTTAGGCATTGATGTAGTTTTTGTATTGATTCTAATAATAACAGCGAATTACCTAAAATATTATTTAGTGTGAAAATTTCTTACAAACTTTAACATTTATTAAAAAAAACACCCTAATTAGGGTGCTTTGGAATACTATTATTTTTTCTTTTTAGTCTTTTTGACAACTTTAGTTTTGGTAACAACAGTTGTTGGTTTTGGTACAGAATCTGTAGTTTCTGTAGTTCATTTTAATATTTTCAAAGACTCAATAGCATACGTATTTGTTGGATCGATTGCTAACGTTTTATTTAGTAACTCTTTTGCTTTTACTTTATCTGTGTTGGCAAAATAAGCAGCCATTGTATTATATGCTTCGGTAACTTTAGTTTTAGCTTTAGTTACTTCATCAGCTCCTTTTGCATTTAACACATCTAAATATAGTTGGTAAGTAGCAGCCATAACTTGATCGTTACCTAAACTATTGTTAATACGTGCTTTGTATAAGTAAGCATCTTGATAAGTTGGTGTTGCAACAATAACAGTGTCCATAGCTTTATCAGCATTTTGCATAGCCACTTTGTCCATGGTTTTATCATCTTTACCACGATTAACGGTATAAACACATAAACCATAATAAATATTGTCTTCTGTGAAGTTTTTAGAAGCTGGATTCATAATTGCTGCTTCAAAAACATTACCCGCTACACCATATAATTTCAATCCGAAATATTTTTTACCAATTTCATTTAAAGCATTGGCTAATGTAGCTTCCATTTCAATTGCTTTTTTTACATCCGCAGTACCTTCTGCAAGTGTTGTTGCGTCTACAGTTTTTCCGTCTTCTGCAATAGATTTTTTTATTTTTGCGAGTCCTAGATAAAAATAGTCTCCAGCAATAATTTTAGTTCCTTTAGAAATATATTCATTTAAAGCAGTAATTGCAGCATCAGCATTTCCATTTTCATAAGCTGCATATCCTAAATAACGTAAAATTCTAGGATTTACTTTATCTAATTTTTTCATTTCATTCGCCTCTAATTCAAGCGCTTTATAATCTTTTGCTAAGATTAAGAAATCCGCATGACGCATACGTGAAGGCAAAGAATAATCCGTAAGGCTCATGTATTTTTCATAACTTGATAATGCTTTAGCAATATTTTCATTATAAGTAGAAGGTTTATTATTAGCCCATAAATAATAGGTTTCTGCTAACTCTCTATAAACTGGACCATAATTTGCATTTAAAGCAACCACTTCATCATATGCTTTTATTGCTTCCGTATATGCTTTTGCTCCTTTTAAAAGAACCCCTTGTTGCATTTTGGCTCTAATTAAAGTATTGTCAATAGCATAAGCATCTCTATAAGATGCATAGGCATCATTTTGGTTCTTATCACCGTAATAAGCATCTCCTAAAGACAACTTGATATTAGCATCATTAGGATTAACTAATTTGGCTTTATTTAATAAGTTAATTGCAGACTTATAATCTGGTTTAGAAGTATTCATATAGGCCTGAGCGATATAAAGATATTCTTCAACATCTTTCTTTTTCATATCTTTCATAACCAAATCGAATTTAGCTTGAGCAGCAGCAGTGTTGCCATTTTCTAAATCAATTTGACCAAATCCAATATTATTGAATTTTCCACCATCTGGTGCGGTCAATCCTTTTTGAAAATAGATTTTTGCTGAGTCTTCTATATTTTGTTTCAAATATATATTACCTAACAAGAAAGTTGCTTTTCCACTTTCTGGTTTAGATTGAACAATTCCTTTTAACATTGATTTTGCCTTTTCATACTGTTCAGCATCCAATGCCTTTTTAGCTTGGTCAATATCTTGTGCTTGAGCAACGGCAGAAGCCGCTAAAAAAGCCATACTGAAAATTTTAAATCGTTTCATTTTCTTAGAATTTTATTTACTATCGTTTTCTATTTGATTTCTTGTTATTATTTTTCGTCCTGGAACTCTAACAGGAACAAGTCCTGATTTTAATATTATTCTTTGTCCTTTCTCACCTGCAATGAATGATGAAAAGCCAATTCCAAGTCCTTCGTATCCTTGACAATTGATGATATACAAATCACGTGCCAAAGGATATTTTCTTGTTGCTATGTTATCTTGGCTCGGATAATAATATTGATCTCCAGAACCTTTAACACTCAACACATTTATTTTATCGATATACTGTTGCATCTCTATTTTAGGCTGAGACACCCAATTTATCCCAATAACCCCAATCATACCTTCATTCTTAGAAACATATTTGATTACTTCGTCATTTGTCTTAAAAGAAAATATTCCGTTTTCTGGAAGTACATTGACTCCAGCAAGTTCACTTAAATATCGAACCGAACTTGAATTTGGATTGTCAAAAACTAAGCCTTTTATGCCATTTTGTTTTCCTTTAATAAAATCAATAACATCGCTCAAAGCTATTAAAGTATCCTTAACCGATTTACTCTTTATAAAAGCAACTGCATCAGTAGCAATTTGAGTTGTTTTTGGATATATTTTTTTTTGTTCTAAAACTTTTGTTTCCTGCTCATTTAACTTTCTTGATAACACAATTATTTGAGCTTTTTTATCGAATAATGAGACGATACTTTCTTTTTCAGATTGTGGAATTAAAGTAATTTTTGCTTTATAGATACTCTCAAACACCATCAATTGGTCTTCAATTATAGGAAATAAAGTTTCATCAACCAAAACTTTGGCTTTACCTTCAACAATAGTATCCATTCCTTTTCTGTTTTCTGCGTTCTTATTGCATGAAAGAAAGGTTAAAATCACTAGTGTTGGAATAAGAAATAATTTAAATTTATTCATCTAATCTTTATTTGAATTAAAGAAACGCAAAAATCGTAAAAAAGAATATACTATCAAAAGAACGCCAAAAGCAATTCGATATTTTAATTCCATTCGCAATGGCAAATCTTGCCAAAAGATAATAATTGCTCCAAGTGTTAAATAAATCAAAAAAAACAAAATTCCTATAAATAGAAGAAATCGCTCTTTAAGCGATTTCTTCTTATAGTTTGTTATTAACTGATTAAACATTATTATTCAGCACCTGTAACTGTGATTGGAATTTGGTAAGAACATCTTACTTTTTTTCCATTTTGTTCTGCAGGAACCCATCTTGGAGATTTTCTTAATACTTTTTCTGCAGCTTTACCAGCTCCATATCCTGGATCTCTCAAAATTTTGATATCAGTTAGTTGACCATCTTTTTCAACAACAAACGAAACTAATATTTTTCCACCAGGAAAATCTTCATCAGTTGGTTGTTCAAAGTTATTCGCAACATACTTGTAAAATTTATCTATACCTCCTGGGAATTCAGGTTTAACCTCAACACCAGCTGAGTTGTATATTTCATTAGTATCATCAACAACATCAGATTGTTTTGGTCCATCTCCAGGTGGTTCGATTCTTAAATCTGCATCTGGATCTCCTTTAATGGTTTGATCACCAAGCTTTTTATCTTCAATTTCCTTAATTTTAGGAGGGTCCTCAGTAATCTCTTCTGTTTTAGCAACCACAGGCTTCACAAATTTCACCTGATCTACTTTAGGTGGTGGAGGTGGAGGTGGTGGAAGATTTTCTTTTGGTTTTTCCTTTGGAGGCATTTTAACAGTAGTAATCTTGGTATTTAATGAAGCGTCATCATCAGCAGAAGCACTGCTAATTAAATCGGCTATAATTGGTGTTGCAATTGCTAATGCAAAAACAAATGCACCAACAAAAAAAGCTCTTAAAGAAGTACCTTGATTTTTCTTTCTTAAATCGTAAGCGCCATAACTTTTGTTACGTCCCTCAAAAACAATGTCTAACCATTGTCTATTTAATAAGTCTAATTTCATAATTTAACAGTATTAAGGTTTAGGAACATCAATTAGTTTAGCTTCTTCTGGAGTAATATCGTTAACGATAGCATACGTTGGAACACCACATATTGCCATTTCGTCTAAAATATCCACTACATTTCTGTAGGTAGATTTCTTAGTTGGTTTAATAATAACAATTAAACCATCTTTAGGTTTATTGATACCAGCACAATATTCTGCTACCGATTTTACTCTTTTAAGGATTTCTTTACGAATTCCTTCTTTTCCATAGATTGCATCTGTTGGTTTACCATTTGGTTCTGGATTATCTAATAATCCGTGAAACCATTTAATTTTATTGTTGGCACCCAAGATGATGGTCATAGTCCGCTTTTGATCAACCTTAATTTTATCTTCAGGTTTATCATCTTGTTTCTTATCTGGCAACCCTAAGTTCATAGACTGTGGCTTAGAAAGTGATGTAGTCAACATGAAGAAAGTAATCAAAAGGAAAGCCAAATCTACCATCGCAGTTAAATCTACTTTAGAATTTTGCTTTTTACTTCTTACTTTGCCGCCTTTGCCTCCGCCACTATCGCCGGTATTTAATTCAGCCATTTTTTATATTTTAATATTAATAGTCTTTACCTCTTAAACCAGTTACTAAATCAAATGTATTGATGTCTTGGTCTTGTAAAATATCCATAATTTTTTTAATTTTAGGATATTCTAGTTTTGCATCACCTTTGATAGCAAAACTTAGTTCTTTATCATTCCCTAATTCTATATTAGCTTGACGAGCAGTATAAATCCAATTTTTCAATTGATTATTTATAGAATCAAATGGAATACCTACTTGAGTACCAGCTTTATTTCTATCTGAACCTTTCATTTTTATGATGGCAGATAAATTTTCTATAGGAACTCCAAAGCTTTCCATTAACGAAAACTCTCTTTTCTCTTGGTCTGTAAAACTTACTTTGTATTGATTTCCCATCAATTCAAGAGTTTTCTCACGAATATCTCTTCCTTTGATGTCGAAAAAAACGTTTTCTTTACCTTTTCCAACAGTAATAGTAACCAAACCTACATCTGGTAATTTTGTTTTTACAGTTGAACTAGGCGTATCAACACTTACTGGTTCAGGAACCTTAGCAGTAGCTGTTAATATAAAGAAAGTAAGCAAAAGGAAAGCCACGTCACACATAGCCGTCATATCAATAGACGTTGCTTTTTTGGACATTTTTATTTGAGCCATATTTGTATCTTTTACTTATTATAGTTAAAACTATAAATTATTTTAAACTTCCTTTAAATCTTCTGTAAGAATTTACAATTGCAGTACCTGCCTCATCAATAGAATACGTTAATGTATCAATTTTAGAAGTAAAGAAGTTATACATAATGATTGACAAAGCAGATGTAGAAATACCAGTTGCAGTATTAATAAGTGCTTCAGAAATACCATTTGCCAATAAAGCTTGATCAGGTGTACCGGCAGATGCTAACGCACCAAACGCTTTAATCATACCTGTTACCGTTCCTAATAATCCTGCAAGAGTTCCTAAAGATACTAATGTAGAAAGAATAGTCATGTGTTTCTCTAACATTGGCATTTCTAATGAAGTTGCCTCTTCGATTTCTTTGTGAATAGTTTCAGCAGCTTCTTCGCTATTGAATCCTTCTTTTTTCACATCTTGATATTTTACAAGTGCCGCTCTGATTGCATTAGCAACTGAGCCTTGTTGTTTGTCACAAGCATCAATAGCATCTTCAATATTTCCTGCCACGATGTTTGATTGTACTTTTTTCATGAAAGCATCTAAATTATTTTTACCAGCTGCTTTTGAAATAACCATAAAACGCTCAACAGAAAATACAATAACCATCAATAAACATCCTAATAAAACAGGTACAATTGGACCTCCTTTATATACCATTGCAAGATAATTTCCTGGTAATGGTTCTCCTCCTGAAATACCATCTTTAAAGTTATAACCTGCTCCCATTAAGAATTTCCATACTACAATTCCTACTGCAATACATGCTAAAATTACAATACCAGAGAACATTCCTCCTCCGTTAGACCCATTTTCTTTTTTTGCGTTTGCCATTTTTTAAAAATTTAAAAGTTTTTTAATAATTTATAAGTTTTAGTTGTAAATAAACTTGAATAGGAGCAAATTTAATTTTTTAGTTGATATAAAAAAACTTTTTTCAATATTAATATTTTTACATTCAACGAAAACGATTTAGTGAAAAAATCAAAAAAAATAAACACCAATAAATTAAACGATTAACAAATTAACTTATTATTCTAAAACGGCTATTTATTTATTTTAGTATGTTAAATTACACAAAATAGTAGGAATAATTTGCTAAATTCATTTTTTTGCCACTCATTTTTTTTCAAATTCGATATCTAAAAAATAGTAACTTGCACTTCTTAATCTTATTTTTATTGAATAACTCAAACTTTACCTAATGAGCAAAAAAGAAACTTTTATTTCCTACATAAACGAAAATTATTCAACTAAAGGCGAACACATTCTTTTGGGTTCTGCCATGTTAGATGGCGAAGCTTTAGGAGAAACTCAAGTAAAAATACCTTTAAAAACAGTAAACAGACACGGATTAATCGCTGGTGCCACTGGAACAGGAAAAACCAAGACCATTCAAGTGCTGTCAGAACAATTATCATCCTTTGGAATACCCGTTTTAATGATGGATATTAAAGGTGATTTTTCGGGTATAGCAAAACCTGGTGAAGCAAAACCTTTTATTACCGAACGTCATGCCAAAATAAACATCCCTTATACTCCATTAGCCTTTCCGGTTGAATTAATGACGCTTTCTGCTCAAGATGGTGTTCGTATGAGGGCTACAGTTTCTGAATTTGGTCCCGTTTTATTCTCACGAATACTCAATCTGAATGAAACACAAGCAGGTGTTATGGCAGTCATCTTTAAATATTGTGATGATAAAAAAATGCCTTTACTGGATTTAAAAGACATCAAAAAAGTGCTAAATTATATTACCGAAGAAGGTAAAGACGAAATAACCGAAAGTTATGGAAAGATTTCAACGGCTACTACTGGAATAATTCTTCGTAAGATTATTGAAATTGAACAACAAGGAGGCGACTTCTTTTTTGGCGAAAAATCATTCGAAATAGACGATTTAATGCGAATCGATGAAAACGGCAAAGGTTTTGTAAACATACTTCGTTTAACAGACATTCAAGATAAACCAATGCTTTTTTCGACTTTCATGTTGAGTTTATTAGCAGAAATATACCATCAAATGCCCGAAAAAGGTGATGTAGAACAACCAGAATTGGTGATTTTTATAGACGAAGCTCATTTACTGTTTGACGAAGCTAGCAAAGCTCTTTTAGACCAAATTGAAACCATCATAAAATTAATTCGTTCTAAAGGAATTGGAGTATACTTTGTCACGCAAAACCCGATGGATATTCCGAAAGGTGTTTTGGCGCAATTGGGATTAAAAATTCAACATGCTTTACGTGCCTTTACAGCAAATGACAGACAATCGATTAAGGAAACTGCTGACAATTACCCTTCTTCTGATTATTACCAAACCGACGAATTGATTACCGCTTTAGGAATTGGAGAAGCTTTGGTAACCGCTCTAAATGAAAAAGGAATTCCAACACCGTTAGCCGCTACCATGCTACGTGCGCCTCAAAGTAGAATGGATATTTTGGCGGATGCAGAAATTGCTGAAATTAATGCAAAGTCGAAATTGGTTAAAAAATATGCCGAAGTAGTGGACCGTGAAAGTGCTTATGAAATATTAAATAAAAAAATCGAAGACGCCAACACTCAGGCTCAAGAACAAGCAACAGTTCAAGAAGAAGAAAAACAAGACAGCAACGAACCTAGTACAGCAAGTGTGGTAGGCAAGTCGGTTTTAAAAGTGGTAACCAGTGCTAGTTTTATTCGTGGCGCTTTTGGTGTCTTAATGAAACTTTTTAAAAAATAATGAAAGGGTACATCACCATAGGATTATTAATTCTCTCCAATGTTTTTATGACTTTGGCTTGGTATGGGCATTTGAAGTTTAAAGAGTTAAAATGGTTTGAAAATGCTGGTTTGATTACCATTGTATTATTGAGTTGGGGCATGGCTTTGTTTGAATATTTCTTTCAAGTACCTGCTAATAGAATTGGTTACGAAGGTAATGGCGGCCCTTTTACACTAATGCAACTCAAAGTAATTCAAGAAGTAATTACCTTAATTATTTTTGTGATTTTCTCCTTGTTTTTTTTCA
>Ga0209023_10003047_pt1 | contig 20254 bp, 15 predicted proteins | sample LakOneMetagenome_FD_187468 | JGI IMG/M metagenome (GOLD analysis project Ga0209023, IMG submission 187468) | Freshwater and sediment microbial communities from Lake Erie, Canada (SPAdes) (version 2) | ecosystem: Environmental > Aquatic > Freshwater > Lentic | place: Lake Erie, Canada...
GTTGGTAAATGAATGTCCGGCGCGCATGGCGCGGGCCAGAAAATCGGCCGCTTCGGGCAGCTGCTCCTCGATCTTGATCAGGCGCGCGGAGCGCGCCCGCACCGCCAGTACGTACGGCACCGACAGGAACATCAAGGCCACCACCACCTGGGCCGGCAGCGGCACCGGGCGGGTCTGCACGATCAGCAGGGCCAGGCACATCGAGCCCAGCGCGGCGCCGATGAACTGCACCACCGACCAGCGCATGCCCGACTGCAGCAGCAGGCGATCGATGGCGTTGGCCAGGCGGCGCCGGTGCAGGAAGGCGTCGAGCCAGTCGTTGTCGCAATAGCGCCGCTGCTTGAGGATGGACACCTTTTCGCCATGCGCATCGATCCCGCCCGACATCAGGCGCAGGCGGCGCGCAATGCGCCGCGCCCCGCCGCCGTGGGTGCCGGACCACCACAGGTAGGCGCCCTCGGTCATCAGGATCACCGCGGCGAACAGCATCACGGTAAAGCCGTAGAACACTGCATCCATGATCGTCTCCTGGGCGGTTATTCGTACACACGGGCCGGATCGAACGCGGCGTCCGGCACGGCCGCCCCGAACAGGCGCAGGCGGTCGGCAAAGCGCGGGCGCACGCCGGTGGCGCTGAACTGGCCCATGACCCTGCCGTCGGCGGCCACACCGGTCTGCTCGAACTTGAAGATTTCCTGCATCGCGATGACGTCGCCCTCCATGCCGGTGATTTCCTGCATGCTCACCAGCTTGCGCGCGCCATCGGTCAGGCGCGTCACCTGCAGCACCACCGTCACCGCCGACGCGATCTGCTGGCGCGTGGCGCGCGGAGTCAGGTTCACGCCGGCCATGCCGACCATGTTTTCCAGCCGCGCCAGCGCGTCGCGCGGGGTGTTCGAGTGAATGGTGGCGAGCGAGCCTTCGTGGCCGGTATTCATCGCCTGCAGCATGTCGAGCGCCTCGGCGCCGCGCACCTCGCCCAAGATGATGCGGTCGGGGCGCATGCGCAGGGCATTGCGCACCAGCGCGCGCTGCGACACTTCGCCCTTGCCTTCAATATTGGGGGGACGTGTCTCCAGGCGCACCACGTGCGGCTGGCGCATTTGCAGTTCGGCCGCGTCTTCAATGGTGATGATGCGCTCGTTGGCGGGGATAAAGCCCGACAGCAGATTGAGCAGGGTGGTCTTGCCGCTGCCCGTGCCGCCCGAGATCAGAATGTTGATCTTGGCGTGCCCGAGGGCTTGCAGCACCTGCACCATGGGCGGCGTGACGCTCTTGAAGGCGAGCAGATTCTCGACCGTCAGGGGCGCGGCGGAAAAACGCCGGATCGACAGGATCGGGCCGTCCACCGCCAGCGGCGGGATGATAGCATTCACGCGCGAGCCGTCCGGCAGGCGCGCGTCCACCATCGGGCTCGATTCGTCGACCCGGCGCCCCACCCGCGAGACGATCTTTTCGATGATCTTCATCAGGTGGGCATTGTCATGGAAGCTGATGTCGGTCAGCTCCAGACGGCCGCGCCGCTCGATGTACACCTTGCTGGCCGTATTGACCAGGATGTCGGAAATGCTGGGGTCCACCAGGAGCGGCTCGAGTGGGCCGAAACCGAGCATTTCGTGCTGGATGTCGAGCACCAGGTTGTGGCGTTCGTGCTGGTTGAGTACGATCCGCTCTTCCTCGATGATGCGCTGGATCAGCAGCGCCAGTTCATGCTTGAACTGCTCGGTGGTGAGGCGCTTGAGCCGCTCCAGGTCGATCCGGTCGAGGATCATCTGGTGCATGTTCTTCTTCAGCTCCTGGTAGGCGTGATTGGCCGCCTCCGGGGTGGCTGGCGTGACGGGCCGGGTATCGTCAACGGCGCTCAGGCGTTCGCGTAGGGTCATGGTCTCTCCAGGGTTATGCTTCGCCGTCGCCGCGCCCGAACAGGCGGTCGAACAGGCCTTTGTTTTCGGGGACACGGCGCGCGGTGACGGTTTCCACCAGTTCGGCCATGCTGCGCGAGACAGGCGAAGAGCGCGACAGCCGCAGCACCGGCACGCCCTGGTTGACCGAGTCGGTCACGGCAACGTAATCGTTGGGAATGGTGTGCAGGATCTCGGCGCCGAGCGCGCTTTGCAGATCCTGCAGGCGCAGCTTGCCGCCTTTTTCGTAGCGGTTGACGATCAGACGCGTGTTCTCCAGCGGGTAGCCGAGCGAGCGGAAAATATCGAGCAGGCGGCGGCCGTCGCGGATATCGGGCAAGCCCAGTTGCAGCACCGGGTAGATGGCGTCGGCGCTGTCGAGCGCGCGCAGCGAGATGGCATCGATCTGGCGCCCCACGTCGAGCACGATGTAGTCGAAATGCTGGCGCGCCACGCGCAGGATGGCATCCATGTGCTCGGGCTTGAGGTCGATGGCCTGGGCCGGATCGTCGGCCGCGGCCAGGATGCCGAAACCGGGCGTCACATGCACCAGGCACGATTCCAGGAAGGCGCCGTCGACCCTGGCGATCTGGCTGCACACGTCCGACAGCGTCATCGCCGGGCGCTGGTCCGACACGTACAGAGTGGCGTCGCCGAACTGGCCATGCAGGTCGATCAGCAGCACCTTCTTGTCGGCCAGGGTGGCCAGGGCGTAGGCGAAATTGGTCGAGATGAAGGTGGCGCCGCTGCCGCCCTTGCACGAAATGTAGGCCAGCACTTTGCCGTCGCGCATGCTGGTTTCGCCGGCGCTGGCGGCGATCCGGTCCATGGCTTCATGAAAGGCGCGGTGCACCAGCGGCAGCTGCAGCACTTCGCGCACGCCCGCACGCATGGCGCGGATCAGCAGGTCTTGCTGGTGTTCGCGCGTGAGCAGCATGAAGCTCGCGTCCGGATAGTGCTTGGCCAGGCGTTCGAGCATGTCGGCGTCGCTTGGCTCGAAGTCGCTGGCGTCGACGATCACCAGGGCCGGTGCGTCCGGCACCACCCGGTCGAGCGCGTCGCGCATGCTGGCGCGCGTGGCGGCCAGGTTCAGCGGCGGCACACGGGCCGCGCCCTGGGTGGCGATCTCTGCGTGCAGGGCCTGGTCGCGAGTAATGAATAGGGCTTTCATGGGCGCTCCTCGTTGGTGGGCAGTCACAGGCAGTTGCCTGCCACGCCGGGCTGATGACCCAGCGTGGCAACTGGGGTGACGGTGGCGAAGGTGGGAAATTGCAGCGAGCCGCCGGGGAAGAAGCTGGCGCCGATCACGGGCACGTAGGGCACGCGCGAACAGCTGGCGCCGCCGCCCTCGCTGCACAGGCGCACGCGCACGAAACGGATGCAGGCCGCGCCGTCCGGGTCCTGGTTGCAGCTGATGATGTTCTGCTCCGGGCAGGCGGGCATGGGGCTGACCGGCTCCAGTTCGCCGTTGAGGTAATCGATGGCGAGCTGGTTTTCGTTCAGGTTGCCGCGCAGCGGCATGCCGCCCGTGTCCCCGAACATGGCCGTATGGCGCACCCCGGCCAGCACATTGACGTTGCTGAAGTCGGCAAAAGCGGCGCCGCGGGCGGCGCGCCGCGTCACTTCGATCATGGTGCTGTAGGCGTACAGGGCGCGCGCCAGTTCCAGAATCCCGAACAGGAAGGCGAAAAAGGCCAGCGCGCCGATGCCGAATTCGACGGCGGCGACACCGGACTGGGAACGCGGGCAGGACTTGGACATGGCAGACTCGCTTTCGGGTTATTTCGTAAACGGGACGGTCGAGCGCGCGGTGACTTCCCAGGTCTTGTCTTCGCCATCGGTCCAGCGCCCGGTCATGCCGTTAAACAGCACGTCGTCGATGGTGAAGGTGACGGTCACGCCAAACAGTTCCGGCACCTGGCCCGCGCAGGAATGGTTGTCGCACTCCACGTAGGCAGGTTCCACCGTGGTGCTGCCGGTCATGCCGGCGCCGTCGGCCGCGTCGCGCACCATGCGCTGGGCCAGCAGCACGGCGCGGGCGCGCTCGCCGTCATCCTTGACCGCGGCCGGCGGCAGGCTGGCCAGGTAGGCGGCCGCATCGCGCGTGGCTTCCTTCATCACGCTGTACTGGAAGAAGACCTTGGCGAACAGGGCGACCGCGGGCATGAGCACGATGGTGGCCGAAATGAGCACCGCCAGCTCGACGGCGGCCGCACCGCGCCGGCGCCGCCCGGTTACGCGAAGGGGCGCGCCCGGCTTCATTTGTAGAGGACTGCCGAAGCAGTCAGTTCGCCGAACGTGGTCACGCCGCCAAACTCCGCGTGGATCGCGGGCGGTGAGACCGTCGCCGGGGTGGTCATGAGAAAGCGTCCGATGGCCAGCACGCGCGCACTCGTTCCGCCCACCGGGCAGTCCAGCAGTGGCACATTGAGCACGCGGCGGCGCGCAATGCCTTCGAGCGGGCTGGGGGACTGGCGGTGCGGAGACTGGCCGCGCTCGTAGGGCGAGACCGTCTGCACATAGCTCGACGCCAGCGGCGCGCCCGAGGTGACGGGATACAGCTTGCTCCAGTCGCTGCGCGCAAACGGCGCACCGGCGGCGCCGCCCGTATAGCGCAGCGGACGGCTAAAGGCCCACAGAATGCCATAGCTGTCGGCCGTGGTCCCGGGCGGAAGCACCTCGGCGTCGGCCACGGTGGCCAGCTTGCCGCTGGCAAAATACGGCGCCGCGCTGCCGCGCAAGGGCGTGGGCGCGCCCGAGATCCAGAAGCCGGTGTAGGGTCCGCGAAAATCGATCACGTTGGCGTCCGGCGGCGCACCGTAGCGGGTGCACACGGAGCCGCCGCCGTAGCTGGCAAAGCGCGCATTGAGTTCGGCGATCATCGCCACCGGGAAGGGTTCGCGCACGTACAGCGTCGCGCCCTCGGCAATGGGCGGCGCCGGCATGGCGCCGCTGCATACGAAGGGGCGCAGCGCATCGTCCGACAGATGCGAGGCCAGGGACGGCGCCGGCGGAAAGTCGAGCGGGTTGATGGCAAAACTGCGCGGCGTATTGCCGCTGGCGTTCAGGTTGAGCAGGTTGTAGCCGACCCCGCGCCGAAAACCGAATTCGACCGCTTCGTCGGCATTGACGGCGGGCGCATTGCTGCGCTTTTCCAGCGCCTCGCGGCTGAGCGCGCACACGGCCAGCGGGCCCAGAAAGCTGTCCTTGCGGCCGGCCACGGCACGCCGCACCAGGTTCTGGTCGGCCGCCACGCCCAGCACGCGCAGGAAGGTGATGGCGATGTGGCCGTACATGCGGTCCAGCGCGCCCGTGTCGACCTGGGCAAACAGCATCTGCGGCAGCTCGGCGGGACTGACCGAATCGGCCGGCACCCACGGCCCGTCCCGCGTCGGACCCACGCTCAGGGCGGCGGACGACCATTCGATGGTCTCCGGATTGAGGAAGCGGTATTCGGCCGTGCGCGCCGTGCTCCTGGCGTTGTCCTTGGCCCGGGCCAGGCCATCGGCCGTGCCATCGAGGGCGCGCGCGGCGGCCAGCGCGGCGCCGTCGGCGATGGCTTGCAGTTCGTGGCCGCGCGCGTATACCACCGACAGGTCGATCGCCAATCCGACCATGCCCAGCACGACCGGCAGCGTGACCGCATACAGCACGCCGAAAGCGCCTTTCTCGCGCCCGGGCGGCCGGCGCAGCGCATGCAGGGCTGTCATTTTCCGCTACCCGTGGTCAGCGACGACTGGGGTTCCGGCGGCTTGCGGAACGTGGTCTCGTAGTGGTCCATGGAGGCTTTGGCGGCGCGCCCGTCCAGGCCGGTCACGGGCGTGGTGTTGGCCGCGGCGGCCGGATCGGCCGTCTGCAGCACCACGGCGCTGCGCACCGAACTGCCGAAGTTGCGGTCGGTCTCGGGCGTGGTGGCGACGCAGCCGCCCAGGGCGCTGGCCACGAGCAGGGCCATGAAAGTGTGCGATGAGGGTGTCATAATGGGTCCTTATTTGAGTTCGAAACCGCGCGCCGTGGCGTCGCTGCTGTCGGGCGTGGACTGGCCGCCCGGCGCGGGCGCCGCACTGGCTGCGGGGGCCGGACCGGCGGCGGGCGGCGCGCCGGCGGCGTCGGCCTTGCCTTCGAGACGACCACCGAGCAGCATCTCGGCCCGGCCCGGCGTCTTGACCTTGTCGGTGGGCAGCGTGAAGTTGGCGGGCAGCGGCTTGACCAGGTGCACGGTGGCGACGAACACCAGCTCGGTCTTGTCCTGCTGGTAGTCGGCGCTGCGGAACAGGGCGCCGAGGATCGGCACTTCGCCCAGTACCGGCAAGCCCTTGATGCTGTTGACCATGTTGTCCTTGATCAGGCCGCCGATCGCAAAACTCTGGCCGTCGTACAGCTGGACGGTGGTGCTGGCGCGCCGCGTGGTGATGAGCGGCAGCACGGCATTGCCGGTAAAGCCGGCGGCGGAAATGCCGACCCCTTCGCGCGAGACTTCCGACACTTCCGGCGAGACGCGCAGGTGGATCCGTCCGCCCGCCAGCACGGTGGGGGTAAAGCGCAGCCCGACGCCGAATTCCTTTTCCTCCAGCGTGATCTTGTTGTTATCCTGTGCCACGGGAATGAAGATGCGTCCCCCCGCCAGGAAATTGCCCTCCTGCCCGCTCAGCGCCATGACGTTCGGCTCGGCCAGGATGCGCACCAGGCTGTCCTGCTTCTGCGCATCGGCGCGCAAGCGGTTGCCGTTCGGCTTGACGGCGCTGAGCGAGCCGGGCGTGTTCCCGGTCAGGAAATTCGACACCAGCGTCGTGGCCCAGCTGCCCGATCCGGTGGTCCAGGTAACGCCGCCTTCGAGGCGTTCGAGCAGCGTCTTGGAGACTTCGGCAATTTTCACTTCCAGCATGACCTGCTGGGGCGCCGTCACGCTCAGCATGTTGATCACCCGCACCTGGCCGGGCGGGCTGCGGTCGCTGGGCGCGCCGCCCTTGGCGCTGTCGCCCGCGTCATCGTTCTTGCGCGCCAGCGAACGTGAACTTTCATAGACGAAGGCGCGCGCCAGTTCCTCGGCCCGCACCAAGGTCGCGCTGTCGGACACGGTGCCGGTCAGCACGATCGACTCGTTCGCGCTGCTGACCTTGATGTTGCGTTCCTCCGGCAGGGCGCTCGCCAGCACCGACTCGATCCCGGCCAGATCGAGCACCACCATTAGGTCGACCACGCTGCAGGCGCCGCTGCGGCCCTGGATGATCATGTTGGTGGTGCCCACGTCGACACCCAGCAGGTACAGGGTGTCCGGTGCGACCAGCATGGCCTGTGCCACGCCGGCATTGCCGACGCTGCGGTGGCGTACCGGCTCGGGCAGGCGCATCAGGGTGGACTTGCCCATCAGGAGCGTCAGCTTGCCGGGGCGGGCCGCTTCGCCGGTGCAATAGGGACCGCTGTCGGCACGCTCGGCCGGCGGTTTCGGCGCTGCGGCCTTGGCGGACGCGCCGGGGCGTACCTTGACCGGGGCGCTCAAGGCTTCCGGTGCGGCGGCGGCGGCGCCCGATGCGAGTGCCAGCACGAGTCCGGCAGCGCCATGAAGGCGGGCGTGACAGTTGCGTATGTTCATTTCGCTCATCCCGAAAAAAGTCATTGCATGGAAAATCAGAAGCACTCTTGCGACGTTTGCAGTCCGTTCAGCACGCTCACGCAATCGCGCCGGGGCAAACTTGCGGGAGCGGCCGGCACGGCGGCCACGGGATGGCTGCGCACGGCCACGCGCTTGACGGCCGGGCTGGGCGCCGCTTTCGGCTTGGCCGCGGCCTGGGCCAGTTCGTCAAGCAGGGTGTGCTTGGTGGCGCCGGCGGTCGCGGGCACGGTCAGGTCGATCTGGTTGCGCAGGGCCAGCGAGAGCGTGCCCACGCCGCGCGCCAGGTCCAGGTTTTCCGCCTGCTCGGGGGTCACTTCCAGGGTCACCGCATTGACCACCTTGGGCTTGGTTTCATCGCGGCTCACTTCCTGCGCCACCGCCAGCACCAGGATGCGCTCGAGCACGATCTTGGAGACATCGAGCTGGCCATGGGTGGCGCGCTCGCCATCGGCCGGGTCGCGCTCGGTGTGCACGATGATGTCGACATAATTGCCCGGCAAGGCGAAGCCGGCCACGCCGATCACATCGTTGACGCGCACCGTGATGGCGCGCTTGCCTTCGCTGATCAGGGCCGACAGGCCGCCCATGGTGCCGGCCGGCGCCAGCTTCGATTCGGCTATCACCTCGCCCTTTTGCAGATTGACCTTGAGCACGCGCTCGGTCAGCGTGGCGGTATCCGTGAAGGCATCCTTGGGCACATCCTTGCTGGGCCGTTCGACCAGCCTGAGCATTTCCGGCGCCAGGCGCTGGCCGCGGTTGACGTCGGTGGTTGCCACCACGACACGGTTGGAATTGGCGCTGACCTGGCCCTGGAGCCACTTCCATGCCAGCACCACTGCAGTGATCCCGAACAGAATCGCGACGGCCATCATTACAAGTGCACGCTTGTTTTTCATGAGATTCTCTCAAGCAAGGGGTCGCCGACATCGGCGAGGAAGGGAATGGACGGCTGGGACGGCGCGCCGGCGCCGGCAGGACGATCCGCAAACAGGCTGGCCCAGGCTTGTTCGAGCGCGGGCACAGTCAGGCGCGGTTCGGCGCCTGCAAAGCTCGCGAAATCGGCAATCCGTTCCAGCAGGTCGCGGGGGGTGCTCGCCAGCAGCGCGCGCCCGGTCGACGCGTGCAGACAGCAAAGCAAATGCTCGAGGACGGCCTCGTCGCAGGCAATCCGGGTCAGGCGGCACTGGCGCCGGAACAACGCCCGGTAGTGCGGCTCGGACAGCGCGCCGATGGCGATCTTGTAGGCAATGCGGCGCATCGCGGTGTCGTCAAGCAGCACCTGCGGCGCCAGGTTGGTCGCGTACACCAGCGTCACGTCGAACGGCACGGCAATCTTGCTGCCGCCGTCGAGCGTGAACAGGTCGGTGCCGGTATCGAGGGGCGCGCCAAAGCGGTTGAGCACGTCCGCACTGGGCAAGCGCTGGCGCCCCAGGTCGTCCACGATCAGCATGCCGTTGTTGGCCATCAAGTGGGGCGGCGCACGGTAGACGCCGGCGGCGCTGTCGTAGCGCAAGTCCAGCATGTCGGCCGACAGCTCGGCGCCAACCTGGATCACGGGCCGCTGGCACAGGGTCCAGCGGGTATCGCCGCACCGGCGCTCCTCGCTTTGGCGGGTCTGGCTGGCGGGGGCGGGATGGACCAGCGGATCGTGCACCAGAACAATGTCGTGGCCGGCAAGAATCGCATACGGCACCGCCACGCACCCTTGCTGCAGCTTGCCGAGCTTGCGTGCCAACAAGCTCTTGCCGCTGCCCGAGGGGCCGTGCAGCAGCATCGAGCGGCGCGATTGCAGGGCCGCGCCGACCAGGTCGCGCACGCCGGGGTCGACGCTGTCTTCGCCGAACGCAGCCGCCATGTGGGCAGCGCTGACGGGCGCCATCTGCATGGCGCTGGCCGACTGGCGCGCAATCAGGTCGCAGTAGGCTTGCAGGGTGACGGGCGCGGGGCCGGCGTAGCGGCAGCGCTGCAGGAAATCGGCGGCGCGCAGGCGGCCGTGGGAAGTGAGCTGGTAGCTGACGTCGAGATCGGAGTCGCCGCGGCCGGCCACTTCGGCCAGCTGCTCGGCCAGCATGAACCCCAGGGTTTCACGCAAGACATTGATGGAGAGGCGGATTTTTCCGGCTAGAACGGGCAGATGCATCTTGCCGTTGGCGTACATGATTTTGGCGACCAGTTCGACGATCAGCGCCAGTTCCAGACCGGTCTCGCGCACCGTCTTGGGCTGGGGCGGCATCCTGATCATGTCATCCCCGAAGGTGCCCGCTGCCGACGATTCCGCTTCGATCATGTTGTCGCTCCCGATCACTGTTTCTGAATGTCACGAATTGATTTTAGCGAGGCGTCGTGGTGGGCCTTTGACCCAAAGCAAGCATTACCGGGTGGCGAACTCATGTGTGGTGCAAGACCATCACTGTCAGCGTGCCGGCGGCAATGGCCAGCGCATACGGCATGCCGCCCACGCTGGCGGGGGGCGGCTCGGGCGCCAGGCGCACGCCGGACAAGCGCCACCACAGCGGGCGCAGCAGCGCGCGCACATTGGCCAGCGCGACCCGCGCGCGGCCCCGGGCCAGCACGATGGCCAGGGCCATCAAGCCGCCGAAGCAATAGGTGGCCAGCGCGCTCTGGAACGCCAGCGCCGGTCCGATGAAAGCGCCCACGGTGGCCATCAGCTTGACGTCGCCGGCGGCCATGCCGCCGGCCAGGTACAGCGGCAGGAACATGGCCAGCCCGAGCGCAAAGCCGGCCAGGCAGTTCGTCAGCAGCGCCCATGGCGCCCCGCACCCGAGCTGGAGCACCACGGCGGCGGCCAGGCCGGCGCCCAGCAGGCGGTTGGGAATGCGGCGCTGGCGCAGATCCCACAGGCAGGCGAGCAGCAGCACGGCGCCCAGCGCCAGCGATGGCGGCAGGAAAGCGGGAACGGGGGCAATGCGACAGGGGGAGAGGGAGAGTAAGAGAGACATGGCGGGCCTTGTCGGTGACGGACCAAAAAAGCCCCCGGGCGGGCCCACCCGGGGGCCTGCGCAGGCGATTAAGGCAGAGCGTCCTTGATTTGGGTGAACGCACCTTCAATGCTGACACCCAGCGCCTGGACCACCGTCACGATCACGGCTGCGATCAGAGCGGCGATCATGCCGTACTCCAATGCAGTCACGCCATCTTCGTCGGCCATAAAGGTCCGTACGGACGATACAAATTTGCTCATGACATACTCCTCAAGTGTGGATAAGAGACAACCCCTGGCACAGTGAACGGCCCCAACCGCGCCCGCCCCATGGAAAACCCGCTTCAGTCACCCACCTGCCGTGCCATTGAAACCACTATAGGGTCGTGAAATCGGGCAGTCTTGAGCCGCCACAACCTTTCCCTGGAGCACTAGAACGGCCTTGATCTAAACGGCCTGTGTAAAAAGTTTTCACGCGGTTGGCCGCAGGGCGGCTCCCGACGGTAGAATCAGGGGAATGAAAACCTGATTTATTGCACTTTAATTGCCAAATATGCAAAAAACCCGTATTCTGTACAGTTGTTCTTTGGGATGAGCGTCAATTGCCTTCCAGACGTGATGCGACATGAGGTAGAGTTACCCTTACCGACAATCACATTGAACGAAGCGCAATACCAGCGCGTACGCCGGTAGATCACATTTCTGAGAATGACATGGATTCCCTTCTGAAACACATGGTGGACATGACTGGCCACCGCGATCACACGATGCTCGACATCTCCGTGATCTCGGCGGTTCAGGAATTGGCAGGCGCGTCGCGCACGCGCGTGCTGACCATTGTCACGGTGCGAGGAAAGAAGTTCGTGCGCTCGCGCGCCATCATTTGCGCGGGCGAGCCGGCCCGCATGGAAGACCATCCCGACGCCAACGTGGTTGGCGACCCGATTGAAACCTACCCGGAACTCGACGAGTGCATCCGGCAAATGAAGTCGAGCGCCAACGCCAGCTCGGCCGACGGCCACTCCACGCTGTGGCTGCCGATCTGGATCGGCGACAAGGCCGACACCTGCCTCGAGATCGTCCACTCCACGCCATACAACCCGGACACGGTGCATGTCATCGGCGGCATTGTCAGCGTCTACCGCAACTTCCAGAACCTGCTCGACTACAGCGAACGCGATTCGCTCACGGGCTTGCTCAACCGCAAGACCTTCGACGACCAGCTCAACAAGATGCTGCAGGCGTCGGCGGCCGAACCGGAAGCGCCGCTGCCGGGCCAGCCCGAGCGGCGCCAGCCGGCCGACGAAAACAAGCAATGGCTGGCCGTGGTGGACGTCGACCATTTCAAGTCCGTCAACGACAAGTTCGGCCACCTGTACGGCGACGAAGTGCTGATCCTGATCGCCAACCTGATGACCTCCTCGTTCCGCTCGCAAGACCGGGTGTTCCGTTTCGGCGGGGAGGAATTTGTCGTGCTGCTGCGTTCGACCACGCTCGAGAACGCGCACAAGATCATCGACCGCTTCCGCCTGAATGTGGCCGGCAATGTGTTCCCGCAAGTGGGGTCGGTCACCGTCAGCGTCGGCTTCGTCTCGATCAGCCCGTACGAGTCGCCGGTCAATATTCTGGGCCGGGCCGACCAGGCGCTGTACTACGCCAAGAGCCATGGCCGCAACCAGGCCTGCCACTACGACGAGCTGGTATCGGGCGGCTTGCTCGAAGCGGCCGCGTCGAACGACACCGCCGAATTCTTCTGAGCGCGGCGCGCGCCGCCTAGTCGATCACCAGAAAGCGCATCGGGTCGACCTTCCAGGACTGGGGCGACTCGGGGCGCACGATCTTGTCGCCGCCGCCGAAACCGAGGGCGCGCGACAGGTCCACCGTCTGCGGCTTGATGTAGGCATTGCGCTTGCTGTCGAAAAACACATTGACCTTGGGCGCCAGCAGATTGGTTTCGTGCGGTTCGATCACGACACCCAGGCGTCCCGATTCCAGCATCACCATCGTGCCAACCGGATAGATCCCCACGCAGCGCATGAACTCCTGGGCGAAGCCGGGATGGAAGTGGAACTTGCTCCACTCGTAAATCTTGCGCAGCGCTTCGGCCGCCGACACCCCCTTGTGATAGCAGCGGTCGGCCGTGATGGCGTCGTATACATCGACAATGGCGGCCATTTGCGCCAGCTCGCTGATGCTGCCCTCGCCCTGCTTGTCCGGGTAGCCGCTGCCATCGCGCCGCTCGTGGTGGTGCAAGGTGATGTCGAGCGGGATCGGGCCGACGTCGGACGACTGGCGCAAAATGTCGTAGCCGTCGCGCGGGTGCTTCTTGACGACCTCGAATTCCTCTTCCGTCAGCCGGCCCGGCTTGTTGAGGATATGGTCGGGGACCAGGGCCTTGCCGGTATCGTGCAGCAAGCCGCCCAGGCCGGCCTGGAAAATCGTGTCCTCATCCATCTTGCGCGAACGGCAAAACGCCACCAGCAGCGTGCACACGCTGACCGAATGCAGGAAAGTGTAGTCATCCTTGTTCTTGATGCGCAGCATGCCCATCAGGGCGCCGGGATTGCGCAGGATCGATTCGGTAATGCTCTGCACCACTGGCGACACCTGGTCGAGCTCGATGGCCTTGCCCAGCCGCGCATCCTGCATCACGGTGCGCACCAGGCCCGACGCCTGGTGGCGGATCTGGGCGGCGCGGCGCAGCTCTTCGCCCAGCGACACCCGGGTCACCACCACCGGTTTGACGGCGATCTGCACCAGTTCCGATTCGGTGCGGGCCGCCGCTTCTTCCAGCGTGGGCGCATCCTGCACGTCGAGCCCGCGGGCGCTGTCGATGACCACGTCGTGGATGCCGGCGGCGACGATCTTGCGGATTTCCTCTTCCTGGGTGATCAGGAAGCGCTGGCGTACGAACGGGTGGGTCATCCAGTCACAACTGAGGTCGTGGATATACATCCCTATCAATAGCTGCGAAGAATCGATTTTTTTCAGCATCCCATGCCCGGCTGTGATCTAATCACGGAGACTTGTAGTTCAAGTTGCCCGTGAGAACTTTATGTTTCCATTCTACATGAAGTTGTGCGCCACGATTTCCTCCTCAAATTTATCACGATCCCCGCATGGAATTGCGTCAACTCCGTTATTTTGTTGCCATCGTGGACCATGGTTCGCTGTCCAAGGCAGCCCTGGTCCTGCATGTGGCGCAGCCGGCGTTGACCCAGCAATTGCGCCAGCTCGAAGACGAGCTCGGTGCCCAGCTGGTGCACCGCTCGGCCCAGGGCGTGCTCAGCACCGATGCCGGCAAGGTGTTCTACGAACATGCCCAGGCGATCCTGAAACAGGTGGGCGATGCGCGCTCCGCGGTGACCCAGTCGACCACGCGGCCGTCCGGCAGCGTCACGCTGGGACTGCCGCACAGCATTTCCGGCGCGTTGGCATTGCCGCTCTTGATGGCCACCCGCGCCCGCTATCCCGAAATCACCCTGCAGCTGACCGAGGAATTGTCGGGCAATCTGCTCGACCAGCTCAAATCGGGGCGCATCAACCTGGCCGTGCTGTTCGACGATGGCCAGCTCACGCCCGTTGCCAGCACCCCGCTGGTGAATGAAGCGCTGATGTTCATCTGCCGCAGCGGCTCGGCGCTGGCCCCGGCCGGTGCCAGCGTCAGCCTGGCTGCGGCACTGGCCAGCACCCTGATCCTGCCGGCCCAGCAGCAGGGCGTGCGCCCGCGCATCGAGAGCGTGGCGCGCGGCGCGGGGCTGGCCCTGGGGCAGGTGATCGAGATCAATTCGATCGCAATTCTCAAGTCAGCCTTGCTGGCCGACATGGGCGCCACCATCTTGCCGCTGGCGCCCCTGCTGGCCGAAGTGGCTGGCGGCGCCCTGCAAGCCTGGCCCCTCACGGATCCGGCCATCTCGCGCAGCGTGACGCTGTGCGCGTCGAAGAACATTCCGCTCACCAACGCCGCCGCCGCCATTGGCCGGCTGGTGCACCAGGTCACGGAGGAACTGTGCGCCAGCGGTGCCTGGCGCGGTGCCACCCTGCCCAAATAACAGGCAGGCGGCGCGAGCTATCGTTTTTTCTTATACCCCTATCCAGAATCGCTATTTCCCCTGAGCGCGACAAGGTCATACACTCCACGCCACAGGATTTTCCTGCCCCGGATGCCTGTAAAATAGTCGTACCGACGACGCCCTGCCCTGCCATCCCGATGCTTACCCAGCGTCTTCATGCCAGGCAATTCCCGAATACCCTTTGGAGCCCCACCATGCCAGATACCACGGCGACCCCACCTGTCAGCGCGCAGGATGTCTCGAACCGCCTGACCAGCGTCACCCTCGACGACAAGTACACTGCGACGACAGGCAATATCTTCCTCTCCGGTATCCAGGCGCTGGTGCGCCTCCCGATGATGCAGCGCGAGCGCGATGTCGCCGCCGGCCTGAACACCGCCGGTTTCATTTCCGGCTACCGCGGCTCGCCCCTGGGCGGCCTCGATGAAAACCTGTGGAAGGCCAAGAAGCACCTCGAAGCCCACCACGTGCAATTCGTCCCCGGCGTCAACGAAGACCTGGCCGCGACCGCGGTGTGGGGCTCGCAAACGGTGGACCTGATCGGCCCGGCCAAGTACGACGGCGTGTTCGCCATGTGGTACGGCAAGGGTCCGGGCGTGGACCGCTGCGGCGACGTCTTCAAGCACATGAACCACGCGGGCACGAGCAAGCACGGCGGCGTGCTGCTGATCGCCGGCGACGACCATGGCGCCTACTCCTCGACGCTGCCGCACCAGTCCGACCACATCTTCTCGGCCTGCATGGTGCCGCTGCTGTACCCATGCAATGTGCAGGAATACCTCGATCTGGGCGTGCACGGCTGGGCCATGTCGCGCTTCTCGGGTTGCACGGTGGCGTTCAAGGCGCTGGCCGATACGGTCGAATCGAGCGCCTCGGTGGACGCCGATCCGCACCGCGTGCAGGTCAAGATTCCCAAGGACTTCGTCATGCCCGAAGGCGGCCTGAATGCCCGCCTGTCGTCCGACCCGCTCGGTCTGCAGGCGCGCAAGCAGGAAGCGCTGATGCAGGACTACAAGATCTACGCCGCGCTGGCCTATGCGCGCGAGAACAAGCTCAATCACACCACCATCGACAGCGCCAACGCCAAGCTGGGCATCATCGCTTCCGGCAAATCGTATCTGGACGTGCTCGAAGCCCTGGAAGAACTCGGCATCGACGAGAAGATGGCCGCCGATGTGGGCCTGCGCCTGTTCAAGGTGGCCATGCCGTGGCCGCTGGAGCCGGACAGCGTGCGCGAATTCGCCCAGGGCCTCGACGAAATCCTGGTGGTCGAAGAGAAGCGCCAGATCGTCGAGTACCAGCTCAAGGAACAGCTCTACAACTGGCGCGACGACGTGCGTCCGCGCGTGATCGGCAAATTCGACGAAAAGGGTGAATGGGTCGCGCCGCGCGGCGAATGGCTGCTCACCTCCAAGGCCGACTTCTCGGTCTCGCAGGTGGCGCGCGTGATCGCCTCGCGCGTGGCGCGCCTGATCACCGACGAGAAAACCTGCGACCTCATCAAGGCGCGCCTGACCTTCCTCGACGCCAAGGATGCGGTGCTCAAGAAGGCGATCAACACGCCGTTCCGCCCCGCCTTCTATTGCTCCGGCTGCCCGCACAATACCTCGACCAAGGTCCCGGACGGCAGCTTCGCGCTGGCCGGCATCGGCTGCCACGTGATGGCCACCGCGATCTACCCCGAGATGAACAAGCTGACTACCCACATGGGCGGCGAAGGCGCGCCGTGGATCGGCCAGCAAGCGTTCTCCAAGGTGCCGCACGTGTTCCAGAACCTGGGCGACGGCACCTATTTCCACTCCGGTTACCTGGCCATCCGCGCCACCGTAGCGGCCAAGGTCAACATGACCTACAAGATCCTGTATAACGACGCGGTCGCCATGACGGGCGGCCAGCCGGTCGACGGCCAGACCTCGGTGCCGATGATCGCCCAGCAAATGGCGGCCGAAGGCGTCAAGCGCATCGCGCTGGTGACCGAAGACCTGTCGCGCTACACCGACCGCGGCGCCCTGCCGTCGATCGTCAGCCTGCACGACCGCAAGGAGATGGACGCGGTCCAGCGCGAGCTGCGCGAGGTGCCGGGCGTATCCGTCATCATCTACGACCAGACCTGCGCGGCCGAAAAGCGGCGCCGCCGCAAGAAGGGCGAGTTCCCCGACCCGAACAAGCGCATGGTCATCAACGACGCCGTATGCGAAGGCTGCGGCGATTGCGGCATCCAGTCGAACTGCGTGTCGATCCTGCCGAAGGAAACCGATTTCGGGCGCAAGCGCACCATCGACCAGTCGTCCTGCAACAAGGACTATTCGTGCGTGAAGGGCTTCTGCCCGTCGTTCGTCACCGTCGAAGGCGGTTCGCTGAAAAAATCGAAGACCGGCGTCACCAAGAACAACGTTGACGACGGCTTCGGCGCCCTGCCCGAACCGGTGCTGCCGAATATCGACCATCCTTACAATATCCTCATCAACGGCATCGGCGGCACCGGCGTGATCACCGTCGGCGCGCTGATGGGCATGGCCGCCCACCTCGAAGGCAAGGGCGCGTCGGTGCTGGACATGACCGGCATGTCGCAGAAAAACGGTTCGGTCACTTCGCACGTCAAGGTCGCGCGTTCGCCGGCCCACCTGCGTGCGCAGCGCATCGCCACCGGCGAAGCGGACCTGATCCTCGGCTGCGACATGCTCACCGCCGGCGCCCAGGATGCCATTTCCAAGATGCGTCCGGGCCGCACGCTGGCCGTCATCAACCTGCACGAGCAGCCGCCCGGCACCTTCGCGCAGAACGCCGACTGGCAGTATCCGGTCGAGGAAGTGCGCGCCCTGATCGTCGAATCGGTGGGCGGGCCTGACGCGGCCGACTTCATCGACGCCACCAAACTGGCCACCGCGCTGATGGGCGACTCGATTGCCGCCAACCTGTTCATGCTCGGTTACGCCTGGCAGAAGGGCCGCATTCCCCTGAGCGAAGCGGCGCTGCTGCGCGCCATCGAACTGAACGGCGTGGGCATCGAATCGAACAAGAAGAGCTTCCTGTGGGGCCGCCGCGCCGCCGTCGATGCCAAGCGCGTGGAAAAGGTCGCCACCCCGACCCAGGCCATCGTGGTGCAAATGCCGCAATCGCTGGAAAACATCATCAAGAAGCGCGTCGCCTTCCTGACCGATTACCAGGATGCGGCCTACGCCGCTGTGTACGAAGACCTGGTGGCCAAGGTGCGCAAGGCGGAAACCGCTCAGGGCCTGGGCAACAAGCTCTCGACCGCCGTTGCCAAGTACTACTTCAAGCTGATGGCCTACAAGGATGAATACGAAGTGGCGCGCCTGTACACCGACGGCAAATTCGTCGAACAGCTGCAATCCCAGTTCGAAGGCAACTTCTCGGTCAAGTTCAACCTGGCGCCGCCGCTGTTCGCCAAGAAGGACGCCAAGGGCCACCTGGTCAAGGCGGAATTCGGTTCGTGGATGTGGAGCGCGTTCAAGCTGCTGGCCAAGTTCAAGGGTTTGCGCGGTGGCGCACTGGACGTGTTTGGCTACACTGAAGAGCGCAAGATGGAGCGCGCCCTGATTGTCGAGTATCGCGAGATGATCGACGGCGTGATCGGCAAGCTGACGGCGGACAATCATGCCACCGCGGTGGAGCTGGCCAATCTGCCGGAGCAGATTCGCGGCTTCGGGCACGTCAAGGAGAAGAACGTGGCCGAATTCCGTGTTGCCAAGGCGCGCCTGCTGGGCGGCGCCTCCAAACAACACGCGGCCTAGGGAGCAGACCCCGGCTTCAGGGGCGGACCCCGGCTTCGGGGTCTGACCCCAGCTTGACGTTAACGTAAACGTCATATACCGTACCAGTACGATTTCGCAAGGAACATCATGAACGACCTGACTCCCGCCGCCAAACTGAATGTGCCCGATCAACCGAAGCTGGCCAACAAGGTCCGCTTCGTCACCGCGGCCTCGCTGTTCGATGGCCACGACGCCTCGATCAACATCATGCGCCGCATCTTGCAGTCGAACGGCGTCGAAGTGGTCCACCTCGGCCACAACCGCTCGGTCGATGAAGTCGTCACCGCGGCCCTGGCCGAAGACGTGCAGGGCATCGCCATCTCCAGCTACCAGGGCGGGCATGTCGAATACTTCAAGTACATGATCGACCTGCTCCAGCAGCGTGGCGGCGCCCACATCAAGGTGTTCGGCGGCGGCGGCGGCGTGATCGTTCCCGACGAAATCGCCGACCTGCATGCGTATGGCGTCACGCGCATCTTCAGCCCGGAAGACGGTCAGCGCATGGGCCTGGTCGGCATGATCCAGTCCATGATCCAGGCGTGCGACATCGACCTGTCCACCTATTCCCCGACCACCCTCGCGCCCCTGCAGACGGGCGACGTGGCGTCGCGTCACCGTCCGCTGGCCCAGCTGATCACGGCGCTGGAAAACGAGAAAGCGACGCCGGAACTGCGCAAGGCGATCTTCGACGCGGCAGAAGGCCTGGCCGTGCCGACGCTCGGCATTACCGGCACCGGCGGCGCGGGCAAATCCTCGCTGACCGATGAACTGATCCGCCGCATTCGCCTGGACCAGGGCGACACGCTCAACATCGCCATCATCTCGATCGACCCGTCGCGCCGCAAATCGGGCGGCGCACTGCTGGGCGACCGGATCCGCATGAATGCGATCAATCCGTGGAATGGGCAAGCGCGCGTGTTCATGCGTTCGCTGGCGACCCGCGAAGCGGGCTCCGAAATCTCCCAGGCGCTGCCCGACGTCATCGCCGCCTGCAAGGTGGCCGGCTTCGATCTGGTGATCGTCGAAACGTCCGGCATCGGCCAGGGCGATGCGGCCATCGTGCCGCACGTGGATGTCTCGATGTACGTGATGACGCCGGAATTTGGCGCCGCATCGCAGCTGGAAAAAATCGACATGCTCGATTTCGCCGACTTCATCGCCATCAACAAGTTCGACCGCAAGGGTTCGCAGGACGCCCTGCGCGACGTCGCCAAGCAGTACCAGCGCAACCGCGAAATGTGGAGCCAGCGTCCGGAAGAGATGCCCGTGTTCGGCACCCAGGCTTCGCGCTTCAATGACGATGGCGTGACCGCGCTGTACCAGGGGCTGCTGCCGAAGCTGGCCGAATTCGGCCTCAAGACCCAGGCAGGCAAGCTGCCGGTATCCGCCATTCGCTTCTCCAGCGGGAAAAACGTGATCGTGCCGCCGGCCCGGGCGCGCTACCTGGCCGAAATCGCCGACACCGTGCGCGGCTACCACAAGACGACCGCCAAACAGGTGAAGCTGGCGCGCGAACGCCAGCAGCTCTCGGAGGCGAAGCGCATGCTCGCCGCCGCCAGCAAGAGCGCCGATTTCGACGACCTGATCACCGAACGCGATCACGCCCTCGACGCCAATTCCAAGAAGCTTCTGGCCATGTGGCCGGACATGCAGGCCGCGTACGCGGGCGACGATTACGTCGTCAAGATCCGCGACAAGGAAATCCGCACCCGCCTGATTGCCCATACCCTGTCGGGCACCAAGATCCGCAAGGTGGCCCTGCCAAGGTATGAAGACCATGGCGAAGTGCTGCGCTTCCTGATGCTGGAGAACGTGCCTGGTTCGTTCCCGTTCACGGCGGGCGTGTTTGCCTTCAAGCGCGAGGGCGAAGACCCGACCCGCATGTTCGCCGGCGAAGGCGACTCGTTCCGCACCAACCGCCGCTTCAAGCTGGTGTCGGAAGGCATGGA
>Ga0209023_10003048_pt1 | contig 20254 bp, 15 predicted proteins | sample LakOneMetagenome_FD_187468 | JGI IMG/M metagenome (GOLD analysis project Ga0209023, IMG submission 187468) | Freshwater and sediment microbial communities from Lake Erie, Canada (SPAdes) (version 2) | ecosystem: Environmental > Aquatic > Freshwater > Lentic | place: Lake Erie, Canada...
ACCGCCGACATCGACCAGCCGATCGCGGACCCGATCTCCGCCCGCCAGGTGGAGGTTCTCCGCGAGAACACGGCGGAATTCGGCATCGTCAACTTCCCGATGGGCGACCCCGGTCAGGGCATCGTCCATGTCATCGCACCAGAGCAGGGCCGCACCCTGCCGGGCATGACCGTCGTGTGCGGCGACAGTCACACGGCGACGCACGGCGCCTTCGGTGCGCTGGCCTTCGGCATCGGCACCAGTGAGGTCGAGCATGTGCTCGCCACGCAGACGCTGCCCCAGTCGCGGCCGAAGTGGATGAGCGTGACCGTCGAGGGCACCGCCCCCGCCGACGTGACGGCGAAGGACATCGTGCTCGCCATCATCGGCACCATCGGCACCGGTGGCGGCATCGGCCATGTCATCGAGTACCGCGGCGCTGCCATCCGGGCGTTGTCGATGGAAGGCCGTATGACGCTGTGCAACATGAGCATCGAGGCCGGCGCGAAGGCCGGTCTGGTCGCACCCGACGAGACCACCTTCGCCTACCTGGAAGGCCGTGCGCACGCCCCGAAGGGCGAGCAGTGGGCCGCCGCCGTCGCCGACTGGCGCGGTCTGGTCTCCGACGAAGGCGCCGTGTTCGACAAGGAAGTCGTGATCGATGCCAGCACCCTGCGCCCGCAGGTCAGCTGGGGCACGAACCCCGGTCAGGTGATCTCCATCGACGACAGCATCCCGTCACCCGACGACGCTGCCGACGAGCAGGGCCGCGACACCATCGCCCGCGCGCTGGAGTACATGGGCCTCACGGCCGGCACGCCGGTGCGCGACATCAAGGTCGACACGGTCTTCATCGGCTCGTGCACGAACAGCCGCATCGAGGACCTCCGCGCTGCGGCCGCCGTGATGAAGGGGCGCACCGTCACCGTGCCGCGCGTGATGGTCGTGCCCGGCAGCCACGCCGTGAAAGCGCAGGCCATCGCCGAAGGGCTGCCGGAGGTCTTCCGTGCCGCCGGTGCCGACTGGCGCGAGCCCGGCTGCAGCATGTGCCTGGCGATGAACCCCGACAAGCTGGCCCCCGGCGAGCGCTCGGCCAGCACCAGCAACCGCAACTTCGAAGGCCGTCAGGGCCGCGGCGGCCGCACCCACCTCGTCTCCCCCGCCGTTGCCGCCGCCACCGCGGTCGCCGGCCACTTCGCCACCCCGGAGGATCTCTCATGAAGGCCGTGCACGTCATCCAGGGTCGCGGTGTGCCGCTCAAGCGCAGCGACGTCGACACCGACCAGATCATCCCGGCGGAGTGGCTCAAGCGCGTGGAGCGCACCGGCTTCGAGAAGGGCCTGTTCAGCACCTGGCGCGACGACCGCAACTTTGTGCTCAACGACGAGCGCTACGCCGGCGCCAGCGTGCTGGTGGCCGGGCCCTCGTTCGGCGTCGGCTCGTCCCGCGAGCACGCCGTGTGGGCCATCCAGCAGGGCGGGTTCGACGCCGTGATCGCCCCCAGCTTCAGCGACATCTTCCGCAACAACTGCACGAAGAACGGCCTCGTGCCGGTCGTCGTGCCGGAAGCCGTCGTGCATCAGATCTGGGACGCCATCGACGCCGACCATCAGGTGGAGATCACCATCGACATGGAGCGGCTGACCGTGGAGGTGCCGGCCGCCGGCATCACCGCGTCGTTCCCGATGGATGCGCAGACGCAGCACCGCTACCTCAACGGCCTCGACGACGTCGGCATCACACTCAGCCATGCCGCCGACATCGACTCGTTCGAGGCGACGCGGCCGGCCTGGCTGCGCTGAACGAACCGCGCGCCGCAGCGGTGTCAGACCTCTGACGCCGCGGCGGATCGTGGCCGCAGCGCCCGTGCCAGCCGGCGGCGGACCGGTACGTCGAACCAGCGGTCGACGATCAGCCCCACCATGTGGGACGCAAGGAACAACGCGGCGAACAGCAACCACGACGGCACTCGCGCGGTCCACCCAAGGCGTTGCCATGCCTCTCCCCCGGCCCAGATGACGAACAGGTGGGTCATGTACACGGCGTAGGACGCGTCGCCGAGGCGTCGCAACCACGGCCACGCCGGTACGCCACCACCGACGACCTCGATCAACACCGCGGTCCCGACGATGACCATCGCGGGCAGACCCCACCGCAGCGCCCGCCAGTGCCCCAACCGGTCGCGTTCAACCGCCCCGAACGCGACGATGACGACCCATGCGGCGGTGTGCAGCACCACGAGCGGCACTCGCGGCAAGGTCGTCCCGCCGGCGACGAGCCGCTGCAGCAGGACCGCCAGCCACATTCCTGCGACGAACTCCAACACGATCGGGTCCGTCACGAACGCAGCCAGGCGGAACGGGTGGGCGCCCAGCAGGCCGGCGATGACCAGGCCGACCGACACACCGGAGACCATCATCACGCGCCGGGATGGCCACCACCGAAGAGCGATGCCGAACAGCACGTAGAACAGCACCTCGTACGACAGTGTCCACGCTGGGCCGTACACGCTGACGAAGCGGTCGCTGCCACGCAACGCGGACGGCACGAAGACCAGCCCACGGAGCAGGTTGCCGACTCCACGGGCGTTCTCGCCGGTGGCGCCACCGAGCGCGACGAATGCTGCGAGCGTCGCGAGCAGGTACAGCGGGTACACACGCACCACACGTGCGCGCCAGTAGCGCCCGAAGTCCGCGGCGCCCCACTCGAGCGTGCTCCACGTGATGACGAAGCCCGAGAGCACGAAGAACATGTCGACGGCAGAGTGACCTGCCAGGAAGAACACGCGAGTGTGCAGGCCTGCCTGCCGCAGACCGCCGCTGGCATGCACCACCACGACCATCGCCGCCCCGACGCCACGCACGTACTGCAACGACAGGACCGTGCCGCCGGGCCGGCGAGGCGTGACGGCGTCACCCACCGGCGTCAGACGTGGAAGTCGGGAAGGTGCTTCAGCTTCGGGTTGTTGCTGAACACTTCGATCGGCGGCGACGGGTCCAGCCGCATCGCGCGCTGCAGGATGCGCACCTGCGTGTGCTGGTTGTACTCGGCCAGGGTGACCGCCCAACCGTCGCGACCGGCGCGAGCCGTGCGGCCGCTGCGGTGCAGGTAGTCCTTCACGTCGCCGGCGGGCTCGTAGTGGATGACGGCGCCGATGTCGTCCACGTCGATGCCACGGGCGGCGACGTCGGTGGCCACCAGCACGGCCAGCTGGCCGTCGGTGAACCGCTTCAACGCACGCTCGCGAGCGGCCTGCGCGAGATCGCCGTGGATGGCGGCCGCACGCACGCCGAGGTCCTGGAGCTTCTCCTCGACGCGGTCACAGGTGCGCTTCGTCTGGCAGAACACGATCGTCTTCGTCATCCCACTGGCGATGGAGGCAACGACCTTGTCCTTGTCCATGTGGTGCACCGCGAGGAACAGGTGGTGCATGGTGCCCACCGTGTCGGTGGCGGCATCGATCGCGACTTCCTCGGGGTCCTTCATGTAGCGGGCCACGAGGTGGGCGACATCGCCGTCGAGCGTCGCGCTGAACAGCATCGTCTGGTGGGGCGCAGTGACCTTGCGCATGATCCATTCGACCTGCGGGGTGAACCCGTCATCGGCCATCCGGTCCGCTTCGTCGAGCACGAGGATCTCGACGGCATCGAGCTGCAGCTCGTTCTCCTTCAGCAGGTCGATCAGGCGCAGCGGCGTGGCCACCACGACGTCGACACCTGCCTCCAGCGCATCGATCTGCTGCTGCCGCGAGGCACCGCCGTAGACGGCGAGCACCGTGCGGCCGCATGCGATGGCCACCGGGGCCAGCACTTCGGAGACCTGCAGCGCCAGTTCACGGGTCGGCACCATCACCAACGCTGCGGGCCGGCGGGGCTCGCCTTCCTTGGTGAGGCGAGCCAGCAGCGGCACCCCGAACGCGAGCGTCTTGCCCGAGCCGGTCTTTGCGCGGCCGCATACGTCGCGGCCGGTGAGCGCCACCGGGATGGCCTTGGTCTGGATGGCGAACGGGGCAGTGAAGCCGGCGGCGGCGAGACCGAAGTCGACGTTCTCGGGCACGCCGAGCTCGATGAAGCCGGTGGGCACGTAGTCGTCCTTGGACAGGGTGAGCACCGGCGCAACAGCTGCGTTTCGGTACTCGGCGGGCCGGGGGGCGGGGCGGGAACGCCGCGGGGCGCGCTGAGGGCGGTTGTTGTCTGACATGTCGTCGCTCAGGGTACCCCGTGACCGCGGCTACGCAGTGGGACGGGTGTGTCCTGCGAGCAGGTCGAGCACGTCGCCGGCCGCGCCCAGCCCGACTCGGAAGCCCGGCACGGCACGCGCAATGCGCTCCAGACGCGCGAAACCTGCGGCGCCTTGGCGGGCCACGGTGGCCGAATGCAGGGTCAGGTCGTGCAGCGTCTGTGCCTGGCTGAGCGACTGCAGCGCAGCGGTTGGTTGCCACTCCAGGAAGCCGATGGCGATCAGCGGTACTGCCGCAGTGTCGACGATCGCGCCCAACTCGCTCGCGGGCACGAACCATTCGTCGGGGAAGAACTGCAGATGACCCGAGGGCGGCGGAGGGACCGAACCCAGGTGAGCGCGACCACCGGGCCGCACCATGATCGGGCGGGCGTACGGCGCCACTGTCATCGCGTCCGTGTCGATCAACCCCATGTCGTCGCTGAGGTGCTGCCAACCGCGCTGCGCCGCGGCGACTGCCAACGTGCTCTTGCCGCTGTGCGAGGCGCCGCAGAGCGCAATCGCACCCGCCTCACCGGCGAGGACCGCAGCGTGCAGCACCACCTGGTCGGCCGCGGACCACAGCGCGCGGCGGTTGACCTCCCAGCACAGCAGCTCCATCACGGCGCCGCGCACACGGCCGTCGCCACACTCCTCGACGGCACCGTCCGGCGTCTCGATCGTCACCGAGTAGCGATCACCGTCGTCGGTGCTGCGCACCGCTCGGAGCACGACGCAGTCATCCTCGGCGACGGGAAGATCGCGGTAGCACCGCTGCACCACCTCGACCAGCAATGGGTCGTCGGACTCGAATCGGAAGTGGAAGCCCCACGCCGCATGACCACGAGTGGTCAGGTGCAGCACGTCACCGTGATGCGGTAATCGATGTACACACAGCCCGTCAATCGCTCGAACGCGGTGAGTGCGGGGAACGTGATCGTTTGCCCGCTGACCGAGCCGGTGACGCAGGTGTACTTCGTGCCTGACGCCAGCGGGCAGAACTTCACGGCGCGACCGGCCGTCGGGAAGCAGCCCGCCTTGGTGATCGTCACCGTGCCGCCGTGGCACGGGTTGGCGAGCAGGGCGACGCAGGTGAACGTGACGCCGTCGTTGCGGCCGGAAGCCCAACTGGGCGGCACACAGCCAGGCAGGTTCGCGTCGGTGTTCGTGGTGGACCCGCCCGACGTCGGGCAGGTGCACGCGGGAACCTGGAGCAGCTTGGTGATCGGCGTGCAACCGGCGGCAGCCGTGGCGGTGAACAACACCTGCGGAGCGACCCAGGCCCCGACCGCTGCCGCGCCGAGACCAGCCTGCAGAAATCGCCGGCGGTCATGGCCCACTGCATCGGTGGTGGGGGCGTCGGTGTCGTGAGCGTGACTCACGCGTGTCCTCCTAGCGGGATGCCTGGATCGCCAAGGATAGTCCAGCCGAGCTGCGCATCGGCGGTTGCCCCGCCGGCGTGCAGCTGCAGATCGTGCTTGGCGAGCAGCACGGCCTCACCGATGGTCAGCGTTCCGTCGGCAAGATGGCCGGCGAGATAGCCCGCCAAGGCGAGGTCGTTGGACGACGACGACAGCGTGGTCGAACCCATCACCGCTGCCGCACCGCCAGTGGGGTTGAGCAACAGCGCATGCGCCATCGTGTCGGAGTCGGGGGCGACGTAGTAGGTGTTCCAGCAGCCGAACTGCACGGCCAGCGTCAGGCTGGTGTTCGTCAGCCCGGCAGCGGTGGTGGCGTCGAACAAGCCGAGTTCCGTCCACTCCTGCGAGCCGGAGTGACCGAGGTAGATCGTGACGGACATGCCGTCGTCCAGCGCCGCCAGCAGTTCGTCGCGAGCAGGCCCGACCCCGAGTCGGTCGGGGTCGGCACGGCGGACGCTCCAGCCGGCGAACGTCGCTGCGAGCGTGTCGTTGGCCGCCGCATAGTCGAGACCATCGTTGGTGTCCGACGCGAGCAGCACCGAGTGCAGCGACTGCTGCTGGGCGTACGCCAGGCTCTTGCTGATCATCGTCGCCAGTTCGTCGGTGGTGCGGGCGGGGAAACGACCGAGCGCGACATCGGGCAGGCCGTCGCCGTCGAGGTCGGCGTACGCCGGGTCGATCGGCGCATACGTGACGGTGAAGCCGGTGGCGCCGTACGGCGACGGCAGCAGGCTGACCGACCCGTCACCGTCGTAGTCGCGGTAGTCGACCGAGTCGGCACCGACGAGCAACACCCACTGCGCACCCAGTGCGGGGACGGCGGCTGCGAGGTAGCTGTCGATCGCCGACGCGTCGACCACACCGTGGTTGTACGCCTCGTAGACGTCGTTGACGTCGACGACCTTGACAGTGCGACCCAGCGACTGGTGATACGCGATGAGCGGCGCCAGTGTGTCCACGAACATGCCGTTCGTGACGATCAGGTAGTCGGCACTGCCTGCCACCAGATCGGCCGGCTGGTGCGTCGGCGCCACTGCCGGCGAGCGCACCGATGTCGGAGCGCTGATGACGAACCGCTCGGAGGTGCTGGTGCCGGGCACCTGCACGACGCCGGCGGCGTCGACCGTGGCCACCCGGGTGACCGATCCGTCGGCCGCGATCCGGTATGCCAGCGCGCCACCCGCAGGCAGGCTGCTGACATCGAGGCGCGGCCCGTTGACCACCGCATCGAGGCGGCCGTCGACTGCGACGGTCGAGCGCTGGTAGGTGACTTCCCAGCGGTCGATGGCGATGATGTCGATGGTGACACCGGTGTCGCCGACGAGCGTCACTTCCAGTGTGTTGTCACCGGCGACGAGCACGCCCGCGGGCACCGTGCCCTCCAGCCGCAGGGCATCGTTGTCGTCGAAGTGGGCGTCCGCCACATCGATGCCGTTGACCCGCAGGTGCACGTGGTGTTCGAGCGCGATGTCGGAGCGAGTGATGCCCCACAGGTCCACGGCGACATGGCCGGGCTGGCCCGCCACCGGCGAGGTGAGCGTCACTGACGCGGTCCCACTGGCCGGCGACCCGGAGGACACCAGCATCTGCTCGTACCACGGGTCGCTGCCGGGCGCCGTGATCGAATACTGGTTGTTCGTCTCCTCCACCGCAGTCTCGGTGTACTCCGTGACGGGCGTGACGGAGACCGGAATGGTGGTGGTCGGCGCAGCGGTGGTCGTCGGTGCTGCAGTCGTGGTCGGACCGGTGGTCGTGGTGGTGCGCGACGGTCGGCCGCTGTCGGGCACGTCGTGGGTGCGGTGTGGCTGCGGCGGCTTGGTACCAGGCGTCGTGGTGGTCGTCGTCGGGGCGACCGTGGTGGACGTGGTCGTCGTCGGGGCCGGAGCGTTGGGGTCGAAGAACGCGATGCGACGCGCCAGCGCAGGGTCGATGTGCACGCGGTAGACGTTGGTGCCGGTGTACAGGGTGTCGACCGGCTCGCCCAGGAACCGGATGGCCGAGCCGGGCCCGAAGGTGGCGCTGCCGGTCACTTCGATCTGCACCGGGCCGTTGCGGTCGGTGACGGCCAGCGAGGCGGCCGGCACACCCGCGAGGTCCACGCCGGCAGCGAGCAGCTGCTCGTAGCTGACCTGCTGCACGCCCGATTGGGTGACGTCGAGCCGGGCGACCGGGCCGGTGGCGGCAGCGAGCGGCGCCGCGCTGCGCAGCCGCGAGGCTGCTCGCGCCCTGGCCAGTTCGGCCTGGCGTGTGCGGAGTTGCCGCTGAGCGTCTTCGCGATGGGTGGCGGTCCAGTCGATCGCGGCGGGCGGGTTCGGGTCGCCGGTCGACTCGCCGATCACGTACGGACCGTGGCGCTCGGTGACACCGTCCAGCGAGACGTCCTCCAGCCAGAGGACGGTCGCACCGGTACGCGTCGTGAGCGTGTACTCCTGCGCCTCGATCGAGCTGGGTGCCTTCGACACGACGAGCTGACGGTTGAGCTTCGTGAGCTTGCCCTTGGAGTCCTGGGCGTACAGGTTGAACCCGAGGTTGTCGAGCTCCTGGGCAGTGCGCCAGTTGACCGTGACCCCGCCGTTGCCGACCCGCTTCGAACCGAAGTACGCGACGGTGACCGGCAGGGTGTTCAGCGTGGTGCTGTAGTCCTCCACCTCGCCGTCCGCGGAAGCCCCGACCGCGCCGGACACGCCGGACAGCTGCGTGGCGACACGGAACCGCGAGTACACGGTGTTGCCGATGGCATAGCCGGAGCCGTTGGTCTCCAGGTTGGGCACATTGACCGTGACGGTGTAGGTGCCCGGTGCGGGCACCTGGCCCACGCTGCTCACGGCGGTGAGGCCACCGGTCGCGGACACGAACGAGGTACCGGAGAAGATGGACTCTGCCGCGTCGAAGACACCGTCGTTGTTCCAGTCCAGCCAGCCGTTGACATAGCTGATGCCGCCACCCGGGTCGCTGACGACGAGCGGGATGTCCATCGTGTTGACATCGACCGTCGGCAGGGTGACGCCGTCCTCGTCGTCCGTCGCCAGATCGTCACCGGTGGGGGCCGCCGGCGGGACGGCCGGGAACGGTGCCGCACCGCTGGCGCCCTGTACCTCGCGGTCGAAGGCCGTGCCCAGCCGCGGGCCGACGGTCACCGAATCGGCAACAGCACGCACCTGCACATCGTCGAAGTAGAAGAGCGTGTTCGCCGCCAGCGTGCCGGTGACGGTGAAGCGGATCTCCGTGGCCGCGCCATAGTGCGTGGTGGGCGTCAGCGTCAGTTCCTGCCCGGAGTAGATCGTGGGGTTGTTGCAACTGTTGAACGTCTGCAGCGTGGTCCAGCCGGCGCTGGCCGTCGGCCGGATCTGCAGCTGCACCGTGTTGGTGGCGCCGAGGTTGCTGCAGCGGTACTCGAAGCCCAGGCCGACGGAGTTGTAGGCGGACAGGTCGCCGATGACTCGCGACAGCAGCGTGCCGGTGGCCGTCGTGGTCGTGGTGCTGCCGATTCGGATCGCGCGTGTCGCGACGTCGATCACGTTCTGGACCACACCGGCGGACGGACCCGCGCCGCCTGCGTCGGTCTCGACCCAGCTGGTACCCGTCCACGGGGTGGTACCCGTGGAGCCCGAGTAGCCGAGGCTCTGGAAGGTGTCCGCGATGTACGACCGTTGCGACACCGCTCGCGCCCGCGCCGGGTTGAGCCCACCGGCGCCGTTGAACGTGGACGGGTCGTCGCTGTAGTCGAAACAACGGACACAGTCGACGACGGTCGCCTTGGCGACCTGGTTGCCGGAACGCACGGTGGCGATGTTGGTGATCTCGTCGGTGGCGGTGTACGGGGTGTTGACCGTCGTCGAGACGACGATCGTGGCCGTCTCCCCGGCGGCCAGCGTGGGAATCGTCACCAGGTTCGGCGGCGCAGCACCGGGAATGCCCGACGCGACGAACTTGACGTTGTCGAGGTACATGTCGTCGCCGGTCTCGAAGAGGCTCGACACCTGCGCACGGATCTCCGTCGCGGTGCCGAACGTGGCCGCAGACAAGGTGAAGCTCTGCGCGACGAATGCCGCGTCGTTGCAGCCCGAGTAGGTGGCGATGGTCGTCCAGACGGCGGCGCCATTCGGGCGAACCTGCACGACCACCGCATCGTCCGCTTCCAGCAGCGCGCAGCGCTTGTCGAACGTCAGCGTCACCGTTCCGGCCGCGCTGAAGTTGCCGGCGACGCGACTGACACCTTCTCCGACGAGTGAACTCGGGCGGAAGTGGAGGCGACGGCTGGTCAGGTTGTTGTCCTTGCGGATACGACCGGCGGCGTCGCCGAGACCACCACCATCCACCTCGGTCCACGAACCCGCGCTCCAGCCGCTGCCACCGGCCCACGAACCCGTGGTCTCGAAGTCGTCGAGCACGGTGGTGGTCGGCGCGGACGGCCAGCTCACGGTCGTCGACCCCCAGGTGAGGCCGGCGGGCAGGGGGTCGGTCACGGCGACACTGGTGATGGCGGACGACGACGTGTTGGTCACGTTGATCGTGTAGTTGAGCGTCTGGCCGGGCAGCACCGGGTTGCCGCCGCTGTCCGACACCTTCGTGATGCGCAGGCCGTCCACCGGCATGCAGCCCGTGTCGGCGCCGTTGGCCGGCGTCAGGATCGTCTCGCGCTGGCTGGTGACCACGGCTCGGTTGCAGAGCGCAGCGGTGCCGGCGAAGTTCGGGTCGATGACGGTGTCGAAGTACGCCGTCACCTCGCCGCCGACCGCGATGTTGGCGTTGATCTGACGACCGGCTTCGTCGTACGGGAACAGCGTCGCAGCGGGCGGCACGACGTCGTCGGCGACCGGCACCGGGGTGGCGCCGTTGACCGACACGGTGGTGGAACCGGCGACGTAGATGAGGCCGGTGGGCAGGACGTCGAACAGCACGGGGTTGATGAGCGTGTAGTAGTCGGTGTTCGTGGCCTGCACTGCCCAGCGCAGCGTGTCGCCCGGGTCGGCCAGGCCGTCGCCGTCGACATCGATCGAGATGGTGGCGAGCTTGCGCACGCACAGCGCACCGCACGCAGGGAACAGGGTGGTGCCGAGGTCGATGCCCGGGAACGCCACGGGGGTGCCCGATGCGGGGTCCTCACCGTAGGCAGCGGCGATGTTCGTGCCGTCGACGGTGTAGATGTGTGCACCGGTCATGTCGTTGTCGGTGGTGTCCGTCAGCCGGATCTGCGACAGCGCCGTGGCCAGGGTGACGGTGGTGTCGTAGCGCTGGCCGTTGGGGTCGACGTTGGCGCCCGTCGCGGGGTCCGAGTCGTAGTCCACGAACAATGTCGTGGGCTGGAGCGCGGTGACCCACACAGGGTCGTAGCCAGGTTGCGACAGGTTCTGCGAACCCGGTGCCCACCCGACCACCAGCGAGTCGGTGATCACGCGCTGGGGCAACAGGCTGTAGCCCCAGTCGTAGTTCAACGAGTTCCCGGCTGCCTCACGAGGGCCGATCGCCGCGACTGCAGCAAACGTGAGTGTGGACGTGACGCGCGCATCCTCGCCAACTGCCAGTACGGGCGCGGGGCTCAGCGTGACGCCCGGATTGATCGTGTAGGCGGTCGTGCCCGACGGCGTCTGCACGCTGACCGAGATTGCCGAGGTTTGCGGGTTGAACAGGTACAGGACGGTCGCATACGCCGGCGAGCCCGAGGCACGGGATGAGGATGCGGGTGCCACATAGTCGTTGACCAGGCCCTCGGTCGGGAAGACCTGGAACGAACGGTTCTCGTAGCTCGACCCGATCACACCGGTCATGAGGAAGACCTGCACCGGCTTGCTGGCGACGATCTTGGCGCCTTCACGGACATTGCCGTTGACGTAGATGGTCTCGCCCTCGCCGATGGTCTGGGCGTTGATGTCGCCGGCGTCGGTGTACACACCGTTGTTGTTCGTGTCGATCGACACGACGGTGCCGGCCGCACGGGCCATGACCTCCACGCCGGTGTACCCGAACGTGGTGGCACCGCCTGGCTGGGCGGGCGTGTTGATGCCGACCGGTGCCGAGAAGTTGATGCCCCAACGCGACGTGTCGAAGGCTGCAGCCATCTCGCTGTGCAGTGCGTCGATCGCCGTGGGCCAGGTTGCGTGAGTGACCGCCAGACCGTCCGTGGAGGAGAGCTTGTCGCGCCCGTCGAACACCACCGTGCCGGTGCTTCGGGGCGTGGTGATCGAGCCAGGAACAACCGTCGCCGAGTTGTTGAGGCGCAGCACCGCGCCGGCCGGCAGATGGTCGCCGGCGCAACGCGCCGGCACGCAGTACGTCGCTGCGTCGCCATTGGCAGCGTTGCCGTCACCGATCACGAGCGTGGAGGCCTGCGTCTTGACGTTGGCGGCGGCCTCGTAGCCGTCTTCCCAGTGGTCGTAGTAGATGATCGCGCCGTCCGCGCCGACGGTCACCGAGGTGGTCGACGACAGCGCAGTGCCGGTGCCGCCGTTGACGGCGAACAGCGCAGCGCGCGCGTTGTCCTCGAACAGCGGCACGTAGAACGTGCTGATGATCGTCTCGCCCGCGGCTGCCACTGGAACGGGGTTGACCGTGGTGCCGACCACGAACACACCTGCCAACAGAGCGACGAGTAGGGGCACCGAGAGGCGACGCCGTGACGCATTGGTCGCGCGCTTCGTCATACAGTTCTCCCGCTCCTCGTCATTGCGCGTGCACATTCCGTAGAGGAAATCGACAGAACCTTACTCAAACTGAACCGAAATAATCCGCAGATCTGTCGATTCGGTGGATTCAGCAGATCGACGTCGAGGGAGCGGATTCGTCCTGCAGCAGGCCGAGTTCGCGGAATCGCGCGACGGCGCGGGCAACATCGGCGGCCACGGCGCCCCGGTCTGCACCGAATCGGTCCGCCAGGACGTCCGCGATCTCCGCCACCGTCCGGACACCGTCGATCATCGACCACACCGCTGCTGCGGACACATTGAGCAGCACGGGCCGTGCCGCCACGGCGTCGTACAGCACGGACTCGTGATCGAACGCTGCCACGCTGACGTGCCCTGCGGCCACTGGAACGAACACCATGTCGGGGTCCGGATCATCGGCGCCCACGTCGCCGCTCACGACGTCGACTCCTGGCCCGCTCGCGATCGCCGCGCCCGCAACACAGCGGTCAGATGCTGCCACCGGCTGCGGCCACGGTCGCGCAGATGCGCCCGCGACGGCCACAACAGCGGCCACGAGTAGCGCAGTCGGGTCAGCGGGCCGGCCGCCCGCGCCGACGCGTCCGCCTGTTCACCGAAGGGCCCGGAGTAGCTGTGCAGGAGTTCTCTGTCGTTCCTCTCGTCGACGTGGGCCGCGCGCCACGCCGCCCAGTCGTCCGGCAGCAGCGCCCCGTCCTGCACCGCCCAGTCCAAGGCCGCCGCGACCACCGTGGCGGACCACCCATCAGGCCACAGCGCCTCCACCTCCTGTACGGGCACCGAGCCGGCGAGCAGCAGCACATCACGGCGATGGCGGGCTCCGCGTACACCGCCGAGCGCCGCGTGGTAGCACGCGTGCAGGAAGCGGTGCGGTGCCGCGAGCGCCTGCACCGCGACACCACCGACGTGGAACTCCTGACCGCCGGCGAAGAGGGTCTCGGGCCGGATGCGGGCGCCGAACACACCCGGTGAGAGCAGCCGGTGCACGTCCACCTGCATGCCGCTGGGGTGCACGAGCGTGATGCTCTTGCCGAAGCGGGCCGCCCAGGAGCGACTGACCGGAGCAAGCAAGGGACGCAGACCGCCGGCGACCAGGGCGTCGACCGCGGCCAGGAGGCGATCGGCGGGCACGAGCACGTCCACGTCGTGATAGGAGCGCCAGCTCGGCGCGCATTCGTCCAGTGTGGCGACGGCGGCGCCCTTGAGTGACCGGCAGTCCAGCCCGGCCTCGGCCAGCCATGCGACAACCTGCACCAACAGCCCGTCCAGCTGCACCACGCCGGCCATGGCTTCCTGCCACGCTGCCGTCACGGCGGCGGCCGAGGCGGCATCGAGCGACACCAACCCCTGTTCGACCGCGGCCCCGAGCAGGCATACCGCACCCTCGTGAGGTGCCAGCGTCAACATCGCCGTCACCTCGTCCGGCGTCAGCGACACGGTCGCCGGCCACTCCTCCAGGCCGAGCGTGGCGAGCCGGTCCAGGATCTCGCCGGTCACTTCAGCACCTCGACCAGCCCCAGCGGTACCAGCTCGGCGAGCAACGCCTGCACGTCGGCGCGTATGACCGTCGCCTCGCCGCCCGTCACCGCGGCCAACCCTTCCACGATGTCGTCCAGCGACGCGGGCGCCGCCAGCTGGTGCCAGACGAGCCCGGCGGAGCCGACCATCCGAGTCGGCGCATTCGGTGCCACCGCCGCGACGAACCAGCTGCCAGAGGAACGCCAGATCGCGGCCGGTGACCGACGGTACGTGGTGGTCATCCGCGGAAGTCCGCGAGGATGGGCGGCCGACGGGCGACGAGCTCCACGAGCGCCGCCAACGCCTCGCTCCCGTCCGCGCCGGTCAGCAGCGCGTCCAGCTCGTCGTCGAACCACGGTGGCGCGAGGCGGTGGGCAGCGTGTGCGACCAGGCGACCGAGCGTCGATGGTGGGGCCTCCACCCCTGCGCTGTCCGGCAGCGGCAGCCACCACCGGACGAGCGGCGCGACGATCGGCGGACCGTCGCCCACCAACGGCGCCGGAATGTGCACCAGCAACGTCTGCGGATCGACGATCACACTCGGCACGTACACGGGGGTGAAGCCCTGCTGCACGAGCCGTCGGTGCGACCCGCGATCGGCAAGGTCGGGTGGGGCGAGCGCCACCCCGCCGTCCTCCAGCAGTGGCAACCCGCTGATACGGACGTGGCCCCGCGGGGTGGGTGTCGCGATCGAGGCGAGCGTGCGGAACAGGCCGTCACGCAATGCAGCGACGTCCGCGCAGCGGCCGATCACCTTCGTGCCGTGGTGCAGGGATGGCAGCGCTCGGGGCGCGCCGCGGAATGCGGGCGGGTCCGGATGCAGTTCCAGCCCGAGGTCCGGTGGACCTGCGGTACGCATCGACGACAGTGGGACAGCACGCTGTGCGAGCAACGCAGCAGCCCCGTCGTCGTCCGTACCGACGCCGACGGCAGCCTCGCCGGCTGCCACCTGCAGTGAATGCGGCCACACGGACCGCCCGCAACCGCTTCAAGTGCTCGGTGGGTCCACCAGCCGACGCCATGTCCGCCCGCCGACGCCGTCACCGTCCTGCGTCGGGGCCGGCTCGTCCGGGCCGGCCCCGTCGATCTGCGCCGGAGCCGACGAACACTCGGCCACGATGCCGGCACTCAACCAGGAGCCGATCACCGGCAGGCAATCCGCCGCGATGACCGATGGGGCGACGCCGTACGCGTCCGCCATGTCGTCGAACACGACCCGCAGCGGGCTGATCCCGTCCAGGCACTGCCAGAGGACGGCCGCTGCAGGGTCGAGCACGTGGGTCCCGACCACCGATGGCATCTGGACGACCAGCTCTGCGCCCGCCGCCGCCCAGCGCACCGCCCCGGGCGCGATGACGGATTCGAGCGTCGGTGTGTGGTCTCCGAACTGTGTCTCCGACGTCATACGACCCGTCCTGGGTGGGGTTCCGCCGCACGGACGCTACCCCGATCAGTGGTCACAGACGACCTGCTTCCCGGCGACCGAACCGAAGCTGCCCAGGCGGGCTCGGGCGGTCACGGCGACGATCGCTCAGCCCTTCGAATCGATGGCGATCCAGTGCTCCGAACGCAGCACGTCGCCGTGACCGTTCACCCAGCCGCGTGGAAACGTGACCGTTCGGCCACCACCACGACCGGGCGCGATCACGTCACCGACCGTCGCAGCCCACCAACTGAAGGACGAGTTCGCCATCACCAACCTCGTGGCCAGCGCGATCGCCCAGAAGTCATCAACGGCGGAGTTCGACGACGTGGTCGCGACCCAGCCGGTCTCGCTCGCGATGCGCACGATTCGCTGTGCGAGGTCGGCGTCGTCCGAGACGACGTGGAGCGCTGCCGGTCTGCCGAGCGCTGCAATCGCACGTCGGTAGTACTCGTCCTGCAACGACCACCCGAGGTCGGCGTAGTCGCCGCCACGCGCGTGCACCACCGTCTCGTGGCCGCAACCTGCCGGTGCCGTCTTCGCGAGTGCATCGGCGACCTCGGCCAGGCCGTCACCGAACCACGTCGGATGCTGGAAGTACCCATCGAGCAACCGTGCCGTGCGGGCTGAGGAAGGGCGCGGTAGGAATGCATCCGACACATCGGTGCCTTGCCGCGCCGTACGACGACGAATCACGTTGCCGAGCGGACCGCCCGAACGACCAGGCCCCTGAGCGAGCGCGCCACGTGCGAGCGCGCTCCGAGCGATGCGGGACTCGAGTGGGCCGGCACACGCAGCGAGCCCGGGAGCGAGGTCGGCCAGCGACAGCTGGCCATTGCTCCGTGCAGGAAGCACCCGAACGCGCTGGAGGCCGCCGATGCCGGCGCCGGCCGCGACCTGAAACAGTTGGTTGCCGACGCCGCCGGTGAGGCGGACGAACACAGGCCCGAGCACCGGACCGAGGGTACTCGCCGCCCTGCCTCCCAGGCGGCCATGCAAGCCACGCGCTACAGTCCGAATTCATGATGTTCGGCGGCTGGGCGACTCGCTTGCGCCAACATCGGAGACTGCGCCTCGTTCGGTCGCGACCGGCGCAACCATCAGTGTCTGCCTCCACCGATCGGGCGGACCTCCATGACATCGACGCAGCGGATCGCGCGCTGATCGAGTCGGTCTCCGAGTTCACCATGACGAGCCTCGAGCGGCGGTTCCATCTGGTGCAGGCCGTCCGGTACGTCGCTCGCCGGGAGATCCCTGGGGCGATCGTCGAATGCGGCGTGTGGCGGGGCGGCTCGATGATGCTCGTTGCGCAGACGCTGCAGATGGAGCAATCGACTCGCCAGTTGTACCTGTTCGACACGTTCAACGGCATGAGTGCGCCGACGGATGCCGATACGGACTATCGCGGGCGTTCGGCACAGGCGCTCCTCGACCACGAACGCCCTGCGATGGTGACCAGTCATGTCTGGGCAGTCGCGGGGATCGACGATGTACGCCGGAACATGGCCACGACCGGCTACCCGGCAAGCGAGTACCACCTCGTCCAGGGTCTCGTCGAACAGACGATTCCGACGAGGGCCCCGGAGCAGATCGCGCTCCTGAGGCTGGACACGGATTGGTACGAGAGCACGGCACACGAGTTGGAGCACCTCTACCATCGTGTCGTTCCGGGCGGCGTCGTCATCATCGACGACTACGGCTACTGGAGCGGCGCCCGCAAGGCCGTCGACGAGTTCCTCGACCGCTCTGCGGCGCCCATCCTGCTGCACCGCATCGACGACACGTGCCGCGCGTTCATCAAGCCTGGAGATCTGACGTGACCACGATGGTGAACATCGGCTGCGGCGCCCGCTGGCATCGCGCGTGGTCGAACTTCGACCTCGTCCCGCTCGACCCGAGCGTCCGGAAGTTCGATCTCCGGCAGGGCCTGCCCTTCGGAGCCGGTGAGGTCGACGCCGTCTACCACTCGCATGTCCTGGAGCATCTGTCCCGCGGCGACGCGGCCACGCTCATTCGCGAGTGCGCGCGGGTGCTCGCCCCTGGCGGCGTGCTGCGAGTCGGCGTCCCCGATCTCGAGCAGTTGGCGCGCCAGTACCTGCTCGCGCTGGACGCGGCACGACGCGGTGAACCAGGTGGCGAAGGCTGGCAGGAGTGGGCCGTTGCGGAGATGATCGACCAACTCGCTCGCCAGCACCCAGGCGGTCGCTGCGGCGAGCTGATCGCCTCCGACGACGAGGCGGTCGTACAACACGCCCGCGAGCGGTGGGGCAGCGAGGCGGAGGAACTGCGGGCATCCACCCTGGCGCGTCGCCGGGTGGCGGCGTCTCCGCCGTCGTTCACGCGCCGTGTGCGCTCGTTCACCCGTGCCCGCCTGTCGAAGTTCGGGCAGCCTGCCCGCGTCGGGCGGTACCGCCTGGGTGGCGAGCCGCATCTCTGGATGTACGACGAGGTGTCGTTGACCAAGCTGCTCGGCGATGCCGGGTTCACTGCCATCGAGACGGTGCAGTGGGACCAGAGCCGCATTCCGGCGTGGTCGACCTTCGATCTTGAAGGCAGTGGTGGTGAGCCGTACAAGTTCGACACGCTGACCATGGAGGCCGTCAGATGAGGCCGCTCGCGCCGGTGAGTTTCCTGGTACCGGCCTTCAATGCGGCCGACACCCTGCGCGAGGCCGTTGCGTCGATCGTGGACGGCAACCTTCTCGACGGTGACGAGGTGATCATCGTCGACGACGGGTCGACCGACGACACCTTGCAGGTTGCCGAGCAGGTCGCACTGTCCTCGCCGGCGGTACGCGTCACCCGTCACCTGCGGAACAAGGGCTCCGCGAATGCGGCACGCAACACTGCGGCCGATTGCGCGACGAATGATCTGTTCTTCAATCTGGATGCGGACAACCGGCTGGTGCCCGACAGCGTGATCGCGCTCCGGCAGCACCTCGCCGCAGAGCAGTGCGACGTCGTCGGATTCGGCTCGATCGACTACTTCGACCACGCCACCGGCTCGGTCACGGACCGCTGGCCGATGCGGCCTGTCATCACCTTCCTCGGCAATCTGAACGCGCCCGCTGAAGCGCCCGGCAGCTCCGGGAACTACCTCTACACCCGAGAGGCGTGGGCAAGGGCCGGTCGTTGCCCAGAGTCCGTCGGGGCAGCCTGGGATTCCATGGCACTCACGATCGACCTGCTGGGCACCGGCAGCATCTTCCACACCGTGGCCGGCACGACGTACCTGCATCGTGTCGGGACCAACTCCGCGTTCATCCGCGACGCTCCTCGGCGCAACCAGTCGCTCCTGTTCCTGGAGATGATCCTCCCGTATCTCGATCAGCTCCACCCGGACGACGTCGATTACATCATGTCGCCCGATGCTCGCTCCTCCTGGGCGGAACTGCTCGATGTGCGACCGTTGCGCGGCCCGGACGGGTCGACCCAGCACGGCCGGACGAACATCGTCCATCGCGAACTGCCTGCAGGTGAGATCATCAAGATGCTGCTGGCGAAGGTGAGGCGCCGGGTTCCGCTGCGACGACGGTGATCCAACGTTCGAGGTTGACCAACGATCTGGGCAACAATGTCGCAATGAAGGTTGCGCTCACCGTCAACGATTTCCTCCGCCGCGCGGAAGAGGTCTACCCGCATCGCCTCGCCGTCGTCGACGAGCCGGATCAGCCAGCCGAGTCGTGGGGGTCGTTCACCTACGCCGAGATGGCCGCGAAGGCGCGAGCGATCGCCGCTCACCTCGATTCGCTCGGCATCGAGCAGGGCGAGCGGGTGGCGATCGTCAGCCAGAACTCGGCACGCCTGCTGACGGCGCTGTTCGGCGTCAGCGGTTCCGGCCGTGTGCTGGTGCCGATCAACTTCCGTCTGGTCGCCGAAGAAGTCCGCTACATCGTCGGGCACTGCGGTGCACGCGTGCTGTACATCGACCCGGAGCTGGAGGAAGGTCTCGCCGACGTCGAGTGCGAGCACCGCTTCATCATCGGAGCCGACAGCGACGCTCCGGCCGAGCACGTCGAGCCGAAGCCGTGGGTGTACGACGAGGACGCCACCGCGACCATCAACTACACCAGCGGCACCACGGCCCGCCCGAAGGGTGTGCAGCTGACCCACCGCAACATCTGGCTCAATGCCACGACGTTCGGCTGGCAGCTGGGCATCAACGACCGCGACGTGTACCTGCACACGCTGCCCCAGTTCCACTGCAACGGTTGGGGCGTGCTCTACGCCGTGACGGGCATGGGTGCGCAGCACGTCATCATCCGCAAGATCGACGGCACGGAGATCCTCCGCCGCGTCCAGCAGCACGGGGTGACCGTGATGTGCGCTGCGCCGGCAGTGGCCAACGCCGTGCTCGACGCCGCCGGTCACTGGGAGGGCCCGATCCCCGGCCGCGACCGAGTCCGCATCGTGTGTGCGGGTGCGCCGCCGCCCACCAAGACCATCGAGCGCATCGAGACGGAGCTGGGCTGGGAGTTCATCCAGATCTACGGCCTGACGGAGACCACGCCGCTGCTCACCATGAACCGCTCGCGTGCGGAGTACGACGACCTGTCCCCCGCCGACCGCGCCACCAAGCTCAGTCGTGCGGGTGCGCCGGCGATCGGTGTGCAGGTGCGCATCTCCCCCGACGGCGAGATCCTCGCCCGCGGCAACCACATCATGGGCGGCTACTGGGCCCAGCCCGAGGCCACCGCCGACGCGATCCATGCGGCCACCGACGCGCCGGACGGGCCGCAGTGGTTCCACACCGGCGACGGCGGCATCATCGACGACGACTACTACGTCACGATCAGCGACCGCAAGAAGGACGTGATCATCACGGGCGGCGAGAACGTCAGCAGCATCGAGGTGGAGGACGCCGTGTTCAGCCACCCCGAGGTGGCCGAGGTTGCCGTCATCGGCGTGCCGGACGACAAGTGGGGCGAGATGGTGTTGGCGTTGGTCGTCACCACCCCTGGCTCGACGATCACCGAGGCCGACGTGATCGCGCACACCCGCACGAAGCTGGCCCACTACAAGTGCCCGAAGGTGGTC
>Ga0209023_10003049_pt1 | contig 20250 bp, 18 predicted proteins | sample LakOneMetagenome_FD_187468 | JGI IMG/M metagenome (GOLD analysis project Ga0209023, IMG submission 187468) | Freshwater and sediment microbial communities from Lake Erie, Canada (SPAdes) (version 2) | ecosystem: Environmental > Aquatic > Freshwater > Lentic | place: Lake Erie, Canada...
CTCGTCGCGACCAGCGTTAGCGGCCCGGGCCAGAAGCGCTCGGCTAGCGCGATTGCAGTCGGGTGAAGCTCCGCGTGCCGCAGCGCTTCCTCAAGCCCCCGCACATGCGCGATCAGCGGATTGAAGCGTGGCCGGCCCTTGGCTTCATAGAGGCGCGCAACCGCCGTGGCGTTGGATGCGTCGCAGCCAAGGCCATAGACAGTCTCGGTTGGAAACACGACCAGCCCGCCGCTCCGCAGGACATCGGCCGCGTGTTCAACATTCATCCGCGATTGGCCTCGATCCGGATATTGACGGTCACCTGTGGCGAGATGTTCTCGTCGCCGTTGTTGGGATCGCCAATACCGAAATCGTGCCGGGTGAGCGAGGCTTGCCCAACCGCCGAAGCGTGATTGCCGGTGATGGTGAGTGTGAATGGCAGGTTGAGCGGCCGGCTCTGGCCTTTCAGCGAGAGCGTGCCGTGCGCGATGTAATGGCCGGGGCTGGCCAACGTGATGTTGGTCGAACGGAATTCAGCTGTTGGGTTGGCTGCAGCATTGAACCAGCCCGGCGTCGGTAGGGTGCCGTCGTGCGCGGCGACGCCGGTGCGTGCGGAAGCGACGTTGATGCGCGCGACAATGCTTGCGTGCGGGAGGTCGTTGGGATTGAAGCGGATGTCCGCGGTCCACGTATTGAAGTGACCGGTGAACGCAGTCGAGTCTCTCCCTTCAATGTAGGCGTAGGCGAAGCCGATCGAACTGGTGGCTTGATCTACGCGCCACGCGGCCGACGCTTGCGCGGGCGGCACGGTCGGGGCGGCCGCCGCGGGCATGACCATCGCAGCGATCGCGAACAGCGCTGCGCAGATCACGGCCAAGGTCGCGCCGAGGCCGATACCCAGCACAAGGCCGCGGCCAGCGTTCTTCGGCGGCGCTTCAGTTTCGTTCGGAGCTTTGAGACCAGGGACCATGTGAGCCAACGTTTCGTCGTGGTTGATGAAGTGGTGTTTCAGCGCGGCGGCGACGTGCAGGACGACCAACGCGATCGCCGCGTAGGCCAGGACGTAGTGTGCGGTGAACGCCGCGTCCGCAGCTTGAGCCCGAACCGGATGGCTTTGTGATGGCAGGTCGAACAGATCCGGGACCCGGAACAGCCCAAACCAGCGCGTCGGCACCGGCAGCGGCGCGTTGCTTTCATGCGACCAGTGCGCCGACGCGTAGAGCCAGCCCGACAGCGGCAACGCGATGATGATGAAATAGAACGCCCAGTGCGTGGCCTTCGCCGCAAAGCGCTCCCAGGCGGGCATGCCTTGCGGCAGGGGCGGTGGCTTATGCGCCAACCGCCACAAGAGCCGCAGCAACGACAACACAAGGATCGTGAGCCCAATAGACTTGTGGAGCTGGAACGCCTGGAACACGCCCTGGCTCAAATTGCCGGCCTCGACCGAGAGGTGCATCCAAAATCCGAGCGGCAGCATCAGCAGGATCGACAACGCGATCGCCCAATGCAGAACGATCGCGACGGCGGTGTAGCGTTGGGCGGTCACGAGGCTTTCACCAGTTCTGCTTCGATGACGATCTGCACGTCGTTGCCCGTCACTGAGCTCCATTGCGTGATGCCCCACTGCGAGCGGTCGATCACGCCATGGGCGGAGAAGCCAAGCACCTGATTGGCGCCGCGCAGGGGATCGATCGCGCCACCGTCGAAAGTGGTCTCAAGCGTTACCGGATGGGCTTGGCCGTTCATCGACAGATCGCCGGTGATGCGCGCCGTGTACTGGCCGGTGCGTTGGATCGCCGTGGAGGTGAAGGTGATCTGCGGCTGCGCCTCTGAACCAAGCACGCGCCCGACGTTGCGATCGAAGGCGCGGTCGGTCTGGCCGGGCACGCCTGTGTTTATCGTGGTCGCGTCCACGCTTGCTGTCAGATGCGATTGCGACGGGTCTTGTGGATTGAACACCAGCGTTGCGTCCTTGGTGTCGAAACGCGCCGTGAACCAGTGCATGTGTTCATGCTGGATGCGAAACAGCACCGAGGCGTGGCGCGCATCCAACCGATATGTGCCCGCCGGCAAATCCACCGCGATCGGATAGTTCGCCGGCCTCGCAACGGCAGTGGCGTCAGTCGTGGTGGAAAAAGGCGGCGCGGTCGTCGTTCCGCCGGGGGTTGTGGCGCAGGCCGTTAAGGCGAGCGCCAGGGCAAAGGGTATCGCACGCATCGTTACTAGGCCTCCGCTCCCCCGAACGTCCGATCTAGCAACGCACGTCCGCGACAGCGAGGGCAGCCGACCAGAGGTCGCGGATTTGTGAGCGGTTGCGTATGCTGAAGGCGGAGAGACAGCCCATGTACACCGCCCCGATCGCCGATATCCGTCACGCCCTGGCTGCCGCGGGGTTCGACGATCTGCGTCCAGCTGACTTCGATGAAGATTTGCTGACGGCCATTTTGGACGGCGCCAACGCGTTGGCATCTGAGACTTTGGCGCCGCTCAATCGTGTTGGCGATCAAACTGGCGTTGCGCTGGTCAACGGTGACGTGCGGACGCCGCCGGGCTTTCGTGAGGCTTACCAAGCTTTTCGCGACGCGGGCTGGCAGGGGCTATGCGCCGACATCGGCTATGGCGGCCAGGGCTTGCCGCGTGCGGTGATGCTGCCGGTTTTCGAGATGATCCACAGCGCCAACATGAGTTTCGGTCTGCTGCCGATGCTCACGCTTGGCGCTATCGAAGCGATCGAACAACATGGCAAGCCGGATCAAAAAGCGCTCTATCTCGACAAGCTCGTGAGCGGCGAGTGGTCGGGCACGATGAACCTTACCGAGCCGCAAGCCGGTTCCGATCTCGGCGCGCTCACCACCAAAGCCGTGCCGCAAATAGACGGCTCGTACGCCATCACTGGACAAAAGATTTTCATCACTTGGGGCGAGCACGATCTCGCACCCAACATCGTCCACCTCGTACTCGCCCGCATCGAAGGCGCGCCCGCGGGCTCCAAGGGCATCTCGATGTTCATCGTGCCGAAGTTCAAGGACGAGGACGGTTCGCGCAACGCCGTTCGCTGCATCGGCCTTGAAGAGAAGATGGGTATCCACGCGTCACCGACCTGTACGCTCGCCTATGAAGGCGCGACCGGATGGCTGATCGGCGAAGAGAACAAGGGCTTGGCGGCGATGTTCACAATGATGAACGCGGCACGGCTCAACGTAGGGCTCGAGGGCGTCGCTGTTGCGGAAGCCGCTTATCAGAAGGCGTCTGCTTATGCGCGCGAACGCACACAGGGCGGCGGTTTGATTATCGAGCACCCCGACGTCAAACGCATGCTGATGACCATGCGAGCCAAGATCCAAGCGGGCCGCGCCATCTGTTACGCGACGGCGGCTGCCGCCGACACTGGCGACAAAGCCCGCGAAGATTTGCTGACGCCGCTCGCCAAGGCCTGGTGCACCGACATGGGTGTGGAGGTCGCGAGCCTCGGTGTGCAGGTTCACGGCGGCATGGGTTTTGTCGAGGAAGGCGGCGCCGCGCAATTCTATCGCGATGCGCGCATTGCGCCGATCTACGAGGGCACGAACGGCATTCAAGCCATCGATCTCTACGGGCGCAAATTGCTCGGTGATCGCGGTGAAGCCATGCAAGCGCTGATCGCCGATGCCGGCGACGCAGCCGAACACGTCAGGGACAAGCATGCACGCGAGCGTCTCGCCACCGCCGCTACGGTGCTTGGCGACGCAACGCGCTATATGCTCGAAGCATCGCGCGACGACGCGCTCGCGGGCGCCTCGCCCTACCTCGCGCTCGCAGGGGATGTCGCCGGCGGCATGTTGCTGGCGCGCGCATTGCGGAAATCTCCGGGCGACAACCAAGCGGCGGTGTTCAAGTTCTATGGCGAAGTGGTGCTCGCGCGCGCCGCCGCCCGCCTCGCGGAGGTCCAGATCGGCGCAGGCGTGCTCGGATAGGGCCTAACGTTGGGGCACGCCACGTTTGTGCTGTACGCCCGCCGCCGCTAACCTCCGCCCATGTCCATGGATGGCGTCGAAGACGAAGTGACCGCCGACCGCCCCGCGCGGCCGCAGCTTGTATATCCTCTCGGTGAGCCGCCCGAGGCGGGCATCGCGCGTGAGATCGCGCCGGGCCTTTACTGGATCCGCATGCCGCTGCCGTTCGCGCTGAAATGGATCAATCTTTGGCTGCTGGAGGACGGCGATGGCTGGACCATCGTCGATACTGGCGTCGCGATGGAGCAATCGCGCGAACATTGGCGCGCGATTTTTGAAAGCACCCTCGGCGGCAAGCCGGTGAAGCGCGTAATCTGCACGCACATGCATCCCGACCACATGGGTCTCGCCGGTTGGATATGCCGGAAGTTCGCCGCGACGCTGTGGATGAGCCGGCTCGAATACATCACCGGGCGGGTGCTGGTGGCCGATACCGGGCGCGAGGCGCCGGAAGAGGGCGTCGCGTTCTACCGCGCCGCAGGCTGGGACGAAGATGCTCTGGATAGTTACAAAGTGCGCTTCGGCGGTTTCGGCAAAGCCGTTTCGAAAATGCCGGATGCCTACAAGCGCATCGAAGACGGCGATGTGATCGATATCGGCGGCCGGCCGTGGCGCGTGATCACCGGCAACGGCCATTGCCCCGAGCATGTGTGTTTGTGGCAGGAAGAGTTGAAGCTCTTCATCTCTGGCGATCAGGTGTTGCCGCGTATTAGTTCCAATGTTTCGGTGTTTCCAACGGAGCCGGACGGCGATCCGCTGTCGGACTGGATCAACTCCTGCAAGAAGCTTCTCGGCGCGGTACCCAACGATGTCTTGGTGCTGCCCTCTCACAACGAACCGTTTCACGGCCTGCACGAACGCCTCAACAATCTGATCGACGGTCACGAGCGCGCATTGGCACGTGTGCTTTCGCGCCTGAAACAAGAACCGAAGCGCGCCGTGGATTTATTCGGCGCGCTGTTCGCAAGAAAGATCGGTGCGGATTTGATCGGCATGGCCACTGGCGAAGCTATCGCGCACACCAATTGTCTCGTGGCTCGGGGCGTTGCGCGCCGCGTAGAACGCGACGGCGTGGCTTATTATGAAGGCGTGTAGTCCACGACCCTCAGCGCGCAGAAATACTTGGAAAGCGCCTCTCCCTCGCTAAAGATGCGTGTCGGAATCGTTGGTTGGCCGAATGCCACCGGCGCCGAAATAGGGGAACACATGCCACCACCAGCAATCACGGGCGGCCAGATCACGGCTGGCTTGAACCATGGTTATTGGACCGGCGGAGCGGGCCTCGTGCTCACGTACAGCGTACCGGGCGCTGGCGCGTTATGGCCCTTCTACGGCGGCTCCAACGAGCCGACCAATCCCGCCTACCACACGCTCAACGGCACGCAGGCGACGTCCTTCGCTGCGGCGATGGAGCTTTACGACAGCTTGCTCGGCGCGACCTTCAACCCGGTCAGCGACAGCACGCCGGGCGCCATCCGCATCGCGTTCAGCAACCTGAACAACGTCAACACCTGGGGCTACGCGTATCTCACCGAGCCGAACACGCCAGCGTCCGATACAGGCCTCGCTGGTGACATCTGGCTTAATACCCAAGTCGTTGCCGCCAACAATCCGCTCGCAGTTGGGACCTACGATTGGCAAGCGATGATGCATGAGATCGGGCATGCGCTCGGCCTCAAGCACCCGTTCGATGAGACCAACCATCTTCCGGCCGAGTACGACAATTATCGCTACACGATCATGTCCTACACCATGCAGACGGATGCGTGGAATTGGACGATCGCGGCGCAGCCGGGCGGCGGCGTCGTCGCCAACCCGACGGGTGTCTACGCCCTGACGCCGATGTTGTTCGACATTTACACGCTGCAAAGCTTGTACGGCGCCGATCCAAACACGCGGTCGGGGAGCGATACCTATACGTTTAGTCCGACCACCGTTGGGTTTCAGACGATCTACGACGCTGGCGGAACGGACACGTGGGATATCTCAGGTCACACGCGGCCGTCGTATGTGGATCTCACACCGGCTTCATTTTCGAGCATCGACTATTATTCGCAACAACAGCAGGTCAACGACAACGTTGCCGTCTGGGGTGAGGGCTATCGCTCGTTCTTCGATAGCGTTTACGGCGATCCCACGAGCTACCATTTCCAAAACAATGTCGCGATCGCGTACAGCACGATCATCGAGAACGTTTGGCTCGGTAATGGTGATGACAGCGCGATCGGCAACGACGCCAACAATCAGCTGCTGGGCAATGGCGGCAACGATACGCTGAGCGGCGGCATCGGCAACGACACGCTGGATGGCGGAACCGGGGTCGACGTGCTGTCGGGCGGATTGGGCGACGATACCTTCGTCGTCGATAACGCGAGCGACACGGTGACGGAGGCGGCGAGCCAGGGCACTGACCTGGTGCAATCCTCCATCACTTGGACGCTGGGCGCCAACGTCGAGAACCTGACGCTGACGGGCGCCGTGGGCACTACGGGTATTGGCAATACGCTCAACAACGTCATCAACGGCAACGATTCAAACAATGTGCTCTACGGCAAGACCGGCGATGATGTGCTGAACGCCGCAGGCGGCGCCGATACGCTTTGGGGCGGGGATGGCAACGACACGCTTTCAGGCGGGGCCGGCGCCGACTTCCTCGATGCGGGCAACAACGATGACAGCCTGAATGGCGGCGACGCCAACGATACGCTCTACGCGCGCGCCGGCAATGACACGCTGGATGGCGGTATCGGCGCGGACACCATGTATGGCGGCGCGGGTGACGATGTTTACGTGGTCGATAACGCGAGCGACCTTACCATTGAGAACAGCGCCTCCGGCATCGACACGGTGCAATCCTCAATCACGTACTCGCTCAACGCTTACATCGAGAACATGACGCTGACCGGCGCTTCCGCCATCAACGGCATCGGCAACATTCTCGGCAACACCATGACCGGCAACGATGCCGCCAACACGCTCTCGGGTGTCGCCGGGACTGATACGCTTTACGGCATGGGCGGCGACGACATCCTCAATGGCGGCAACGGCAACGACACGCTCTATGGCGGCCTCAACAACGACATTCTGGATGGCGGCAATAACGACGACGTCCTCTGGGGTGGCGATGGGAACGATACGCTCTACGGGCGCACGCAGAACGATACGCTGAACGGCGAAGCCGGAGCCGACACGCTCTATGGTGGTGACGGCGACGATGTGATGAACGGCGGCGACGACAACGATCTGTTGGATGGCGGCAATCACAACGACACCATGTCGGGCGGCAACGGCGCAGACACGCTCTATGGCCGCCAAAACGACGACACGCTGAATGGTGATGCCGGAAACGACACGCTCTATGGCGGCGATGGCGTCGATCATCTGAACGGCGGCGCCGGCGTGGATGTGCTGAGCGGCGGCAATGGCGACGATGTGTTCACGTTCAGCGCCGGTGAAGCCGCGGGCGATTCGGTCGTCGATTTCCACGGCAATGGCGCGGCCGCGGGCGATACGATCGTCTTTTCCGGCTATGGTCTAGCCGTCAACGGGGCGACCTTCGTGCAGCTCGACGCAACGCATTGGCAGATCAGCTCGGCGGATGGGACCATCCACGACACGATCACGCTCGCGGCCGGTGCGACCGTCGATTCAACTGACTACTTGTTCGTCTAAGGTACGCGCCCGTTCAGGCTTCCGCGTTCGCGGACGCCGGCAGTTTGAACGGCGCTGCGTGCGCCAGGCGCCAGGCCAACACGGTGATGATTCCGGCGGAAACGTCGGGCATCAGGCCGAATGCGGCGATGAAGACGATATGGTGCGTGAGAATGTGCGTCGCGGGCGCGACCGCGAGTTCGCCCAAGCGCCAGTCAGCTGCGCGCCGAAGCGCCCAATCGAAAATGCCGCCGACGGCAAGAATAAGCGCGGCGATCACGCCCCACGCGGGCACGTGCGGGAGATCAAGCGGCAACCCGGCGATCATGTGCGGCGCCGTGTAGGCAACGAGAGTCACACCGAAGAGCGGTGTGAACCAGGCGTGGATGAGGGCGTTGCGCGACGCTTCTTCGGGGCGGCCAGCTTGCATCGCGAGATTGGCGGCTTCGCCGACGCTCCAGCGCGTGTCCGCGAACATGCGCCAAACGAACAGCGTGCCGATCGCGCCGTCCAAGCCGACGAAGGCGTCAACCATTGCGATGGCGAGTGCTGGGCCTGCGAAGGAAACGACATCGAAGTGGGGCAAGCGGGCGCGCATCAAAGCGCGCGCCGCCAAGCCGCAGACCATCAGAAGTGCGAGCGGCGGCCACATGAGTGCGGCCGCGCCCGTAGCGAGCGCTGCGATTAACGGCGCGAAAGCGTTGGCTGGGATTCTCCCGTGCATGTCCAAGACATGCGCCAACGTCGTGAATTGCGCGTAAATGCTAAGATAACCAAGCGTTTACGCTCTCAGCGCCGCAACCTTTGCTTAACCACGTTGCTCAGTGCTGTGCGGGGGCAGGCGCTGCTGCCGCCGCCGGCCATTCGCTATCGCGCGGCGTCGCCACCGAATGAATGAATGTGTCGTAGACGTTGGTTGGATCGGCGCCGCCGTACGTCAGGCACATCACGACGATCTCCATGCCTGGGCGAAACTCCATAGCCGCATGCACGAGATGTTCGGACGATCGCACTTCGGCGCGTTGAATCGGCCAAGGACCGCCCGTGTCGCTTGAGGTGGATTGCACCTGCGCCGAATTGTCCGCAAACACTTCACCGAAACGATTGAGCGAAGTCGTCCACACTTCGTTGCTGAAGCGGGTGATGTCGGCCGAGGTGGTCCGCACGCTGTCGGGCGTTTGGGCTGCGGTCGCCGGGTTAGGGATCGCCGCGACTTGGCATTCGTTGTTGGCGGTGCCGGTGACTAGGTAGCTGTACTGGCTTTGATTGACGCTGTGGCTGACCAGCGTGCTCCAGCCCGCCGGGTTGTCGAACGTCACCCGCCCTTGCGGATCGTTGTAGGGACGGGCGCTGGCGACGCCCATGCTCAAGCCAATGCAAACGGCAACCGCCGCGAGCGCTTTAAGGCGCATACGCATCTCCTCCACTTTTGCCCTCTGCCGGCATTTTACGGCGTGTCCTGGCCCGCCGTCAAAAGGCCTAACAGTAGAACCGGGCCCGAAACGGCTTATGGTGGGGCGAAAATAGGGAGACTGCGGCCATGAGCCTCGCCGGAAAAACGCTTTTCATCACCGGCGCGAGCCGCGGGATCGGTCTGGCGATCGGCCTCCGAGCCGCGCGGGACGGCGCCAATGTGGTGATCGCAGCCAAGACGGCTGAGCCGCACAAGAAGCTGCCGGGCACGATTTATTCCGCCGCCGAGGACATTGAGAAAGCCGGCGGCAAGGCGCTGCCGCTCGTTGTCGATGTGCGCGAGCCCGAGAGTGTGAAGGCGGCGGTCGATGCGGCGGTCGAGAAATTCGGCGGCATCGATATCTGCGTGAATAACGCCAGCGCCATCCAACTCACCGGCACGCTCGCCACCGATTTCCGTCGCTATGACCTGATGAACCAAGTCAATGCACGCGGCACCTACGTGACCACGCGCACGTGTCTGCCGCATTTGCTGAAGTCGTCGAACCCGCACGTGCTCATGCTGTCGCCGCCACTGGACATGTCGCCGCGTTGGTTCGCAGGCCACGTCGCTTACACGATGGCCAAGTACGGCATGAGCATGTGCGTGCTCGGCATGGCGGAAGAGTTCAGGGATCAAGGCGTCGCCTTCAACGCGCTCTGGCCGCGCACCGGCATCGCCACCGCAGCGATCGAGTTTGCTCTCACCGGTGAGGAGGGCATGCGCCACTGCCGCACGACGGACATCATCTCTGACGCCGCCTACGCCATCTTCAACAAACCCTCGCGGCAGTGCACCGGTAACTTCTTCATCGACGATGTGTTCTTGTACGCGGAAGGCGAACGCGATTTTGACAAGTATCGCGTCGATCCCACGAAGAGTCTGATGCCGGATTTCTTTGTGCCCGAGAACACGCCGGTGCCTCCAGGCGTGAGCATGGGGCCGAAGGCCTAACGCAATGGACGTGGCAATCTGGGCGACTGCCGCGCTTGGCTGCTTCGCAGTCCTCGCTGCGGCGATCTTCTTTCTGCCGGCGCGCACTCGCATCCTTATTGATACCCCAACATCCACGGCGCGCGCTGAGATGGGTTTGCTATGGGGCGTGCTGCCGGTCGCTTATGCGCGATCGTTGCCGCAAACGAGCGTCAGCGAACCATTGGCCGTGTTCAACGATGTCGCGCGCATCGGTCCGGCTCTGATGACGCCAGGTCTGTCCGACGCAGCCTACCAGGCAATCAGCGCCATTTACGCGCTGAAGCCGCGCGTCGCTCACATTAGCCTCGCGCTAAACCTTGCCGATCCGGCGCAGAACCTTGTTGTACAAACGGCGTCACAAGCAGCGATCGCCATGGCGCCCGCTTCGCTGCGCGAGCGCGTGAGTATCGGTAAGTGCGACGCGCCCGGCGCTGAATTGTCGATGCAATTCGAATTAACCGCTTCACCGTCGCGCATTCTTGCAATTCGCGATCGCTTTAGAAATTCGCGCGCTGGCCGCGAGTTTCAGCGCCGCTTGAAGCGAAAGCCGAAACCGGCGAAACGTCCGGTGCGCGAAGTTCGCGCCAACTGAGAGCTGGCGTCGCGCGCGACGGCGCGATTTGTTCCTCTAACCATTGTGACAGTTGTAACGGTGGAACTTTTCACGGGGTTCTACGTCGTTCCCATCGAGGCCGCGTCCGCGCGGAGCATTCAAGGGAGACTTCCATGTTTTGGCGTAATGCTGCTCTCGCTGGCGCCGCCGCGATGATCGCTTCGCTGGCCGTGCCCGCCCAAGCCGATGTCGCGCAGCCCACACGCTGCGAAGAAATGAACGTGCGCGTCTATTTCGATCACGATTCAGCGCGGCTCAATCAAGCGGCGCGCGAAACGCTAGCTGCCGCGCAGCGCAACGTGTCGGATTGCACCTATGCCGAACTGCACGTGTCCGCAAACCCAGGCTCGCTTCAAGTTCAACGCGGCCGCGCAGTGCTCGCGGCAATGCACGGACGGAGTTGGAATGTGGCCCGTGTCGAGCGTCAGCAGATGGCGCAAGCCGCTTCGTATGGCGGCCCGGATTACGTTCAGGTCCTTATGACGCCCAACCGCGTGCCCGCGGCGCCAGCACTGACCGACCAGAACGCTGGCGTGTAAGACCAAGCGTGTCGGAAACGAGCAGGGGCGAAGCCGCGTGGCTTCGCCCCAACTATTTTCAGAATGCCGGGAACCTCGGCCGTCGATCCCCATCTAATGGGCAAGAGGGCAGGCATGGACCGAGCATTGGATTACCCGGCTCTGAGCGAGGCCGATTTGGCCGCGCGCGCGTCGGCGCGCGACGCTCAAGCCATTCGCCTGATCACGACCCGTCATAACCAGCGTCTCTATCGCGCCGCTTGGAGCGTGCTCAAGAACCGTTCCGATGCAGAAGAGGCGGTGCAAGATGCTTACGTCAAAGCATTTACCGGCGCCGCGTTTGAAGGGCGCTCGTCACTTGCCACTTGGCTTACCCGCATCGTTGTGAATGAGGCGCTCGCCCGCAAGCGCGCCAGTGAAACGCTGAAGCGCTCACTTGAAAGCGCAGATGTGGCCCAGCTTGATGACTATCGCGAGAAACTCATGAGCGCGTCCTTCCGCTCGCCAGAATTCCAGGTCCTTCGCGCCGAACTCGCGCAAGCCATCGAAACGGCCATCGCGCGATTGCCCGAAGAGTTTCGCACTGTGCTGGTTCTCCGCGACATCGAAGACATGAGTGTCGAGGAAACCGCCGAGGCGCTTGATCTACTCGTCGCGACCGTCAAGACGCGCCATCTGCGCGCGCGCCGGCGTCTGCGCAAGGAGATCGATCCGGATTTCCGCGCCGTGCTCGCTGAGACGTTGAGGTTTGACGGCGACGACTGCGAAGCCATGACCGATCGCGCGGTCGCGGCGCTGACAAAACAAGAATAGGGAGCGCGCACACATGATCAACACATCCATCGGCCTCTTCTTAGTGGCGGCCCTGTTTGGGCTTTACTTGGCCGGCCGCGTTTTCAAAGGCGTGTTGCCGTCTTGGACCGCCGTGATCCTGCACGGGCTGTTGGCGGCGTCCGGCTTAGCGGTGTTGCTCTATGCGCTTTTCACCGGCGTGCAGACCACTGTGCTGTTAGTGGCTGCAGGACTCTTGGTGGTCGCCGCGCTAGGCGGGTTCGTCATGTTCAGCTTTCAGCTTCGCAAGGCACTGCCGCCGAAGGGCATCGTTGTCGTGCATGCGTTGGCGGCGGTGATCGGCGTGGTCTGTTTGCTCGGCAACGCCTTCGGCATCGTGTGAAACTCCACCCGTTCCACCCAATCAGCGTGCACGCGCCGCTCGCCTGCGTCGCTTTTGCGCCGCTTGCCGACTTGGGTGCGGTGCTCTCGCATCGCGCCGGTCTGTGGGTGATTGGCGCCTTCATGTGCGCTGGAGCGGCAGTCTTCGGCTTGATCGCCGCCACCTTCGGCGCTCTGGACTTTGAGCGTGCCTATGCCAAAGCGCCGCGCACTGTGGGTTGGCACGCGAGCCTCATGGTTGCGGCTGTGACGCTCGACGCTGTCAGTGCATTCGGCCGTTTCGGCGCGGCGTTTGCGGCACTCGCGCCGCCCCCAAACTGGACGGTCGGCGCCAGCGCGGTTGCGCTTGGCGCGGCTGTCATCGGCGGCGCGCTCGGCGGCGAGTTGGTCTATCGCCATGGCATCGGTGTCGTGAAAGATTAAGATTCGCCGCGCAATTGCGCGCTGAGACGAGCCGCTGGCCTATCGCGACGCGCGAGCCAGGAGCGGGCCGGGACGTCATCATGACGAAACGCCCGGTAGGCGGAGTCGGCGCCAGTTTTATAATAGCGGCGGGTGCGTGGTTAGCGCTTTGCCGGTGTGCTCTTCGTCAGCAGTTTCTCCAAGGCGTCCAGCGTGTCGGCCTCCCGCGGGGGCTTGTCCCAGCGGATGCGCGAAATGCGCGGGAAGCGCATGGCGACACCGCTCTTGTGACGCGTTGAGCGTTGCAAGCCTTCGAAGGCGACTTCGAGCACCATGCCTTTTTCCGCCGTGTGCGTGACTTCGCGCACCGGGCCGAAGCGGTTCTCGGTGTTGTTGCGCACGAAGCGATCGAGCTTTGCGAGTTCTTCGTCGGTGAAACCGAAATAGGCTTTGCCGACGGGCGTCAGCGCATCGTCTTTCCAAACGCCGAACGTGTAGTCGGAATAGAATGAACTGCGTTTGCCGGAGCCGCGCTGTGCATACATCAGCACCGCGTCGATCACCATCGGATCGCGCTTCCACTTGAACCAATAGCCTTTCGGTCGGCCCGCAAGATAGGGCGCGTCGTTCTTCTTGATCATCACGCCTTCGACTGCATCCGCGTCGACACCCGCGCCGCCTTGCGCTGGTTGCGCGCGGGCGAGAGTGAGATCGTCCCAGGTCTCGAAATGAATGAGCGGCGACAGATCGATCGGTGCGAGTGGATGATCGTGAACGAACGTCTCGAGCTTGGCGCGTCGTTCTGCGAACCTCAGCGCGCGCAGATCTTCGCCGTTGAGCGAGAGAAGGTCGTAAACGCGGATGAAGGCCGGATACTCCGCCATCGTCTTGGCGGTGACGCCCTTTCGGTTGAGCCGCTGCTGCAGCGTATTGAAGTCCTGCACGCGCCCATCGCGCTTGATCAGCAATTCACCGTCCAGCACCGCATCGAACGCAAACGAGTCCACCAAGTCCGGAAATGACTTCGAGATATCTTCGCCCGTCCGCGAATAGAGCCGCGCCGTGTGTTCGCCGTCCGCGCCTTTGCCACCCGCGGCTTGCACGCGGATGCCGTCCCATTTCCATTCGGCGCTGAACTGCGACGCGTCCATGCCGGCGAATTCTTCCGGCTCGATAGCGTGCGAGAGCATGGCTGGGTGAAAGCGCACGGACGTGTCGAGCTTCGGTGCTTCGCCTTGCCCTTCGAGCCACGCGAATAGCGCGCGATAGGGCGGCGCGTCGGCGTGCCAGACGTCTTCGATCTCGTCCGGCGTTTTGCCGCCGAGTTGCGCAAGCGCCGTGCGCGCGAGGCGCGCCGAAACGCCAATGCGCAGCGCGCCGGTGATCAGCTTGAGCAGCGCCCAGCGGCCGTTCTCATCGAGGCGATCGAGCCACTCCTTGACGCGTGCTTGCAACTCACCCTTGGGAATCGTTTGCAAGCCTTCGACGACGTCGCTCAGCGAAAGCTCTGCGTTGGCCCGCGTTTCGCGCACTGGCCACATCAGCGACACCGTCTCCGCCATGTCGCCGACGAAATCCCGCGAGAGCGCTAGCAACACCGGATCGGTGCGCTCCTCCGCCAGCGCGCGCACCAAACTAGGCTTGGCGTTCTTGAAGGACAGCGTGCCCGTCATCGCCGCCAGCGCCCAGCCGCGATCTGGATCGGGCGTTTCGCGGAAATAGCGTTCGAGTAGCGCCAGCTTGCCGAGCCTGCGCGGCTCGTACGCCAATTTATCGAGGAGCGCGGCGAAGCGGTTCATGCCGCCGCCGTCTCGTTTTCTTCATCGCCATAGCCGACGAGATGCAGCGCTTTCGCCTTCAGCCCTTGCGTCTCACACCAATGCGCCAGCGCGTCGGCTTCGCCGTGCGTGATCCAGATTTCCGGCGCGCTGGTGTCGAGGATGGTGCGCTGCAGGTCGGGCCAATCCGCGTGATCGGAAACCACCAGCGGCAATTCCACGCCGCGCTGCCGCGCCCGCGCGCGGATGCGCATCCAGCCAGAGGCGAACGCTGTGACCGGATCGGGGAAGCGTCGCACCCATGGCGTCTGCAACGCGCTCGGTGGGCAAAGCACAATCGCGCCGGCGTATTCGCTCTTGGGAGCATCCACGACGGGGCGGACGTCGCCAAGATTGATTCCGTGATCTTGATAAAGCTTGGTCAGCGCCAGCAGCGCGCCATGCGCAAAGATCGGCCTGTCCCAGCCGCTCGCGACCAAAGTCGCCATCACGCGTTGCGCTTTGCCCAATGCATACGCGCCGACGATGTGCGCTCGCTCCGGAAACATCGCGACAGAGGAGAGCAGCTTCCGCACTTCGTGTTCGGCGCTTGGATGCGTGAACACCGGCAGCGCGAACGTCGCTTCAGTGATGAACACATCGCACGGCGTCACTTCGAACGGCGGGCAGGTGGGATCGGGTTGGCGCTTGTAGTCGCCGCTGGCGATGATACGGCAGCCATTGGCTTCGGCCACCGCTTGCGCGGAACCCAGAACGTGTCCCGCCGGGCGTAGCGAGAATTTCACGCCGCCCACGTCGATCTCTTCGCCGTACCCCAACGCTTGCGTCGCGCCCGCGAACTCCGCGCCATAGCGCGCGCCCATGATCGCCAGCGTCTCGGGCGTCGCCAACACGCGGCCATGGCCGGCGCGTGCGTGATCGCTATGGCCATGCGTAATGAGCGCCCGGTCAACCGGGCGCGTCGGATCGATATAAAGGTCGGCCTTCGGGCAATAGATGCCTTCGGGCCTGGGGCAGAGCAGTTCGCTCGGTCTCATTGCCTCACAGATAGTGTGGGCAGCGGCGAATTTCGCGGTTCGGCGTGTCGGTTTCGTCAGCGCGCGACCGTCTTTAACGCAAAGGGCTGGCGCATTGGCGCTGTGTTCCCTATGTCGCGCGCTTCCTGTTCACGAACCCCCGAGTCGTCTGTTGCAGCCCATCATCTCCATCAAGGACGTGAGCAAGACCTACGCGTCCGGCTTGCAGGCCCTGAAGCCGATCAATCTCGACATCAAACCAGGCGAGATTTTCGCGCTGCTCGGCCCCAACGGCGCCGGCAAGACCACGCTGATCAACATCGTTTGCGGCATCGTCAATAAGACGGGCGGCACCGTGACGGTCGATGGCGAGGATCACCTCACTGCCTACAAGAACGTCCGCAAGAAGATCGGTTTGGTGCCGCAGGAACTGCACACCGATGCGTTCGAGCGCGTCATCGATACGGTGAGCTTCTCGCGCGGGTTGTTCGGCTATGCGGCGAACCCGAGTTACATCGAGAAAGTGCTGCGCGATCTCTCACTCTGGGAAAAGCGCAACGACAAGATCATGGCGCTCTCTGGCGGCATGAAGCGTCGGGTGATGATCGCCAAGGCGCTCTCGCACGAACCGAAAATCCTTTTCCTCGATGAGCCCAGCGCCGGCGTCGACGTCGAGCTACGGCGCGATATGTGGGAGATGGTGCGCGGTCTGCGCGATAGCGGCGTGACCATCATTCTCACCACCCACTACATCGAAGAAGCCGAAGAGATGGCCGACCGCGTCGGCGTTATCAACAAAGGCGAGCTCATCCTCGTGGAGGAAAAAGCGACGCTGATGCAGAAGCTCGGCAAGAAGCAGCTGACGCTGGAACTGCAAGCGCCGCTCGAAAAAACGCCAGAAGGCTTGAACGGCTATCACGTCGATATCGCCGGCAACGGCTATCAGCTGGTCTACACGTTCGACGCCGCGCAAAGCGATATCCCCGGCCTGCTGCGCCGCCTGAGCGAACTCGGCATCGACTTCAAAGACCTCCACACCGAGCAAAGCTCGCTCGAAGACATCTTTGTCTCACTGGTGCACGCGAAATGAACCTCCACGCCGTCCAAGCCATCTATCGTTTCGAAATGGCGCGCTGGTTTCGCACGCTGGGGCAGAGCTTGTTCTCGCCGGTGCTGTCGACATCGCTCTATTTCATCGTCTTCGGCTCAGCCATCGGCTCGCGCATGGTGGCGATCGACGGCGTGAACTCGGCGGGCGCTGCGGTGCATGTGCCGTACGGCGCCTTCATCGTGCCGGGCCTCATCATGCTTTCGATCCTGACTGAAAGCGTCTCCAACTCCTCGTTCGGCATCTACATGCCGCGCTGGGCGGGGACGATTTACGAGCTGCTCTCGGCGCCGGTGTCGCCGATCGAAGCGGTGATGGGCTATGTGGGCGCGGCGGCCACCAAATCCATGATCATCGGGTCGGTGATCCTCGCGACAGCGCGCTTCTTCGTGCCATTCAGCATCGCGCACCCGTTGGCGATGGTGTTCTTCCTGTTTTTGACCTGCGTCTCGTTCTGCTTGTTCGGCTTCATCCTCGGTGTGCTCGCGGATGGCTTCGAAAAGCTGCAGATCGTGCCGATGCTGATCTTGACGCCGCTGACGTTCCTCGGCGGGACCTTCTACTCGCTGCACATGCTGCCGCCGATCTGGCAGACGATCACGCGCTTCAATCCGATCGTTTATCTGATCAGCGGTTTCCGCTGGGCGTTTTACGACATCGTTGACGTCGACGTTGGCGTCTCGATCGCTGCCGTGGCGGCATTCCTCCTCATCTGCCTCACCGCGGTGTATTGGATCTTCAAGACAGGCTATCGCTTGAAGAACTGATCTCGGGAGCAGCGGCCATGAGCGAAGAACACATCCTGGTGACGCGTGACGGCGGCGTTCTCGAAATCCGCTTCAACCGGCCCGACAAGAAGAACGCGATCACCAACGCGATGTACGGCGCGATGGCGGATGCGATCGAAAGCGCGGAGGCGGATGACGCCATCCGCGCCGTGCTGTTCACCGCCGCAGGCGACTTCTTCTCGGCCGGCAACGACATCAAGGATTTCGCCGCGCAATCCTCCGGCGCGTTCGAGGGGCCGCGTCACGTGGCGCGCTTTCTTGAAGTGGTGATCAAAGCCGAGAAGCCGATCGTCGCAGCCGTTCAAGGACATGCTGTGGGCGTCGGTACGACGATGCTGTTTCAGTGCGATCTCGTGTACGTCGCCGATCACGCGCGACTGACGGTGCCGTTCATCGATTTAGGCGTCGTGCCGGAGAATGCGTCCAGCATGACCATGGTTGATCGCCTGGGTCACACGCGCGCGTTCGCGCTGTTTGGTTTGGGCGAACCGCTGATTGGCAAGGACGCCGCGGCTTGGGGCCTCGCCAATGCCGCGCTTCCCGCCGCCGAGGTGGAGCCGCGCGCGCGGGCCGCGGCGCAAACACTGGCGTCGAAACCGGCGCAGTCCATGCGCCAGACTAAGAAGCTAATGCGCGATCGCGAAGAGCTGATGGCGCGCATGCGCGAAGAGGGCGAGATTTTCGCGGAGCGGCTCCGGTCTCCCGAAGCCGCCGCCGCGTTTGCTGCGTTCCTGCAGAAGCGCTGAGCGCTTCTGCTCTAGTGCCGTCGCCGCGGCGGCGTTGCAGCGCGGTTACGCGCCGCTAGCCAGGCTTCGACTTGCGGGACGGCCACTTGGATCGTGTGCGCGCGCGAACGGATACTCGACTGCGCACCGGTTACCGTGCCGCGTGTGCCTTCCGGGAAGTTCGCCGCGTATTGCTCGAGTTCGGCTGCGACGGCCTCATCGGAATTGGCGCCGGCGATGTTGGTCGCGTAGTCGCCGCGTGACAACGGATCGAGCAACGCTTCCACATCGGCGCGGTGCGCCTTGAGGAAGTTCCAGGCCAAGCGCGGGTGGTTGCCGGCGATGCGCTGAATCAGCTGCGTCCGGATTTGACGCGGCACGTCGTCAGTCAGCGCCATGTCCAGCGTACGCTGCGCCAATGCTTCATCGCGGACACTCGCCACACGCAACCAAGCCCGGCGCACTTCGATGAAGTCGGTGGCCGTTCGTGCGTGCTGCACGAGTGCGTCGTATTCCGCGGGCGTTGCCGTAGCTGCAGAAGCGGCCATCACCGCGTCGCGGATCGAAGCAGGGAGCGCGGATGCGTCGCCGCCTTCCGAGGCGTGCACGCGGCGGCGAACCTCGGCAATCACTTGTTGGTCACCGAGGTGCGCCAGCGCTCCGATGAGTTCAGCGCGCAGCTGCGTGTCGTTCGCCGCCTCGCCGTCACGCGGCGTCCAGCCGATGCGGTCGAAGTATGGGCGCAGGACACTGATGCCGTACGCGTTGATGGCGGCTTGGCTCGGGCGACCGTCAGCGTAATCGGACAGCGCCGTGAAGCTGCCGGCGGAGTCCGAGACGATGATCGGATCGGCGTTGGCCGGCATCTGCGCGACCAGATTGAGATAGTCGCCGAACGACGCGTCGCCCGTGCGCGCGAACGCCCAATAGTCCGTGAGCAAGCCGAGCTGGTCAGCTGCATCGAGTGACGCGAACTGGCTGGTCAGGCGCCCAAGGTTGGCGTCGTCGTAGTGGACGCGCGCATAAGCGGTGTGGCCCGCGTTGATCAGATACGTGCCGCAACCGCCAATGTTGACCGTGCCGGTTTCGGCGGCCGGCAGCACCTCCCGCACCGGCTGTTGGCCGACTTGGCGGGCGACGATCGGGATACTCCAGCGTTCATTGGTGCGTGCCGCATCGTCGGCCGCAAAGCGGCGCTGCGTCACCGACACCGTGCCATTGCTGCAGCCGGCGACATTGAGCATCGGCAGGCCGATTTGGCGGGTGAAACTGTGCGCGATCTCAAGCACGGGTTGACCGGAGGCGGCCTGCACCGCGGACCAGAGGTCCTCCGTTGTCGCGTTCGAGTACTGGTGCGCGGTGAGATAGGCGTGCACGCCGCGCCGCCACGCATCTTCACCAACATACGCTTCCATCATGCGCAGAACGGCGAGGCCCTTCTGGTAGGTGATGTCATCGAAGGCGAGGTTGGCTTCTTCGATCGTGTTCACGGTCTGCACGATCGGGTGAGAGCCCGCGCGTGAGTCCAGTGTCATCGCGCCTTGCGTGCCGCCCGACAGTTCGAACAGCCAGGGATGCCAATCAGGGTGCAGCGCGTCGGTGGCTTTCGCCGCCATCCACGAGGCGAAGCCTTCGTTGAGCCAGAGGTCGTCCCACCAATTCATGGTGACGAGGTCACCAAACCATTGGTGGGCAACTTCGTGCGCGATGATGCCGAACACGTTGGCGCGATCGGCTTGGCTGGAGCGGTCGCTGTCCACCAGCAGATACTGGTCGAAATAGAGAATGGCGCCCCAGTTCTCCATGGCGCCGAAGCCGCCGGCGCCTGGGACGCCGATCATGTCGAGCTTCGGCAACGGATAACGGATGCCGAAATAGTCGTTGTAATAGTGGACGACGTCGGCGCCGGTTTGCAGCGCGATGCGTGCGCGCTCGGTTTGGCCCCGGCGGACGACGACGCCGATCTCGGTGCCGTCGACTTGCGTGGTGATGCGTTCGAAATCGCCCACCAGCAAGAAAATCAGATAGCTTGCCATCGCAGGCGTGTCGGCGAAGGTTGTGCGGGTGAGGCCGCCCGCG
>Ga0209023_10003050_pt1 | contig 20249 bp, 18 predicted proteins | sample LakOneMetagenome_FD_187468 | JGI IMG/M metagenome (GOLD analysis project Ga0209023, IMG submission 187468) | Freshwater and sediment microbial communities from Lake Erie, Canada (SPAdes) (version 2) | ecosystem: Environmental > Aquatic > Freshwater > Lentic | place: Lake Erie, Canada...
AGCTCCGAGCCGAGGGACAGATTCGAGTCGTCGCCGGCGACACGTCCGGCGACAGCGACCTGGTTACGTCCTGTCTTCTTCGCCGAATACATGGCACCGTCGGCGGCATCGAGAAGCCTCTCGCCCTGACCGCCGCGGCCCTCATGCACCGAGACCCCCACACTGGCTGAGATGCGGAGATCGCGGCCGGCGACCCGGAACGGCCGGTTCAGGGACTCGACGACCCCATCGGCCATGTCGATCGCATCTTGCTCCCCCGAGACGTCGTTCAGAACGATGGCGAATTCGTCACCACCCAGCCGACCGATGGTGTCCTTGTGGCTCATTTGGCCTCGCAGCCTGGCCGCAACCTGCCGCAGAAGTTCATCACCCGACTGGTGGCCTAAGCCGTCATTGACCCGCTTGAAGTCGTCGAGGTCGCAGAACACAATTGCCGTCATGGTGGTGTCGTCAGACGCGGAGAGGGCCGAGTCGAGTTCTCGAGCGAACAGGTCCCGATTCGGAAGACCGGTTAGCGTATCGGTCTGCGACTGTTGTCTCACCGTGTCGAGCAGTCTCGCCTTTTGCATCGCCGTGGCGCACTGGTAGCTCGCGCCCTCGAGGCGCACGATGGCCTCTGCCAGCGCCTCAGGTTCAACCGCGGTGCCCCAGCTCACGGTGGCGACACCCATGAACACCTCTCCCGCGAGGAGCGGCACGCCCAAGACGCTGTGTGCGCCGATGGCGCGCAGCAAACCAGACAGGGCGGGACTGGCGCCGTCGGCCGTGAGCAGCACGGGTTCCCGCCGGGTCAGCAGGCCCGCCAATTCCGGGGTCTGGTCCAGGGAGATGATTGAATTCAGATAGAACTCACGCCGGTCGGCATTCAGGCCGTCGGACGCGATCGGCCGAAGTGCGCCCCGGACGGTATCCCAGAGCAGGACCGATGCCGTCTTGCTGCCGACGATGCCGGGCAGGGCCGAGGCGACGATGTCGGCTACGGCCTCGACGCTGTCGCTGGTCGCGAGTGCGTGTGACAGGCCCAGGAGGGCGGCCGTTCGTGCCTCTTCGCGTCGGGATTCCTCAAGTGCTGTGAACAGGTCGAGGGCGGATGCGGCGTGCCCGGCGTAGGCCTCCAGCAGCTCGCGATCGCCGTCCATTGCCGTGTGTCCCTCCGGAAAAACGGCAGCAAGGTACCCGTGCAGCTTGCGGGCAGATCCGATGTCGACGACCAGGGCGGCGTCGCTCACGTCCTCGTGGCGAAGCACCCGTTCGACCAGGTCATCGGCCCGTTCGTCGCTGAGGCCGCGCTGGCGCACCAACGGTGATTCGCCGTCATCTGACTGCAGAATAAGCAGATAACCGGGAGCGAGCACGGCGGAGGAGGCCCCGTCGACAATCCGTGCCACCACCTCGTACACGTCGCCACTACTGACCAGGTCGGCGGCGGCCATCTGTACGTCCCGTACCTTGTCACGGAGAACCGCGAGGGCGTCCTCCAATAAGCGCTTTCTCCGCCGCAACGACCACCAGTGCACGCGCATCGACCAGCTGAGCACGTACTCGCAGGCGTCGTAGCCATCAGACTGGCACTTCGGGTGAGATACCCGGGCCGGTGAGAGACCGAACACCAGGGGAACCGCCGAGAACAGGCCCTGCGCATACTGGCAGTCCAGTCGCGATGGCACGTGGCCCTCGTGCAACCGGTAGATAACCGTGGCCGTATTCTTGCCGACCGACATGGAGTCGATCGTCGACGTCGTGGTGAATTTCGGCACCATCCGGGGCAACTGGCGATAGATCGCGCTCGGGGACGCCAGCACGCTCAGCAGCTGCACGAGCACTGGGTGGATATCGCCCGTTGTCGCTTCAGCACCCACCGCGAACATGGTTTTCGGATCATCGAGCACCGCGGTCGCAGCCTCGAACAGCCGAATCCTGGTGTCGTAGCTGACCCATGAGGAGGCCTTCTGCAGACAGCCCGAGTCCTGGGTCACGCCGGCTCTGGACAACACCTCAAGGACGGCCGCGTCACCACCGTGCGACCGCACGTGTTGCAGGAGCAGACTGATCGTTGTGCTCGCTGTCTCGCGCGCCTCAAGATCCATCGGTTCCGCCACCCTGCACTTGCTCTTCACTGTCTACGGCAGCATTGGCTGCCATAGCGCCCCAGGATCGAAAAAGTCCTGACACGAAACCCTCGTCATCCCTGTGACACAGGGGTGTGGCGGTGTTCATGTCGGTACAGGTGGCGTTCGAGCCCGATTCGAAGCCCGACGTCATCAACCGGAGGCTTCAACCTTCGCGAAGTCCCATTTTTTCCGTCGGGCGTACGTCCAAGACTAGTGTCAATACACACCGGTGTGGGAAACCCGTGCCGACACACCTAACGAAACACCTGCAAACCCGACCGGTGGCGGGAGAAGTCACATGGCCGCAGCGGCCGTGCACCGCTCACAGAGACCGAAGACATCCACGACGTGTGCCGCCTGCGTGAAACCGTACTCGGTCGCCATATTGTGTGCCCACGTCTCCACGGCATCCGCTTCGATCTCCACCGTGAGGCCGCAATGGCGGCAGATCAGGTGGTGATGGTGTTCGTTCGTACTGCAGGCACGATAGAGGCTCTCGCCCTCAGGCGACTGCAGCGAATCGGCGCTGCCGTCAACTGCAAGATCGGCGAGGGCGCGGTACACAGTGGCCAGGCCGATGGGAGAGCCGGTGGCATGCAGGACGGAGTGCAGGCCTTGGGCGCTCACGAAGCCCTCGCTTGCATCGAGTGCAACACGCACAGCCTCGCGTTGCCAAGTATTCCGCTTCATGCCTTCAACCGTAGCCACATCTGCCGACCTCGGCGCACGCCCAAGGCCAGTACAAAGAATCCGGAAGCGGTGATCGCGATCGCCGGACCCGCGGCCACGTCAAGGGCGCGGGACAGGAACACCCCGATCACTCCCGAAGCCGCGCCGAGTATCGGGGCGATCACGAGAATGTGCGTCGTGGTGTGCGAAACCAGCCGCGCGGCAGCCGCGGGGGCCGCGATGAGGGCGATGGCGAGGATCGCCCCCACGGCGGGCATGGCGGTGACCACGGTGGCCGTGATCAATGTGAGGGAGAGCACTTCGATGGGCCATTCTCGGTACCCGGCGGCCCGGTACCCATTGACGTCGAAGGTGGAGAACAGGATCTGCTTGCCGAGCAGCACGATCACGAGCAGTGCCACGACCAGCACGCCGGAGGCGAGCATCACGTCCGCGGTTGTCACCGTCAAGATCGAGCCCACCAGAAAAGAGTCAACGTGCACCGGCAGGGATGGGTTGAGCGACTGCAGCACCACGCCGAGCGCGAATCCGGCCGTGAGCAGGATGCCCGAAGCCACCTGGCTGCCCTGTCGCCGAACTCGTCCGATCATGGTCATGATGAACACGATGACGACGCTCGCGAGGGCAGCACCGAGCGGAATGCTGAGCCCGAGGATCGTGGCGCCCACCGCCCCGGGGAAGGTGGCGTGGGTGAGGGCCTGGGCGAAGAAGGTTCGTCGCCGCAGCACGACCAGCGTGCCGACAAGCCCGCTCACCGTTCCGATCACTACGGCGGCCAGGAGCGCCTGCTCGAAATAGCCCATTAGCGCGCCACCCGAACCCGACCGGATCGAACGCGATCGATCGTCAATCGGGAGACCAAGGCCACCACATATCCGGCCACCAGCAGCAGCACCACCGTGGCGCCGCTCGGCAGATCGATGCCGGCGTTCACGGATGCCTCGTAGCCGATGGCGAGGCCGACCCAGGCCGTGAGCACGGCGAAGACCGCCGCCACCGGGAACAACAGCCATAACCGGTTCGTGACCAGGCGCGCCACAGCTCCCGGCACGATCAGCACGGCGAGCACCAGCAGGTTGCCGACCGCGTTGCTTGCGGCCACCACCACCAGGGCGATCGCCACGTTAAGAACAATGTCAAGCACGAGCGGACGGTAGCCGGCGGCGGCGCTACCGGTGTGGTCGAAAGCACGGAAGACCTGCTGTTTGAGAGTCAATCCCACCAGTGCCAGAGCAACCGCGCAGATCACGATGGCCTGCACGACCTCGGTGGCGCTCACGGTGAGGAGCCGGCCGAACAGGAGCTGCTCCAGTTGACCGACGTAATTGGTCTGCCGGGACACAACGATCACGCCCACGCTGAACATGGCCGTGAACACGATGGCGATGGCCGCGTCGGAGCTCACCGCACGGCGCACGATCAGGGTGAGCACCACCGCCGCCAGCAGAGCGGCCAGCATTGCGCCCACGAACAGTCCGTCCCGGCCGCCCCAGACGAAGCCCACGGCGATGCCGGGAAACACGGCGTGGGTGAGGCCGTCGCTGATGAATTCGAGGCCACGCAGGTTCACCAGCACCCCGACGAGGCCGGCAACCAGGCTCAGTGCCACGAGTATGGTGAGTGCCCGCGTCATGAAGGGCAGGGCGAACGAGTCGACAAGCGGCGCGAAGAGGTCCACTCAGTGGCCGCCGTGGCCCGGAAGCACCACGGTGTGCTCGTCCATCTCGACGCCCACATCATGGAAGGCGCGCTGCACGTTGGCGAGGGTGAGCACGGAGTCCCGCGGGCCGAAGGCCACCTGGGTGCCATTGAGCAACAGCACCGATTCGCACACGGCGCGGGCAAGTTCGAGGTCGTGCGTGGAGACCACCACGGCCACGCCATCCGCTTTCAACCGCCGCACAGTGTCAATCAGAGCCTCCCGGTTCTGCTGGTCGAGGCCGTTGAACGGCTCGTCGAGCAGCAGCAACTTGGGTGCGGATGCCATGGCGCGCGCGAGCAGGCCGCGCTGCTGCTGCCCGCCCGAGAGCTCGCCGAACCGGGTTGTGGCCCGGTCCTGCAGGCCGACGGCTTCGAGGGCGTCGGCCACGGCGGCACGGTCCTTCTTACCCGGCAGGCGCAGCCAGCCGAGGGATCGGTAGCGGCCCATCATCACAACCTCGGCGAGGGAAATGGGAAACTGCGGGTCAAGCTGGTCGGTTTGCGGAACGTAACCGATCGACCCGGCGGGCGCGGTGACCTCGCCGAGCACCTCGACGGTTCCTGCCACTCGTTCGATGAGGCCGAGCACCCCTTTGAGCAGGGTGGATTTGCCGGAACCGTTGGGACCGATGAGTGCTACGGCTTCACCGGGTAGCACCTGGAAGTCAATGTCGGTAAGGGCGGGTGCCTGGCCGTACGCGAAGGATGCCCCAACCACGCGCAGCGCGGCTGGAGCATTCAGCGATTCTTGAGAAGGGTTCTCGTTCACGTATTAACTATTGCAGGTCGGCGGGGAGGGATGTTGGCGTGACGCCCCAGGACTCGAGAATGAGCGAGGAGTTGTGCACCTGGGCCTTGAGGTAGGTGTCGCCGGCACTATCGACCGGACCGAGTGAATCCACATAGAGCGCGCTGTCACCGGAGTACACCGTGACGTTCGCCTCGGCGGCAATCGTGTCGGCCGTTTTCGGGCTGAGCGAGGCCTCGGAGAAGACAGCCCGAACGCCGGTGTCTCTGATCGCTGCCACGAGGGAATCGATGGCGGCCGCGCTGGGCTCGGCATTGTCGTCAAAGCTCGGGATGACGGCACCCACGTAGGTGATGCCGTAGGCGGCGGTGTAGTACCCCAACGCATCGTGGTTGCTCACCAGCAGGCGTTGGGCAGCCGGAACGGTGTCGACGTTGTCGCGGATCCAGGTGTCCAGCTCGGTGAGCTTCTGGGTGTAGACGGCGGCGTTGGCGGTGAATGCTTCGGCGTGGTCGGCACTGGCTGCGACAAGGCCTTCCTCGATGGAATGCACGATCGTTTCGGCGTTGTGCACATCGGTCCAGATGTGCGGGTCACCCTCGGCGTGCGCGGCGTGCTCCGCATCAGTTTCCCCGGCGTGATCGGCTTCCTCGGCGTGATCGGCTTCGTCGGAGTGCTCAGCTCCGACCTCGCTGCCGAGAACCGTCACATCGTGACTGGCATCGATGGTGACGCCGTCGAAGCCCGAGGCGTCAATGGCGTCGCTCAGCCACTCTTCCAAGCCGACACCGTTGATCACGAGCACGTCGGCCGCTCCGAGGGCGGTCAGGTCGGCAGCGGACGGGTCATAGCTGTGGGCGCTCTGATTGGGCTGGATCAGCTGGGAGAGGCTGACGTCCGGGGTGTCACCCACCACGTTGCGGGTGAAGTCGGCAACCTGCGTCGTGGTCGCAATCACCTTGAGGTCCGTCGAGGCAGCCTGACTCGCGGGCGTCGCCGCGCAACCGGATAGCACGAGTGCCGCTGATGCGAACAGGACGGGGACGGCGAAATTTCTCTTGTGCATACGTCCACATTATTGTTGTTGATAATGATTGTCAAAACCATTAGCCAAAAAACCGGCTACTGGTATGTGATTAAATCCGGGACGGGACTCACCTGGGTCATCGTCTGCTCGGGCGTCAGCATCGGTCGATCCTCGTCGTAGAAGTTCTTCCATCCCCAGGCAACGCCGGCCGGCGCATCCGCATGCAACGTGGCCCAGGTGGACTGCTTGTCGGGCTGACCACCCAGGCCGTCCACATGCAGAAGCACCGCCAGTTCGGGACGCGTCAGATCGAGGCCCGCGCGGTTGCCGATCATGCTTGAGCGGAACTGATGGAGCACGAGCAGCTTTTGGGGCAGGGCACGCTCGTTCGTGAGGTCCGCCAGCCAGGTGGAGACGGCATTGATCTCGGACACATCGACCGAACCGATCTGCGCAAGATGGCGCTGGTCGGGTGCGAGGCGCCATTCCGGGTCGAGCGCCAGCCCCACGTACGGAAGCGCCAGCAGGCTCGCGTACTGCCGGGCCTGGGTGAGAAAATCCGTTCGGCCCGGCTGCAGGTCCAGCACCACATAAACCCCCGCGGCCCCGGCGGCCTCCACCCAGTCCCGCAGTTGATCCGCTGGAATCTCCGTGGAGTAGTTGCCGTCGGCACCGGCGCCCGCCGACGCGACGGTGGCGATGATCTCGTGCATCGGCACCACGACCCGGTCACTGAGCGGTTGATAGGCCGCAGCCATCTGCCGGGCACGCGCAATCGCCTCCGTCACCGGCTGCTCCCCCAGCACACCGAGCACCGGCGTGCCGGGCGTGCCGTAGAGCGCCACGAAACGCCGAGACGGGAAGAGCAGTTGTCCCCCTCCGGGCAACTGAATCCCGGTGGCCGCTGCCCGAATTTTGTATGCGAGGCTCGGTTCCGCCGCAAATGGCCGCCCCAGGGCGATGACCGTCTTCGGCCCGGCCGCTCCGATCGCCGCGATCACCTCGGCAGAGGCCTGCGGGTTCGGCTGCGCGGTGGGAACAAGTTTTACGGCAACGGATGCGGCACGCGCCGTGGCGACGCCCGCCAACTGTGCCGGGTCATCGGTAGCGAGCAGTAATCCCTTGGTCAGTGGAGGCGCCCGCGTAACCCGGGGCAACTCCGGGACCTCCCCCGGCGCGGGCGCACTCGTCACGTCGGGCGCACTCATGGTCGCGGGCAGGTTGAGCAACACGGGTGCAAGCGGATCCATGTCGGCCAGAGCAGACAGCGCCACGGCCGCGGAAGCGATGTTTACTGTCTTGAGCGGGACCGGCAACACGGCGTTCACGCCCGCCGGTGTGGCGGGCACGGTCAACACGGTTCGGGCGGTCGTCTGTTTTGCGGCGCGATCGGTCGGCGCCGGCGAGGACGCCGCCGTGAGCGCCCGCCCCGCACCGCCCACGCTCAGGACATACGAGGCGTGCAGCCGGGTGAGTTCGGCACCCAGATTCGCCGTCACGGACGCCCCGAAGGTCGGCGTGAGCAGCAGGGGAACACCCAGGTCAACGGCGACGGATGCAGCGAGGATCACCGCATGGTCGTTGCCGACGGGAGCCGTGACGACGAGGCCGGATCGTTGGTAGAGCGCAGCGCTCACCGCGAGGGAGTTGACCACGGGATCGACATCGGCCACGACAGTGAGGAACTGCGCAGACAGCGCCGTGGTGGCGCGAACCACGGGCCGCTCGACAACGGTCTTGGCCGCCATGCAGCCACTGAGAACCAGCGCTGCCAGGGCGAGGGCGAGCACTCTGTGAAGAAGTTTCATCGCACCCCACCCTTCGCCTGAGACGTGCTCAGTTTAGGGATCGACCATACCCACCGGCAAGGGCGTCACCCGGCGCGTCGGTTACTCAAGGAGCAGAGCGGGCTCCTCGATGATGCTCGCCACATCGGCGAGGAAGCGACTCGCCACGTCGCCGTCGACGACCCGGTGGTCGAAGCTCGCACCGATCGTGGTCACGAAACGCGCCCGTACCTCGCCGTCGACCACCCAAGGCTTCTGCTTGATCGTTCCGAGGGCCACAATGCCGGCCTCACCCGAGTTCAGGATGGGTGTTCCGGTGTCCATGCCGAACACGCCGATGTTCGTGATCGTGATCGTGCCGTTCGCCATCTGTGCGGGCGACGTGCGGCCGTCCCGAGCGGTGATGGTGAGTGCTTCCAGCGCTGAGGCCAGCTCGAGGAGACTCATGTCCTGAGCTTCCTTGATATTGGGCACGATAAGTCCGCGCGGCGTGGCCGCGGCGATACCGAGGTTCACGTAATGCCGCACGATGATCTCTTCCTCGGTGAAGGTTGAGTTCACGGTGGGATTGCGGCGCACGGCCCAGATCATGGCCTTGGCCATGATCAGCAACGGCGAGACCCGCACCCCGGCAAAATCGGTGGACGCCTTGAGCCGCTTCACGAACTCCATGGTGCGGGTGGCATCCACGTCGACGAACAGGCTCACATGCGGCGCGGTGAAGGCGCTCTTCACCATGGCCTGAGCGATGGCCTTGCGCACACCCTTCACGGGAATGCGCTCGTCGCGATCAGCCGGCCATTCCGGTGTCTGGATGTTGCGGAAAACGCTGGCCTGGGTGGCGCCGCGCAGAACGTCCTCCCGGGTGATGTCACCGATCGAGCCGGTTCCTTCCAGCAGCGTGAGGTCGACCCCGAGGTCCTTGGCCAGCTTGCGAATCGGCGGCTTGGCGATGACGGGACCGGCAGATGCCGCGGGCGACGGCGGGGCAAGCGGCGCGGCGGTCGAGCGGGCGGGGGCCGGCGACAGGGACGCATGGGCAACCGCAACGCCGCTGGAACGCTGACGGCGGGTGGGCATGGTTGCCGGTGCCGCCCGACCCACGAGAACCTGGTCGGCCTCCTCGGTGATCGTGGATTCCGCGTCGGCCGCGGCATCGGCGATCTCTCCGGCCGCGCCGGTGACCGAGGCCGTCGGGGCGACCGGCGCCGCATCCGCGTCATCAGCGTGCGAGCGGATGGTGATGATCACCGTTCCCACATCCACCGTGGTTCCGGGCGTCACGAGGATTTCGCCGACGACGCCCACGAACGGTGAGGGAAGCTCGACGAGCGACTTGGCCGTCTCGATCTCCACGAGCACCTGGTTGATCGCGACGGTGTCGCCCGGGGCGACCTTCCACTCCACGATTTCGGCTTCGGTGAGGCCTTCGCCAACGTCGGGAAGGGTGAAATTCGACACGCTCATGAGGTGCCTTTCTTGCTGGTGGTGAAGGTCATGGCGGCTATCAGTAGGCGAGCGAGCGGTCGACGGCTTCCAGCACCCGGTCGGGGCTCGGCAGGAAGTGCGCCTCCACCGATGCCGGCGGGAACGGTGTGTCGAATCCGGAGACCCGCAACACGGGGGCCTCGAGCGAGTAGAAGGCCCGCTCGGCGACCGTGGCGGCGATCTCACTCCCCACGCTGACGAAGCCGTGGGCTTCCTGCGTGACGATGAGACGGCCGGTCTTGTGCACGGACTCGAGGATGGGGCCGTAGTCGATGGGCGACAGCGACCGCAGGTCGATGACCTCCATGCTGATGCCCTCGGCTGCGGCCAGGTCTGCGGCCTGCAGCAGCACGCTGACCATGGCTCCGTGGCCGGTGACGGTGACATCGGTACCCACGCGCACGACCTTGCTCGCGTGCAGCGGTGTGCCGCTTTCGGTGAGGCGCACCTCGCCCTTGGGCCAGTAGCGGCTCTTGGGTTCGAAGAAGATCACCGGGTCGTCGCTGGCGATGGCCTCTTGCATCATCCAGTAGGCGTCGTGCGGGTTGGAGGGGCTCACCACCCGGAGTCCAGGGGTGTGCGCGAAGTAGGTCTCGGGGCTTTCCTGATGGTGCTCAATCGACCCGATGTGTCCGCCGTAGGGGATGCGGATGACCACGGGCATGATGAGGCCGCCCTCGTGGCGGTTGCGCATGCGGGCGAGCTGCGAGGTGATTTGATCGAAGCCCGGAAACACGAAGCCGTCGAACTGGATCTCGCACACGGGCCGGAATCCGCGCATCGCGAGGCCGATGGCCGTGCCGATGATGGCCGACTCCGCCAGGGGCGTGTCGAGCACTCGTTTGTCACCGAACTCCGCAATCAGGCCCTCGGTGACGCGGAAGACGCCGCCGAGCGGGCCGATGTCTTCGCCCATCAGCAACACCTTGGGGTCATCGAGCATCGCCTGCCGCAGACCGGCGTTGAGGGCCTTGGTCATGGGGAGCGTGGCGGATGTCGCGGCGGGTGCAGGTGTTTGGGTCACGGCGGGTGCGGCGGTGATCGTCGCACGTGTGGTGGTGTCTGTCATCAGAGCGAACCTCCCTCAAAGGATGCTTCGTAGCGTTCGAGCCAGGCCTTCTGTTCGGCCACGAGCGCGTGTGGTTCGGCATAGACATTGTCAAAGATCACGGACCGTTCCGGGCCGGTGATGGCGAGCGCCCTGGCACGGGTGTCAGCGGCGAAATCGGCGGCTTCCTCGTCGACCGCGTCAAGGAACTCCTGCTCCACGCCCAAGCCCTGCAGATAGGCGCGGAAGCGTACGATCGGGTCGCGGGCCACCCAGTACGCGAGTTCCTCGGCATCCCGATACTTGGTGGGGTCGTCAGCCGTGGTGTGAGCGCCGACGCGGTAGGTGACAGCTTCAATCAGCGAGGGTCCCTTGCCGGCGCGGGCGTCGTCCATCGACTTACGCGTCACGGCGTAGCTGGCGAGCACGTCGTTGCCGTCGATCTGGGTGCCCGGCATGCCGAAGCCGCCGGCCCGCAGATACAGCGGTGTGCGCGACTGCCGGGAGACAGGAACGGAGATGGCCCACTGGTTGTTTTGCAGAAAGAACACCTGCGGCGTTTGGTAGCTCGCCGCGAAGACCAGCGCCTCGTTGGCGTCACCCTGCGAGGAGGCGCCGTCGCCGTAATACACGATCACGGCCTGGTCGGTCTCCGGCACGCCGGTGGCCGTGGATCCGTCAAGCTGCATGCCCATCGCATAACCGGTGGCATGCAGTGTCTGCGAGGCGAGTACGAGCGTGTAGAGATGGAAGTTGCCGTGCTCCTCCGGCTTCCAGCCGCCGAGGGTGACGCCCCGAAGCATCCGCAGCACATCAACGACGTCCAAGCCCCGGATCATTCCCACGACATGCTCACGATAGGAGGGGAACACATGGTCCTGCGGCCGAGTCGCGTAGGCGGACCCCACCTGGGCGGCCTCCTGGCCATGGCTCGGCACCCAGAGTGCGAGCTGGCCCTGGCGCTGCAGGTTGGCGGCCTCCGTGTCGAACTTCCGCACCACGACCATGTCGCGGTAGAAGCGCCGATAGTCGGCCTCGGTGAGGGCGTCCAGGTAGGGCAGGAATGCGGCGGCGGAGTCGCTCGGCTGAAAAAGGCCCTCAGGCGAGAGCATCTGCACGTTCGGCGTCTGCGCGGGTGGGACGGTCTGTTCCGTCTGAGCTGTCACGGGCTTAGTCCTTCCGCCGTGCGGCGTGTTCCGTCGGCAACGACGTGATGATTTCTGCGCAGATGCGGATCAGGTCGGCCATGGCCTCGGCTTCACCGACGGAGACACGGATGCCCTCCGGCACGAACGGGCGCCCGATCAGGCCCGCGGCGGCGAGCGATTCGGCCACGTCGGCCGTCTCAGCCCCGGTGGGAAGCCAGAGGAAGTTCGCCTGCGATGCCGGGAGGTTCCAGCCCTGCGCGGTGAGTGCGTTCCAGGTGACGTCACGGCGCTCCACGAGAACCGCCACCCGCCGGAGGAGTTCGGGCTCGGCGGCGAGTGACGCGATGGCGGCGACGCTCGCCTGGCCGGTCACCGAGAGCGGGATGGCCGTGGAACGGGCGGCATTGAGAATATCCACCGGCCCCAGGGCATAGCCCACCCGCAGCCCAGCGAGGCCGTAGGCCTTTGAGAAGGTGCGCAGCACGACGAGGTTGGGGTAGCGCTGGAGCAGCGGGTGGCCACTGACGGCCCGGGCGTCGGTGACGAACTCGGCATAGGCCTCGTCGAGGATCACGAGCAGGTTGCGGGGAGCCGCGGCCATGAAATCGTGGAATTCCTCGGCGGTCACGATCGAGCCCGTGGGATTGTTCGGCGAGCAGATGATCGCCACCCGCGTGGCGTCGGTGATCGCCGCGGCCATTGCGGTGAGGTCGTGACCGCAATCATCGCGATTGGGTACCCGCACGCTGGTGGCCCCGGCCACGGCAACGAGTCCGGGGTAGGCCTCGAACGAGCGCCAAGAATAGAGCACCTCGTCACCCGGTCCGGCTGCGGCCAGGATCAGCTGGGCAAGCAGGGCCACGGAGCCGCTGCCCACGTGAACCTGATCACTATCGACGTCGTATTTGGCGGCGAGCCGCTCACGGAGGGCGAGTGCTGAGGCATCGGGGTAGCGGTTGAAGGCCGTTTCGGCCTGAACCGCCTCGACGACCCCGGGCAGGGGATCGAACGGATTCTCGTTGCTGGACAGTTTGAAAGCATCAGCCTGAGCCGGTTTTCCCTGCTTATATGCCGGCAGGGCAACGATCTCCGGGCGCAGTCGGACTGAGGTCTGGTCAGATTGGCTCACTCGGAGAGTCTACGCCGCCGCATATTCACGGCGCGGTATGCCTTTCTACCGGGTTTTGTCCCCCGAACAGGTGCAATCATTGGTGCATGGCCCGTTTTCTGATCAAGCTTCTTATCAATGCCGTGGCCCTGTGGGTCACGGCGAGCGTCGTCACCGGGGTGGCGGTCGTTCCCTATTCGCCGGACAACGCCGGCGTCATCGCCACCTACCTGGTCGTCGCTCTCATCTTCGGACTGGTCAACACAATCGTCGGGACCGTCGTACGTATCGTTGCCTTGCCGCTGTATATCCTCACACTCGGCCTGTTCGCACTGGTGGTCAACGGCGCGCTGCTGATGCTGTCGGCCTGGTTCTCAGGCTTGCTGGGATTCGGTCTCGTCGTCGACAGCTTCTGGACCGGCGTGCTCGGAGCCATCGTGTTGAGCATCGTGAGCTGGCTGCTCAGTCTGCTGCTTCGCCCGGTGACTCCGCGAGGCTAGCCCGCGGCGCGAACCGGACCGGCGCGCATCCCCCGCCACAGGGTGGCCGTACCGGGAGCGATTCCCCGGTATGCAGCCAGTCGCTCCCCCACGGCCGTCAACGCGGGGTCGACCGCGGCGTCGACGGCTCGCGCAGTGGCCCGGTAGGCCGACAAGGCGTGCGCCGGAAGCGGGGTATCGATGGGGATCTCACCATCCCCAAACGCTGTGCGCCGCACGTAGACGCGACTCCCGGCCGTTCCTGGCGCCCCCGGACCTCCCGATCGGCCAACCGCTCCGGACAGGCCGACCAGACCCCCCAACGCCGGTACGAGGTCGTTCGTGTGTTCCACGGCCAGTTCAGTGACCCCCGTCGGCACCCGGACCGGTGATTCCGGAGCACCGAAGGTGACCACGAGGTCGGTGTGGAATTCGGCCTCGGCAGCCACCCGCTGGGCTACCAATCCGCCCTGTGAATGACCCACCAGGGTCACCGGGTCGTCGGCGGCGATGCCCGCTGCCCGCATGGCCTGCACCACGGCCTCGTAGGATCCCGCATTCTCGTTCGCCATGGCGGCCACATTGGATGACAGATCCCAGGGTTCGGTGGTGGAGACCGGGTTCCAGTCCACCGTGCCGGCGATGTAGACCGCCCAGAGCGCACGCCCGGAATCTGAGTAGCGTTCGATCCGCACCTGGGGCAGGCCGTCCCCCGCTGGCGGGATGCGCGCGGCCAAGGCCTCAACACTCGTGGGGGCGCTCACCCAGGAGATGGCGCTCTGGCGGTTCACCATGACCGGAGTTTCTTGCAGAAGGGTGAATCTGCGTGCCACCGCCAGCGCGCCGGCCGCCGAACTCGTGACCCCAAACACGCCCACCCCTCCTTCTCCGAGAAGTCCGGACACCGGGAACGGCACGCCCGCAAAGCCGGCCGCCACGTCATCAAGGGAGGACATGACGACTCGAATCGAGGCCACGAATGCCGCATCGGTGAGCAACCCTGAATTGACGATCCCTGCTCCCAGTGCCGCCGTCACCTCGCGGGGGTCCGTGCCCGTGACGAGACCACCGATTGCCAGACCCAGACCCGCGAGCGCCACGGCCTGCAGGCCGGACACGACGAGAAAGGGTGCGAACAGGCGCAACCCGGCACCCAGCAGCCATCCGCTCGCCTCCCCGGCCACCCGCGCGAACAGGAAACGCGCCCGCTCAGCATCCGCGTATGCGTCGGCGGCCAGGGCGAGATTGTGCGCCAGGTCCTCGATGGTCGTTTCGATGACCTCGACCGTCTGTGACGCGGCGAGCAGGCTGAACCACTCATCACCGGGGTGCCACGCCGGCGCGCGGTTCGGCTCGAGGTCGCGGATGAGCTCCAGCCGGTGTTTCCAGTCCGTCGCCTCCGCGTGCACCCGCCGCAGCAGGGCGAGCTGCGCCTCGAGGACGTCCGTGTCCACCAGCGTGGCGCCCCCTCCCGACACCACGAGATCGGGGGGCCCGCCGCCGCTGACCGCCGAGCAGGAATCGGCTGCGGTGCGGGCGACAAGATCGTTCGGTGTCTGGTCGGGGGGACCCGAACCGTTCACGGGCCGGCCGCGATCCGAGCGAGGGCCGCATTCACCGCCATCAGTGCGTTATCCAGCTGTCTGAGAACAGTCTGCAGGTGAGCGATGAGGGTGTTGACGCGATCGGAGTAGGCGCGCTGGGCACTCGACCGCCAGCCCATGGTGGCCGAACCGACGGCCAGTCGTCCGCAGGTCGCCTGGACCTCGTCGCGAAGCGTTCCGAGGAGCGCGCGTTGTTGCCGAAGGGTGAAGCCGCGTTCGGCCAACTCCGGGCCGAAGAGGTCAGTGGCGTCGGGGTACATCAGTCCTCCGTTCTGCGTCGAGTGTGACAGGATTTACCCCCCGTTCGGGCAGAGACTCCCGTAATGGTGCGACGGAAGCCCACGGTTAACATGTGGAGGACATCAAAGTGCTCCACAATGAGAAACATGAGTTTTGCGCCACTCACCCCCGATGAGTCGACGCCTTTTCGAATCATTTTCGTGTGCACGGGCAATATCTGCCGCTCGCCCATGGCTGAACTGGTGCTGCGGGACCTGATCACGCGGTCGGGTCTGGGCCGCCTCGTCACCACGAGTTCTGCCGGAACCGGCGACTGGCACGTGGGCGAGCAGGCGGATGCGCGCGCGATTGCCGCGCTGGCTGCGCGCGGCTATGACGGCAGCCACCACCGGGCTAGGCAGTTCGACCCCGCCTGGTTCGCTGAATTCGATCTGATCGTGGTTCTGGACCGCACCCAGGACCGCATCTTGCGCAACTGGGCCGCCACCGAAAAGGACCGCGACAAGGTGCACCTGCTCCTCAGTTTCGACCCCGATCAGGCACCACTCCGCGACGTGCCCGACCCCTACTATTCCGACGATGCGCTCTTTGCCTCGGTATTAGGCATGATTGAGAGAGCAAACCAGGCGCTCTTCACGCAACTGGCGCCGGCAATACGACAGGGAGACCGATGAGTCCACTACCCCCGCAGGTTCTGAGTCCACTCGATGGCCGTTATCGCGCCGCCGTAACCGAGCTGGGTGAGTACCTGTCGGAAGCGGGGCTCAACCGTGCCCGGGTGCAGGTTGAAGTGGAGTGGTTGATCACCCTCACCGACCGCGGTCTCTTCGGATCGGCGCCTCTGAAGGCCGGGCAGAAGGCGTCACTTCGAGCGCTCGTGACCACCTTCGGCCAGGCCGAGATCGACGAACTGGCCGCGCTTGAGGCGACCACGCGCCATGACGTGAAGGCCGTGGAGTACCTCGTGCGCCGCCGCCTCAGCGCCCTGGGGCTCGACCATATCGCGGAGCTGACCCACTTCGCCGCCACCAGCGAAGACATCAACAACCTCTCCTACGCGCTCACCGTGAGCCAGGCCGTGCGGGAGGTGTGGCTGCCCAAGTACCGCCTGGTGATCGAGGCTCTGCGCGACCGGGCGACCGAATTCCGTGCCGACGCCATGCTCGCCCGCACTCATGGTCAGCCCGCAACGCCCACCACCATGGGCAAGGAACTCGCCGTGTTCGTGTATCGGCTCGAACGTATCCTCAAGCAGGTTGAAGCGAATGAGTACCTGGGCAAGTTCAGCGGCGCCACCGGGACCTTCGCCGCACACGTCGTAGCCGAGCCGTCCGTGGACTGGCCCGCGGTCTCGCGCGAATTCGTTGAGGGTCTCGGTCTTAGCTGGAACCCGCTGACAACCCAGATCGAGTCTCATGACTGGCAGGCCGAGCTCTACGCCAAGATCTCGCACTCCAACCGGGTGCTGCACAACCTGGCAACAGATGTCTGGACCTACATCTCGATCGGCTACTTCCGTCAGATCCCTCAGGCGGGAGCCACCGGCTCGTCGACGATGCCGCACAAGATCAACCCGATCCGGTTCGAGAACGCCGAAGCGAACCTCGAACTCTCCAGCGCCATTCTCGATTCACTCGCAGCGACCCTGGTGACGTCTCGAATGCAGCGGGACCTCACCGACTCCACCACGCAGCGCAACATCGGTGTGGGATTCGGCCATTCACTGCTTGCGCTCGATAATCTGCTCCGCGGCATGGGCGAGATCGACATCGACCGCCTGCAGCTCGCGAGCGACCTCGACGCGAACTGGGAAATCCTCGGTGAAGCCATCCAGACCGTCATTCGGGCCGAAGTCTCGGCCGGTCGCTCCACGATCGCCGACCCCTACGCTCTGCTCAAGGAGCTCACCCGCGGCAAGCGCATCAATCGCGATGACCTGGTCGCCTTCGTGGCGGCTCTGGAAATCGGTGACGCGGCGAAGGCCCGCCTCCTCGAACTGACTCCGGCCACGTACGTCGGTCTCGCGGATCCCCTGATCGACTACCTGGGATAGACCCGCGCACGTGAGCCGGGAACGCGGGAGCGGGCCGGGCGTCGTTTCCGAAAAGACGACGCCCGGCCCGCTCTGGCGTAACCGGACGTCAGACCGGGCTAGTGGCCGTTCTGCTCTTCGATGTCTGTTTCTTCGGCGGCGTTCGGCTTCATGCCCAGCACGAGCATGGCAATCACGACGAGGGCGATGATGAAGGTGACCCCCAACGCGATCAGGGACAGCACAACTTCGCGCGTGGTCAGCAGGATGGTGAGTCCCACAAACAGCGCCATCACCCCGGAAATACCGAGGAGTTCGGCGGGCTTGAGCCGATCGGACCGGCTGGGCTGGTTGGGAGTGTTCTGGGTCACTGGGAGTCCGAATCGTTTGAGACAGGGGCGACGGCCGGGGAGGCATCCGTTTTAGCCCATTTGAGGGAGAGCCCCACAATGGGCAGAAAAATGCCCAGCAGGACGAGGTAGGCACCGAGGAGGCCGACCGACACGACGGTGTTCGGCGGCAGCAGGAGGAACAGCAGGGACAGTGCGGCTGTCAGGCCGCCCACAATCATCCAGTCATTGGCCAGGGGCGAGCGACCGCGAACCCGTGCGCCGCTGTAGAGCTCGAGGAAGCCGGTCACGGCCGCCCAGACGCTCACGAGGTACAGGAAGAAACCAAGCCCGCCGGTGTGAAAGGCGAGGGCAAGACCGCCAGCCACGATTCCGACGATTCCCTGAACCAGGAAAAGGCGACGCGCCCGCGGGTCGGACAGGGTGATCCAACTCAGCACGGCCACCAGAATGCCTGATGCGAGGGCGAAGGCACCGAAAGCCAGGAGGCCCAAGGCCGCGGAATGGTCACTGTTGAAAGTGATCACGACGGCGGGGACGAGTGCGATCACGGCGCGGCTGACCGGAACGGTCCAGTAACGTGTGCCGGGTTGCGCCAGCGCTGTAGACACGCCTGACCTCTTTCATTGCGGGGATACGACGCCCCCAGTCTACGCGGCGCAGACGTCCGAGTCCGTGGCCACGATGGGCGCTCAGGGAGTTGGCGGCTACGGGGCAGGACTACCCGCCGGCGACCATGTCCGCGAACCGCGAATAGTGACCGTGGAATGCCACGGTCACGGTGCGGGTGGGGCCGTTACGGTGCTTGGCCACGATGAGATCGGCTTCGCCGGCGCGCGGGTTGTCTTTTTCGTAGGCGCTCTCGCGATGCAGCAGGATGACCATGTCGGCGTCCTGCTCCAGGGAACCGGATTCACGAAGGTCGCTGATGGCGGGCATCTTGTCGGCTCGTTGCTCCGGCCCACGGTTGAGCTGGGACAGCGCGATGACCGGAACCTGAAGTTCCTTGGCGAGTAGCTTCAGCGCGCGGGAGAACTCGCTGACTTCCTGCTGGCGCGATTCCACCTTCTTGCCCGAGGTCATCAGCTGCAGGTAGTCGATCACGACGAGCTTGAGTCCCACGCGCTGTTTGAGCCGTCGGCACTTGGCGCGGATCTCCACGAGTGTCATGTTCGGGCTGTCGTCGATGTACAGCGGGGCGTCGTTGATGCGGCCGCGGGTGGCGGCGATGGTGGTCCAGTCTCGCGGCTCCACCATGCCCTTGCGCATGCTCTGCAGGGGAACGGAAGCCTCGGCCGCGAGCAGCCGCATCGCGATCTCGCTGCGCCCCATCTCAAGGGAGAAGAAGATGCTGGGCATATCGTGCTTGATTGAGGCGGAACGGGCAAAGTCCAGTGCGAGCGTGGACTTACCCAGAGCGGGCCGGGCGGCCACGATGATGAGCTGCCCACCGTGAAAACCGTTGGTGAGTTCATCGAGGTCGGCGAACCCGGTGGGCACACCGCTCATTTGGCCGTCTTTGAGCTTCGCGGCCTCGATCTCCTCAATGGCCGCGGTGACGGCATCGGTGAGGGGTACGTAATCTTCGGTCTGGGTGCCACCGGTGACCGCGTAGATCTCGGCCTGGGCCGTGTTCACGAGGTCGAGCACTTCTCCTTCACCGGAGTAGCCCATCTGGGCGATGCGCGTTCCAGCCTCGACGAGACGACGCAGCAGCGCGCGTTCGGCAACGATCGTGGAATAGAACCCCGCGTTTGCTGCGGTGGGCACGAGGCTGGTGAGTGTGTGCAGATAATCCGCGCCCCCGGCGCGGGTGAGCTCACCGAGCTTGGTGAGCTCATCGGTGACCGTGATGACGTCGGTCGGCTCGCCTTGCGCATACAGCGAGAGGATGGCATCGAAGATGATCTCGTGCTTGGGAACGTAGAAGTCACCGCCGCGCACGGTTTCCACGACGTCAGCCACGGCGTCCTTGCTCAGCATCATGCCGCCGAGGGCGCTCTGTTCCGCCAGCAGGTCGTGTGGCAGCATGCGCTCGGTCGGCCGCGGTTCCGTTGCCTGTGGTTTAGCCAGGCCCAGCTGAGCAATTGACACTCGGCACCTCTTTCTTCGCGTATTTCAGGTGTACCAGAAGCCGACGACAGCGGAGCCCGACGCACCAGTAACGTCTCGTTCGGCGCTCGCCCACACTAAAACCGCTCTGGCCTGCAGGCAAACAGCCCTGTGGATAACTCTGTGGAAAATCTGGGCGAAACGCCGTGTTGCGTGTGTACAACCTGTGCACTCGCCTGTGGATAAGACAGGAAAACTTTTAAATAAATAGTTCTTCATCAGGGATATTATCTATCCACATGCTTGTGGGAAAAGTAGTCTCAATAATGGCTTGAATGTTAGTGATACAGGTGCACACCTGTGCATAAAAAAGCCCGTTGAGTATGCAAATCTCCCTTAACCGCCGATAGCGGAGAACCCCCTCGGGGGCGCTCCGCTACCGGGTAAGACGTACTACTTTGCTGCAACCACCGTGAGGGTGATCGTTGCGCTGAGCTCGTCACGAAGACGAACAGTCGCCTTGTGCTCACCGGTCAGCTTGATCGCAGAGAGCTCGATCTTGCGCTTGTCGATCGCACCGAGACCGGCGGCTGCAACTGCGTTAGCAACATCCGTGGTCTTGACGGAACCGAAGAG
>Ga0209023_10003051_pt1 | contig 20244 bp, 19 predicted proteins | sample LakOneMetagenome_FD_187468 | JGI IMG/M metagenome (GOLD analysis project Ga0209023, IMG submission 187468) | Freshwater and sediment microbial communities from Lake Erie, Canada (SPAdes) (version 2) | ecosystem: Environmental > Aquatic > Freshwater > Lentic | place: Lake Erie, Canada...
AAAAGAACAGTGGTAATGTAAATATCGACCACCAGTTTTTCGTGGTGCCGCAACAGCACCGTTACGAAGCATTGAAAAGACTGATAGATTTTAACCCCGGCATGTACGGTATCATTTTTACCCGTACAAAAATTGATGCACAGGAAATAAGCGAACGCCTGGCCAAGGCCGGTTACGAGATTGAAGCACTGCATGGCGACCTTACACAGCAGCAGCGTGATAAGGTAATGGGACGTTTCCGCACAAAAAATTTACAGCTGTTAATCGCCACAGATGTGGCGGCAAGAGGTATTGATGTGGATGGTATTACCCATGTGATCAATTTTGAACTGCCTGATGATATGGAAGTGTATACCCACCGCAGCGGCCGTACCGGAAGGGCGGGCAAAACCGGTATCTGTCTTTCTATCTGCCACAGCAGGGAAACTTATAAGATCCGCTCACTGGAAAAAATGATCAATGCACAGTTTCATAAAGTGGATATCCCTTCTGGCAAAGAAGTATGCCGCAAACAGTTTTTCCATTTTATGGATACCCTGATGCAGGCTGATGTAAGCCATGGCGATTATGAAACCTACCTGCCCGACCTGATGGAAAAATTTGCAGGTGTAAGCAAGGAAGAAGTATTGCAGCGGGTGGCCGCACTGGAGTTCAGCCATTTTTTAAAGTATTACGAAAATGCTGAAGACCTTAACCGGAATGATATACGTGGTGAAAGGCGACAGTCAACTGACAGGCCCGACAGGGACGGTGGCAGGAAAGAGCGCCCTGATTTTAACAGGCGTGATAATGGCTATACCCGTTTATTTATTAACCTGGGTACCAAAGACGGCTTTTACAAAGCCAGCTTTTTACAGTTTATTTTAGATGAAAGCAATTTAAAGAAAGAAGTGCTGGGTAAAATTGATATGAGGGAAATGAACAGCTGGGTGGAGATAGACCGTGCCGAAGCTGCCCAAATGATACAGAGTATTGACGGCAAAAGGTATAACAACCGCATAGTGCGCATGAATGAAGCTGATGGCGGTTTTAAACGCCCCGCTGATGAAGGAAGAGAAGGAAGAAAGAGAACTTTTGCACCAAAGGAAAGGAAGAGTTTCAGGTAAGACCGTTTTGCAGCAGGTAAATAATTTTAAATTTCGAAAATACTTTATCCAAAGCTGCGTATTTGTCATCTTGAGCCTGCCTGCCGGCAGGCAGGCCTGTCGAAAGATTACAAATACGGGCTGAAATAAACTATACCGTCTTCGACAAGCTCAGGCTGACAGCTTTTCAACCTGAGACGCTACCAGTTGCTGCCGGATTTGTTTATAAAAAATTAAACTCACCGCCAGCAATGCATACAGTGGACTGCCCACAATGGCAATAATAATATCCTCACTGCTGTTATATTGCCTGAATGCTGTAAAGCGTACAGCAAGAATAACAAGGGTGAACAGTACAACTAACAACCAATACAAAAAAGGCCTGCCTGCATAGTGCAGGCTTTTTTCTTTTTTAAGCCGCAGCACAAACCATATGATATAAAATGCGCCAATAAGCGAGGTAAGCAACTGCAACATAAAATACACCGGTAATCCATAACCGGTTACATTTTCTTTAACCTGGAAAAATGCAAACTGCCTGGCCACTGCCCCATCCCGGTGTGTGAACGCATCAATACCAACATGCAGGACCACTCCCACCAGTACACCAATAATAAAACCGGTAACATGCTTTTTAAAATATACACCCCAGTTAAAAGAGAGTAAAGGTGAAAAACGCTGTTGTAAAAATTGGGGCAGGTGCAGTATTAAAGCGTTGCGCACCAGGTAATGAAAAATAAAACTTACCAAAATTGCCGCAGGGATATTGATTAAAATGATCCCCGGCCAAAAATGCCCCAGGTAATCAGACTCCCTTAACAAAAACAAAAATTCAAAATCGGGTACCAGGCTGCCCACGATTAACCCGGTTACCGAAACCGGTATTTTTTTTGACCTGCAAAAAGGCAATACAGCTGCCGGGTGTGAAAATGTGAAGGGCATAATAAAAATGCCTGCTGAATTATAAATTGGTACAGCAGGCAGCAATTAAATTTAACCTGTTGTGCTGCTTAATTTTAAAATCCGCCCTGAAAGCCGTCTTCGAGAAGCCCAGACTGACAGCTTTCTGTCATGTTGAGCTTGCCAAAACATAGACAGAATGCGATGTTTAAAAATTATTCTAAAATCTTTACTTCTGTCCTCCTGTTTTGAGCTTTGCCTGCAGCTGTGGCATTGGAGGCAATCGGTTTGCTCATACCATACCCTTTGGCAGTAACCCTTGCCGGGTCAATACCTTTGGTGAGCAGGTAAGCCCTTACCGTGTTGGCCCGGTCCTGGGACAGTTTCATATTACTGGCAGCGGTGCCCACATTATCGGTATGGCCACCCAGTTCAATCTTCTCATCATCTTTACGGTTAAGGTAGGCTACCAGTTCATCCAGTACTGCATAAGAACTTTCCATCAGGTTAGCTTTGCCGGTTTCAAAATTACAATCGTCCAGTATAAAGCTTTTGGCAGGCAGGTGCTGTATGTCCACCACAAAAGGTTCTTTATAATAGGCATTGCCTTTAAGCGCCGGTATCTCTAAAAAATTATAGCTGGTGGAATCTTTAAACCCCAAAATAAAAATTTCGTATGTATCACCGGTAGGCAGGTGGATAGCAAATTTCCCCAGGTCATCAGTGAGGCCCTGGTACTCTTTACCATTGGCCTTGCTTTTAAACACCACAATTTCGTTATTAAGTACATTGTTTTTAAAATCCGTCATGGTAACATTTACCGGGGCGTCTTTGGGTATGGTGGCATTTTGTACGGCACCACTTTGACTGATGGCCGTAAAAGGCAGCAAGAGCAGTAAGTAAAAAATGTATTTTTTCATCATTGTACGTTTAATTAGGCTGTTAAAGATAAATAACTTCTTGAGGTTTTCAATTATTGTGCCAGAGGGGTAGCAGATTGGTGATTTTAGCAGCTACACAGGTGGCAATTCTTCGAAAAAATTGTATATTGTATCAAATATTTATACGTTACACGCTATTTAAAAAACAAAAAACTAATGGGGCTTTATATTCATTCTCTCGTTGAAATACCATCAGATGCAAAACGGAGTTACTATATCTACCTTTTAGATTACGGATGGGAAGAACCATTAGGAGAGGCATTGACAAAGAATTTTCAATACATGGCAGAGTTAGCTTCTAAAAATGATGCAGTAGTAATTCGAGGTATTAACGACAAAGTACATTTTTCAGATGAGGTTTTTTCTTGGCATAATTTTAATGGAGAAGATACTAATGAACTTTTACCAGGAATTCTTATTACAAATAAGAATCCACATGAGTTTAAGGAAAGCTATGGAGGCGACTCACATCGAGGTAGTGCTGATAATGAATTTAAAATCATTTTCTTCCCATTGAAAAAATATTGCAAGACTACAACTGATGTTGCTAATTATGTAAACAAAATTTTCAAAGATATACTTGAGCGTAAAGACCTTTCAGATTTCCGGATTAAAAAAGAGATGAAAAAAGGCCTTGGGCGAGCTCTAGTAGATGGCTTATTGCTTGAACCTAATATTGCCGGAGTAGGTTATAATTTTACCGAGCTAATAAATTATTTACGGGGAAAGTGAGTTATTCGTTTGCTTAGTTAAATAATTTAAAGACCTCAATTCTTTTATTAAAATGAGTAACATGAAACCCAATCCCGAAATTAAAATTGATGGAAACAAACCTATAAAGAGTACCACAATAAAAATTATGCTGCTCTCATTAACACTCACTTTTATTGTTTGCTCAATACTTTATTTTATTAATCGAGATCAAACTACTAAGGAAGGGAAATCAATTAGCGTTACTCAAAAAAATGATTCAGGAAATAACAAAAGTATAGCCATAGAAAATATTAACGGTAATGCAGACTTAAGTGAAAAAACCGAAAACACAACAATAAATAATACATATACTTCCAAAAGTGCCCCTCACACAGAGGAAAAAAATTTAAAAAAATCATTCAGCCTTATCCCAAAAAATAGTAACCTAATAAATAAATTAATTGAGCAAGGGCTGTTTTACTCAAATGAAACCGTAGCTTTTAAAATTATTATTGAACCCAGCACAAACATTGAAAAACTACAAAATTCAAATCGTTATTATTTTAGTGGAGGATTTGTAATTATTAAAATCAATGATAATAAATTATCATTCCCTAATCTCAAGGTACCAGAGTCATTTAAGTATGGAAATACTAATACTTATTTGCAAAATTTTATTTCGCATAATTTGGATTCGCTTATCGAAACAAATCTAGTCGAGATATCTAAAGAAATAAAGTTAAATATAAAATGAGAAAATTATATTTATACTCACTTATAATCTCTGCATTACTGCATAGTAATATTTCAATCGGACAATTGAAAGTTATTAACAAGAAAATTCTATTTTACGCAATTACAGATGATTTAAAAAACTCATTCATCAGCAAATTAAAAGGCTATACTTTTTACAAAAAAGATACTTTAGTTACTTTTTCAGTTTTTGACATAAAAGGTGTAAGAAATAAAACAAATATTGAAGAGTACTTAAATAATACAATTACTACTTTTAATAACGGAATTAACTTTAGTAACAAAGATAATGATACTAGCCAATTAAATTATCTACTAAATTTTGACTATATAATTACTTTACAAGCTAATAAACCATTAGATAAAATAATCGAATTTAATATTGATATTTATAGAACAAATAAAACTACTATTGATGAAAACTTTCCATTTTTAGATCGCTCATTCAATATCAGTAAAACAATATTACTTTCCGAAAATGACCTTACAAGCGATGTTCTAGAAAACAAAATTATTTCTTGCTATAGATTTTTTTTTAACCCTGAGAATTCAAAACCTGATTTTACAATAAAGTCAGAAAAACTCTCATTAATAAAAGGCGATACTATTTTCGTAAAAAGATTTGACACATTAACACTCTTTACAAGCTTCATCAACGAAAATCCAATAAATTATTCAAATTACAGCACACAGTTTGTCATTTTCAATGACGCTAATGCTGATAATTTTTTCATAAATAACGAAGTCAAAATTATTGGATCTACTATCAACAAGATTACAATGTTCTTTAATAAAAGTGGCATATTTAAGCTAAAACAATTAATTTATAATTCTATAACTAATGAGACTTTTACAAAATTTTATATTCTTGAAGTAAAGGAAGGAACAACCTTTGTAAAAGATATTATTTTAATTCGGTCATTAGAAAATGGGGTTATCAATAAATTTTTAAGCAAAGAAAAACGAAATTTACTCATATCAACTTATTTTAATTTTTTACCCAGCGACAGTAAGTTAAGCATGACTTCCGAAGGTAAAAGCTATGAAAGCCATTTTTTTAGGATTTATGATTCAAGCAGTTCAGTGAGAATAAATATACATGACAAAAAAACAGATAACCGAAAGTGTAATTATGAATTAAAATACTCAAATGACACAGCTTTGTTAAGCATTTGTTCGTATCATTCAAATATTAAGTTTACAATTCCTTCAAACCAATATTATGACGAAAATATTTTAATAAAAAACACCATATTGTATGATAATTTATACAGCTCCCAAAAGATTTTTTTGCATAAATATAATGGAATAGGATATTTAATCCCTTCAGTAGTTTTTATAAATTATCAGTTAGGTAATGAGATAAATTCAGGTACATACTCTCTTTTAAGTAATGCACCAATAATGATTCTAAAATATGGCATTGGAATAAATTTACTAAGACGCTTTAGCCTCGACCTTACTCCAAGTCTCACATTTCGTCCGTTCCAAACAGTTGATACAGTTCAATATAATTTTTCCCGAATAAATTATAGCATTGGGTTAACTTATCGGGAAGATTTAGCCTCTCTATTCTTAAATAATATGAAGCGAAATAAAATAATATATAAGAGTAGTTTTTTATCGCTTTCAATAGGATATCAAAATTTAAATATTACTGAAAATCTACCTGACTCTAATAGAAATTTAAGTCAACTAAGTTTGCCTAATCGCTTAAAGAAATCAGACATAAGCCACATATTTTGGACTATTTCTTATGAAATTCCAATTCTTTATAAAACTTTAAAAAGATTAGTTTTTTTTAACTTAGGGGTTAGAGCATCTTGGTCAAAAACGAAATATATCTCAGTGTTAAATAAAAAATTAGTACTTACTCAGGATTCTAATCCGCAACTTACCTTTGGCTTTAGAATTCCTGTATTTTAGTCCGTGGTTTAACATATTGTATCTGGTTAGTTTTAAAGGAAAGTCAAATAGCTTTAGATCCCTTAACTCTACAACCTCGTCTGCAACCTTACCACCATCTCATTTTTCCAGCCATTAAAATCACCTGCAATAATATGTTTACGTGCTTCGGTAACCAGCCATAAATAGAAAGCCAGGTTGTGTACGCTGGCAATGGTGAGGCCTAAAAATTCTTTGGCCTTCATCAGGTGGCGCAGGTAGGCCTTGCTGTAAAAATTACTTGCAGGGCAGTCGATACCATCATCAATAACAGAAAAATCATTTTCCCATTTTTTGTTATCAATATTGATAATGCCCCTGGAGGTAAACAGCATGGCATTACGGCCATTACGGGTGGGCATTACACAGTCAAACATGTCAATACCCAGTGCAATGCTTTCTAAAATATTCCAGGGGGTGCCCACGCCCATCAGGTAACGTGGTTTGTCTGCCGGTAATATATCACAGCAGAGGGCGGTGTATTCATACATCATTTCCATCGGTTCACCCACACTTAATCCTCCAATGGCATTGCCCGTTGCGTTTTGCGCTGCAATAAATTCCGCAGATGCAGTACGCAGGTCTTTATAAGTACTCCCCTGTACGATGGGAAATAAATTTTGGGTGTAGCCATATTTATCCCCGGTGGTATTAAAACGGTCAAAACATCTTTGCAACCAGCGGTGTGTCAGTTCCATCGAATCTTTAGCATATTTATAATCGCTGGGGTATGGCGGACATTCGTCAAATGCCATAATGATATCGCCGCCGATGGTGCGCTGTATGTCCATTACATTTTCGGGCGTAAACAAATGTTTGCTGCCGTCGATATGGCTTTGAAAAATGGCGCCTTCCTCTGTAAGCTTGCGGTTATTGGCCAAAGAAAAAACCTGGTAGCCGCCACTGTCGGTTAAAATGGGTTTATCCCATCCATTGAATTGATGCAGGCCTCCGGCAGCTTCCAGTACTTCCAGCCCGGGGCGCAGGTATAAATGATAGGTGTTGCCTAAAATGATCTGCGCCTTCACTTCTGTATGCAACTGCTGTTGTGTTACCGCTTTTACACTGCCCACAGTGCCTACCGGCATAAAGATGGGCGTAAGTATCTCGCCATGATCGGTGGTGATGGTACCTGCTCTTGCCTTTGTTTGTGCATCGGTATGTTGTAATTGAAACTGCAGTGCTGCCATATTGAATTAACCCGGTATTTATACTGTGATTTGTTAGTTTAATGTTGTTATTTTCCTTTTTCTATTTGATATTCCTTATTTCCATTCATTATTTTTGCCACATGAATTTTACCCAATTGGGGCAATTACTGTTTTATTGTTTTTGCTTCATCACCCTGGTACAGCTTTTTTATTACGGCTTCTTTTTTATGCGGCTGGCTTTTTATAAAGCCAGGCCCAAAACGTCATCGCAATCACACCCGGTATCGGTGATCATCTGTGCCAGGGATGAAGCGGCAAATTTAGCAAAAAATTTGCCGGGAGCGCTGGTGCAGGAATACCGCACCACGCATGAAGTAATTGTGGTAGATGATAACTCTTACGACGACACCAAGTATTTGCTGGAAGAGTTTCAGAAAACCTTTAAACAGCTGCACATGGTGCAGCTGAAACAGGAAGCCAAATTCATTCCCGGTAAAAAATTTCCTTTAAGTGTGGGCATTAAAACGGCCAAATACGAAGTGGTGCTGCTTACTGATGCCGATTGTGTGCCTGCCAGCGAATTCTGGATGGATAAAATGCAGCAGGTATACGATGAGAACACAGAAATTGTTTTAGGCTACGGCGCTTACCATAAAAAAAAGGGGCTGCTGAATAAATTAATACGCTGGGAAACCTTTTTAACCGCCCTGCAGTATTTTTCTTATGCCCTGGCAGGTAAACCTTATATGGGCGTGGGCCGTAACCTGAGTTATAAAAAAACCGTTTTCTTCAGGCATAAAGGTTTTACTGCACATAACCATATTGCAGGCGGCGATGATGACCTGTTTATTAAAACAGCCGCCACGGCCACCAATACAAAAATCTCTATCGACCCTGATACCTTTACTTTAAGCGAACCTGCAAAATCTTTCGGGCAGTGGGTAAAGCAAAAAAGCAGGCATTACAGTACCTCCCGGTATTATAAACCGGTGCATAAATTTTTACTGGGTTTATTTTCACTCTCGCAGTTTTTATTTTATCCATTACTGGCAGCAAGTATTTTATTGTATGGCTGGCAGCTGGCGCTGATGGTTTTTGGTATACGTTTTTTGGTGCAGGCCGTGGTCTATTACATTTGCATGAAGAAATTAAACGAGAAAGACTTATACCCCTTCTTCTTATTTTTTGACATCTGGATGTTTTTTTATTATATCTTTTTTTCAATTGCGTTAATAAAAAGGCCGCGGAAGAAATGGTAACCCCCTCCGCCCCCTGAAGGGGGAACCATGGAGGAGATTTAGGGGGAGATTGTGTTTTATTTTTAGTTTTTACTTATGGAACTTATTCAAAGTTATTTTGCTGATTTTAATGAATTGCAGGTAAAACAATTTGCTGCACTTAAAGATTTATATACCGAGTGGAATGAAAAAATAAATGTCATCAGCAGGAAGGACATGGATAATTTTTATGAGCACCATGTACTGCATTCCTTATCCATTGCCACACAGTTTGAATTTACAAAAGGCATGCAGGTGATGGACCTGGGTTGTGGCGGCGGTTTCCCGGGCATTCCCTTAGCCATATTTTTCCCGGACGTACATTTTCATATGGTTGACAGCATTAATAAAAAACTAAAAGTGGTGGCTGCAATTGCTGATACCATTGGCCTGCCAAATGTAACCACGCAACATACCCGTGCCGAAGACATAAAGAACAGGAAGTTTGATGTGGTGGTAAGCCGCGCCGTGGCACCTTTAAAAGACCTTTGGCACTGGAGCAGGCCCCTGTTGCAAAAAAATAAGCATATTCCATACGGTGTAAATGCGCCTAATGGCTTAATTTGCCTTAAGGGGGGAGACCTTGCCAATGAAATATCTGAAAGTGGCTGCAAACCCATGGTATGGGAAATAGAAAAAATATTTCCTGCTGATTTTTTTAAGGAAAAATACCTGCTGTACGTAAAATTGTAGTCCGCCGTTTTATGCATTACCCTTTTAGGGTATTGTTTGTTTATTGTTTTTAACCCAGCTTTGCATTTTATTATGAAAATACCTGTAGCAATAGTAGAAGATAACCACGACATCAGGATGGCGCTGGAAGAGATCATTGAAATGTCCGACAGCTGCATGCTGGCGGGTTCCTGCATTAATGGCGAAGAAGCCCTGGTTAAACTGCCGGTTTTGCAACCCCAGGTGGTGTTAATGGACATCAGCCTTGGCGGCATAAATGGTATTGAAGTGGTAAGGGAATTAAAACTGCAGTATCCTGATGTATTATTTATGATGTGTACTATTTACGAGGATGATGAACAGTTATTTGAAGCTTTAAGCGCCGGCGCCAGCGGTTATATTCTAAAAAAGACACCTCCCGGAAAATTACTGGAAGCCATACAGGAACTGGTGGATGGCGGCGCCCCCATGAGCAGCCAGATTGCCCGCAAAGTGGTGGCAGCTTTTCAAAATAAGAAAACCGGTAACCCTCAAAACGGCGCTGCACTGGATGTGCTGTCTAAAAGAGAAAAAGAAATTTTAGAAATGATTGCCAAGGGGCTGTTGTATAAAGAAATTGCAGATGCATTATTTATCAGCACTGAAACCGTACGTAAACATGTACGCCATATTTACGACAAGCTGCATGTTGACAACCGAGTTGAAGCCGTCAACAAATTTTATGGCAGGTAAACTTTTACAACCAGGCACAAACAACCAGACCCTCCCCCACAAAGGAGGGTTTATTGTTATAAAAACTTCCAGTACCAGAAATCGGTTTGCGGTGTGCTGCCAATAGGAAAATCGTGTGTATGGCCCGAGTTGACGAACCCATATTTTTCATAAAATTTTTGTGCCCTCAGGTTGTGTTCCCATACGCCCAGCCATATCACTTCATATTGTGCTTGCTTACAAAAATCAATAATGAAGTTCATCAATGCCTGTGCAATGCCTTTACCATGGTATTCGCTTAATACATAAATGCGTTTCAGTTCCATGGCTTTCCATTTTTTTATAACATCAAAATGTCTGTAATCTTCCATAAAACGAAGGTACCCTGCAGGCTTTCCGTCCACTTCAGCAAAAAAGAAAAAATCATTTTCGTTGCTTAATTCCTTTGTTACCTGCCCATCATTAAAATAATCCTGCAGGAACTGCTCCATATCTGCTTCAGTGCAGGTTCCTGTAAACGTATCGTAAAAAGTTTTTCTGCCAATGGCAGCCAGGGCAACCACATCGGCTGTTGTTGCCCTGCGTATTGTAATGTTCATTGTTTGACTTACCATTTTAATTCCAGCAGGTTATTTTTTCTTTCCATATCAGCCATCCTTCTGGAAGGATCAATTTCCACGGCGGTAATTTCTGTTAACCGGTGCTTCACTTCAACAATATAAAAAGGATGTGTCCAGCGCCATTCTTCATGCACTTCTCTTTTTTGTTTTGGGTTTTCATTTGCTTTTTGGCCATACATTAAATTCAATGGGATGTAATGCATTTCGGTACTGCCGTCTTTAAAACTCAGCTGCAGGTCAATGGGCATGGGCATCTGCCCATCACGCCTTAAACGGATCTTTGTTACGGTGCCGTCTTCCCACAGGCTGTCGATGGCATAGTTAATAGTTTTTGTTGTACTGCAGAAGTATTCTTTATACCAGTCTAATTTTATGCCGCTTACTTTTTCTGCCACCTGTACCAGGTCATTACTGTTAGGATGTTTAAACCGCCATTGATTATAATATTCCAGCAGCATTTTATCCCTTGTACCCGCTCCAATAATATATCCCAGCTGTTCCATAAACACTTCTCCTTTTGCATAGGCTGCATTACTGTAAGCATAGTTGGTATTAAAATGGTCGGCATGTGTGGTAAGAGGTTCTTCAAGCCCGCTCTTTGCCAATTGGTAATACCCTGCATAACCGTTACTGTGGTCTTCCGGTAAGATACCAACCAGGTCTTTTAAATTTTTATTGCCCGGGTTGCGCAGCGAGGCTTCCTTCATTTCATCAAGGGAAGATCTTCCGGAATAAAATTTAGAGACCAGGTCCTCTGCATAACTGGTAAAGCCTTCATCCATCCAGGCATATAAACTTTCGTTGGTGCCCAGCATCATCTGGTACCAGCTGTGCATCCATTCATGAAAAACAGTGCCCAGCCCGGGGCCGCTGAGTAAAGTGGCCATCGGGTATTCCATACCACCATCTCCGCCCTGTATAAAAGAATATTGCGGATAAGGGTATTTACCAAATTTACTTTCCATATAAGGCAAAGCCTTAACTGCTGCATCAGCCACTTCGGTCCAGGCCGAATCGTTTTTAGCATTATTTTCTTTGTAATTATAAATTACATGAAGTGAAGTATTACCCACCTTACGTACCAGGTGCCTGTATTCCGGATCGGCAGCCCACATAAAATCATGTACATTATTTGCAGTAAAATGCCAGGTGCGTTTTTCTTTTGTTGTTGCTTTTAATTCAGAATTGGGTGTATCATATCCCCAGCCAATTTCATTTGCATTAACCAGTACGCCGGTCCCACCCAGTTTATAATTTTTATCAATGCTGATGGCTACATCATAGTCGCCCCATACACCATAAAACTCCCTGGCAATATAAGGTGTGGGGTGCCAGCCTTCATAATCGTATTCGCAAAGCTTGGGATACCACTGGCTCATGCTGTACCGCACCCCTGTGGTGGGGTTATCCCTTCCGCTCCTGCGTATCTGCAATGGCACCTGTGCCTCAAACTCCATATCAATTACGGTTTTGCTTTTGGGTAAAATGGGTTTGATGAGGTTTACTTCCAGTATGGTTTCATGATAGGTAAATGGTTGCGGTACGCCATTTATTTTTAAAGAAATTATTTTTTGATAGCCAATTTCATTGTCTTTTAATTTGGCTATCCTGTCTTTTACCCTGCCATCCCAATCCTGCCGGCCGTTAAATGCATATTTACCCAGTTCCTGGCTCCGCACATCCATACTGCTGCCCGGTTGAAAGGCATTAAAGTATAAATGATAAAACAGTTTGCTCAGTACATCGGGCGAATTATTGGTGTATTCCAGTTTTTGTTTGCCGGTAAACTGGTTGGTGGTAACATTCATATCGATGTTCATTACATACTTCACTCTTTGCTGCCAGCGGTCGGGCTGGGCATGAACCATGAACCATGAACCATGAACCACGAATAATGTAAACAGAACTTTCTTCATATTTAAAATTTATACTGCTAAAATAAGATTGTAAAATTATTTACCCATCAGTTTTTCATTGAACTTAACGATCAGTTTAAAAAGATCTTCGTGTTCATTTAAAGGTAATGTGGCTGCTTTATCAAACACATCATGATAGGCTTTGATGCCCCCCAAGGTATAAAAGAAAAAAGAGGGCACTCCTTTTTCTGTAAAAAAATAATGGTCGCTGTTGGCGGCCTTGCCACGGGGGTTTACAGCAACCAGTAAATTATTTGCTGCATTGATGGCCTGCATTATGGCAAACTCTTTCGGAAACTCGGTGGCATTGACCACCGTAATGCCCTCCTCTCCTGTTCCTGCCAGGTCGGTATTGATCAGGAAGCGGATATTTTTTAAGGGCACCGGGGGATTTTCTGTAAAATATTTCGACCCCAGCAGCCCGGCTTCTTCACCTGCAAAACAAATAAACCCGATAGAATAATTTTGCGGGTGCTGTGCATAATAATGCGCCAGGTTCAACAATAATGACAGGCCGCTGGCATTATCATTGGCGCCGGGGAAGTAAGTGTCTTTTCCCATACCGCCCAGGTGATCATAATGCGCCGTAATGAAAATGACAGAGTCGGGTTTTACTGTACCCTTCACAATGCCGCAGATATTGGCAGCTTTAAAATCTTTTACCAGCTTATTATCGATATTGACCTTAAAAGAAGCGGGTGTATTATCCAGTGCTTTTTTATCTACAAGAATTAAGGAGTAAGGTGCCACTTCGGGTGATACATCCCAGGTAAGTTTATCCTGCATTTTTATGATCACCATTTCTTTGCGGTTAATGTATTGTATGCTGTCGAAGGGTGTAAGGTCGCCGCTGCCTTTTACACTCCTTGTTTCGGGGCTCACAATAAAATCTTTACCCGGCACCAGTTCTTTATCATTTACGGTTACTTCCATTTTGCCTGGAAAGGTATTCACGGGATAGCTGAAAGGCTGGTAATAATTTTTACCATCCAGGGGTGCAATGCCATATGCTTTGAATTCGCCGGCTAAAAAATCAGCAGCTTTTTTCATCCCGTCATTGGTATAGCCCCTGCCCCAGAAATATGGGGAGGTAAGTGTATCCACCATTTTTTTGCCAAAAGCCAGTTGTTGTGCACCCGCGCTGAAAGTAACAAAGCCGGAGATCAAAAATAAAATACGTTTCATGTACAAATTTTATAACCGTAAATGTCGGAAAAAGGGAGCAGGTAAAAAACAGAATTCTGTTAAACTGTCTGCTCGGGGGCAATGCAGGTAAAACAGTTATCTTCCAAAGAAATCAACAGCAGCTTTATTGAAATCGGGTGCGTCTTCCCACGGAAATTCGTGCGTGGCTTTAGATACAATCATCAGTGTTGCATGGGAAATATTTCGGGCAATCTCTTTTGTATGGCCTTCTTTAACCACGTCTTTTTCACCGGCCATTACCAACACAGGACAGGTAATTTTCTTCAAATCATCAAAACTATGCCTGGGCTCTGTTAATAATAATTCAATCCGGCGCAGCCTGCCTTTTGCATATGCAGCAGAATCACCGGTAAGCTCTTTCTTTTCTTTGTGCAGTGTTTTGAACACCCATTTATCCACTACTGTCTTATCAATAAATATTACTGCTCCCATAGTGAGCAGCTTTTTAACTTTACCCGGGTATTTCATGGCCATGATCAATCCTGTATTGCCCCCGTCACTCCAGCCTAAAACATTTACACTGTCCAGGTGCAGGTAATCCAAAAGCGCATTCATATCATCTGCAAATAAATCGTAGGAATATAGTTTACCGTCATCACCCGATTTACCATGCCCGCGGGTATCGATGGCATAAACGTGGTAATACTTTGATAATTCCGGAATCTGTAAACGAAAGGAGTTTATGGATTCAGAGTTCCCATGCAGTAAAATAAGCGGTTCTCCCTGTCCATATTCTTCATAATAAATTTGAATACCGTTTACCGTTGCATATTTTCCTGCAGCAGCATTGTCGCCATATTCGGTAGCTGGGGCCAGGTTACTGCCATCCACTTTACAGGATTGTTTGCCAGAATAAAAATCATCTTTCGAAATGGAAAAACTGTATACGTTCTGCTTTTTACTGTATCCCCAGGATGCATTGGAAAAAATACTGTCTGCCTCAAAACCGCCGTTAACTAATGGCACTTCTTCCATCATGCCGGCGTTATTCTCAATAAAAAGTTTAAAGTCATCAAAATAAAAAATCCCCCTTTTGTGGTACATGCCGCCGAAAACAAGCCATATGGCATCTTTATCAATTTTGCCCGCCTGGGTATATACTTTCCATTCACCTGACCGTATGGGTTTATCCATCATATTGTTAAAGAACCCAACCTTGTTACCGGGCCTGTCCACCCTTGCCCATATTTCTGCATCAGCATCTTTATCAATAAGTGTAACTTTTACCGCGGCTTCAATCCTGAATTTTTTTCCGGCATAAGGCTTTGCCGCTATAACATTCACAATGGTTCCCCATGGTTTTACATTTTGAGCAATGCCATTTACATTTATCAGAAATAAAAATGTTAAAACCAGGTTCAGCTTCATAGTGTTTTATTTTTTCCCTTCCACCACAATTACAATTTCGCCCTTTACCGCTTTGCTGTTAAAATAATCATGTACTTCCTGTAAAGTGCCATGTTTATTTTCTTCAAATTTTTTAGTGAGTTCGCGGCTTACGCAGCATGGTCTTGTTGCGCCAAAGTACTGAACAAATTCGTGTAAGGTTTTTACCAGCCGCATCGGGCTTTCGTAAAACACCATGGTGCGTTCTTCATCAGCCAGTTTTTTTAACAGGGTTTGCCTGCCTTTTTTTAAGGGCAAAAAACCTTCAAAACAAAAACTGTTAATGGGCAGGCCGCTGTTTACAAGCGCCGGCACAAAAGCAGTGGCACCCGGTAAGCATTCCACCCGGATATTATTTTTAACGCATTCCCTTACCAGTAAAAAAGCCGGATCGCTGATGCCCGGTGTTCCTGCATCGGTTATCAATGCAATGGTTTTACCGGCGGCCAGTTGCTCGACAAGGTGCTGTACAATTTTATGTTCGTTGTGCTGGTGATAGGGAGAGACCGGTTTTTGAACCTGGTAGTGATTAAGCAACACGGATGAAGTACGGGTATCTTCTGCAAGGATCACATCAACAGATTTTAAAATTTCTATGGCACGAAAAGTGATGTCAGCCAGGTTGCCAATAGGAGAAGGAACGATGTAAAGCATTGTCAGGTTTTAGATTGTCGGTTTTAGATTGCTGATTTTAGTTAGCACAAATCTGAAATCGCAAATCTGAAATCTAAAAATATTAAACAGCTGTGATTTCAAAATATTCCATTACGGGATTGGCCAGCAATTTTTTAGTGGCTTCTTCTGCAAATGCAACGGCTTCTTCTTTTGTTGCTGCTTCCACCTGCAGGTCAATATGTTTACCAATACGGACATCTGCCACATTGCCGATGCCTAAATTTTTTAAACCACCCATCACCGCTTTTCCCTGTGGGTCTAATAGATCTTTCAGCGGCATAACTTTAACCTGTACTGTAAACGTCATGATTGTTTTTGTTTGTAAAGCAAAGATAAAATAATGTAGGCAATGAACACCACCGGAATGGCCAGCCATTTTAATAATACTGCGGCAGCAAGGGCAATTACCAGTAAAATTATTTTGGGCAAATTATTTTTAACGGTAAAGTCTTTAAACTTCAGCGCCATTAATGGCAATTGCGAAACCATCAGCCAGCTCACCAGTGCAGTAACAGCATACAGCACCCATTTATTGGTAAGCCATTCATTCACATTTACCAGGCTGCTGCCATAGTGCAAAATCAGCGGAAAAGAAGCAATCAATATCCCTGCAGCAGGGATGGGTACCCCTTTAAAGCCATAAGCCTGTGAGGCATCAATATTAAACCTGGCCAGGCGGTAAGCACCGGCGCATGCGATGATAAATGCAGGCAGTAACCAAAGTATGGAAGTATCCAGGCCAGTTTCTTCTTTAATAAAACTGGTACGCAGCAGCTGGTACATGATCACTGCCGGCGCCACACCAAAACTCACCACATCACTTAAAGAATCCAGTTGCTTCCCCATTTCAGAAGTGGCACCTAATAAACGGGCCACAAAGCCATCTAAAAAATCCACCACGGCTGCCGCCAGGATAAAAAACGAAGCCGCAGATAATTTTTCGGGAATATTGTAATGCGTGCTTAAATCCTGGTCAACAAAAATAGAGATACTTTCTGTTTGCAATGCAAATACTATGGCTATACAGCCCAGGAAAAGATTTAAGAGGGTGAACAGGTTGGGGATTTGTTTGATCATTATAGCATTACTTTTTTTTCATTAAGGCTTCAATATCTTCCACTGTAATGGGAATATTTTTCATCAGGTCTTTGTTGCCGTTGCGGGTAACCCAGAAATTATTTTCAATACGCACACCCATTTGTTCTTCTTCAATATAGATACCCGGCTCAATGGTAAACACCATGCCTGCTTTTATTGGGGCAGTACGGGTACCCAGGTCGTGTACATCAATACCCAAGTGGTGGCTGATGCCATGGTATAAATATTTACGGTAGGCCCTGTCGTTGGGGTCTTCATTTTTAATTGCTGTTTTGGTAAGCAATCCTATCTTTTGAAAAATAACAGTGGCTTCATCACCAATCTTCTCTGTATAATCCACTATGCTGATGCCGGGTTTTAATATGCTGGCCGCATACTGGTGCAAATGCAAACAGGCATTATACACTGTTTTCTGCCGCCTGGTAAATTTGCCGTTTACCGGAACTGTTCTTGTTAAGTCGGCACAATAGTTTCCATATTCCGCACCAAAATCCATCAGTATCAGTTCACCAGCTTTACATTCCTGGCTGTTATCAACATAGTGCAATGTTCTGGCCCTGTCGCCACTGGCAATGATAGAGCCATAGGCCGGCCCCGTTGCTCTTTGTTTTAAAAACTGGTGGTAAATTTCTGCTTCAATCTCGTACTCCATTACCCCCGGCTTAATAAACTGCAGCAAATGCCGGAAAGTATTATCTGTTATATCAATTGCTTTTTGCAGCACTTCAATTTCAAGAGCAGTTTTAATGCCCCGCAATTCTTTCATCAGCCGGGCACTGCGTTTATAATTGTGCAGGGGATAGCGCTGCTTCATCATTTCGGCATAGCGGTAATCCCGAACCGGTACAAGATTTGCCTTGCGGTCGTTCTCATTGGTGTTTAAGTAAATGGTATCACTTAAATGTATCCATGGCTGCAATACACTATCGAGAGTATCGAGCCAGATGATGGTGGTTATACCGGATATGGCCGTGGCTTCATTAGCCCTCCAGCGGTGGCCATCCCATTTTTCTTTTAAAGCATTGGGCCTGACCAATACCAGTACTTCCCTGTATTTGGGATCCGGGTTATCCGGGAACAGTACCAGCATGGTATCTTCCTGTTCAATACCTGTAAGCCAAAACAGGTCGCTGTTTTGTTTAAACTTATGAATGGCATCGCCATTCATGGGCAATTCATCATTGCTGTTAAAGATGGCAATGGCATTTTTTTCCATACGCTCCACAAAGCGTTTACGGTTCTGGACAAAAATTTCGGGATTTAAAGGAAGATATTTCATACCACAATATTTTATGCAATATACATAATAGCGGGTTTATTTCTCTGCAGCCCTGCCAGCCGCTTCAGCCTGTGCATAATATTGCGGTGGTGTGTTAATACCTTTACACCTGCTGCTTCCGTACATACTTTGTCAGTATTACAATGACCTGCCCTTCAATTTTTCCTTCTATCTGTTCTGTATTATCTTCCACCAGGCGTATATTTTTTACCACGGTGCCCAGTTTGGCATTTAAGGTGCTGCCTTTTACGTCAAGTGATTTTATAAGGCTCACTGTATCTCCTGTCTGCAGTATATTGCCATTGCAGTCTTTGTGTAAGTCAACAGTGTCGTCATTTTCATGGTCGGCGGTGGCCTTTGCCCAGGCCAGGTTTTTTTCATCCAGGTACAGCATATCTAAGTTATCGCTGGCCCAGCTTTCGTTACGCAGCCGGTTAAGCAGCCGCCAGCTTACCACCTGTACTGCCGGTACCTCACTCCACATACTGGTGGTTAAACAGCTCCAGTGCTTACTGTCCAACGCTTCTTTTTTATTTAACTGCGCCTGGCATTTGGCACAAAGCAATAAACAGTCCTCCTCCCTGTGTTCAGATTTGGGGGGCACTTCATAAACTTTCAGTTCCGTTCCGGCATTACATAATTCGCATTGATTGTTACTTCTGGCTATTAGTGCTGTTTCTACACTCATCATTTGTTTTTTAGGTGGCGAAGGTAACATATTATGAAGTTGCCGGGGCATGAATGGCTGTTAAAGGCCGGCAGGCAGGGCTCTTGCAAACATGTGTGTTTTTAATATTTATAGCCGGAAAAGGCTGTTTAGAAGAAAGCGGGCTGTTTAAAAAAAATTCAACAGATTCAATCATTCACTCTCATTTTTTAAACTTTTTCAATAATACAGGCAATAATTGAATTTACGCAAACGTTTGCGTAAAAGCAATTCAATCCTTTTAATTTATGGAGGATGGGTTGCCGACCCTTAAAATTTACATCGTTTACCTTTGCAGCAACGATTGCATTTTTACTTTAAACCACTTATTACCCATGTCAGTACCAACCGTGCTTTCCATACCCAAAAAAGCCCTTATCAATCTGGGGTTAAAAATTGCCAGCGACATTCATTATCAACTATCCCCCGACGAACTTACCCGGCAAACCATTAACCGCGGCGAGGGAGTATTAAACGATACAGGAGCCCTTGTGATTAATACCGGCAAATTTACCGGGCGGAGTCCAAAAGACAAGTTTACCGTAAAAGATGATATCACAAAAGATACGGTTCACTGGAACGATTTTAATATTGCCATAGAAGAAAAATACTTTTTCCAGCTAAAAGAAAAAATGCTGCATTATTTAAGCAGTAAAGAAATATGGGTACGTGACTGCTATGCCTGTGCCGATGAGAATTACCGCCTGAGGTTACGCGTGGTAAATGAAAACCCATGGAGCAATTTATTTTGCTACAATATGTTTATCCGTCCCGAAGAAAAAGACCTGGATGATTTTACACCGCAATGGCATATTATTCAGGCACCGGGTTTTAAAGCCAATCCTGAAGTGGATGGCACCAGGGCCGAAAATTTTGCCATCCTCAGTTTTACACATAAAACCATTTTGATTGGTGGTACCGGCTATACCGGCGAAATGAAGAAAGGCATTTTTACCATGCTGAACTATGTATTGCCGCAGCGTGCCGGCGTACTCAGCATGCACTGCAGCGCCAACATGGGCAAGGATGGGGATACTGCTGTATTTTTTGGATTAAGCGGCACTGGTAAAACCACTTTAAGCGCTGACCCCAACCGTTTTTTAATTGGTGATGATGAACATGGCTGGACCGCAGATGGTGTTTTTAATTTTGAAGGTGGCTGCTATGCCAAAACCATTGATTTAAGCGAAGAAAAAGAGCCTGAAATTTTTAATGCCATACGCCCGGGTGC